>Ga0206847_10013_pt1 | contig 61821 bp, 74 predicted proteins | sample Alteio_BWOrgCont_17_FD_152880 | JGI IMG/M metagenome (GOLD analysis project Ga0206847, IMG submission 152880) | Enriched cells from forest soil in Barre Woods Harvard Forest LTER site, Petersham, Massachusetts, United States -... | ecosystem: Environmental > Terrestrial > Soil > Temperate forest >... | reverse complement strand
GCAGACGGAGCTATGGGAAATGGTATTTCTGCCCCTGCTGTTTCTTGCGGTCAGACGTTCTGTAAAATATCCAAAGCCGAACTGGCCCGCCGTGTCGTTGGTCATTATACTATGCATGTTGTCGCAGATTCCTTCGACGCTGGCGGCGCTGGTCGGCGCGGGCATATATGTGCTTATCATGGCGGGTAAGCATTATGGCCGTTGGCTGGGGTTTGGCGGCGCGGTGCTGCTGGCATTCGCGGCGCTCGCGATTTATATTTTGCCTGCCCAGTATTTCCTGCAATTTCTCGATCCGGCGCGGCTGCTCAAATCTAAAAACACCTGGGTGAATGGCACGTTGCATCTGGAGGATTTATGGCTGCGCACCTCGGCCTTTGCCGCATTTTGCGTGATGAGCATATTGTGTGCGCTCTTAAGCTTAACCGCGTGGCGCGGGCGGATGGGCCTGGATAATGATTTCAGCCGCAGGGAAGTGCTGGCTTGGATAATCATCGGCGTCGTATCTATTATTCTGGTGCTGCCGCTCTGCGAACCCCTGTGGCATATGCTCGATTCGCTGGCCGGGCCGGTGATCGCGCCATGGCGCATACAGGCGCTTATCATGATGGCCGCGGTCTATTTATTTTGTGCGCGCGCCGCATGGTTTTTATCGGAGAAAAAACGCAAAACCTTTAAAGGCGATACGGTAAGCCTGCTCTTATTTCTGATGCTCATCGCGGGATCTCTGGTGACGCTCAGGACCGATGACAGGGAAGCGCAGGCGCAGCTGCGTTCAATCGACTGGACGGTGGGCGTGGAATATAAACCCATCTGGGTGGATGATGAGCATATTACTTATGAATATCTGTTGAAACAGGCGGATGTGGGCAAACCGCGCGCTATTGCGAAAATTCCCGGCAAGCAGGGCGGCATCAGCAATGCCGACATCACGGTGGACAGCATTCGTTTTACCGCAAAGCTTAAAAAAGATGCGGATATAACCATCAAGCATTGGTATTTCCCGATCTGGCATGCCACAATTGACGGTAAGCCCGCCGATATCAGGCCGCAGGAGCATACCGGTCAGATGCTGGTATATGTTCCTAAAGGCACGCATGACGTTATCCTCACCCGCAGCATTTCCGAAACCATTCCTGAGCTCTACCGCTTAAGTGAATGGATCAGCTTCGGCGCATGCCTGTTATTGTTATTGTGGTTTATAAAACCGGCGCATTCCCGCCACTTTGGTTTTTGACTTTCGTTGGGGGCGATGTTACAAACGTCACCAATAATAAAAAAATATTCCGCAGGCGTTTTAAATTCATCCTATTCAGAGGTTATAATGAAAAACGTCCTTACTTCTTTTGGTTTATTCGCCCTTTTTGCGCTGGCTTTTTTGTTCATGCAGGACGCCGCGTTCGCGCAAGCTGCTGTTGACGCCGCGCCTGCCGCTCCCGCCGCTATGAAGCTCGATACCGGCAGCACCGCATGGATGCTCACCTCGGCGCTCTTGGTGCTTATGATGACGCTGCCCGGCCTTGCGCTGTTTTACGGTGGCATGGTGCATAAGGAAAGTGTGCTCGCCACGCTCATGCAGGCGTTCGTTGCCACCACGCTCGTCACTATTTTATGGTGCGTATATGGTTATTCGCTGATTTTCACAGAGCATAGCGGTTTTATAGGCGGGCTTGATAAACTCATGATGGCTGGCATTGGCGTGAACACGCTGACGCCTGCGCCTATGGCCTCTGTCGGCATTCCCGAAACGGTGTATGTGATTTTTCAGCTGACATTCGCCATCATCACCTGCGCGCTGATTTTCGGCTCGGTCGCCACGCGTATCAAATTTTCGTCGGCTATCGTATTCATCGCCCTATGGTTCACCATCGTCTATTGCCCCATTGCGCATTGGGTATGGGGACCTAAAGGCATGCTGGGCGGCGCGGGTATCGATAATTATAAAGGCCTGTTCGGTTATGGCAGCGCGCTGGATTTTGCGGGCGGCACGGTGGTGCATATCAATGCCGGTATAGCCGGGCTTATGGCGGCGATTGTACTGGGCAAACGCAAAGGTTTCAATTCATCCACTGAGCAAGCGCCGCCTTATAACATTGTGTTTTCGGTCATCGGCGCATCACTCTTGTGGGTTGGCTGGTTCGGCTTCAATGCCGGTTCCGCTATCGCCGCCAACGGCAGCGCGGGCATGGCCATGCTGGTGACGCATGTAGCCACTGCCGCCGCATCGCTCACCTGGATGGCCGCTGAGTGGATTACTCGTGGCAAACCCAGCGTTATCGGCATTATCTCCGGCGCGGTTGCTGGCCTCGTGGCGATCACGCCTGCCTCCGGCTTTGTGGATTTCGGCGGATCGCTGATTATCGGCGGTGTGGCGGGCATTATTTGTTTCTGGGCGTGCAGCCTCAAATTCAAGTTCGGTTTCGATGATTCGCTGGATGTGTTCGGCGTGCATTGCGTGGGCGGGATTGTCGGCGCCCTACTCACCGGGTTTCTGGTGGTCAAGGAAATCGGAAATGCCGATCCGGGCTGGACGCAATTTATGGCGCAGGTCGGCGGCGTGGGCTGCACTATCGTCTGGAGCGGCGTTATGTCGTGGATTATCCTGAAGGTGATCGATGTCATCATGGGTCTGCGCGTGGATGAAGCGACGGAACATGCCGGGTTGGATCTGGTGATTCACGGCGAGAAATTACACTGATTATCCCCGCATTTATTGCGGGGTCTGGTACTTGTTTATACCGGACCCCGCCATGCGGCGGGGTTGTGCCCCAACGGCCCATGGCCCTTGCCGAGGCCGGGCGCATTTTCGATGGCTTTTCGCACAAACTCGCGCGCGCGTTTAACTGCATCGGTGAGGCTCATGCCTTGCGCGAGGCCAGCGGCTATGGCCGATGCGAGCGCGCATCCCGTGCCATGTGTATGAGCGGTATGAATGCGCGGTTGCGTGAAGATTTCCTTGCTGCCAGGCGTGATAAGCATATCCGTCACGGCATTGCCTTCCAGATGTCCGCCCTTAATTAATATAGCTTTGCAGCCTAAATCCAAAATGTGCGCCGCCGCTATTTCCATATCCTGAGTGGTTTTAATGGCCATGTTTGCCAGATGCTCCGCCTCCGGAATATTGGGCGTGATGAGTGCCGCCAGCGGAATCAACCGTTTTTTGAGGAGCTCGACGGCATCGGGTTGTAAGAGCGCCGCGCCGCCTTTGGCGAACATCACGGGGTCGAGCACGAAGGGAATGGAATGTGTACAGGGAGCAATGGTGTCCGCCACGACTTCAATTACGCTTGCCTTATGCAGCATGCCGGTCTTGATCGCGTCAGCGCCGATATCGTCCAGCACCAACTGAATCTGTTGTTTAATAAATTCATCCGGCACCTCATGGATACCGTAAACGCCAATGGTGTTTTGCGCGGTAAGCGCGGTGACGGCAGCACTCGCATAACCGCCCAGGCAGGTGATGGTTTTGATATCGCCCTGGATGCCCGCCCCGCCGCCGGAATCGGAACCGGCGATCACCAGCACGCGGCCTAATGGACGCCTTGTGCCTTGTGACGTGTGGCTTGCGTTCATTTTAGTTTATCTCTCTTACCAGGCACAAATCACCATGTACTTTTCAAGCACTGATGGCTTTTACAATTTCATCTGAAAGTTTTTCAATTTGCGCCAGATTTTCGCCTTCCGCCATTACGCGGATGAGCGGTTCGGTGCCGGATTCGCGGATGAACAGGCGGCCTTTATTGCCCAGCGTTTTTTCCGCCGAAGCGATGGCTTTTTTTACCTGCGGTTGCGCCAGTGGCGATGTACCCCTATAGGGTATATTGCGTAGCAGCTGCGGCAGTGCCGTAAACAGGCGGCATTTGGATAGCTTGCGCTTTTTTACCTGCATGTAGGCCAGCACCTGCAATGCCGCGATGATGCCGTCGCCGGTGGTAGTATAATCGCTCATAATAATATGGCCGGATTGCTCGCCGCCGAGATTAAAGCCGTGCGCCCGCATATGCTCAACCACATAACGGTCGCCGACGCGCGTGCGGGTCATACCGAGATCGATAGTTTCCAGATAGCGCTCCAAACCGATATTGGACATTTGTGTCGTCACCACGCCGCCGCCGCGCAGTGTCCCCATATTCTGGCAATGGGTGGCGATCATGGCCATAAGCTGGTCGCCATCTGCAATCTGACCTTTCTCATCGCAGATGAGCACGCGGTCCGCATCGCCGTCGAGTGCGATGCCGATATCGGCTTTTTCGCGCAGCACGGTTTTGCACAGATTTTCCGGAGCGGTTGAGCCACATTCATGGTTGATGTTAAAGCCGTTCGGCTCGATGCCGATAGCAATCACTTCCGCACCCAGCTCCTGAAAAATCAGCGGGCCGACATGATATGCCGCGCCGTTGGCGCAATCGATAACGATTTTGAGACCCTCAAGCGTCAGTGTTTTCGGAAACGTGCTTTTGGCGAATTCGATATAGCGGCCTTGCGCGTCGTCGAGCCGTTTGGCGCGGCCGAGTTTATCGGGCTTGGCCAGCGCTTCGAAATGATTATTGGATATCAGCGTCTCGATTTCACGCTCCGCCTCATCGGAAAGCTTATAACCGTCCGGGCCGAACAGCTTAATGCCGTTATCCTGATAACTGTTATGCGAAGCGGAAATCATCACGCCAAGATCGGCGCGCATGGAGCGCACCAGCATGGCCACGGCTGGCGTCGGCATCGGGCCCACGAGCACCACATCCATGCCAACCGCGATAAAACCGGCGGTGAGCGCCGGCTCGATCATATAACCGGAAAGCCGCGTATCTTTTGCAATGACCGCGCGATGGCGGTGTTCGCCGCGTAAAAATTGCTGGCCCGCCGCCATGCCGACTTTAAGGGCGATATCCGCCGTCATCGGTGGAGTATTCGCCGTGCCGCGTATGCCATCTGTGCCGAAGAGTTTCATTGCTTACGCCGCCGGAGGCAGTTGCGGCGACTGATCGCCGGGCGCGACATGATCGCCGCCCACGGCGGTTTTTCCGCGTGAGGAAGGTAGCGAGGATTTGGTAGGTTTTTTCTTGTCCGAGGCATCGCCATTGTAACGCCTTATCTGCTCGCCTCTGGCCAAAGCCCCAATTTCCTCGCCGGTCAGCGTTTCATATTCGAGCAGAGCACCTGCGATCCGGTGCAAATCCTCAAGGTGCCTGGTCAGAATATCTTTGGCCTGGCGGTAGGATTCCTCGACGATGCGTTTCACTTCCGCATCGATGAGGTTCGCCATTTCATCGGAAATGGCCTGCGACGTATGCCCCATGCTATAGCCCAGAAACACTTCGCCCTGATCGCCGTTGCCGTAAAATAACGGGCCGATTTTTTCGCTCATGCCCCATTCGGTGACCATGGCGCGCGCCAGTTTGGAGGCGTATTTGATATCAGACGATGCGCCGCTCGATACTTTTTCATGGCCGAAAATAATTTCTTCCGCCACGCGCCCGCCCATGGATACGGCCAGATCCGCATACATTTTTTCGCGCAGGTAAGACAGCTTATCCGTTTCCGGCAGCCGCATCACCATGCCCAGCGCCCGCCCGCGTGGAATGATGGTGGCTTTGTGAATCGGGTCCGACGCCGGATTATGAATTGAGACCAGCGCATGTCCGCCTTCATGATACGCGGTCATTTTCTTTTCTTCTTCGCTCATTACCATGGATTTGCGCTCAGCGCCCATCATGACCTTATCCTTGGCGGATTCCAGATCGCGCATGGTGACGACTTTTTTGCCAAGCCGCGCCGCCAAGAGCGCCGCTTCATTGACGATATTGGCCAGATCCGCACCGGAAAATCCGGGCGTGCCGCGTGCGATGACCGATGCGTCCACATCGGGCGATTGCGGCACTTTTTTCAAATGCACTTCGAGAATCTTGGTGCGGCCGTTAATATCGGGGTTAGGCACGGTAATTTGGCGATCAAAACGGCCTGGGCGCAGCAGCGCCGGGTCAAGTACGTCAGGCCGGTTGGTGGCGGCGATGATGATCACCGATTCATTGGCCTCAAAACCGTCCATTTCCACGAGCAATTGATTCAGCGTTTGCTCACGCTCATCATTTCCGCCGCCGAGGCCAGCGCCGCGATGACGGCCCACGGCGTCGATTTCATCGATGAAGATAATGCAGGGGGCTGATTTTTTGCCTTGCTCGAACATATCGCGCACGCGGGATGCGCCGACGCCCACGAACATTTCCACGAAATCAGAGCCGGAAATGGTGAAGAATGGTACTTTCGCTTCGCCTGCAATAGCGCGCGCCAGCAGCGTTTTACCGGTTCCGGGAGGACCGACCAGCAAACAGCCGCGTGGAATTTTGCCGCCGAGGCGCTGGTATTTTTGCGGGTCTCTCAGATAATCGACGATTTCGGATAATTCATCCTTGGCTTCTTCGATGCCCGCCACATCGTCAAATGTGACGCGTTCGGTTTTTTCGGTGAGCAGCCGCGCGCGCGATTTGCCGAAGCCCAGTGCGCCGCCACCACGGCCGCCCTGCATCTGGCGCATGAAAAACATATAGGCGCCGAACAGCAATAAAATCGGGAACCAGGACAGCAGGATGCTCCAGAAGGCATCGGTTTTGCCGTCATCGGCGGGAGCGGAGATTTTGATGTTCTTTTCCGAAAGTTTTTCAACCAGTTCCGGATATTCGGGCGCTTGAGTGATAAAACCGGTGCCGTCGCTGGTATGACCGGTAATGGTGGAGCCTTTGCCCGGATTATTGCGGATTACCACGTCGCTCACCTGGCCCTGATCGGCTTTACTGATGAAATCGGAAAATGCCACATGGTTGTAGCCGCTATGGTCGGCGCCGCCTTCGAACATATTCCACACAGCGACGAGCAGAATAATAGCGGCGAGCCAGACAAATATATTCTTGCCGAAATTGGGCATGGTGAAAGAATCCTTTTTGACATTTTAAACTAGCGTTCAAGCGCCACGCAGGCTGCGCGCCTCAATGGCGCTAGTCCTCGCTTTACTCGTCCACTTTATTCAACCTGAAAAACGGCGCGGCAGCAAGCGCTTTTGCGGGAAAAAACCGCGCCGCGCAAGCTGTATGGCCGAAGTCCGGATTGCGGTAGTGAATATGGGGTGCGGCGACCAGTTCTTCAAGGCGCCAGAAGCTGGGAAGCGCCGATAATATAACCTTTTCGTGAATAATATGCCTGAATGCGCCGAGTTTTTTTATGCCGTCCGCTCCCAGCGCACGTACTGAAAACTCGCGGTTATCGAGGTTTTTGACTTCAAAACGATTATCCCAGATGGCGCGGGAATGGGGCGGAAGCGCCAGCGCGTTTTCCATGGCTTTGGGTTCGCGGCACACCAGCAGGCGATTATATTTGGCCTGATAAATCAGCTGACAACCGCCTAATGTGCGGCGCCGGATGGATCTTTCTAGAATTTCTTTATACAACCTTTGCAACTTATATGTGCGCGGCGGATGTTCATCGCCATTTAGCGTCTGCAGTAGCGCTGAAAGCGCTCGTTTAGCGTATTCATTCGGCATGGCGGAAAAGGATTCAAGATCGATATATCCATAACCGCCAGGAAAAATGTAAACTGATTTAGTTAAATAACTGGCTAATTTATTTTCCATATGGTTACGAATATTGCCATAACGTTCAGCCACATTATGTGCTGATGATTGTATATGGCTGTTACCTTCCAGTTTCATACGAATAAGGTTACGCGTATAATGCAGTTTCCGGTTGGTGAGATCTTCGATCCATTTTTGCTTTTTTTTATTCAGAAATATCTGAAGCTCATATTTTTTAATTTCAATTAATGGGCGAATAACGCGCACCCCGTTCATGATCGAAACCATGGGCATAGAGGCCAGCCCGTCAATTCCACTGCCGGCGCTTAAGCGGAAGAATAATGTTTCCACCTGATCGCCTTGATGATGTGCGGTGAGCAGATGCAATACATGATTTTTTTTGCACCACTCGGTCAATAAACCATAGCGCGCCCGGCGGGCGGCGTCCTGAGTTTTTGCCTCAATTCTAAATATAGAATTCTGAGCGCTTAGAATATGATGCTCAATACCGCGATCATTACACCATCCGCATACGGTCTGTGCTTCCTGCGTGGATTCTGGCCGTAATCCATGATCGACCGTGAGCCCGATAACTTTTCCGCCATGTTTCTGCACCCAGTCGTGCGTCAGCAATAAAAGCGCCATGCTGTCCGCACCGCCGGAAACGGCTATGGCAATGGTGGGTGAGGTTTCAAAGCCGCCGATGGCTGATAAGGTGGAAGAAAAACAAGTAGCTTGTGTCAAGTGGTTTGTGGCTTGTGCAGTCAATGCAGGTTTCATAAACTTACAAGGCACAATTCACAAGGCACAAGCCGCTCTCTTACTGACAGCCGATGCGTTTGCGTTCCTGATCGGCTTTTTCGGTAACGCTGGTTGAGTTCTTCTTGAATTTCGTAAGAATTTGCTCCAGCACCACGCAGGCTTCCTTATCGCGGTTAAGCGCATCGAGCGACATGGACAGCTTAAGCAGGTTATCGGCGGCTTTCGGGCCATCGGGCAACGCTTCGAAGCCCTGGCGGAAATTATCGGCAGCATTCACGTAATCGCGGCGGATGTAATAGGTTTCGCCTTCCCAGTAATAGGCGTTGCCGATCAGCGGATCCTTGGGATATTTTTTGGCGAATGCCGCAAACGATGTGGCCGCATCTTCATATTGCGTCTGGTTCAACAGGCGGAAAGCGTAATTATAATGCTCTCGCGGCGTGGCGAATTCCGTTTTTTTGCCATTATCGTCGCCGTTACTGGCAGGTGCGCGCAGCACACCATCGCCTGCCGTGGTTTGCGCGGGCGGAGCTTCGCCCTTGGCGATTACGGCATTGTCCGGCAGCGGTTTTTTGGTGGCGGCGTCAAGATTTATGGCAGCGCCGGGCTTCGCCGCGCTTAATTCATTAAAGCGAAAATCGGTATCCTTCTGCATTTTTTCCAGCGCATCGGACAATTTTTTTACCTGGAAATTATTTTCTTCCGTTTTGCCGCGCAGTTCGCGCAGCTCATTCTGAATTGCGCTCAGGCGTACTTCCAGCTGAGCGGCATTGGTGATGGGTGCGCTGTCGCTATCGCTGCCGGCGGGCTCCCGCGCCACCTGTTTTTGCAAAAGCTGGATTTCCTGTTCCATCTGATCCATGCGCTCCATGGCCTGCTGGTTATCGGTTTCCTGAGCAAGTACGGGTAAGGGAAGGGCCAGCAGAATAATAAGGGCGAGGCGAATGTGTTTCATAGGGTTTGGAGGATAATGGATTCAGCGATTTTTTTAAACCGAAAAGAATTCGCCCCGCCTGAGATTAGTCAGCGCGGGGCGAAATCACAAGCGTTGCCTTACGCGATTACTGGCCGGTTACGACCGTTACAGCGCGGCGGTTCTGGCTCCATGCCGATTCATCATCGCCAACCACAGCCGGACGTTCTTTGCCGTAGCTGATGGTGGAAACGCGACCAGCCGGGATGCCGGCAGCGACCAGGTATTTCTTGGCGGCGGCAGCGCGGCGTTCACCCAGCGCAAGGTTGTATTCGCGGGTGCCGCGCTCATCGCAATGGCCTTCAACCGTTACATTGAGTTTGCCATATTGCTTGAGCCATGCCACCTGGCGATCCAACGTATGCTGCGCATCGGCAGTGAGTTCGGAGCTGTTATATTCGAAGAACACGCGATCGCCGACATTTTGCGCCAGATCTTCCTGCGTGCCGGGGGAGGCATTACCGGTTGCCGTAGAACCATTGCCATTAGCACCGCCATTTTTATTTGGGGTGGTGTCGCACGCGGCGAGCAGGAATAAAGCCGAAGCAACGGCCAGTGTTTTAACGAAAATATTCATAAACAAGCTCCTAAATGTTCAAAAAATGATGCCGATTCCCCACGTCCGCGGAACCCCCCGCATCCTATGGCTCAGGGTCTATCGAATAGCGAGATGGGTATATGAATTCAATAAGTAATTTGGTAGCTTAACTTAAAAAACTATGATTGTGCTATAACGGCAACAGTGGGCTCCATGCGGGATCGGACGCATCCATGGGTGTTACCAGCTCGCGCTGATTATATCCGGTTACGTCGATGGTATAGAGTTTGGTAGGGCTTCGGGGGCTGGCCTGCCGATGGAACACCAGCACGCGGCCGTTTGGCGACCAGCTTGGGCCTTCTTCCATATAGCTTTCGCTTATCAGGCGTTCGCCCGAACCGTCGGGGCGCATGACGCCGATCGAGAAATTGCCGCGCGTCGAAGGCTTGGTGAAGGCGATGAGATCGCCGCGCGGCGACCAGACCGGCGTGCCATAACTCCCGTCGCCGAAGCTGATGCGCTGGATGTTGCTGCCGTCGGCGTTCATGGTATAAATCTGCTGAGAGCCTCCGCGGTCGGAATTAAACACGATCTGGCTGCCGTCCGGCGAGAAGCTCGGCGAGGTGTCGATGGTGCCGCTGCCGTGCGTGATCTGCGTAAGATGGCGGCTGTGCAGATCCATTTTGAAAATCTGCGTGGTGCCGCCGTTGGCGATGGACATCACAATCGAATTGCCGTCATGTGAGAAGCGCGGCGCGAACGACATGCCTTCAAAGCTGCCGAGCGATTCTTCGCGGCCGGTCTGCAGATCGCGCAGGAAAACGCGGGGCTGCCTGCCGGCATAAGATAAATACAAAATCTCCTGCGAATTGGGCGAGAAGCGCGGCGTCAGCACCAGAAAGCGCCCGTCGGTGAGGAATTTATGATTTTCGCCGTCCTGATCCATGATGGCCAGCCGCTTGATGCGGTGCATTTCCGGGCCGGATTCCGATACATATACAATGCGCGAATCGAAATACCCGCCTTCGCCGGTGAGGCGTTTGTAGATTTCATCCGCCATGATATGCGCGATGCGCCGCCAGTTGGTGGAAAAGGTATTATATTCCTTGCCCGCAACCTGCTCTTCGCCATACACGTCCCACAGGCGGAAGGCGATTTTGATTTTATTGCCGTTTTCAATGGCGGTGCCGGTGATGAGCGCCTGCGCATTGATTTGCCGCCAGTCGCCAAAGCGCGGCGTGACGGTCTGCGCGGAAATTTGCTCAATGAACGCCTGCTTGTCGACCGGTTTGAACAGTCCCGAGCGCTCCAGATCCGCCGACACCACTTCCATGATACGGCTGCCGATTTCGCTGCCTGCCAGATCGGGCAGGGCGATGGGCATCGGCTCTATATTGCCTTTGGTGATGTCTATATGCAGCACGGCGTGGGCGGGCGTCGCGCAAGCGAAAAACGCGGCAATGAAAAGGGCAAGCAGGCGGGTGACGGTCATGGAGTCCTCTTTTTTCTAAGCGGTAACAGTTAGTATTCTCTCGTAAAAAGTCAAGATGCGACGTTATCAATGTAACATAAATCTCGGATCGAAATTCAGCTCCATCAGACGCCAGCCCTGATATTTGTCGGGAGGCATATTTTTTAACGGGCTGCATTCCTTGACGGCGCGGATGGCACTGTCGGCGGCGGCGCGGTAAAAACTGTCGCTTTCGTAGCGCGCCCGGCTTTCGGGGGCCAGCTCGACTTTTACATAAGAGCCGTCGGTATTATATTCCGCAACAATCATAATACTCAGGTTTTGCGCATCTTTCGCGCCGATGGGCGGCGACCAGCAATGACCAAGCTGGCTCATCACGGAGTCTTTGATATCGGCGCTGATGGCCAGGCTCGGGTCGTAATGATTGGACATGGCCTGCGGCGTGGGAGCATCCTCCTTGGTATCTTTTTTCTCATCCTTTTTTTCCTGCTCCTGCGCGGTTTTTTGCACCGCTTTCAACGCAGCCATAAAAGCCGCGTCATCGGCCTTTTTCTTGTCTTCTTTTTTAGGCTCTTCTTTTTTCGGTTCAGGCTTTTTTTCCTCCGGCTTGGGCGGTGCAACGGGCGAAGGTTTAGGCGGTGGAGGCGGCGTATTATCCGCTGTTTTTACCGGCGGCGCTTCTTTTTTGGGTTTTTTTTCCGCAGGCTTTTCAGGCACAGGCGGCGTTTCCGAGGGTTTAATGTTGGAAATAGCGCTGACCGGCAGCAGCTCAACGGTGATCGACGGAGGCTCAGGCGGCGGCGCTGGAGTTAAAAAAGACGGCAGGCCGAATAGCGTCAGCAGCAGAAACGCAATATGCAGCGCCGCGGAAATCCTGCGGCCTTGACTGCGTTGTTTTTCATAATACGAATTGAGTTTGCGTCCGGGCATTGCACGCCTATTTTCCTTTATCCGCTGGTATGCTGTTGGGGTCGGTGAGGAGCGCCACTTTGCTGAACCCTGCGGCGTTGATTTCGCTGACGGCCTGCATCACCTTGCCATAATCCACGGTTTTATCGCCCTGGACGAAAATGCGGATGTCTTTTTTAGCGCCGGTGATGGCCTTGAGCTTGGCCTGTAAATCCTTAAGCGCTACAGCGGTTTTCTGGACATATACCTTGCCATCGGCGGTGACGGTGATGGTGAGCGGTTCATCCTGCCCGGGAATGGGCGATGCGCTGGTTTGCGGCAGTTCGACGCTGACGCCGGTGGTCATCATGGGCGCGGCGACCATAAAAATAATCAGCAGTACGAGCATCACGTCCACCATCGGCGTGATGTTGATTTCGGAAAATGGCTTATCGCGCTGCCTGCTGCCTCGCCGCCTGCTACCGCCGCCGCCTAATGATGCGCCCACCGGTCAACCCTCCATCTGGCGCGACAGGATGGTGTCGAATTCCATGCTGAAATCTTCGAGTTTATTGGAAAAGCGCGACAATTCGTTGGAGAATTTATTATAGGCGATAACCGCCGGAATCGCCGCGAAAAGGCCAATGGCAGTAGCGAACAGCGCTTCTGCGATGCCGGGCGCGACGGCAACCAGCGAGGTATTTTTTGATAGCGCGATGGCATGAAAGCTATTCATGATGCCCCACACCGTGCCGAACAGCCCGATAAACGGCGCAGATGCGCCGGTGGTAGCCAGGAATCCGAGTCCCGATTCTACATTTTCAAGCTCGCGGTTGCGCGCCACCTGCATCACCTGCACGATGCGCTCGCGCAAGGACAGTTTAATGCCCTGGGAGCCTTGCGACTGGTTGTTTTTGGAACGGAACCATTCTTCCATGGCGGCAACGAAAATGATCGCCATCGGGTGATTGGCGCGTTTTTTCGTTTTTTCATAGAATTTATCCAGCGCCTCGCTCGACCAGAATTCGTTTTCAAAGCGAATCGCCTTCGCTTTCACGTTACGGAACAGGAACCATTTTTCGAAAATAATCGCCCAGCACCAGAAAGATGCGAACAGCAGCAAAAGCATCACGCATTGCACGATGAAATCGGCCTGCAAAAACATGCCGATGATCGAAAAATCATGCATCGGCGCGGTGCCTGCGACTGCGGTTGCGTCAACGCCTTGAACTGCGGTGGTTACGGGGTCTGCCATGATACTCTCTGCTTAATGATTAAATAGTTTCTTCATCGCCTTGCTCACCTGTTCCGGCAGGCGAACCGGTTTCATTTCCTTGCCGACAACGCCGAGCTTCACTTCCAGCGTCACCAGCGTTTCTTTATTGCGCCGGATGGTTTGCTGCATGACGAAACTCACCCGCGATATATCGGGCATTCGCGTCTCGATTGTCAAGAGATCATCGAGCATGGCGGGCTTTAAAAAATCGCACACACATTTACGAACGACAAAGCCGATGCCTTCGCGCAGCAGCTCCGATTGGTCGAACCCCGCCATGCGCAGCGATTCGGTGCGCGCCCGCTCGGCGAATTTCAGGTAATTGGCGTAATACACAATGCCTGCAGCATCGGTATCTTCATAATAAACGCGTATGGGGAAGGTGTGCATAGTTATTCCCTCCCCCCTTGTGGGGGAGGGTTAGGGAGGGGGGGCTGTTTCAGTATAGTGATATGGTTCAGAATAGTTTCCAATACTCCACCCGTATTTTTGATAACCTCATTATTCCAAAACCGTAAAACCGCAAATCCTTCCCCGCGCAACCATGCATCACGCTTTGCATCGTAAGATTGATTGGAAGCGTGTTGCCCGCCATCGAGCTCAATAATCAGGCGCGGTTCGTAACAAACAAAATCCACAATATAAGACCCGATCGGTGCTTGCCTGCGGAAACTGGCCGCTTGCAGATTTTGGCAGCGCAGCCAGTACCAAAGCTTTTTTTCGGCATCTGTAAGATTGCTGCGCAATTTTTTTGCACGCAGGATGGAAATATCTTTTCCTATATTTTTAGTCTTAGTGGAGGAAACATCCCCCCCTCCCTGACCCTCCCCCACAAGGGGGGAGGGTAAAGGAAGAAAAGCGCGGATGGGGAAGGTATGGGGGTTCATCGAGATGTTTTTCGCGATAGGTCAATTTGCTCATCAGGGGGGAGTAACTGATTAAATATTTTTGCAAGGTCATCCCATGAATTTGCTGCAAGTTCAACAGATTTAGACTCGTTTCCCTGAGACCAGTTGCAACGTATTTTTCTAGGATTTCTTTTAGCAAGCTCTGAAAAAAGTGTAATGGCTTCTTCCTCAATTTCTTTTATACGTCCACGATCTGCTATGTGCCAGCCCTCTTGTACATGGTGTTGTACTTCACCACCTTCATAACTTTTTCGTGGTTCTGCTTCATGATTGCCAAGTGATATACCCGTAATAGGATCAATAGGATAAAAATCGGTTTTTTCTCCCATAGGATCTTCTTTCATTTTTGGATCATTACCCATGAAATCCCGCTGGACGGTAAAATAAGGATGCGATTGGTTTATCAAACGTAAACTGACGCCCTTTTTCCCTGTGGGGGCTGGCACAAGAGCAAAACATTTCATAAGCTGTTCTTCATTCATACCGAAAGTAGATGTTAATAAGCGATCCGCTAAATATGTTCGTATTTTCGGAAGCAACTCTACCCAATATGAAGGGAATTCGTCAGGCATCTTCCTCATCCAGCCCCGGCAACGTCGCCACCTGTACCGGCGGTTTGATTCCCAGATGCTTAAAGCAGGAATGCGTGAGCATGCGCCCGCGCGGGGTGCGTTGGATGAAGCCGACCTGCAATAAATAGGGTTCGATGGCTTCTTCAATGGCGTCGCGCTGTTCGGAGAGGCCTGCGGCGATGGTTTCCACCCCTACTGGCCCGCCCTGATAATGATCGGCGATATACCGCAAATACCGGTAATCCGCGGAATCAAGCCCCATTCCATCCACTTCCAAACGTTTGAGCGAACTATCGGCCAATGTTTTATCAATGACGGTTTTCGATCCTGCATGCGCAAAATCACGCACGCGCCGCAGCAGGCGAATCGCGATGCGTGGCGTGCCGCGCGAACGCCGGGCGATTTCGAAGCTGCCGTCCTTGGTAATATCGATTTTGAGCAGTGCCGCCGCGCGCTCCAGCACATATTGCAGGTCTTTCGTATCATAAAAACGCAGGCGCAGCGGAATGCCGAACCGGTCGCGCAAGGGGCCAGCAATTAGGCCGAGCCGCGTGGTGGCTCCTACCAGCGTAAATGGCGGTAGGTCAATACGCACCGTGCGCGCGGCCGGGCCTTCGCCGATCATGAGATCGAGCTTGAAATCTTCCATCGCCGGATAAAGAATTTCCTCGACTGCAGGATTTAAGCGGTGAATTTCATCGACGAACAGCACATCGTTCGCCTGCAAATTCGTGAGCACCGCCGCGAGATCGCCCGCTTTGGTCAGAATCGGGCCGGACGTAGGGCGGAAGCCAACGCCCATTTCCTTGGCGATGATTTGCGCGAGCGTGGTTTTTCCCAGTCCCGGCGGACCATAGAGCAATACATGATCCAGCGCATCGGAGCGCCCGCGCGCGGCTTTGATGAATACGCGCAGATTTTCGCAACATTCCGGCTGGCCGGTGAATTCATCGAGCGACAATGGCCGGATGGTGGCCTGCGTGAGGTCTTCCTCATTCAATGCGCCGTCGATAATGCGGTCTTCTGCGGTTTCCGTGCTCATCCGCGCACCAATTCTTTAAGGCTTAATCTAATCAACAAATCCAGATTCGCGTTTTCACCGGCATTTTGCTTAGCTTTAAGCGCCGCGCCGTACGCTTCGCTGCGGGAATAGCCGAGATTAACGAGTGCGGAAATCGTATCCTCGGTAGTGTTATCGGCAGACGCAGCTGCGGTTTTTTTCTTACCGGATTCTGTACTCTGTACTCTGAACTCCGATGTCGGCAATTTCGCCACTTTATCTTTAAGCTCCGTTACAATCCGCTCCGCCAGTTTCGGCCCCACACCGCTGATACGGCTGAACGCCGTGGTATCTTTAGCCATGATGGCATGGGCGATTTGTTCGGGCGTGTATGCGCCGAGAATCGTCAGCGCCATTTTATTGCCGACGCGCTGCACGTTCGTCAGCAATCTAAACCAGTCGCGCTCGATGCTATCGGGGAAGCCATATAAATTAATATGATCCTCGCGCACATGCGTTTCGATAACCAGCTGCGCCATTTCGCCCACCGGCGGCAGCGCCGCTATCGTACGGCTGGAGCAAAACACCGTATATCCCACGCCGGCGACATCGAGGATGACGTTATCTTCATCGATACTATCCACCATACCGCGCAATTTTCCGATCATGAGCCTACCTTTGTCAGTTGATTGACTGTGCGGTGATGCGCGTGGCAAATGGCGACCCCCAACGCATCGGCGGCGTCGGCTTGTTTGGCGGCACTCGTTGGCAATAACATTTTGACCATCATCTGCACCTGACGCTTATCCGCATGTCCCGCGCCGACCACGCTTTTTTTGACCATATTGGCGCTATATTCATACACCGGAAGGCTGCACAGGGAAAGTGTTAAAAGAATGCCGCCGCGCGCCTGGCCGAGCTTCAAAGTCGAGCTGCCGCTTTTATTGACGAAGGTTTCTTCCACCGCCGCTTCCATGGGGCGATATCTGGCAATAGCCGTTTGCAGTCCGTCATGGATTTGCTTGATGCGCTCGCTCATCGGCATATCGGCGTCGCTTTTGATGGTGCCGCAATCGACGAATGATAGTTGGTTTGATTTCGCGACGATAATTCCCCAGCCTGTGCGTTGCAATCCCGGATCGATGCCGAGAATGATGGTCATGCGCTCAGCGCCGCCAGCATGGTTTCGGGTATCTCAAAATTCGAGAATACCTCCTGCACATCGTCATTATCCTCAAGCGCATCGATGAGTTTGAGCAATTGCGTGGCTTGCTCTTCACCCACGGTCGAGGTGGTTTTTGGTTGCCAGGTGAGTTTAGCCGACTCGGCGGCTCCGAATTTTTTCTCGAGAGCATCACGCACCGCGCCGAAGCTGTCAGATGCGCAGGTGACAATGTGGTTTGCACCGTCGAACTCGCAATTATCGGCGCCGGCTTCGATGGCGGCGTCGAGCATGGCGTCTGCGCTCGCGGCTTTGGCAGGATAGGTAATGCGCCCGATGAAATCGAACATGAAGCTCACGCTGCCGGTTTCACCCATAGCGCCGCTAAATTTGGTGAAAATGGAACGGATTTCCGACGCCGTACGGTTGCGGTTATCGGTCAGCGCCTGCACGATAATGGCGGCGCCGCCCGGCCCATAACCTTCATAACGCAGCGGTTCGTAATTATCGGTATCCAGCTTGCCTGCCCCGCGCTTAATCGCCGCTTCGATACGGTCGCGCGGCATATTTTCCTCGCGCGCCCATAGCACGGCGGCGCGCAGGCGGGGGTTGGAAACGGGGTCCGGCGAACCGGTTTTGCAGGCGGAGATAATTTCGCGCTGCACCTTGGTGAGAATTTTCCCTTTTTTTGCATCCTGCGCGCCTTTGCGGCGCATGACGTTCTTAAAATGGGAATGGCCAGCCATGGTAGCTCTTAATTACCTTCAGCCGTTTGAATGAACATATCCACCCGGTCCGGATCGCCGCCGGGGTTTTTATCGCCCTCGGCCTGCACATTGATGCGCAGATTATTGATGCCTGCATCGATCAGATAGGCCCGCACAGCCAATGCGCGCGATAAAGAGACGCGCCGCGCGGTGCTCGCCTGATCGCCGATGCTCGACGCATAAGCGATAATCGCCACCCGCGTGGTTTCGTCCTGTTTAAGCTGCGCGGTGAGCTTATCGAGGCCTTCTTTCATGGCCAGCGGCACGGTGGTTTCCGTGCTCTTGAACACAATGCTGAGGGCGGCAGGTTTTTGCACGATGGTTTTGGTTTTATCATTATCCGCAACGGTTGGCTTGGCCAGCTCTTCTTCCATTTTTGCCACCGGCGCGGTTTCCGTTTTTGGTTCGGGCGCGGCCGTTACGGCAGGGGGTTTCAGAGCGGCGATAGGCGGCGGAACGGGCAGCGGAGGAGGTATGGCAGGCGCTGCCGGAGCCGGAATGGCCGCCGATGGCGGTGCAGGTACTGCAGTTACTGGCGGCGGCGGAATCAGCGGCGTATTATTATTTGCCGGCGGCGTCGCAGCAGGAGGTTGAGGCGCAGGCGCAATTGGGGCTGGCGGCTGAGGCGCAGGCGGCAATGCCGGTGGCGGCGGCGGAGGAACTGGTTTTTTATCAGCCGGTTTTGGCGCGACGGGCTCCTCAATTTTTTTCTCCGGTATCGCTGGGATGGCAGGCGCCGGGGGCGTAATCGGTGGAGCTGGAATAGCGGTAGGGGGTGGTACAGGCGTTGCAACCAGAGGCGGCGTAAGAGCTGCCGGCGCCGGTTTTTGCTCAACCGCTGGCGGAGCAGGGGGTGCAGCTATTAGCGGTACAGATGGTTGCGGCGGCGCCGGTGGGGCAACGGGAGCGGGTTTATCTTCAATAATGATCGGTTTAGGTGCGACTGGCTCCGGCGTTTTCTTTTCTGCCGGTGCGGGAACGGGCGCAGCAGGTTCTTGGTCCTTTGCGGGCTTTTGCTCGGGCGGAACGACTTTTAATTCATTCGGCGATGAAGGCGGTTGCAGATCGGTAGGATTAATAGGTTTGGATGCGATTGGCGGCGGCGTTTTCTTTTCTAGCGGTGGCGTTGCTTCAGTCGCAGGCTTTTCAGGCGCAGGCGCGGAGGCGGGGGCTTGTGCAGGCTCGGACTTCTTGGGTTGGACTACCGGTTTTTTGGGTTTCTTGGGTTTTGGTTTCTCCGGTTTTTGCGCAGGGGCCTGGGTTTGCGTGGGCGCTGCCGCAGTTGACGGCGCAGTTGCAGGTTGCAGCTTACCCAGTACATCGAGATTCAGTTCAACCGAGGGCGCGGCGTCGGATTGCTTATTCTGCGCAAAGGCCTGCATGGGCAGGGACAGCAAAACTATCGCAAAGAAGAATTTTTTTACCAAAAACCGAGTCTTTAACATGTGGCCATCCTGACGCTATCTACATAGAGTTATTAGTTAAGGCAAAACGGGGACGTTAAGCAAGAAAAATTATGCTGCCTAAGACTCAAGCCTTGGAAAGCAGCTTATGCATGGAGGGATGGAGATAGCTGTTGCTGGCTAGCAGAGACTTGGAATAGATGGTGGCGGGCTTGCCATCCGGCTCGGTGAACATGCCGCCCGCTTCCTGCACAAACAACAGGCCTGCGGCGATGTCCCACGGCTGAATCTGATAATACCAGCAGGCATCGAGCCGCCCGGCCGCGAGATTGGCCAGATCCAGCGCCGCCGCGCCGAAATAGCGCATGGTGGCTTCGCAATGCGCCACTTTTTCCAGATGTTCTTTCGGCAAATAACGCAAATTGCCCGCCGCCAGCATGGCGTGCTCCAGCGTTTTGCGCGAGGACACGTTTAAGCGGCGATTGCCGTTCAAAAACGCGCCTTTGCCTTTTTCGCCGGTATATAAATCATTATGAATAGGGTCGTAAATCACGCCCGCGACGATTTCGCTTTTGCCCGCGATTGTTTTTTCCAGCGCAATCGAGATGCAGAAATACGGCATGGCATGAATGAAATTGCTGGTGCCGTCCAGCGGGTCGATAATCCAGCGGTGGGCGGGGTCTTTGCCCGGAACCTCGCCGCCTTCTTCAAGCAGAAACCCATAATCCGGGCGGGCTTTGGAAAGCTCACGCTGGAGGAGTTTTTCGGTGCGCACATCCGTCTGCGTCACGAAATTTGCGGTGCCCTTTTTAGAAATCTGTAATTGATCGACTTCCCCAAAATCGCGCATCAGCCCTTTGCCTGCCTTAAGGGCAGCGGCGGACATGACGTTGAGGAGGGGAGAGCTCATAGGGAGATCAATGTCAAATGACAAAGGTCAAATGTCAAAAACGCTCTTTGATATTTGTTTTTTGACATTTGATTTTGCCTACGATGCCTTCGCCCGCTCGACATATTCCAGCGTGGTCGTATCCACAACGATGGTTTCGCCCGCGGGAATAAACGGCGGCACCATCACGCGCACGCCATTTTCCAGAATCGCCGGTTTGTAAGAGGACGTTGCCGTCTGGCCCTTGACCACCGGATCGGCCTCGACGATTTTCATCGTCACCTTCTGTGGCAATTTCACCGAAAGCGGCTTGCCTTCATAGGTTTCAATCGAAACCGTCATGCCATCTTTCAGGAACGGTAACGCCGGGCCGATCAATTCCTTGGGCATAATCACCTGCTCATAGGTTTCATTATTCATAAACGTCAGATTATCGCCATCGGCGAACAGGAAATTATAATCGCTCGAATCCAGCGACACGCGCTCGATTTTTTCATCCGACGCAAAGCGCGGCGTGTTTTTCGTGCCGGTTTTAATGTCTTTCAGTTCCACCTGGTTGAACGAGCGCAGATTCCCCGGCGTGCGAATTTCATGCTTCACCACCAGCCACAGCTTATCCTGCCATTCAATCACCATTCCCATGCGCACCGCGCCGCCGTCGATTTTCATGTCCTATTCCTTTATTGCTCTATTAAATGCCGCAACCGCCGCGCCAGGCCCTTTCGAGTGACTCCACACCGCCGTAATCACCGCGATGAAATCCGCTCCTGCCTTGGCCAGCACGTTGCAATTGCCGGGGTTAATACCACCGATTGCCACGCACGGCAAGACCATAAATTCCTGCCACCACTGGAGAATCTCCACCGTCGGCACGCCATATTTCGCCAGCGCCTCCAGGCTTTTGCTGGTCGTCGGGTAAAACGCCCCAAACGCCACATAATCCGCGCCCTGTTCGCCCGCCACCATCGCCAGATGCCGTGAATCATGGCACGAAACGCCGATGACTTTATCTTCGCCCATCATTTCCCGGGCACGTCTAATTCCCTCTCCCTCTGGGAGAGGGTTAGGGTGAGGGCTTACTTCATTTGTAGCGCTAATAATGCCCTCACCCCGGCTTGCGCCGCCCCTCTCCCTACGGGCGAGGGCGCTCACATCCTCCTGCCCCAGATGCACCCCATCCGCCCCGCATTTCGCCGCGAGGTCGGGCCGGTCATTAAGGATAAACGCCGCATTATGTGCATGGCAAATCGGAATGAGCGATTCCGCCGCTTTCAAAATCTCCGCATCCCTCGCGCCTTTGAGCCTTAACTGAAAACTCCCGACATCGCCGCCGGAAAATGCATCCTTTAATTGCTGCGCGAAAACGGGCAGGTCAATGGCGGGCGGGGAGATGAGATAGAGGCGGGTTTGTGGCATACGCACCTGCATAACACGCAGGAATAAAGCTTACAAAGATTTTATATTTTCAGAAATTTCGTTCTGGTAACGCGCCAGATGCTTGCCTGTGCATGAAGATTCGGATGGTTGCGGATCGCTGATGGCAGGATTGACAACACCCTGAACGGGAGGTTTTACTTTTTCAGCCTTATTGCCGTAAAATAATCCTGCAATAAAAGAAAGACCGCCCATTACCATTAATGCATAGCCAGGCATATTACTCCATTTATTTCCAACACCCCAGCTAAACCAGCTTGCTTTTTCTTGCGGTAGAACTTTGGCTTTTAATCTGGCAACCTCATTAAAAAGTGCGCCTATGCCAAAAGCGCTGATTCCAAGTATCTGAAGGTGCATTGAATCATTTCTCAACTTATCGGACTGTTGAGACAAATTGGTATTGTTTGATGCATTGCCAAAGTTGGTCATTTATCTGAGGTGCCCCGGCTCCAGCCAGATCCTCTGTTCAAGGTTGAATCAGCATTAAACAATATAGAATTTTTACCACGTCCGTTTTCAGGCAACTCTTCTAAGTCTTGTGCGATACCCGAGCTCCATTTTTCTCCTTTAGGCCTGCGCTTAGCAACATAAGTTGCTTTCGATGCTTCATCATGTTTTGGTTCATCTGCCATAAGATATCTCCTAATTAACTATTAGAAATCCACTATAACAGATTAACCCAGTACTACAAAGTTAAGATTATGTGACAATTGATCGGAATTGCTATTAATTCTTATAAATCCGTATGATAGCCTCCAACAGCTTCAACGCCTCATCCCGCGGCCGCTGGAACATATTCCTTCCGATAATCGACCCATTCCCGCCGCCGTCGCGAATCGCGCGCACCTCATCGAGCAAATCTTTTTCCGTGCGTCCCGCGCCGCCGGAGAACACCACGATGCGCCGCCCATTGAAGCATGCCTGCTTCACATGCGCGAACCGCTCCGCCGCGGTTTTAATTTTAATGGCTTCGGACTCATAGACTTTCTTGGCTTCCGCCTGCTCCAGAAACGCCGTCGGCGGTTTTACCTTGATGATGTGCGCGCCGAGCAGTGCTGCCATATGCGCGGCATAGGCGCAAATATCCATGCTGGTTTCGCCGTCCTTGCTGATGGATGCCCCCCTGGGGTATGACCAGATCACCACCGCCAGGCCCACCGCTTTGGCTTCCTCCGCCAATTCACGAATCTCTTCCATCATCTCAAACACGCCATGCGAGCCCGGATAAATCGTAAACCCAATCGCCGAGCAGCCGAGCCTGAGCGCATCGGAAACCGACCCGGTAATCGCCTGATCGGGCGCTGCATCCTTAGGCGCCAGCGAATTGGCGCTGTTGACTTTCAAAATCGTCGGAATCTGCCCCGCGAACGTATCGGCGCCCGCTTCCAGCATCCCGAGCGGCGCGGCATAGGCATTCAGCCCCGCATCGATCGCCAGCTGATAATGGTAATGCGGATCATACGCATCCGGATTTTTGGCGAAGCTGCGCGCCGGGCCATGCTCGAATCCCTGATCGACCGGCAAAATCACTACGCGCCCGGTGCCGCCAAGTTTCCCCTGCATCAATATGCGCGCGATATTCGCCTTCGTGCCCGGGCAATCGCTTTCATAGTTGCTCAGGATTTTTTTGACTTTTGCGGTGATTTTCATGCGTCTCTCTCCAACCATTTTTTACATGCGTCTTTTGTATCCGGGGCAGTCAGCAAGTCAAGCGCTTCGTAGGGATTATCGTGCAGCATTACGCCCATTTGCTCAGCAATATCAGCCAGTTTGACCTTTATTTCAGGTGCGGCGGAACTGCGCAGATGCTTATGCCCGATCTGCATCGCGGAAATTGCCTCCGCGCCCGCATCGCTGCAATCGAGAATGCACGTGATTTTCACGCCCGGAAACGCCGCCTGCGCCTGCGCGAACAGCTGCAATAAATACAGGCTTCCCGCATAAAAAATAGCATCCGGCGCGCTTTGCAGGGTGAGGGGCGTTTGTAATGCCGCCGCTGTTTCACATGCGCCCATGGCCTGCGCGAGTGTATGAACGATGATAACCCGTTCAGCCATGCGCCCGTGTTTTGCCGCCGCTGCTTGCTTTTTGCAACGCCGCCACGCCAGGCAATGTCTTACCCTCCAGCCATTCGAGGAATGCGCCGCCCGCGGTCGATAAATAGCTGAAACTTTCCGCCAGCCCCGCATGCGTTAGCGCCGACACCGTATCGCCGCCGCCGGCGATCGAGCGCATTTTTTTCTGGCCGGTGAGCTTGGCGATGGCGCGTGCGAGATTAATGGTGCTGGCGTCGAACGGGCTGATTTCAAACGCGCCGAGCGGGCCGTTCCACACCACGGTTTTGCAGGGGCGGAGCGCTTCAAAAAACTGATGCAGGCTTTCCGGGCCCACGTCGATCGCGATACGGTCGGGGGGTATATGCCCTACATCCACCACACGGCAGGGCGATTGCGGCGAAAAGGCGTATGCCGCCACCACATCCGTTGGTAGCACGATTTGGCAGCCATTTTTATCCGCCTGTTTCATAATTTTAAGCGCGGTGGCTTTCATATTTTTTTCATGCAGCGACTGGCCCATATCATGGCCTTGCGTATATAAAAACGTATTGGCCATCGCGCCGCCGATTACCAGCACATCCATGGTTTTGGTAAGGTTGCCGAGCAGCGCGAGCTTGGTGGAAATCTTCGAGCCCCCGACCACCGCGCCGATGGGTTTTTTCGCGCCCGCGAAAATGCTGGTCAGCTGTTCCAGCTCTTCCTGCATCAAGCGTCCGGCGGCTATGGGCAAATACTGCGCGATGCCGGTGATCGAGGCATGCGAGCGGTGTGAGCAGGAAAACGCGTCATTGATAAACACGTCGCCAAGCGAGGCCAACTCGCGCGCGAAATGCGCATCGCCTTTTTCTTCCTCGGGATGAAAACGCAGATTTTCGAGCAGTAAGATATCGCCTGGTTTTAATTTATCCACCGCGTCGCGCGCCGCCGGGCCAATGCAATCCACGCCAAATTTCACCAGCTTGCCGCCCAGCGCGTCTGAAATAGCATCGACCAGCGGCGCCAGCGACATGGATGGCACGAACTTGCCGCCCGGCCGGTCGAAATGCGACAGCAGGACAATGCGGCATTTATGTTTCAGCAGATAATTAATCGTCGGCACCAGCCGGCGGATACGCATGTCATCGCTGACTTTCCCGCCATGCATGGGCACGTTGAGATCGGTGCGCACGAGCACGGTTTTATGGCTGACGTTTACATCTTCGAGGCGTGGGAATTTCGTCACGCCCATAGCTTCACCACATCCAGCATGCGGCAGGAGAACGCCCATTCGTTATCATACCAGCTTGCCACGCGGCAAAGCTTTCCGCCGGTGACATAAGTGCCGGTGAGGTCGGCGATGCTGCTTAAATTGCTGTGCGTATAATCAATTGATACCAAAGGTTCTTCGGAAATGCCAAGTACCCCCCTGAGGGTATGTTGCGACGCCTGCCGCAGCGCCATATTAATCTGCTCTTTAGTGGTATCTGATTTGGCGATAAAACTCAGATCGATCATCGACACATTCGGCGTCGGCACGCGAATGGAAACACCGTCGAGTTTGCCTTTCAACTCCGGCAAAATGAGGCCGATGGTTTTGGCAGCGCCGGTGGATGTTGGAATCATCGACAGGCCCGCGGCGCGCGCGCGGCGGAGATCCTTGTGGCTGTTATCGACGAGATTCTGGTCGCCGGTATAGGCGTGAATCGTCGTCATGAACCCGGATTCGATGCCGATGGCTTCATGCAACGCTTTAACTAACGGCGCCAAGCCATTGGTGGTACACGACCCAACCGAAATTACCTGATGATCTTTTTTCAACATCGCATTATTGACGCCAAACACAATTGTCGCATCCGCATCCTCAGCAGGCGCAGAAATTAGCACCTTTTTCGCGCCGGATTCCAGATGCTGCGCCGCCTCGGCGCGCTTATTGAATTTGCCGGTGCATTCCAGCACCACATCGACGTCCATACTCCCCCAGGGTATATTTTTGGGATCGCGCTCATGAAATAATTTCACCGTTTTTCCACCGATGGAAAGATGCTCGCCATCGGTTTTTACTTCGGTTGCAAACCGCCCATGCACCGAATCATATTTCAGCAAATGCACGTGCGTTTCAACCGGGGCAGGGCCGTTAACGGCAACGAGTTCGATACTACCCCGCACTTGTTGCGGGGTCTGGTTTTCATAGAGCGCACGAATGACACATCTGCCGATTCTGCCTAACCCATTTATGCCGACACGAATAGTCATAATTTGCCTGTATGTTTCGTACCGGACCCCGCAACAAGTGCGGGGTGATTCATCACCGCTTTTACCGTATCTTCCGCCGTAATGCCAAAATGCTTATATAAATCCTTCGCCGGGGCAGATGCGCCGAAGCTGTGCATGCCGATGAAGATGCCGTCCGTGCCGATATAGCGCTCCCAGCCGAAGCCGCCGGCCGCTTCGATGGCGACTTTGAGCGTATTTTTGCCGAGCACCTCATCGCGGTAGCTTTGCGGCTGAAGCTCGAATAATTCCCAGCAGGGCAGCGATACAACGCGCGCGGCGATGCCTTTATTTGCCAGCAGTTTCTGCGCTTCGATGGCGATCATGACTTCGGAACCGGTGGCGATGAGTGTAACGTCATCCTTCGGCTTGACCGAAGGATCTCCATCCGCACGAGATCCTCGGGTCAAGCCCGAGGACGACGGGGACAAAACATACCCCCCCCGGGCACACAGATTTTCCTTCGTATATTCCTTACGTAAACTCGGCAGATTCTGGCGCGACAACGACAATATAGACGGCGCGTTTTGCGATGCCAGCGCCAAAGCCCAGCACTCCAAGGTTTCCGTGGCATCAGCGGGGCGGAACACCTGCAAATTCGGAATGGCGCGCAAACTCGCCAGATGCTCGACCGGCTGATGCGTAGGGCCGTCTTCGCCCAAACCAATCGAGTCATGCGTCATGACGTAAATCACGCGCTGCTGCATCAGCGCCGAAAGCCGAATCGCCGGGCGGCAATAATCGGTGAACACTAAAAATGTACCCCCATAAGGTATAAACCCGCCATGCAGCGCGAGGCCGTTCATGACAGCGCCCATGGCATGTTCACGCACGCCATAATAAATATAACTGCCCTTATAATTCTCACTGCTGACCGGCGACTGGTGACTTGTTTTCGTATTATTAGAGCCCGTCAAATCCGCCGAGCCGCCAATGAGTTCCGGAATAACGCCGGTCAGTATATTCAGTGTGTTTTCCGAAGATTTGCGCGTGGCTTCATTGGGCTGCGCTTCGGCGAGTTTTTTCTTGAAATTATCGAGCGCTTCCGTCCAGCCGGAGGGTAATTCACGGCGCAATAACCGTTCGAACTCCTCACGTTTGGTGACGTTCGCGGCATTATAATATTTGGTCCATTCCAGATAGGTTTTCCCGCCGCGCGCGCCCGCTTCGCGCCAGGCATTTAAAATCGCGGAAGGAATGTCAAAATCGCCATGCGCCCAGCCGAGTTTTTGCCGCGCGCCTTCGATTTCGGCCTTGCCGAGCGGCGAGCCATGGCATTTCTCGGAATTTTCCTTGGTCGGCGCGCCGAAGCCGATTTTTGTGCGGCAGGCGATGAGCGAGGGTTTATCGCTTTTTTGCGCCGCCGCGATGGCCTTGCCGATGGCTTCCGCATTATGGCCGTCGATGGATTGCACATTCCAGCCCGCCGATTTAAAGCGCATAGGCGTATCCTCAGACACGGTAAGGCTGGTCGGCCCGTCGATGGAAATTTTATTATCGTCCCACAGCACGATGAGTTTATTGAGCTTTAAATGCCCGGCCAGCGAAATCGCTTCCTGCGAAATGCCTTCCATCAGGCAGCCGTCTCCCGCGATGGTATAAGTATAATGGTCAACCGTTTCGCCGAAGCGCGCCGCCAGCATGCGCTCAGCCAGCGCCATGCCCACCGCGTTCGCCAGGCCCTGGCCCAGCGGGCCGGTGGTGGTTTCGATGCCGGTGGCATGCCCATATTCCGGGTGCCCGGCCGTTTTGCTGCCCCACTGGCGGAAATGTTTTAAATCATCCAGCGTCATATCCTCATAACCGGTGAGATACAGCAGCGCATATTGCAGCATGGAGCCGTGGCCCGCCGAGAGAATGAAGCGGTCGCGATCCGGCCAGTTGGGATGTTTGGGGTCGAACTTCAGATATTGTGTGAATAAAACGGTCGCGACATCGGCCATGCCCATCGGCATGCCGGGATGCCCCGAATTGGCGCGCTCAACCGCGTCCATCGCCAGCGCGCGGATGGCATTGGCCATATCTTTTAAAGAAACATTGGCGGCGGATTTTGGATCGGTATGTCGCATGGTTTGTTGCATAGATATAAAAGACTTTAATTTCGCCTCAGCCATGCTATGCTTTACGAAATCGTAACCATATATGGTGAGCTTTTCTTATGTATCAAGCATATGCAGGTGAACTTCTCAACCAAAAAGAATCTGAAAATGATTCTTCCGTAACCGCCCCCGTGCAACACCCGCTCGATAACGCGACCAAACGTCTGGTAGAGGCGCTTAACCGTCTGGAAAATAGCCTGGAAACGCTGACGCCGAGGGAAGAGGCCGGGCAGGCGGAGCTTTTCGCGCATGAAAATAATGCGCTCCGCCATGAGCGCGAAAACCTTAATTCGGCTATTTCGCAGCTGCAATTTCAATATAATGATTTGCATGATGTCGCTTCCACCATTTATGGCAAGCTTGACGATTCCATCCGCCGCCTGACGCAGATTATTGAGAATTAATCTATCCCTTTATTGTCATCCCTGCGAAGGCAGGGATCTTTTTCTCCATTTGCATAGATGGGTGGAGAGATTCCCGCTGGAGTTTATCCCCGCGAAGGCGGGGACGGGAATGACATATGGGTGGCTAGGCGCCTTTTAAAAATTACTGCTGCTGAATATCGTGCGCGTATAGGGCTGGCTCGGAACCAGGCCTGAGGTTTCGTAGGCTTGCGCCACCGCGTTGGAAGACGGCGTATAAGCGGGCGCGCAGGCTTGCAGCGATATCAGCAGTAATCCCATCGTGATTATTTTAGCATGGCTATAACCTATGCGTAGCGTTTTCGATAGTTTCATATTGCCCTCCATAGTCAGTCAGCTTTCTAAGTATGCGCTTCTAAATATACCCCCATATGGTATATTATATACCCATATGTGGTATGTGGGCCTTATAAGCGGTTTCGGGGAAAGGAGCAGTGATTTTATGAGGATACCCCCATGCAAAAAATGCATGGCATTTTGACTGGACTTTTACTGGGGATATGTGTAAAACTGAAATTTCACAATCGGTTATATACCCGTACGGGGTATGTGCCGCAGAGCATATAACCGATCTTCCTTAAGAATCAGAGCGTCTCCAGCGATAACGTATCGCCGACGGCGCTGTGCGTGGGCGCATAAGGATAATCCCACGCCATAGGCGTTCCAGCCCCGCTGCAGGCAGCGAGGCCGGTGATTATAACGGTAACAAGGATCGGAAAAAGTGATCGGGTTGCAGTCATCATAAAATCCTGCCTCCTTATCAGGGACGCATAACATACGCTTCCTTATGCCGCATTGAATTGCCAAGAAGGCAACAGAGCCATGCGAAAATAACGTTAGGTTTAGCGCGCGTTAATTGTCTAAATCATCTGCGAAAAGCCCCAGCACGGATAAAATCGATTTCGATTTATCGCGTATCTCCTGAAGCTCCTGCTCCGGCGTAGAATCGGCCACGATGCCGCCGCCCACTTGAAACTCGAATTGTTTTCCCTGCATAATCAATGTGCGGATCACCACCGATAATTCGCACGCGCCGTCGCCGCCGAACCAGCCGATCGCGCCGCTATAAATGCCGCGCGCCAGCCGTTCCATCTCGCTGCACAGATTCATCGCTTTGATTTTGGGCGCGCCGGTCATGGAGCCGGGCGGGAAACAGGCTTTTACGGCCTCGAGCGTGCTGCAATCTTCGCGCTTCCGCCCCGTGATGGTGCTCGACATATGGTGGATGCTGGCATGGGTGGTGACCTCAAATAAGCTATCCACTTTAATGCTGCCGGGTGTGCTGACACGGGAAAAATCATTGCGCATCAGATCCACGATCATAAGATTTTCCGCGCGGTCTTTGGCGCTATTTGTCAGCCCATCGCGCAATTTTTTATCCGTTACAGGATCGCTGCCGCGCGGCGCAGTGCCTTTGATAGGCCGCGTGCGCATATGGCCATGTTCGTCGATATGCAAAAATAATTCAGGGCTTGAGGACAATACATACGTATTGTCCAGCCGCAGGAATGCGCTATAGGGCGCGGGGCTCGCGGCGCAAAGATGTTTGAATAATGCAAACGCGTCCGGCTCACGCTCAAACTCGCCCATAAATTTACGCGTCAGGTTCGCCTGATATAAATCGCCATTATGAATGGCTTCAATAACCGCCGCTGCATGGCTCAGATATGCATTTTTCGGCATGGAAGAATTGATTTCAGATACCCGTATGGGGTATATTGGTTTTTCTGATTTTTTAGCCAATGACTCGATATTGGGGCTATCAGACCATAAGGTGAGTTTTTGCTCCGCATGATCGAACTGGTAAATATGATGGAACCGCATCATGCACAGATTCGGCATCGCCAGCCAGTTGGGCTGATCCGGCGTCAGTATTTCCAGGCAATCCTTAAGCCCATAGCCCAGATAACCGAACCAGGCATTATCGAAGCGATTCCTGCCTGCGCTTAATTTCCCCGCCAAAACATCAAAATCCGGCCCTTCAATGCGTTCGGCCAACGCATGCGCAAGATAGCTATAACGCCCCGAATAGCTGGTCTGCACGCCCGAATAAAGCAGCACCCACCATGGCTCATCCATGCACGCGGCAAGTTCGAGCGGTTCACGCCAGGGCAATGCCAAATGGGAATATTGCGAATGATACATAGGCCAGCTATAGTTGATGAAAGGTAAGTTTTTATGGGACGATTAATACGGTTTTTCAATGAAATAATCAGGCGCCGGCAGCTTGCACGGCAGCCGCGCCCCAGAAACAGTCCCGAAAATCTGGATATGGATACGCTGGAAAAAGTCCTCAAAGAAGCACGTTTTCTACGCCTGCACGATGTTAATGTTCAAGCCTTAAACCCCGGCGAATTCCCAGGCCTGCCCAAACGGGCAGATAAAGACTAGCTACTTTCCCCGCTCCACCGCTTCCATTACCAGCTTGGCGGCTTCATCGGCCTCTTTCCAGCCTAAGATTTTAACCCATTTATTGACTTCAAGGTCTTTATAATGCTGAAAAAAATGCGCGATTTGCGCGGTCAGAATATCCGGCAGATCCGTATAGGATTTCACGTCGTTATAAAACGGATGCAGGCGCGTTTGCGGCACGGCGAGGATTTTTTCGTCCTGCCCGGCCTCATCTTCCATCAGCAACACGCCCACAGGCCTCACCGCCAGCACGCAGCCCGGCATGAGCGGACGGCGGCCTACCACCAACACATCCGCCGGATCGCCATCGCCCGAAAGCGTATGCGGAATAAAGCCGTAATTGCACGGATAATGCATGGCCGTATGTAAAAACCTATCGACATAAAGCGCGCCGGATTCCTTATCCATCTCATATTTAATAGGCTCAGAGCCCATCGGCACTTCGATAATAACGTTAATATCCCACGGCGGATTTTTGCCGGACGGAATTTTGCTGATGTCCATAACCCCTCTATCATTTAAGAAAAGGCGCTTATAAGGCGCAAAATCCTAAAAATCAAGGCATCCATTGCGTTGCAAGTTTTAAGCATTTCGGGTATGATGTATATGTGTTTATGTGTATAGGGGGTGAAATGACACGCTGGTCGCTTATTGTATCGGATCAGACCGATCAACGTTTGCGGTTATTTTTAGGGCAAAGAGGCGCAAAAAAAGGCAGCATATCGCGCTTCGTAGAGGAAGCCGTGGCGCGGCTTCTGCGCTTTGAGGAAACGGTAAGCCATGTGCAAAAGCGCAACCTGCGTTATCCTGAATCGGAAATAATGGCGGATATCGCCAAGGCGGTGAAAGCGGCCCGTGCTAAGCCTCGTCATTGACACGAATGTGCTGATTGCGGCATTGATTCGCAAAAATACGGTGCCTTACTTCCTGTATAAAGCCTGGCGCGACGGAGTGTGCGAGCTTATCACTTCGCAAGAGCAACTGAATGAATTAGAACGGGTCATGGGCTACCCAAAGCTCCGCCGTTATTTTTCCGCGCAAGAAGCGCATGAAATGCTGATGGGGGTTGCGACCTATGCCACCTGCGTCGTTGATTTACCTATCGTCACCTTCTCGCCCGATCTTGATGATAATATTATCCTGGCAACGGCCATTGCCGGTAAGGCGAGTTATGTGGTAAGCGGCGATAAAGACGGTATGCTGGCGCTCGGTAAAGTAAAAAATATCCCCATCATCACTGCCCGCCGCGCTGTGGAAATCCTGGGCATCGATCCTGATTCCGATGAGTAACTTCTCAAAAATCAACGCATTTTCCGTTGATTTCCCAGTCGCCGTAACGCGTCGGTTCGGGGCCTTTGGGGCCGCCGGTTTCGGGCGGCGGCGGGCATATGCCGTCATCCTTCGGCTTGACCGAAGGATCCCCATCCGCACCAGATCCTTCGGTCAAGCCGAAGGATGACGAATTTGGAGAAAGAAGTTCCTTCATTCTTAACTCTCCCTATGGCATAAAGAATAAAAGGACAGTAACAAAGAATCATGCAGACACAACCTACTATTTCAGCCGAAAGCGCGCGGCTATGTGCGCTTGGTGCGCTGGTGCATACGCTCGATAAGCATAAGCCGCTGGATTCCGCCTGGGCGCAGGACCGGCATTTTCATTCGCTGAGCCCTTCGGACCGCGCTTTTGCGCAGATGCTGGCCAAAACGGTTATTCGCCGCACCGGCCAGATCGACGCCATTTTAAACGGGTTCATGGAGCGTCCGCTGGGTGCTAAGGCCTCGCGGATCATGCATATTTTGCGGCTCGGCGTGGCGCAGCTGATTTGGCTGGAAACCCCGCCGCACGCGGCCGTGCATTCCGCGGTGGAAATGACCAAGCAGGTCAAGATGGAAAAATTCAGCGGGCTGGTGAATGCCGTGCTCAAGCGCGTATCGCGCGAAGGACTGGCGCTGGCCAACGCGCAGGACGCCGCGAAGCTCAACACGCCCGAATGGCTCTGGAAAAGCTGGGAAACTGCTTATGGCGCGGAAGCTGCCCGCAAAATCGCGGAAATGCACCTGCGCGAGCCGCCGCTGGATATCACGGTTAAAAGCGATCCGGCTTACTGGGCGAAGGAGCTGGGCGGCGTGGTGCTGCCGATTAAAAGCGATTTCGGCGGCTCGGTGCGCCTGCGCGAAACGCGCAACATCACGCAGCTTAAAGGTTTTTCGGAAGGCTCCTGGTGGGTGCAGGATCTGGCGGCGACGATTCCTGCGCAGCTGCTTGGCAATGTGCATGATAAGCGCGTGATTGATCTGTGCGCCGCGCCCGGCGGCAAAACCGCGCAATTGGCCCTTTCCGGCGCCAAAGTGTCGGCGGTGGACCGCTCCAAGGAGCGCATCGCCATGCTCAAAACCAACGTGCATCGCCTGCAATTACAGGCGGAATATATCACGACGGATGTCTCCAAATGGCTGCCCAACTTTGCCCCGGAAGCCATACTCCTGGACGCGCCATGCTCGGCCACCGGCACGTTGCGCCGCCATCCGGACGTGGCCTGGAACCGCAGGCCGGAAGATGTGGTCCGCCTGGCCGAAACCCAGGCCAAAATGCTGCGCCACGCGCTGGATATGCTGGGAGCAGGGGGCACGCTGGTCTATTCGGTCTGTTCCTTGCAGCCGGAAGAGGGCGAAAACCAGATCACCGCATTGCTAAAAGAGCGCAAAGATGTTACATTAATACCCGTCAACCCCGCCGTTATTGGGGGCTTAAAAGAATGCATCACCAGCCGCGGCGAAATCCGCACATTGCCGTTTCATTTGGAAGAACTGGACGGCATGGATGGGTTTTTTGCGGCGGTGTTAAAAAAGAGGGATTAGGCATTGGGCATTAGGGATTAGAGAATGACTATAAAAACGTATCGTGACCTGGCTGTTTGGAATAAAGGACGTGAATTAGTCAAGACTGTCTACCTGCTAACAAGGCAATTCCCTAAAGAAGAATTGTATGGACTCACCTCACAATTGAAACGGGCGGTTATATCAGTCCCATCGAATATTGCGGAAGGCCATTCCCGAAGCGGCACAAAAGATTTTATCCATTTTATCTCCATCGCCATTGGTTCGCTTGCTGAAGTTGAAACACAGATATTACTTTCTCTGGATTTAGGATTTACTAAAGAGATCGATATCAAAGAAATCATTAGCCAAATCCATGAGCTTCAACGTATGCTGCATGCTCTGCGAACCTCTCTGAAAGGCAAACTCTAATGCCTAATGCCCAATCCCTAATGCCCAACTTGAAAATCGCCCCCTCCATCCTTTCCGCCGATTTCGCCCGTCTGGGCGAGGAGGTCGCTGCCATCAGCAAAGCCGGCGCGGATTATATTCATGTCGATGTGATGGACGGGCATTTCGTGCCGAACCTCACCATTGGGCCGGTGGTGATCAGCGCCATCCGGCCGCACAGCGCGTTGCCGTTCGATGTGCATCTGATGATCGAAAATCCCGATGCGTCGGTGGAGGCGTATGCGAAAGCGGGCGCTGACATTATCACGGTGCATGCGGAAGCCAGCACGCATTTGAACCGCACGCTGGCGCTCATTAAATCCTTCGGCAAAAAATGCGGTGTATCCATTGTGCCGACCACGCCCACCAGCGCGCTGGCATATGTCATGAACGATGTGGATTTAATTCTCGTGATGACGGTCAACCCTGGTTTCGGTGGGCAGACATTCATCGCCTCACAGCTCGATAAAATCCGCGAACTGCGTGCCATGATTACCAAATCCGGCCGCGATATCGACCTCGAAGTGGACGGCGGCATCAACCCTGAAACCGCCAAACAGGCCATCGCCGCGGGCGCAAACGTGCTGGTGGCGGGCAGCGCGGTATTCACCGGCAAGGCCGGGGATTACGCAAAAAATATTGAGTCACTGCGTGGCTAAGGCGCTCGTCTGCCCCATCTGCAACAAACCCGCGACCGAAGCGTTCAAACCCTTCTGCTGCAAGCGCTGCGCCGATATCGACTTGAGCCGCTGGTTCCGCGGAACCTATGCCATTCCCGCCGTGGAAACCGATGATGAGCCGGACCTGCCCGAAGACGAAGATGAGAATTAGAATATATCCCCTCTCCCGCGTGCGGGAGAGGGTTAGGGTGAGTGCCCTCATCCGGCGCTGTGCGCGCCACCTTCTCCCGTACACGGGAGAAGGGAAAATCCCTTAATTCCTCCCGATCTGCTCATTGATCCGCGCTTTAAGCGGCGAATCATCGGGCAGGGAATGATAGAGTTCTTTCATCATTTTCATGGCTTCCGGCAGATGGCCTTCCTGCAGATTCCATACGGCCAGATAATATCGCGCCGGGGCATTTTGCGGTTTCTGCATAATAACCATATCGAGGCTTTTTTTGGCCTCATCGGTCACTTTGCCGTCCGCCGCGTTGATTTGCGCCTCAGCATAGGCCATGATGATATCCGGATTGCCCTTCGATAACAAAACGGCTTGTTTAAATGCATGCGCGGCAGCGGAAAACTGTTCCGCTTCCATGAAATTCCCGCCCATTTCTACCCATGCTTTAAGATTATCCGGATCGGCTTTGATGGAATCTTCGTTTTTGCGAATGGCGGTTTTTATTTCCGCGATTTTCCGGTCGCGCGCCGCCAGCATGGGAATAATGTCCGGCGCGCCAAGCGCATAATATAACCCGAATCCGCCGCCAATGAATATGACGGCCACGATCAGGACAAATATTTTTTTCTCGGGCGCGGCAGGCATGTTTAAAAGTGGCGATATTATAAATATCAATGCGCCGCAGGTAAGCAAAAAAAAGATTACATATAGCATCATATGTTCCGGCCCGCGCGAAAATACCGCCGCATGAGCATCGCACCCGCCGCCAACAGCAGCAGCGGCCCGAACCATAACAACCATGTAATGTGATTGAGCGGCGGTTTCATCAGAATAAAATCGCCATATTGCGCCACGAGATAGGCTTTAATGGCCGTATCGCTCTCGCCGGCTGCGATATGTTCGCGGATCATCCGCCGCATATCTTCCGCCACCTGCGCGGGCGAATCGGCGACGGCCTCGCTTTGGCAAACCACGCAGCGAATCTCATGAAACAGCGCTTTGGCGCGGGCTTCCTGCGCGGCGTCCGTCAGCGGCGTTTCCACCGCCAGCGCAAAAACCTGTCCGATAAACATCAGACAAAAAATGCCAGCCAGGAAAAAATTATTGCGCATCGCCCTTATTCAGGCGCTCGACGAGAGGGATAATCAGCGTGTTTGCCACATTATCGGTCAGCGCCGTTTTATGGTGATAATAAACGCTGCCGTCCTTATTGATAATAAAGGTTTCCGGCACGCCGGTCAGCGTCAGCGGAATGGTGGTAACGCCGCGCTCATCCACGCCCACGGCCTGATAGGGATTGCCGTGCCGCACCAGCCAGGAGGCGGCGTTTTGCGCTTTATCCTTCCAGGCAATCCCATAAATAGGCACACCTGCCTGCGCGAGTTTAATCAGCACCGGGTTTTCCACGCCGCACGGCCCGCACCAGCTGGAAAACACATTCAGCACCACAACTTTGTTTTCCCATAATTTAGTGGAAAAATGCGCGCCTCCGCCGACCGAAGGCAACTCAAAAGGCGTAATATGCCGCCCGACGATCCGGTCGTCATGATCGGGTATTTTACTGTTCAGCAGCCCGAGCGCCATGGCCATTGCCAGCAGCAAAAGCAGGGCCAGCGGCAGCAATCGCATATATTTAGGATCCATAATGCTTTCTCATGATTGCGGTCACTCCTCCCATAAACATTAACACGAATCCACCCCAAATAAAACCCATGACTGGATTATAATAGATGCGCACAGAGGTGCGTTTGCCGTCTTGCGAAGCCTCGCCGATGACGGCATAGAGATCGTAAGCGGGCGCGGAATGAATACTGGCGATGCTGGTGGAAGAGTTACGTATATCGTAAGTGCGGTGTTCGGGCGTGAGCGTGGCGACGGGGTTTCCGGCTTTATCGGTCACGATGAAATTGCCGCGCTGGCCATGATAATTGGGTGCATCGGCGGCAGATATTTTGGCATAGATAATGTGATACCCGGCGATATCCATGCTGTCGCCGACGCTCATCCAGCGCTCGGATTCCTGCTTGAATAAGGTTGCGCCGGTAACGCCTGCCACAATCACCGCGACGCCCAGATGCGCGATAAAAACCGCCATGGCGCCCTTGCTGCTGCGCTTTATAATCACCCATTGCAGGCTGGCGAGCGCAAGCCATGCGGCCAGTCCGAATCCTGCGGCGGCGAGCAATTTTTCATGATCTACGAAGGCGAGAATAAACACAATAACCGCAAGCGTGGCCATGAGCGCAGGCCGCGCCGCGCGCAGCGATTCCCTGAAACGCGCCTGTTTCCATGGCATGAACGGGGTGAGCCCGGCGAAAATCAGCGGAATGGCGATCAGCGGCAAAAACGTTGCATTGAAATAGGGCGGGCCGACGGTGAGCTTTTCGCCGCTCATGATTTCCGCCAGCATCGGATAAAGCGTGCCGAGCAGCACGGTGGCGCAGGCGGTGAGCAGAAATAAATTATTGATGACAATCATCCCCTCGCGCGACAGCGGCAGCATGGTTTCATCCGAACGCAACTGCCCCGCGCGCATGGCAAACAAAGCCAGCGCGCCGCCGATGGCAAGAATGAAAAAAGCCAAAATAAAATAACCGCGCGTCGGGTCGCTGGCGAAGCTATGCACCGAAATCAGCACGCCCGAACGCACAAGAAATGTGCCGAGCAAACTAAGGCCAAACGTAATAATGGACAGCAGCAGCACCCATTGCTTCAGCGACCCACGTTTTTTGAGCACGATGTTGGCATGCAGCAGCGCCGTTCCGGAAAGCCATGGCAAGAGCGACGCATTTTCCACCGGGTCCCAGAACCAGAAGCCGCCCCAGCCCAGCACGCGATACGCCCACCAGCTGCCAAGCCCGATGCCCAGCGTCAGCGCGCTCCATGCCGCCAGTATCCACGGATGCACGCTTTCCGCCCAGCCGCGTTCTATTTTACCCTCAAGCATCGCCGCCACTGCGAATGAAAATACCGCCGAAAAACCCACATATCCCAGATACAGCATCGGCGGATGCATCGACAGCGCAAAATCCTGCAGCAGCGGATTCAGCGCCTCGCCGTCAGCGGTGGGCGGAAAGGTCCGCGCGAACGGGTTTGACGTAAATAAAATAAATAACAATACGCCCGCGCCGATGGCCGCCTGCGTGGCGATGGCGAGGGAATTATTTTTAACCGACATCACCGCCCCGAACCCCGCCAGCACAAGCGCGAACAGCAGCATCGAGCCCTCATGATTGCCCCATGTGCCCGCGATTTTATAGAGCAGCGGCAAGGTGCGGTTAGAATGCTGAATGACATTTAAAACACTAAAATCATTATCCACGCGCAGCATCATGAGCATGGCAAACGCCAGCGTAATGCATAAGCATTGCAGCCATGCCGCGGAAGGCAGGCACGGCCCGACCCATCTTTTGAGGGCAGGCGCGGGCCATAAAAACGCCGCCTGCAGGAGCGCCGCCAGCAAGGCGAGGATCAGAAAAAATAATCCGAATTCAGCAGTCATGAGCGGGTTCGCTGAATCTTTGCGGATTGTTTCAGCGCAGTTTCCCGATTCATGAAACGATCGGATGTAGCAATAAGATTCGCGGCGTCAAATTCCCGCAAAATAGTATCGAATGTTTTCTTAGCGCGTTCGAATGAAGTATCGATAAAGCTATCATGTTCTTGGAGAGCCGAAAATATTGTTAGTTTTACAGTATCTTCTACAGTTTTAAGGTTTTCCCTCTGTACGGCCATTTCATCTTCGGTCGCTTCTTTCGAAGCCAATGTCCCGGCAAATTTATCAATGGACTGCCTGCTGGGCCCTTTGACATCTCCATGAAGCGTCCTGTCCATGTCCCAAGCGAGTTTCTCAGCGAATTGTCGGGGCTCATAGCGCCCTGCGCGAAATTCCACAATGTCTCTGTTCAAGCTAAAAAACCAGCTTATTTTCGTCATTAATTCTGTATTTTTTTCGGGCCAATCCTGTCCATGGTCTTTGCTTAAGGTGCGCATGATTGCTAGCACCTCTCCATTAATCGCAGATGTGCCTGCATTCTTATGCTCAATCAAAAAATTCAATTTGGCTAAATCGCCTGCTAAGGTTTCATTTTCCAAAAAAGCATTAAGCGCTGCTTGATGGCATGCCCGGATTTCGCGGTCGCGTTTGTCGCAATCGCTTATGGTAATGCGTTTTAAAGGTGAATTTCCCCAGCCCATTATTGCCCCTTCCAATGCCCGGATTTTTTCAGCGCATCCACCACTTCGCGCGGCATATAATTTTCATCATGCTTGGCGAGGATGGTTTTGGCGGCGAAATGGGTTTTATCTTTCAGATAACCCTCCGCCACCACGCCTTGCCCTTCGCGAAACAGGCTCGGCAGCATGCCCTCATAATGCACATGCAGGCTGGCTTTGCCATCGGTTACGTTAAAATCGACGGCATCGTTTGCGCCGCGCGCCACGCTGCCGGATTCCACCAGCCCGCCGATGCGGATAAGCCGCTCCGGCGCGATGGTTTGTTCCGACACGTCGCTCGGGCTATAAAAAAACACCAGATTATCGCGGAAAGCGCGCAGGGTGAGCAGCACGGCAATGCATAAAAAAATGATGCTGAAGGTAATAAATATCAGCCGCTGATGCTTAGGCTTCATTTGGGGACGTATTTTGCAGTTCAGCCAGCGTTTTTTGTGCTTTGCGCAGCGAGCGCAGGCTGCCAACGGCCATGCCGAGCATCACCACCCCCCCGATCAGAAAAGCGGGCCAGACATAAGCGGCATAACCGCCCATTTCTAAAACTTCTGTTAACTTTTCCATGTTATAAGGACCAATGCTGAAATCGCGCCGATTAAACCGCGATCCGCAGCAAGCGTCAAGCAACAAAAAGATGGTTTAATTCAGCGTTTTAATATAAAGTGAGAAAGCTTTTCTTAAATCAGGATAGATAACGAATTTTCATGCAGCCGCAACCTCCGCCGCCCAATATAGCGCAACATCCGGATGAATATCTGGAAATCGCCGAAAAAGTGCGTACCGGCGAATATTTCCGTGAGGCGCAGTCCATGTACGACCTCACCGTGCACGATCCCATGTCCGAGCGCTATATGTTCATCGCCATTACCGTGTTTTCGATGCTGATTTTTTTCCTGGCGTTCATGGCGTCGCAGGGGCTTTATCCGCTTACCACCACGGTGCCGTTTATTTACAACGAAAACGATATCGTCGAGGATTTGCCGCGCATTCATTCGCTCATCGAATATAAGGGTCAGAAGCCCAGCGAGGCGCTGCTGCATTTTTTCGTGCGGCATTACGTCACCACCCGCGAGGAATATAATATCGAAACGTTCGACCGCGATTTAAGCGGCATCAAAAGCCAGAGCACGGACGAGGTGTTTAAGGAATTTCAGCAGCAGATCACCCCGGAAAATCCCGACAGCCCCATCACGCTTTACCAGCGCTTTTCCAACCGTAATATTAACGTTATTTCCGTCAAACCCACCGAAGAAGGGGTTGAGGTGATGTATGAGGCGCTCGTTGAGGGCAAGGGCACGGTAAAAAAATCGATATGGGTGTCAAATATCGCTTTCAACTACAGCGGCATTGCGTTAGATGAAAATACCGGGAAAGTGAAACCCGTTAATTTTGTCGTAACCCACTATCGCACCAAGCGGCTACAGGATTGACATGAAAGCAGCGCGTATGTTCCGTTCGGCTATGATATTTGCGGCGCTAGGCCTTGCGCTTTGCGCCACCGCGGCCTATGCCACGCGCGAAGCCCGGCCCATCCAGCTCGATCACCGCGTGCGGGTGGTGCTGTATCAGCCCGATGAGGTCTATAAATTCACCGGCCATTACCATTATCAGTCTTCCATCGAATTCGGCCAGGACGAGGAAATCAAAACCATCTCCATGGGCGATTCCACGGCCTGGATGCTCAATCCCAGCGGCAACCGCCTGTTTTTGAAGCCCGTCGAGCAGGACGCCACCACCAACATGACGCTGATTACTAATAAACACACCTATTTGTTTGAGCTGCATGCCCGCGAAACCGATGATATCAACGATAAGGACATGGTATTCGTCATGCGCTTTATTTATCCGGACGATAAAGACATTCAGTCCACCGCGAATTACCTCGATAGCGTGCCGACCCCCGATCCGGTGAAAGACGCCGGGAAATATAATTTCCATTATACGATCGCGGGAAAGGATGAATACGCGCCCATCCGCATTTTCGACGACGGCCAGTTCACCTATTTCCAGTTCAGGAATAAAAATGTCGAACTGCCGGCATTTTTCTGGGTGGATGACAATGGCGAGGAATCGCTCATCAATTACCGCACGCGCGGCGATTATATCGTGGTGGAGCGCGTCTCCAAGAAATTCACGTTGCGCCACGGCAAAGATCTGGTCTGCGTCTTCAACGAAGCCTACAACCCGGCGGCCATCCCTGCGCAGATATCGCCGGAAAAATAATGCGTAGCCGCTCAACCTGCTTTTACTTCGTCATTCCTGCGAAGGCAGGAATCTCTTTATCGTCTGGCGCCGGCATTGAAGGAGATCCCCGCCTTCGCGGGGATGACAAAAACAGGGAGCAAGCAAATAATGGATAACCGTCCTACCCGCATCGGCGTTATTGGCGGCGGCGCGTGGGGCACGGCGCTTTCCATTATTGCCAACCGCGCCGGCAGCCGGGTCACGCTGGTCACGCGCAACGAGAATGTCATCCAGTCCATCCGCGAGCGGCGCACCAACGAAGTCTATCTGCCCTCCATATTCCTCGATCCGGCCATCGCCATCGCCGACAAATTTAACGATGCCTGCCAGGGCGATCTCATCATCCTCGCCGTGCCGTCGCACGTGTTCCGCTCCGTCTGCATCGGCGTATCCGACATGCTGGCGCCGGATGTGCCGGTGGTCATCGCCAGCAAAGGCATCGAGCGCGGCAGCCTCATGCTCATGAGCGAGGTGGCCAAATCCATATTGCCGCGCAATCCGGTGGCGATTCTCTCCGGCCCCAACTTCGCCGATGAAGCGGCCAAAGGCCTTCCCAGCGCCACCACCATCGCCTGCGCCGACACGCAACTCTGGGAATTGCTGAAATTTTCCATCGGCGGGAAATTATTCCGGCCCTATATGAGCGAAGACATCATCGGCACGCAGATTGGCGGCGCGGTAAAAAATATTATTGCCATCGCTTGTGGCATCGCCATCGGCAAAAAATTCGGCGAAAATGCCCGCGCGGCCTTGGTCACACGCGGTTTCGCCGAAATCGCCCGCCTGGCCCTCGCCAAAGGCGGCAAACCTGAAACGCTGATGGGGCTTTCGGGACTCGGCGATCTGATCCTCACCTGCGGCAGCGCCAAATCGCGCAATATGTCTTTCGGCGTGGCCATCGGGCAGGGCAACACCAAAGATGACATATTGGTGCGCCGCGGCCGCACCGCGGTCGAAGGCGTGGTCGCCGCCGAATCCGTCAGCAAACTGGCCAGAAAATTCGCCGTTTCCATGCCGATATGCGACGCGGTGCACCGTATATTATATGAGAGTGCACCGGTGGATCAGGTGATCGAAGAACTGCTGGAGCGGCCCTTTGTGGGGGAGGGAGCATAAAATCAACTCGACAGAACTCCTATTCGGTGCGAAAATAGCTCTATTAATAAACACCGAAAATGCCTGAGTATCCCTATGTCCATTCGCGATGACGTTTTGCAGCAGGCATTGGCGCTTTCCCCGGAAGACAGGGCGCATCTGGCTGGTTTGCTGGAGAAAAGCCTCATCCAGCATGGCGGATTCGCCACTCCCGAAATCGCTCAGGCATGGAACGCTGAGATAGAGCGCCGTGCCCAGGCCTATGACCATGGCCAAATGCCTGCCGATGATTGGAAAATCGCTCTGGCGCGCATGCAATCCCGGCTGGATACCCGAAATTCATAATCGCCCATGCGGATTTTATTTTCTCTCGCCGCCGAGCGCGAAGCTACCGAAGCGGCATCGTGGTATGATAAGCAGGAACGGTTAGTATAAAGGCGGCTATTAGCCCCGTGTTGCTGAGATAACAAAAGGAGTTTTCTAGGGGAATAATCCCTCCCTAACCGGCCATTTTTATATTAAACTTTGGAGAAATGACCTTAACCAAGCTGGAGCTGAAATGATGAAATCGGCGGTAAACGCTCATGAAAAAGTTAATCAATTGTAATATAATAAAAAATCGATTTTTTATAAGAAAACATGATCCCCAAAACCATCCGACGGATCCCCAAAACACCCCCAAACGAGCAAAAAAACTACCCGAAACAGCGCGCATGCTATAGACTCTATAGCTATGCACCCTATAGAGACAAAAAACAGCCCGCAAACGCCCCAAAAACCCTCCATCCGCATCGATTACGAGGTGGAAATCGAGCGTCTGCGCACCTCCATGAACGCAGTCATCCTCGCGCATTATTATCAAGAGGATGACATTCAGGATCTGGCCGATTATGTCGGCGATTCGCTGGAACTCGCCCGCCGCGCCGCCGAAACCAATGCCGATGTGATTGTGTTCTGCGGCGTCAAATTCATGGCCGAAGGCGCTAAGATTTTAAATCCAGAAAAGCTGGTTTTAATTCCAGATCTTAAAGCCGGATGCTCACTTGAAGATTCCTGCCCGCCGGAAGCGTTCCGGAAATTTAAGGAGCAACATCCGGATCATATCGTCGTTACTTACATCAATTGTTCGGCCGAGGTGAAAGCGCTTTCGGATATCATCGTAACCTCCAGTAATGCCGAGGCAATTATAAACCAACTCCCGCGCGAGCAGAAGATCATTTTCGCGCCGGATAAATATTTGGGTTCCTATCTCAATAAAAAAACCGGCCGCAACATGTTGTTATGGAACGGTAGTTGCATCGTGCATGAGCGTTTTTCCGAGCAGGAACTCATCAAGCTCAAAACCCGCCACGCCGCCGCGCACATCATCGCCCATCCGGAATGCCCGGAGCATCTCTTGCGCCACGCGGGCCATATCGGCTCAACCTCGTCGCTGATTCGTTATGCAGAACAACACCCTGGCCAGGAATTCCTCGTCCTCACCGAGCCAGGCATTCTGCACGAGATGAAAAAACGCTCCCCCGGCAGCATATTTTACGACGTGCCCGGCATCTCCGGCGGCGCCTGCATCTCCTGCAACGCATGCCCCTATATGAAACTCAACACGCTGGAAAAGATCTACAATTGCATGCTCACCCGCACCCCCGCGCTCGAACTCTCCCCCGAACTCATCAGCGCCGCCAAAAAACCGCTGGTGCGGATGTTAGAGATGAGCAAAACGATCGGCAGAAACTAAACTTATGCCCGATACAATTCCTTAAGCACCACCGGCAACATCCCCGGCAAATCCTCAGCAATTAGCCCCGGCCCGAACAGCCGCGCGGCTTCGCCCTGCATCCATACGCCCGCGCAGGCTGCTTCATAGGCTGGCATGCCCTGCGCGAGTAACCCCGTGATAATGCCCGCCAATATATCCCCCGTGCCGGCGGTGGCGAGCCACGGCGGGGCGTTGGCGTTGATGCTGACGCGGCCGTCTGGCGCTGCGATCACCGTATCGCTGCCTTTGAGCACGATGACAGCATTGCATTGCTTTGCGGCTTCTTTCGCGCGTTCGGTTTTTGAGCCTTTCAGATTGAATAACCGCTCGAATTCGCCTTCATGTGGCGTAAGCACCGTTGGCCCTGCGATGGCGGCGAATAATTTTTTCCCATCATTTTCAAAAATGCTGATCGCATCGGCATCGATGACGGTGGCTTTTTTATGCGACAATATATGCAGCACCTGCTCGCGCGTGGCTTCAATTACGCCGCAGCCGGGGCCGATGAGCGTCGCCGTGATGCGTTTATCTTCGAGCAATATGTTCAGCTCACTCAGCTTGTTAACAGGTTTGGTCATCACCGCCGTGAGCGAAGCCGCGTAAATCGGCAGCGCTTCTTTCCCGCAAGCCACGCTCACCAATCCCGCGCCGGTGCGCAGTGCCGCCATGGCAGCAAGACGGGTAGCTCCCGTGGTGCTTGCGCTACCGCCGATCACCAGCGCATGGCCGCGCTTATATTTATGGCTATCCAGCGTGGGTATGGGAAATGCGGATTTCCACAAAGACGGCAGATTTAAAAACTGACTGGGTATGATGCCATCGCCCGTAATGCCGATATCGGCGACATGGAGTTCATCCCCGCTATGGATTTTCCCCGGCAACAACACATGGCCCGGTTTGGGCCGCACGAAGGTGACGGTTTGCGCGGCGCGGATCGCCGCACCCATCACCGCGCCGGAATCCGCATGTATGCCGCTGGCGATATCCATTGAAACGACGGGTAATTTACTGGCGTTAATGGCGTCGATGGCCTGCTTCGCCAGGCCCTCCACATCGCGGTTTAATCCTGTGCCGAAAATCGCATCGATCACTAGCTTTTTGCCCGTGAGCAGGGCAGGGGTGAATAACGCCGCATGTTCCTGAACCGCCGATGCTTCCGTAACCGCGATATGCACCGGCCAGCCCTGCGCTTTAAGCAAACTCGCGACGATAAACCCGTCGCCGCCGTTATTGCCGCCGCCGCACACCACCAGCACCGGGCAGGGTTCCTGCTGCACGATGAGATCAACCACCGCCCTGGCCGCGTTTTCCATTAGCTTTTCAGTCGCAATGCCGGACGCTTTCTCGACGGCGCGGGATTCCTCTGCGGTGAGCAGTGCGGCGGGATGGAGCATTCTAACCCTGTGATATTTTGTGCTGGCGCATGATGCATTTATTTAATAAGGGAAGTAGGGGATAAACACAACAGCTCTTGAAAGGCTATTTATGAAGTATTCGCTGCTGACCGCAACCGCGCTTATTGCATTACTCACCGCCGTTCCCGCATTCGCCGATGCGGAAACCGATGCGCTGAAAGCGGAAATCAAGCAGCTCGAAGCCCGCATCAATCAGCTGGAGAAAAAACAAGCCGCGCAAAAAACCGCGGCGATACCGTCCGGCTATGCCACCGATGCGCCCGCGCAAGCCCAGGCTCCTGCGGCGTCAACGAATAAATCGCTCACCCAGCGCGTGGCAACCATCGAGCAAAAAGAAGCGGACGAGCCCACGGTCAGCGTCAGCAGTAAAGGGCTGCAGGTGACTTCGCCCGATAAGCAATATCAGCTCGGCGTGCACGCTTATGCACAGTTTGATGCCCGCACCTTCTTCGATAACGGGGCGAATACGTCCACCGGCGCCACTAACAATTTCCTGGTGCGCACGGCGCGGCCCATCTTAGACGCTAAAATGACCGATTATTTCAACGGCAAGCTGATGTGGGATTTCGGCCAGGGCAATTCGCGCCTGCTGGATGCGTATGGCGATTTCCACCCGATGCCGGGTAACGATATCGTCAATTTACGTGCCGGTGAATTTAAAGTACCGGTGGGTCTGGAACGCTGGCAGTCCGAGCAGGAAATCGAATTCGTCGAGCGCGGCATGACAACCAATCTTGTGCCCTTCCGCGATATCGGCGGCATGCTGTATGGCCAGCTTGTGCCCAAGCAACTTGAATATCAACTGGCTTATGTCAACGGCGCATCGGATTTACAGGTGGATACTGGCGATCTGGATACGAATAAAGACGTCGACGCCCGGCTGTTTTCCCATCCGCTTTACTGGACGGATGTGAATGCGCTGAAAGGCTTAGGCCTCGGCCTCGGCGGCACATACGGCACGCATCAGGGCAGCACCACCAATACCAACATCACCACCGGATATTTAACCCCGGCCCAGCGCGTATTTTTCGCCTATAGCAGCGGCGTATTCGCCAACGGACCGCAATGGCGCTTAAACCCGCAATTCATGTATTATTACGGACCGTTCTGGACGTTCGGTGAGTATGTGCGCGACAATCAGGAACTCAAAATCACCACCAATGACCGCGAGCTGAGCAATGACGCCTGGTTCGCCAGCACCGGCTATGTCTTAACCGGCGAGGACGCCAGCTTCGATGGTGTGAAGCCGAAAAATATCTTCAATCCCAAAGCCGGCGATTGGGGCGCATTCGAGCTGGTGGCGCGTTACGGCCAGTTGAAAGTGGATAAAAACGCCTTCCCATTATTCGCCAATATCACCACATCGGCCCGCCGCGCGAATGAAAGCACGGTTGGCGCGAATTGGTATCTGAATAATTCGGTGAAAGTAAATCTCGATTATGCCTATACTACGTTCGACGGCGGCGCATCGGCGGCCTTGGGCGGCGACCGCAATGACGAGCAGGCGCTGCTGGCACGGACGCAGATACGGTTTTAGTAATAGCCGTCATCCCGACGAAAGCCGGGATCTAGCCTGTCCATTTGTGCAAGCGGATAAACTGGATCCCGGCTTTCGCCGGGATGACGATAAAAAGGAGAAATACGATGAAATCACTCTACACATTCCTTACCATCCTCGCGCTCAGCATCACCGCCGCGCATGCCGCGCCGCTCGAGCTTCTCAATGTATCGTACGACCCCACGCGCGAATTTTACGATGAATATAACAAGCAGTTCACCGCTTACTGGAAGCAAAAATCCGGACAGGACGTCACCATCACGCAATCGCACGGCGGCTCGGGCAAGCAGGCGCGCGCAGTGATCGACGGTTTGCAGGCGGATGTCGTCACACTTGCGCTGGCCTATGATATCGATGTGATTGCCCAAAAGGCCGCGCTTCTACCCGCCGATTGGCAGAGCAAATTTCCGCATAACAGCTCGCCGTATCATTCGACGATTGTGTTTCTCGTGCGCAAGGGCAACCCCAAACATATCAAAGACTGGGACGATCTCATAAAATCCGATGTGCAGGTAATTACGCCGAATCCAAAAACCTCCGGCGGAGCGCGATGGAATTATCTGGCGGCGTGGGCTTTCGCCAAGCAAACATTCGGTGGCGACGAAACCAAAATCAAAGACTTCATGGGCAGGCTATTTAAAAACGTGCCGGTGCTGGATACTGGCGCGCGCGGTTCCACCACTACTTTCGTCCAGCGCGGCATCGGCGATGTGCTGATTGCCTGGGAAAATGAGGCGCTCCTGGCCTCACATCAATCCGGCAAAGGTGATTTTGACATCGTAATGCCAAGCATCAGCATTCTGGCCGAGCCGCCGGTTGCGGTGGTTGAAAAAAACGCTGAGCGCAAAAAAACGCTGGAAGTGGCGAAGGCGTATCTTGATTATCTCTATAGCCCCGAAGCGCAGGCGCTGGGCGCGAAATATTATTACCGCCCGGTGGATGAAAAAATCGCCGCGCAATTCGCCAATGTGTTTCCTGCGATCAAAACCGTCAGCATCGCCGATTTCGGCGGCTGGCAGGATGCGCAGAAAAAACATTTCGACGATGGCGGCACGTTCGATCAGATTTACAGCGCTAAGTAATTGATTTTAAAATAGCTATATTGTCACAATAACTTCATATTTCTGCCGCTGAATTAAAGGCGGTTTTATGCTATTCTTAAGCCATAGATCGTAAGATATCAGGCTTACAGCTGTATCTATGGACAATGAAAAAGAGCCTATAAAAACTGGAATTTACGAAAATACAGTCCAGCGGATTACTGAATCGGTAAAACCGAGGCTGCATAAAATTACCCAGGATTTCGTCGATAAATCGGTGGAAAAACACGCGCCCGATAATCCTCGCTTTGCCAAGATGATCGAGTTCGAGGTACGCCGCCGCGGCGATGGCGCGGGTATGACGCAGGACGTCGCAGAGCCGATGCTCTGGGCGGGCATCAAAACTGCGGCAGCGGTTCCCATCGCCATGCTTGCGCATTATGTGGAAAAAGGAAAATTCAAGTTCATCGGATACGGTGCCGCAGTCGGGCTTGTGCTGAATAACGGCATCGAATTATTGCGTTTGCTTCCGCGCTATAAAGCGGGCCTGCAAGGTAGTCTTGAGATGGCGAAAGACCGCTGGGAATCGCTGCAGGAAACCGGCGTCGATCCGTTCAATAATCAGTTGCGCCCGCGCGAAATAAACAAGGGTGATACGAAAGAGCCTGAATTTACAAAATCGGTGCAGAAAAAATTGCCGGTGGCGCCTGCATCGCTTCTGGAAAAGGCGGAAAAATCTAAAGAGCAACCTACCTCGCCGCATCTCTGATGCATTTTTTATTTGCGCGTGCGTGCCGATGCGGTACGATATTTTTTCTACAAAAAAATATCCGAGGACGTTATGCTTGAGCATATTTTATATTATAAAACCATCCCGTCGCCCATCGGCAGCCTGAGGCTTTATGCTTCGCAGAAGGGGCTGTGCGCGGTGCTTTTTCATGGCGGGCGCAATCATAAAATCATGTTCGATGGCGCGATTGAGCAATCCGACGATCACCCAATGCTCAAGCGTGCGGAAAAACAATTGCTTGAATATTTTTCCGGCAAGCGCAAACATTTTGATTTGCCGCTCGATATGCGCGGCAGCATTTTTCAGCTCAAGGCGTGGAAAGAATTGCAGCAGATTCCTTACGGCAAAACCATTTCCTATGGCGAACAGGCGCACCGCGTGGGTGACCGCAAAAAAGCGCGCGCCGTGGGCATGGCCAATGGCCGTAATCCCTTGCCGATTATCGTGCCGTGCCACCGCGTGATCGGCAGTTCCGGCGCGCTCACCGGCTTCGGCGGCGGCATTAAAACCAAGCAGCAATTGCTGGAGCATGAGCGGAAATATCTGGGGTAATTACGCCGCCAGACTCTTCTCCACAAATCCCTGCAGTCTGCGCGTGAACCCGGCGAGGTCGGTGATTTCCTGGCCTTCTAAAATGCGCGCCTGGTCGAACAGCAGATATACCACGTCTTCGATATCGGTAGCTTTTCCTGCCAGCGATTTGATGATCGGATGCTCAGGATTAATTTCCAAAATCTTAGCGGTGGAGGCGCTTAGTTGTTTTTGCTCAATCAAAAAACGCTCCAGCCGAAAATCCATTGCGCCTTCTTCAACGGCCAAACACACCGCGCTGGTCGTAAGTTTGTTGGTGGTGCGCACATCGCGTACCTGATCGCCCAAAATGGTTTTGATGCGCGCGCAAAGCTCGGTGATGTTTGCCTCATCGGCGGGCTTTTCCGCTTCTTTTGTTTTTGCATCACCCTCGACTTTACTCAGATCAATATCGGCGCGCGTGACGGATTTAAACGCCTTGCCCTTATAATTCGTCACTACATTCACCCAGAAATCATCGACATGATCGGACAGCAACAACACCTCGATGCCGCGCTTGGCGAATCCTTCCAGCTGCGGGCTTGAGCGCAAACTTTCCACACGTTCACCAGTGAGATAAAAAATCTCCTGCTGGCCTTCTTTCATGCGGGAGATATAGGCATCAAGCGATGTATAACTTTCGCCATGTGTCGATTCAAACCGGCAGACTTCGAGAATCTGCTCTCGTGGCGTGACCGCTTCGCACAAGCCTTCTTTCAGCACTGGCCCAAAATTTTTCCAAAATTCCGTATAACTCGTCTCGTCTGCTTCGCCTTTCTTTTTTAATTCAGAAAGCACACGTTTCACCAGCGAATCGCGGATTTTGGTCATGAGCGGATTATGCTGCAGCGTTTCACGGCTGATATTGAGCGGCAGATCTTCCGAATCAACTACGCCGCGCAGGAAACGCATATAGGCGGGCACGAGCTCGGCATTATCTTCGGTGATGAACACGCGTTTCACATATAATTTCACGCGGCGCTTGCGGTCGGGATGGAATAAATCAAACGGTTTTGCGGAGGGAATAAATAACAGGCTCGTATATTCCACCTTGCCCTCGGCCTTGTTGTGCAGCGTCAGCCACGGCTCATCCGGCGCATGCGACACATGGTGATAAAATTCTTTATATTGCTCGGGCGTCACTTCCGATTTCGGGCGCATCCATAGCGCCGAGGCGGTGTTGACCACTTCGCTGTTGCCTTCCTCATCGGTGATTTCAATCGGGAACGAAATATGATCCGAATAGGTGGTGATGATGTGGCGCAGGCGGAATTTATCGAGATATTCGTCATCATCTTTTTTGAGGTGTAGCGTGATGCTTGTGCCACGCGGCGCTTTTTCCGCAGGCGACAATGTAAACTCGCCCGTACCTTCGGATTCCCATTGCCAGGATTCATCAGAACCGGCGCGGGTGGAAATAACCGTCACTTTATCGGCCACCATATAAGAAGAATAAAACCCGACGCCGAATTGGCCGATGAGCGGCATGTCTTTTTTATTATCGCCGGTGATATTCGACAAAAATTCCTGCGTACCGGATTTGGCGATGGTGCCGAGGTTTTTAATCAGTTCCTCGCGGCTCATCCCGATGCCGTTATCGCTTAAGGTGAGCTGGCGCTTGTCTTTATCGATTGTAATATTGATTTTAAATTCGCCGCCGCCTTCGAGCAGTGCCGGATGGGTAATGGCTTCATAACGCAATTTGTCGCAGGCGTCTGACGCGTTGGAGATCAGCTCGCGCAGGAAAATCGCTTTGTTGGTATAAAGCGAATGAATCATCAGTTGCAGCACTTTGCTGATTTCTGCTGAAAATTTAAGCTTTTCTTCGTTTTTATTGGTCATATAATCCTGCCATTGTGATATAATCTACATGCGATATGGGGATGAATGCAGCGTATGTCAAGGAAGTATAAGAATAAAATAATTAGCACATGGTTGCTGCTCTGCCTTGCGCTGCCATTTCAGGCAATAGCGGCCGACGCGCCCGACCCTAAAACCGAGATTATTTACCGCACCAATCTGGGCCGCGCCGATGATGTGAGGATATTGCTCGATAAAGGCGTCAGCACCGAGCAGACCGATAAGGATGGCGTGCCGCTCCTGGCCCTGGCGGCCACGCGACAAGATGATGAGGGCATCAATGTGGTGAAGCTGTTGCTGGACAGGGGCGCCAATATCAACGCCACCGATAAACGCGGGCAGAACGCGCTGTTTTACGCCGCACGGCACGATAATAAGGAAATCGTCGATTATCTGCTTGAGAAGGGCATTAATTATTATGCGCCCGACAAGGACGGTTATATCGCGCGCACCATTGCCTATGAAACGGGCCACCAGGATATCGTGCAGGCGATGGATGATTTCGTCAAAACTCAGACCGATAAGGTGCGCGCGCAATATGAGGAAAATAACAGAATCATTATGGAGCGTTATAAAGAGTTGGAAAAACCGCCTGTAAAACCCGAGCCCGAGCCTGAATCGAAACCGCCTTCCCAGCCGCCTGCAGCTGTGGAAACCCCGATAGAAACGCCTAAGCCCGCTCTGCCCCTACCGCCTGCGCCGGTGGTGCAGCCTTTGGCTCCTGTGAAAGCCGAACCTGCCAAACCGGAAGCGGAAACGCTGGCGCCCGCAGAGCCTGAAACACCGCCGGAGTTATCGCCGGAGGAAAAAGCGGCCAAAGAAGCAGAAAATAAGCAGCAGGTGGCGGAGGTCAAAAAGCTGGCCTCACAATTATCGTTTCATTATTGCGCGTATCAATACTGGTATTTCTGCCGTTCTTCCAAACAACGCACGGAATTATCGAATGATGAGCTCAATATGTCCATTGATTCGCATGCCGACGCTATCAACGATCTCATCGATCAGATAAATGATAACTATCACGTCGATCCCAAACTGACGACCACCATTGGCGATTCCGCAAAAATCCGCATATTCAATGAGCTGAACGGCATGGAATCCAAAACGGAGCGTCATGAAAAAGGTGTAGGAAAAATGGATGATATGCAGGCGCGCTGCGGCGAGATTTCACGCGAATGGGATATTGCCCCGCCTGCGTCTGCGGCGGGCAAAGGCAAACCGGGCGGCAGCGGCGGGATCGGGCAGGTGCCGCGCAAAGGCCTTTGAATCAGGCACTAAGCGATGATATCGGGATAAACGATTTGCTCCAAGCGGCTGATTTCATCACGTAGCTGGAGGCGTTTTCGTTTCAGGCGCTGGCGGGTGAATTCATCAATGGAGGGATCATGGTCGATCTGGCTATCCAGCAGATCATGCTCGGCGCGAAGCATATCCAACCGTTTGATAAGTAATAATTCTTCATTCATACGACGCGTTCACTTTAATATTTGGAAGCGCAAAATCCCTTCCCGGGGCGCTACCCAAAGACATGTAAGGGAAAGCATCATAGCAAATATCCACAGGCACGACCAGCGATTTATAAAGAATTAATAAATATTGAATTTAATCAATGGCCTTTTCGCAACCCGCCCAGCGTTTGAGCGCCGCATGCTCAATATTGAACAGGTCCATCACCCGCCCCACCGTGTGGTTTACCATATCTTGCAAGCTGGCCGGTTTGCTGTAAAACGCGGGCACCGGCGGCGCGATAATACCGCCCATCAGCGTCACCGTTTCCATGTTGCGGATATGGGATAAGGTCAGCGGCGTTTCACGAGCCAGAAGCACCAGCCTGCGGCGCTCTTTTAAGCACACATCGGCGGCGCGAGTGAGCAGAGTCGTGGTGTTGCCGCTGGCAATTTCGGCCAGCGTGCGCATGGAGCAGGGCGCGATAATCATCCCTATGGTTTTAAATGATCCGCTCGACATCAGTGCTGCCAGGTCATGCGCGCTGTAAAAATGATCGGCCAGCTTTTGCACTTCGGCCACCGAATATGCCGTTTCATGCGCAATGGTGATCTGCCCGGTTTTGCTGATAACCAGATGCGTTTCTATATTTTCCGCCTTCAGCGCCTTGAGTAACTCAACTCCATAAATCGCGCCCGATGCGCCGGAGATACCGATGATGATTTTATTCATGCAGCAACCTCGCCACATCCACCGCGGCATAGGTGAATATCGCGCGTGCACCTGCGCGTTTGAAGGCAGTCAAACTCTCCAGCATCGCCGCATCGCCGTCGAGCCAGCCATTTTGAACGGCGGCTTTGATCATCGCATATTCGCCGCTTACCTGATAAGCGAATACCGGAATGTGAAAACTGCTGGCTGTACGCTGAATAATATCTAGATACGGCAAACCGGGCTTGACCATCACCATATCCGCGCCCTCGGCAATATCCATGGCAATTTCGCGCATGGCTTCATCGCTGTTGGCCGGGTCCATCTGGTAATTGTGTTTGTCTGATTTGCCGAGATTTTTAGCTGAGCCTACCGCATCGCGAAACGGCCCATAAAATGCGGAGGCATATTTGGCCGCGTAGGCCAGTATCATCGTATCTTGAAAGCCAGCCGATTCCAGCGCCGCACGAATGCTGCCTATGCGCCCATCCATCATATCCGACGGCGCCACGATATTGCAGCCCGCCTCAGCCATGACCAACGCCTGCTTGCAAAGCGCTGCCACGGTTTTGTCATTCACCACCACGCCTTTTTCCACAATGCCGTCCTGCCCATGCGTGGTATATGGATCGAGCGCCACATCGGCGATCACGCCCATTTCCGGCACGGCATCTTTAATGGTTTTAATGGCGCGACAGACGAGATTATTTTCCGACCATGCCTCATCGCCACAAGGCGTTTTGAGTTTAGTCTCAATAGACGGAAATAAAGCAATAGCCTTAATACCAAGTTGGTTAGCTGACTTTGCATTTTCCCCCAATATATCTAATGGGATACGATTTACGCCCGGCATGGAAGCAATCGGCGTTTGCTTGTTTTTACCTTCGTGGATAAACACCGGCCAGATGAGATCAGACGGATGCAGCCGATACTCACGCACCAGCTCCCGGCACCAGCCTTGCATACGCGTGCGGCGCAGGCGGGTGGCGGGGAAGGTGGCAGGTGGCAGGTGACAGGTGGCAGAAGGCATGGATTATCGTCTTGAATTTGGTGTAAGTTGCCGTTAAAGCCTTGCTATACTCTTTTTCATGTATCAGTCAATGAATACGCCTGCCACCTGCCACCTGCCACCTGCCACCGCGAAGCGCATCCTCTCCGGCGTTCAGCCGACCGGCAACCTGCATCTGGGCAATTATCTGGGCGCGATCCGCAACTGGGTCAGCCTGCAGGATGGCTATGAATGCCTCTATATGGTGGCCGATCTGCACGCCATCACCGTGCCGCAAAACCCCGATGATCTGCGCCGGGCGACGCGTGAGGTGACCGCCGCGCTCATCGCCTGCGGCATTGACCTCAAAAAAAGCGCGATTTTCAAACAATCGGCGATTGCGGCGCATTCCGAGCTGGCATGGATTTTATCCTGTGAAACGCCGCTCGGCTGGCTTAACCGCATGACGCAATTCAAGGAAAAAGCTGGCAAACACCGAGAAGAGGCGCTGCTCGGCCTTTATTCTTATCCCGTCCTCATGGCCGCCGATATTTTGCTCTATAAAGCCACGCATGTGCCCGTCGGCGAAGACCAGAAACAGCATCTGGAGCTGTGCCGCGATATTGCCGGCGCGTTCAACCGCCATTATAAAACCGAATTTTTCACTCTGCCGGAGCCTGTCATTATGAAACAGGCATCGCGGATCATGTCCCTGCGCGATGGCACGAAAAAAATGAGCAAATCCGACGAATCGGATTATTCGCGTCTTAATTTAACCGACGATGCCGACACCATCGCGCTTAAGATCAAAAAAGCCAAATCGGACATGATCGAGGGTGACATTCGCTTCGATGAATCACGCCCGGAAGCCTATAATCTGCTCACCATTTACGCGGCACTGAAAAATATCACGCGGGAGCAGGCCGAAAGCGAAGTGGCGGGGAAGAATTTCTCCGCCTTCAAGCAAATGCTGACCGAGGTGGCCGTGGCGCATTTTTCGCCCATCACCAAAACCATGCGCGAACTGCTCGCCAGCCCTGATTATATCGACAAGGTGCTGGCGGACGGCGTTTCCCGCGCGGGTGCGATCGCGGCGGAGACTATGAATGAGGTAAAAGATTTGGTAGGATTCCTTAATATACAAGGATGACCTATGCAAAACATATTTGAGTGGGAAAGAATCGAGGAAAGAACTATCATACCGGGCTACCGCGCCAAATTCATTCACTCGGCCAATATGACCTTCGCACTGTGGGACACCGATGCCAACGCTCCGTTACCGGGCCATTCGCATGAGCATGAACAGGTAACACATCTGCTCGAAGGCGAATTTGAAATTACTATCGGTGGTGTTACGAATATGATGAAACCCGGCAGTATCGCGGTTATTCCTTCCCATATGCATCATTCCGGAAAGGCCATTACACCATGCCGTATTCTGGATGTTTTTTATCCGTTGCGCAAAGATTATATGAGCCACCTCACGCATACCCTATTGCAAAACGCCCATAGTTGAAAGGAGACCCCGCAACCAGTGCGGGGATGATAATGCAACCCAAACCAGTCATAGCTTTCGGAACGATGCTCAAGACGCTGCTCGTGGTGTCGCTTCCGGCGCTGCTCATGCTGGCGTCGCTGGTGGCGCTGGGCCAGATCACCATCAACTATTTCATTTACGGTTATCTCGGCACGGTGCTGATTTCGGCGATTTTCGTGATTCCGTTTCTGTCCAACATTTCCGCGCTCACCCATTATGTGAACAGCCTCGCCATGGATAAGCGCGTGCGCTCGCCTGCTTTAAGTTTTTTATCCAACGTTGGCGAATTATCCGGCGCGCTTTCCCGCCTGCAAAGTAGTTGGGAAAATAAGCGGCAGGAAATGGAAACCGTCATCACCGAGCGCGAAATTCTGGTCGATACGCTGCCCGACATTCTCATCATGACCAATGACGATAAGGTTATCGTGCGCACTAATCGCGCTGCGCGCAATATTTTTGGGCAGAACCTGGCCAACAAGCATTTGCGTGAAATCATCCCCAATGAAAAACTGAGCAATGCCATCTCGGCGGTAATCGAGGATCTGCGCGGGCAGGAGGTGGAATTTCATATCGAGCAACCCGCGCCTATGGATTTTCAGGCGATCATTGAGCGCTTTCCCATTCCTTCCGAAGGCGGCATTTCCATCGTGATGACGCTGACCGACGTTACGCAGCAAAAGCGCGTGCAGCGCATGCGGGCCGATTTTGTCGCCAATGCCAGCCATGAAATACGCACGCCGCTGGCCTCGATCATCGGTTTCATCGAAACGCTGCGCGGCCCGGCGAAAGACGATCCGGTGGCGCGCGAGGAATTTCTTAAAGTAATGGCCGACCAGTCAGAGCGCATGAGCAAGCTGGTCAACGATCTGCTCTCGCTTTCCAAAATCGAGATGAATGCGCATGTCGTGCCGACCGCGAAAATCGATCTGTTGCGTATCATCCGCTCGGAGAAGCAGCATTTCGACTGGCATAGCAAACAAAAAAACGTCGGTATCCGGCTTGATCTCAATGATAATTTGCCGTTTACGCGCGGTGATTACGAGGAACTTGGGCAGGTAGTGCGCAATCTGCTCGGCAACGGCATTAAATACACCAACCCCGATACGGAAGTGGTCGTCAGTGCCAAGCTGACTTCGGTGCTGCCCGACGATCCGTTATTTTGGAATCTCACCCGCGCCATTTGTTTTTCCGTGCAGGATCGCGGCGAGGGGATTTCACAGGAGCATATTCCGCGCCTGACCGAGCGTTTTTACCGCGTCGATACCGCGCGCACTCGCAAAGTCGGCGGCACGGGGCTCGGGCTTTCGATAGTAAAGCATATTTTAAATCGCCATCATGGCCTGCTGGCCATTGAAAGTCAGGTGGGGCAAGGCAGCACCTTCAGAGTATTCCTGCCAGTCTATGACGATATGACGCCGCCGCACAGCGATCTGCCTGAAACCGGCGAGGAGGCGGAATGACGTCGCTCAGGCACAAAGCCATTTCACCCGTGCAGCAAATTACCGAGGCATTGGTGCGTTTATTATTATGGCTGGCGGCGGCGGCATCCATCGTAGCCACGCTGGCGATTGTGTTTTCCGTCTTATTTGAGGCGCTGCGTTTTTTTAAAATAATCCCGGTCAGCCATTTTTTATTCGGCCTGCATTGGAGCCCGCAGATGGCCATGCGCGCAGATCAGGCCGGGTCGAGCGGCTCCTTTGGCGTCATTCCCTTATTCTTGGGCACCATCTTAATCACGCTGATCGCCATGCTGGTCGCCATTCCCATCGGCTTATTCTCCGCGATTTACATGTCCGAATATGCCAATCGCAGCGCGCGCAATATCTTAAAACCTGCTCTGGAAATCCTCGCGGGTATACCCACCGTCGTTTATGGCTATTTCGCGATTATTTTAATCGCGCCGGCACTGCACAGTATGGGCTTATTCCTGGGGCTCGATATTGCTTCCGAAAGCGCACTGGCCGCGGGGCTTGTGATGGGTGTCATGATTATCCCGTTCGTTTCCTCTTTATCCGACGACATCATCACCGCCGTGCCGCGCAGCCTGCGCGACGGGTCTTATGCGCTGGGCATCACCCAATCGGAAACCATCAAGCAGGTGGTGCTGCCCGCTGCATTGCCGGGTATTATGGGTGCGGTATTGCTCGCCATTTCCCGCGCCATTGGCGAAACGATGATCGTGGTGATGGCGGCGGGCATGTCGGCTAATCTCACCTTTAATCCATTGCAATCGGTGACCACCGTTACCGTGCAGATTGTTTCGCTGCTGGTAGGCGATCAGGAATTCGATAGCCCGAAAACACTCGCCGCATTCGCGCTGGGGCTGACGCTTTTTTGCGTCACGCTGGCCTTGAACGTGGTCGCGCTCATTGTCGTTCGCAAATATAAGGAGCGGTATGAATAGAAAAACCGTTGATAACCAATGGCATAAAACGCGTATGCGCGCGGAAAAGCGCTTCCGCTTTTACGGCCAATGCGCGCTGGGGCTGGCGGTGCTGATGCTGGTCGTGCTGGTGGGCAGCATTGTCTCGCGCGGTTATCAGGGGGTTTATGCAGACGCAATTGCTGCTTCCCATCACCTTCGATCCGGCACTCCTCGATATACCCCCAGGGGGTAATGTGCTGAGCGCCACACCCTCATCCTACCAGCAACTCATCAAAACATCGCTTAAGCAAAAATTCCCTGATGTCACCGAGCGGCACGATACGCGTGAATTATTCCAGCTCGTAAGCGAAAATGCCGGTTTCTGGCTAAAACCCATGCTGGAGCGTGATCCATCATTGCTTTCCAAAACCATGGATGTATGGCTGCCCGCGTCCAGTTCGGCGGATCTCTATTTCAAAGGAAACATTTCCGCCGATACGCCCGAATCCGACCGTAAGATCAGCAACCAGCAAATGGGCTGGCTTAAAAACTGGCAGGATGCGGGCGCGGTGCGGCGCGTATTCAACGCCACGTTTTTCGAGCGTGGCAACTCGCGCGATCCGGTGGATGCAGGGTTTTTAGGCGCCATGCTGGGCTCTGCCTTTACCCTCATCATCTGCCTGGTTCTGGCATTTCCCATCGGCGTGATGGCGGCGGTATATCTCGAAGAATTCGCGCGCAAGAGCCTATTCGTCGATCTGGTGGAGGTGAATATCAATAACCTCGCCGCCGTGCCGTCCATCATCTTCGGGCTTCTGGGGCTTGCGGTTTACATCAACGTCATGGGCCTGCCGCGCTCAGCGCCGCTGGTGGGCGGCATGACGCTGGCACTTATGATCCTGCCGGTCATTATCATCGCCACGCGCACGGCGCTGCAATCGATTCCCGGCTCTATCCGCGATGCGGCGCGCGGGCTTGGCGCATCGCCCGTGCAGGTGGTGTGGCACCATGTGCTGCCGCTGGCCATGCCCGGCATCATGACCGGCACCATCCTCGGCATGGCGCGCGCCATCGGCGAAACCGCGCCGCTGCTCATGATCGGCATGGTCGCGTTCGTAGCCGACCTGCCCACCGGATTCACCACGCCTGCCACCGTCATGCCGGTGCAGATTTATCTCTGGGCAAGCAGCCCCGAAGCGGGCTTCACCGAAAAAACCGCCGCTGGCATTCTGGTGCTGCTTATGTTACTGCTCCTCATCAACGCGTTTGCGATATTCTTGCGTAAAAAATTCGAGGTACGGTGGTAGGGTATATTTAAATGTCTAAAATCTCTGCCCAGAATGTGAATGTGTTTTATGGCGCGAAGCAGGCGCTGTTTGACGTCAGCATCGACATTCCGGCAAACAGCGTCACCGCGCTCATCGGCCCCAGCGGCTGCGGCAAATCGACCTTCCTGCGCTGCCTCAACCGCATGAACGACACCATCGAAAATTGCCGCGTGGAAGGCAATATCATCGTCGATGACCGGGATATTAATTCTCCCAAGCAGGATGTGGTGCAGTTGCGTTCCTGGATCGGCATGGTGTTTCAAAAACCCAACCCGTTTCCCAAATCCATTTACGATAACGTGGCCTATGGACCGCGCATTCATGGCCTCACCAAAAACAAAAAAGAGCTCGATGCGCTGGTTGAAGAAAGCCTCGTGGCCGCCGGGTTATTTGAAGAAGTTAAAGACCGCTTGTATGAACCGGGCACATCGCTTTCCGGCGGCCAGCAGCAGCGGTTGTGCATCGCGCGCACCATCGCCGTGAACCCAGAAATTATCCTCATGGATGAGCCATGCTCCGCGCTAGACCCCATCGCCACCGCGCGCATCGAGGAGCTTATCGGCGAGCTCCAGAGCCAGTTTACTATCGTGATTGTGACGCATTCCATGCAACAGGCCGCCCGCGTTTCGCAGCAGACGTGTTTTTTTCATATGGGCAAGGTGATCGAATCCGGCCCGACCAGTCGAATTTTCACCGCGCCCGTGCACCAGCAGACGCAGGATTATATAACCGGGCGCTATGGTTAAGGGTGATTAACCATTCTTTAAGTGTAACATGCTATAATCATTAGATAAAATTTTACACAAAATCCATTGGTTAGCATGCATTCATCTATTGAGCGCCGCATCACGTTACGCCTGTTGGGCTATTGGGAAAAGCTGCGCAAAGACCGTGCCATGCCCGCCGAACGCGACATTAATCCGGAAGACATCAAGGATCTGTGGGATAGTTGCCTGCTCATTCATGTGAAAGACCTCGACAAGCCCGATTACCAATTCACCTATCTGGGCGACGCGATCCGCAAAGCCTGCCATGGCACGCTGCCGCCGGATGTTTCCCCGCCGCTTATCACGCTGCACGCCAATACGCGCGCCAGTTATCTCAAAGTGATGGAAACCCGTAAGCCATTGCTGGAAGAGGGAGAAATCACTGTCCCGCATGGCGAAATCATCAAATACCGCCAGTGTTTATTGCCGCTCGGTGAAGGCGAGGCGGTAAACGCCATTTTCGGCGGCATGCACTTCAAGATTTTCCCGGATAAATAGTCCGGCTGATTGACAGTAATTACCCTTTCCTATAAACTAAGCCCATGAACAGCATTACTTTTGATACCTATAAGGTCGTAAAGCGGCTGACCTCCGAAGGTATTTCGGAAAAGCAGGCGACTGCTATCGTGGAAGCTATTCGCGAAGGAAGTGATGCCGATAAAGGCGCGCTTGCCACTAAAGCTGATTTATCCGAGTTAAAAGCGGAGATCATCAAATGGATGTTCGGCGGCTTTATGGCGGTTATCGGATTGCTGGTTACCGTATTATTGAAACTCCATTAGATTTTTCTCATTTTGCAGTTGACTTGGGCGCTGCCTTCTCATAGATTCCCCGTTCATTTTATCTAAATCTAGAGAAGACTTATGCAAACCTATTCAGCGAAACCGTCTGAAGTTAAAAAGAAATGGGTCCTTATCGATGCCGATGGCGTCGTGCTGGGCCGCCTGGCTTCGGAAGTGGCAAGAATCCTGCGCGGCAAAAACAAGGTGATTTTCACCCCGCATATCGACACGGGCGACCATGTGGTGGTCATCAACGCGGGAAAAATAAAGCTCACCGGCAAAAAACGCACCAATAAAATTTATTATCGCCACACCGGTTTTGCCGGCGGCGTAAAGAGCGCCACCCCGGAATTTATTTTAAACAGCGCGCATCCTGAACGCGTCGTTGAA
>Ga0206847_10012_pt1 | contig 62771 bp, 25 predicted proteins | sample Alteio_BWOrgCont_17_FD_152880 | JGI IMG/M metagenome (GOLD analysis project Ga0206847, IMG submission 152880) | Enriched cells from forest soil in Barre Woods Harvard Forest LTER site, Petersham, Massachusetts, United States -... | ecosystem: Environmental > Terrestrial > Soil > Temperate forest >... | reverse complement strand
ATGAAGGATTACAGCTGAGCCATCCATGTGGAATTCACCGTCGCGGACGAAGAGGATCTCGGATGAGGTGCCGTCAGTGAACATGCAGGAATCGGCTATGCAGGCAAAGCCGGTTTCGGGGTCGACGAGGGCTGCGCCTGCGCCGTCGCCGAAGAGGATTGCGGTGTTTTTTCCTTCGGGCGATGGGGAGATGCGGCGGGACATTATTTCTGAGCCGACTACGAGGACTCGGCCGGTTTTGGGGGCTAGCTGGGCGGCAAGAGCCAGGGCGATGAGCGACCCGGCGGACGAGACTGGGATGTCGAGCGCGGGGGTGGAAGAAAGGCCGAGTGCGGCGGCTATCTGGCTGGCGGGGCCGGGGCAGAAGCGGTCGGATGAGCCGCTGGCGACCAGGATGAGGCCGAGGTCAGCGGGGGATGCGCTGGCTTTTTCGAGGCAATTCTGGGCGGCAAGCAGGCCGATTCCGTGGACGGTGTGAGAGTCGGCTGCGTAGCGGCGCTCTTCGATGCCGGAGACTTCGACGATCCATTCGGGAGTTGCGTCAACCAAAGGAGCTAGCTCTTGATTGGTGACGCGGCGCGGCGGGAGCCACGAACCGAAGGCCCGCAGAAATGCCATGCGCTATACCTTGGCGGCAAGGTAGGTTTCGACCTTGCTTATGGTGTCAAACTTTCGCGCGGAGAGGTCGGAGTCGGGGATGGTGACGCCAAACTCGTCTTCAAGACCGCTGACAAAGTCGGCAAGCGCGAAGGAATCCAAAAGACCTGAGGTAAAGAGCGACTCATCTGGTCCGGGGTTGATGTCTTTTCCACTTACAGCCTTAAGAACTTTAAGGATTCGAGCTTGCGATTCCATCTGTTGCTCCAATTTTTGGGCCCCTGGCGGTGGTAGCGGCTCCGGCGGGGTTGTGTTCCTTGTAGGCTTCGTAGCCGGTCATCAGGTCGGCCATTAGCGCGTCGGCGAGCGCACGGTATCCGGGACCGGTGAAATGGGTGTGGTCCGGTTGAGCCCAGCCGGCGTAAACCCACTGTTGCATCGCGCCGAAGCCGCCCATGCGCTGGCGCTGATCCCAAAAAGCGCAACCGTGTGTACGGCAGACCGTTTTCTGCGCCTGAATGATGTGATCGGTTCCGGCGAAGGGATGCCAGGAGCGGTGCTGCGCCGTTGAGCGGTCAGCGGGGCCGATTACCAGGATTGACGATTCCGGAACATATTGGTGGAGGGTATCGATGATCGAGGCAAAGGCCTCGCGATAGGTGTCTTCATCCCAATAGGAACTGGCGGCCTCGTTGGTTCCGTAGGCTAAAACGATCAGGGCCGGAGAATTGTCCTTCAGATAGCTCGAGAAAAGCTGCTGATCCCATTTAAGGATGAGCGGGGCTTCAGCTCCGTTGATGCCCAGGGATTCCCAGGTGACGCCGGGCTGCATGGCTACCCAGCCTAACAGGGTTACGGGCGCGCTTTGCTCTGTTGTGACTACAAAATGGTGGTCGCCTGCCGGGCAGGTGTAGTTATAGGTTCCGGGTCCCGAAACGGGAGCGTCGGTTTGAATTTCGCCGATGTCTACGCCGTTGTCAGAAAAACGGAGGCTGCCGCCGCCGGGTTGAGCAAGATAATGGAGTGCGAGGGTGGTGCATGGCGCATCGAGGGTGACCCACTCGGCGTCACGATCGGTTGAGATGCTGATGCCGCCAAGGCCCGTTTGGCCGTCACCGAGCTGGAGGAACTTGTTGCCCTGGGTCTTCCAACCGGTGGATTGCGAGCGCTCGGAACCGAGAATTCTGTATCCGGCGAAGGGGTGGCCGGCGTAGGAGTAGCCGATGCTGCCGTTGCCGAACTGGAGCTGAAAGACGCGGCGTGCCTCGCCGGTAAACATGTCGGCGGCGGTGTGGGAATCGCCAAATTGCAGGACGCGGACGGTGCCTGTATCCAGCCCGGAGTCGCGATGCTCGGCTTCATGAGAGGCAAGCTGCGCGTAGAACCCGTTCAGAGTGGAACTATAGGCAAATGCGTGGGTTGCGGGTTCCTTGAGGCGAGTGTCGATCTCCTCGACCAGAGCTGCTTTGCGCTCGGGGTCAATGCGGGGACCGGCGTAGGCGTGGGCACGGACATGGGCTCGAGATTTGGCTGACTTTCCTTTAGTGGTTGCTTTGGATGTGGATTGGCTGGCGGCTGGGGCGTGATGCCTCTTTTTTGCCGGCGTGGCCCACAGCAACACGGCGCCAGTCAGGGCAAGAAGCAGCGTTGCCGTGAAGGCTACTCTCATCCGATTTTTTGGACAATTGTTCAATTCTTTCCGGCTTTCTTTCCTGCGTGCCTCGCGGCATTTTTGGGTTGCGGCGATGACTTGGACGCAGCGGCACTGGGGGCGATTACTGGGCCCGCGGCCGGCAATGCGATTCCATGTTGCATCTTCCATCGATTGTATCCCAGGCCCAATTGTTCGACGAACAAAGTGGCTACGATGGTGGCTCCTTGTGGCGTTGGATGCAACAGGTCAGCGGTAACCAGCCTGGGACTGGAGCTATACCAGCGGGACATGGTGCCGTCGCCGCCCATGGCGTCGAACGTGTCAAAGAAGGCGCAATGCGTATCCGCCGCGACCTGGCGCTGAATGGCAACGATCTCGGGAATGGTGTTCATGGTCTTGATTTCGTCCAGGCCGGCGCGTTCTCCACGGTCCATGGGGCTCATGATCAGGATGGGCGTGCCTGGATCGGCTTGCCTGATGCGCTGAATGGCTAGACGCAACTCCGTGGCATAAAGCTTATGAACGAACGAGCCGAAGCTGCTTTCGTTGGACCCGTAGTTGACGATCACCAAGGTTGGGGCAACGTGTTCAAGCTGCTGCTTCCATATTGTGGGTTGCATGACGCGAGCGACGACGGATGTAGTTGCGCCGTTGAGGCCGAGGCTGTCGTAAAGCAAGCCGGTTGATCCGCGACGGAAGTCGGCGCCGAAAAGGGTCACGGTCCCGCTAGTTGGGCGAATCGTCACTGCTCTGGTCCCGGCAGGCAGAGGCACATGGACCGACGCCGAGGCTTGCGCGTCGGCGTCAGTGGACTGGTCGGCGATGCTCTGGTCGTCCGCTTCGACTTCAAATGAGCCACCACCGGGCTTTGTAAGGTAGCCGACATCGACGGCTGTTTGCTGGGACTCGGTGAGGCGGAATTTGCTCCATGCGCCGGGTTGGCCTTCGAATGCGGCACCACCGAGGCCGTAGATGCCCTCACGCATGAGGCCTACGCCGGTTCGAATATGCCAGCCGTGGTCGCTTATTTCGACGCCGCGGTGGCCATACCAGGCCCACGGCTTGGCGATGAGGGTGTAGCCGCGTCCGGCATCGCCAAAGCGCTGCTGCAACTGGGAGCGAACGTCGCCGGTGATGAGGTCCGCCGTGGTGGGCGAATCGCCATAGTGGAGGATGGTGACGAGGTTTGGGGTGTTGGACGGTGCGGGACTTGGCTGGGCCTGAGTTCCTTGGTCTGGGCTTGCCGGTTCTGGGCTTGGCTCTGTCGAGCTTGGCAGGCCCACCTTCGCTTGCTCCAGCTTCCATAGGGCTGCGAAGAACGGATCGAGGCTGTTGGTGTCGTCTACAAAGACGGCGGAGACGGGTGGGAGTTTTTCGTTTCCCTTGAGCTGGATGACGACTCTATTGGGAATTGCGGAGACGGGCGGATGAGGCCAGTGAAGCTGGAATGTTTCCGCGAACACACTGTTGGCCATGCCTTTGGCGGGGTCCATAGCCTGATGCCAGAGGGCCAGAGCTGCCGCCAGCACGACGATGGCGAGCGCTACCTTAAATGGGAAACGCGCTGCGCGGCCAGGCTCCTCTGGGGCTGGTGGGGTGGAGCCGGGTTCGGAAAAATCAAAAATTGCCATAGACGAATGGAGCGGAACCGCGGCCCGCAAGCGTTTGAATCAGAAGAATCAAGGCTGCCATTGCCAAGCCCTGAACCCAGAAGGGTGTGCGGGCGGCAACTCCGGCGGAAAACTCGAACCAGGCCGGTGGCAGCGAGTGAAGTACAGCCGCGAGGAACAGGACTGCGAGCACAAGCGGCGTGAGATTGGATGCGGAGAAAGTGAATGTGCCAAGGCCGCGCAGAATGTCGAGTGCGTTTTCAAGGGAGGTGGCGCGGAAGAATATCCATGTAAAGCACACAAAATGGAAGGTCAGGAGCGCGCCGAGCGTTTTTGCCCACCAATGCGGCGATGGAATTTTGCGCCACATCTTCCATGCGAAGACGACGCCCAATGCGAGCCCGTGAAGCACACCCCAGATGAGGAAGTTCCAGGAGATTCCGTGCCACAGGCCGCCGAGGGTGAAGGTGATGAGGAAGGCGTAGCTGTAAGAGATTAAAGGGTGTTTGCGTCGTTTGGGGAGGAGGTCGAAGACGTAGTCGCGCAGCCAGTTGGAGAAGGTTATGTGCCAGCGACGCCAGAAGTCCGCGATGTTTACTGAGAGGTAGGGCTGGCGGAAATTTTCCGGGAGCCGGATGCCGAGCAGGAGCGCCGCGCCGATGGCGATGTCAGTGTAGCCGGAGAAGTCGAAGAAGAGTTGCAGGGCGTAGGCGTAGATGCCGACCAGTATCTCCACGCTGGAATAGAGGGCTGGTGTGTCGAAGATGCGGCCGACGAGGTTGTTGGCGAGATAGTCGGCGATGAGCAGCTTTTTTACCAGGCCGATCGAAATCAGCAGGAATGCGCGGCCTGCGTCGTCTGCCGTGAGGGCGAATGGCTGGGAGAATTGCTGGAGCAAATTGCGCTGGCGGGGGATGGGACCGGCGGTCATGGATGGGAAGAACAGGGCTGAAGTCAGATAGGCGAGGTAATTGCGTGTGGGCGGCGATTCATCCAGATATAGGTCGATGGTGTAGGTAAGGGATTGAAAACAGTAGAACGATAAGCTCAGGGGGAAAAGCCAGCCGAAGCGTCCGGTGGTGAGCAGCGGAACCAGCTTGAGGCCGACGAGCAGGCCCAGGTTTACGGCCAGAGACAGCCCAAGCCAGAGGCGGCGGATGGCGGGGCGTTTAGAACGGCCTATTCCGAGGCCTACGAGAAAGTCGACGCTTGCGGCAATGGGCAGCAACAGATAGATGAGGCTGAAGCGGGCGAGGAAAAACAGGTTTGCGGCAACCAGCACCACCAACTGGAGCCGGCGCGAGTTGGCAGAGGCCCAGTAGAGGAGGCAAACCGCGGAAAGGAAGACGAAGAAAGGCGCCGCGCTGACCAGCATTGAGGGAGTCCAGACAAAATTCGGTGAAACCGGGACCTGGAGACTTGAGGGCAAGCCAGCCACGGTTATTGATTTATCGTGAGGCTTTGGGAACGCTTGAAAACTTGACAGGAACGAAGAAATTGGTGGTTGGAATACATTTGGTCAACTGGAGTTGATTGTATGGGTTGAGGGGTGGATCTGGGCTGAATGGCGAGTTTTGGCGATTTTGCACTATTTATGGTGCAAATTGCAAGAGACAGATATCAAATACTTTATCGGCCAGTCTTCGTATAATTTTAACCTTTTTTTGGGGAAACTCCTTTATTTCTTGCCATCCAGGGGGGAAACGGCGTACCTGTTTAGTAGAATGGGCAGATGGTCATGAGAAGGAAATCAATCACTATGAGCTTCAAAACTCAGCTGGGGATTTGCCTCCTTGCGGGAGCTTTTTGCGGAGTCATCGCCGCAATCCTGGTACCGATGTCAACGCCGCCAGTGGAAGCGGATGCACAGCTTCCCAAGGCGACGTCAGTTGCGCCGCCTGTAGCACCGGTTGTTCCTGCTGTTGTGGCGCCGGCCCCGAGTGCGACGCCGGTTGTGCCGGCTGCGGCAGTTACTAGCCCTACACCGGTTTTCTCGGCTGCGGCGAAGAAGGCTGCGACGAAGCCACGGACGGATATTTTGCGCGGGATCGCTTCATGGTACGGTTCGGTGCTGAATGGGCATCGGACGGCCAGCGGCGAGCGGTTCGATATGTATGCGATGACGGCTTGCCATCCTACGCTGCCCTTCGGCACGCTGGTGCGGGTGATTGACCTGGACACACAGAAGTCGGTGGTGGTGCGGATCAACGATCGCGGCGAGCTTTCCAACGGGCGCGTCATCGATCTTTCTTATGCGGCGGCTCACGAGCTGAATATTACGAAGGCTGGACTGGCTCCGGTGGCCCTGGAAGTGGTGTCGCTGGGTTTGGTGCGGCATAAGAAGTAGCTGGGATTACTGGCTGCGGAAAAACTCGATGGCTTTGGAGAGATTGACAGATACATCCCTCAGGGGCTAAAGCCCACCTCTATTTTCATCCGTTTGCGGCCCGACTGAAGTCGTGCCCTTTTTACAAAGCCTTCCAAATTCGCCGCTTGATTGAGTTTTTCCGCAGCCTGTTTAACTTATCAAGAAGGCTGGATGAGAATTTTCGTTTCCCACCCATTCGCCAGGAAAAAGTCGGAAGAATGGGGCATGGAGCATTTTATGAGGTTCCAGCCGCGGGAAACGTTCGCCTTCGCAAACTAAGGTACTTTATAAACTCTCATGATTCTGTTTCGGAACAGATTCTCGTTGACATGCTTATAAAGAAACGGGTAGCCTTGCGCTCGAATGGCCCGAAAATCAGGCGTTTCTCTCTACACTCTATTCGCCGACAGTCAGCGACTCTGGTAGGGGGGAATTGGTTCGAAAATTGGCGCCGCTGCGGGGAATTGCTTCCTGTGCTGGCAACGCAACCAACCCGACCCCAGGACTTCGGCTAGCTGCGAAGAATGGACCCAATTGAGATTTCCGCACTAAAAGAGGATTCCATGATGAGATTTGCCTCCCTCCTCCCGGGCAAGGCCGATTCTAGTTTTGTCAGAATCGTCCGTGTCAGCTTGCTTCTTGTCGTTGCCAGCTTGTTGGTTCTCTCCGACTCCCCGATGACCGGGGCTCGCGCGGCGGAGGTCAAGGCTACGGTCCTGCCGAGCGCGGGAAAGCCTCTTGCGCACCTGATGAATCCTGAGGCGCTAGGGGTGAAATACACGGGGGCTCCGGAGGCTGTGGCGGCTCTGAAAAGCGGGCGGGCGAATCCGACGGCGTTGGCTTCAGGGGATTTCAATGCCGATGGCGCAATGGACCTGGTGGCGGGTTACGCGACTGCCGAGGGTGGCGTGCTGACGGTGTTGCGGGGGAATCCGGATGCGTTTGCGCCGAAGGATTCTTCGCTCTTCATGAAGGCGATGAATGGGAAGATTGCGCCAACTTTTTTGCCGGGCGCGGAGGCTTATTCGCTTCCGGAGCGCCCTGACCTGATTCTGGTTGCGGATTTTAACCACGACGGCACCCGGGATGTGCTGGTGGCGGCGCGGGGCGGCAAGCTTTATATGCTGGCCGGGGATGGAACGGGCAAGCTTGGGCTCCCGGAGCTGGTGACCGTGGGTGGACCGGTCAGGGCGATGGCGACCTCGGGCGATGGGCATGTCGCGCTGAGCATTGACGGCGAGCACGGTCCGGAATTGGTGATTCTTGCGCCTGCGGCAGAAGGCCCGGTTCACGAGACGGCTTATCCTTTGCCGGCGCGTGGCGATGCGGTGCTGTGGGGAAACCTGGGCGGCGGCGCGGACGTGGCCGTGGGCTCAGGGAGCCATATTTTGATCGTTTATAACGTTCTGGAGAGGAATCCGAAGACCGAGACAGTGGATGTGCCGTTCAAGGTTGAGGGTTTGACGGCGGGCAATTTCATCTGGAACCGGGATGGCCTGGCAGGGCTGGCGGCGCTGGCGGATGATGGTTCGGTACACATTCTGCAGCATGGAACGCTGGATGTTCGACCGCTTACGCCTGCGGATATTCCAGGGCGGCGCGCGGCTCTCAAGGAAAAGCGCAAGCAGCAGCGCGTGGATCCGACTTCGATTGGCACATGGACGGTTGCGAAGAAGCTTCCTTACAGCGGATCGCCCGTTTCGGGACCGGTGGCGGCTTCGGCATTCTTCTCGCCGCACCTGGCTGCATCTTCGACTGCGGACCTTGTAATTCTGGACGGCAAGCGGGGGCAGCTTAATCTTCTGGATACTTCAGGCAAGACGGAGAGCCGGAGCCTGGACGTGTCGTTTTCGAGCGCGCCGGTAGCTGCGCTGACATTGCCGCAGAAGATCAACGCGCGGCGCGACACGGTGATTCTGACAGCTGGCGAAGCGCAGCCGATGATCATGAACGGTGGGGGCGACCCGACATTTAATGTATCCACCACAGCGGACATAGACACTGTGAACGCGTGCTCAGCTACCAGCTCGGTGACGAGCGGTGGGTCTCCTCTCAGCTTGCGCGAGGCTATTTGCGAGGCTAACAACAACGGTCCCGGAACTTATACCATCAACGTGCCGGCGGGGACATACAGCCTCGCCATCAGCACCTTCGGCGGCGGTGGCTCGGCAATGTCGGGAGGGGAACTCCAGGTTGGAATGAGCGGAAGCGCTACCTTCACGATTAGCGGAGCGGGCCAAGGCTCAACCATCATCCAGCAGACCAACGGCGTGGACCGCGTGATCGAGCAGGACGAACTCGGGAGCGGCGACATGCCGCTTACCATACAGAACCTGACGCTCCAGTATGGCAGTTGCACAACAGGCCTCGATTGCGGCTTTAGCGGAGGGGCGCTCCTGGCTGGCTACTACCCTGGGGATGCTCTGACGCTCACGAGCGTAACGGTGTCGAACAGTAGCGAGCAGGCCGACACACCGGCGCTCGGCGGAGGCAATCAGGGTGGTGGCGTGTCCATGGCGGGACCGGACTTTATTATCACCAACTCCACATTTTCTGGAAATTCCGTTACAGCGAGTTCGAGCGACTCAGGGTATGGCGGGGGGGTTGAATTTCTGGACGACACACCCGGCAGTCTTACCGTCACGGGTTCGACTTTTACCAACAACTCAGTCGCGGCCAGCAACAATGGCGCACCGGGAGGCGGCCTGTATATAGACCTTAATGTTATTGGCGACACAGCCAGTGTCTCCGGCTCGATTTTTACAGGCAACACTGCCGGAGGATCAAATGGAGTGGGCGGCGGAATTTATTCTTCTGGACTCACTACGGTCACCAACTCGCGCATTACGGGGAACACCGCGGCGGGCGGAGGCAGCGGCTTTTGGGAGCAGGGTTACGCCGGCAACGCGGCCGACGGGGTGGGCACCGTCAAGAACAATTGGTGGGGCTGCAATGGTGGTCCCGGCCAATCAGGCTGTGACACGGTTGAAGCATCTGGCGTTTCCGGAGACGACGCATCGGTGGTCTCCAGCCCTTGGCTGGAGCTCCAATCTCCTCTCAGCGCATCTTCGACTTCAATTTCCCTGAATGGGACTTCGTCGCTGACAGCCGACCTGACTCACAATTCCAACGGGACCGGCGGCTTCACCGTTCCGAATGGAACGCCGATCAGCTTTAGTGGAGGCTCGTTCGGCTCCGCCAATCCCAACAGCAGTACATTATCGAGCGGAACGGCGACTTCGACATTTACTGGGACCAACGTCGGCACAGGCACCGCAAGCGCGACGGTCGATAACCAGACTGTGAGTGTGACGATCGACATAAGTGGAACTCCGACGCTGGGCATTTCCAAGAGCCATCCCGGGACGTTTACCCAGGGCTCGACTGCGGAATGGGATATTACCGTGGCCAACACGGCTTCTGATCCCTCGAACGATCCGACTTCGGGCGCCGTTACGGTGGTGGACGCGCTGCCGTCGGGTTACACGCTTTCCAGCTCTACCGGCTCTGGCTGGAATTGCTCCGGCCTAACAATAGTTACCTGCACATCTGCGGCGGTGGTGGAAGGCGGCTCAAGCTTCCCAGTTATCAAGCTGACTGTGAATGTTCCGAGTACTTCGCCTACATCGGTCACCAACACTGCGGAAGCCTACGGGGGAGGCGACCCGGTCCACACCTCGGGTAATCCCGTGAGTGCCTCTAACACGGTAAACAACGTGGTGCAGGTGCCTGCGTTGATCGTGCTGACCGGGAACAATCAGTCCGCAACGGTGGGGACGGGGTTCGGGTCTCCTCTGTCGGTGGAGGTAGAAGACGCTGCCGGGAACCCGATCAGCGGCCAAACCGTGACCTTTACAGCGCCTGGTTCGGGCGCAAGCGGTAAATTCAGCAACACCTCGACCACAATCACCGCGACAACGAACTCCGGTGGGATTGTGAGCGAGCCGTTCACCGCAAACAACAATGCGGGGTCCTATAGCGTAACCGTCGCAGACGGTTCAATTAGCAACAGCTTCAACCTGACCAATACGGCTGGGGCGGCGTCGTCTTTGTCTTTTCCTGGCTCAGCGGAACCGGCCAACACGGCATTCAGTTTCACCGTTACCGCGTTGGACGTTTTCGGAAACGTAGCCACGTCTTATAACGGAACGGTAGCGTTCAACAGCTCCGATCCACAATTCGTCAATCCGGGTTTGCTGACACTCACCAATGGAGTAGGCACCGAGGGTGGGTTTGCGCTCAAAACCGCCGGGACCCAATCCATTACGGCCAACGATACCTCCAACCCCTCGATAATGGGATCGAGCTTTTTTGCAGTCCAGCCAGGTCCGGCTGCGTCCTTCACGGTGAATGCTCCTTCGTCGGCTTATGCCGGCGCTCCCTTCAATTTCACGGTAACCGCCTACGATCTTTACGGCAATATTGCCACCGGCTACCGGGGCACGGTTCACTTCACCACTACCGACACGGGCGCAGGAGTAACTCTGCCTGTTGACTATACGTTCGTGGCACTTGACAACGGAGTACACGCCTTCAAAAGTGGCGGGACCCTGGTTACGCCCCCATCGCAGTCCATCACGGCGACGGATACCACGACCCCCACCCTCAACGGAACGAGCAGCGGCATCAACATCACGATACCGAACTACGTTGTGACCCAGGTGCTGGACGATGCAGGCGATGGAACGCTCTGCACCATCCAGACCACGCCCGGCACGGGCAACGATGGGTCATGCAGCCTGCGCGATGCGCTTCTGGCTGCGGGGACTCTGGGTTCGGGTAGCATCACATTCGATGGGACGGCTTTTGCCGCGGCGCAGTCGATCATGTTGACGAACGGCACGCTGAATATTCCGTCGAATACCTCCATCAACGGGCCCACAACCGGCAAGGGCACATCTTCCGCCAACCTTGTGACGGTGAACGGCAACGCGGGATCGAGTGTGTTCACAGTCGGGTCGGGTGTGACGGGGGCGGCTTTCGCGAACCTGATCGTCACCAACGGTCCGACACCCGGCTTTGGCAGCTGCGTATCGAACAACGGCGCGCTAACAATAAGCACCAGCACCATCTCCGGAAATTCAGCGAACGGAACGTTCGGCGGCGGCATCTCCAACACCGGCACGCTGACGTTGACCGCCAGCACTGTCTCCGGCAATTCGGCGATCGCGGGTGAGGGCGGCGGCATTTACAACAGCGGCACGCTGACGGTGACAAACAGCACCATCGCGGGGAATACGGCAGCAGCCGGCCTTGGTGGCGGCATCGTCAATGATGGCGGAACAGTAACGTTGACCGACAGTACAATTTCTGGCAATTCCGCTTCTTCCGGTGGCGGCATTAACAACCTTTCTGGCACGGTCAATCTGGCCAACTCGATTGTGTCGGGAAATACGGGTGATGCGGACATCGATGGCAGCTACACCGACAATGGCGGCAATCAGGTGGGCGGAACGGCCAACCTTGCGGTGCTGGCTAATTATGGCGGACCGACAAATACCATGCTTCCGCTTCCAGGCAGCACGGCGATTTGCGGTGGCCTGGCAGCGAACATCCCCGTTGGTGTGATCGTCGATCAGCGCTTTGATTTGAACACCAATACCAGCTATCCCGGCTACAGCCCCGGCACTCCCTGCGTGGACTCCGGCGCGGTGCAGTCCAACTACGCGCTGGGCTTCAGCACCAGCCCTGCGAGCCCTGTCACCGCTGGGGCAGCGATCTCGCCCGCGCCGGTTGTCGGGCTGACGGAAAGCGGAGTGGCTGCGGCAACAGCCAGTGGTTCGGTATCCGTCACGGACGCCGATACGACCTTAGGCGGAACGCTCTCGGCAAGCCTGTCGTCCGGCTCGGCCACCTTCAGCAATCTCGTTTTCCCGATCACCACCAGCCTCAGCGGCGATGTTCTGAATGCGGCTTTCGCTCTGACTTCGTCGATAAGCCTTCCGGCGCAGTCGACTTCGTTCAACGTGAATGCAACGCCGGCTGCTGTGTCATTGACGCACACCAACCTGCCGTTCGGCTCCATCAACTACGGGTCATCGAGCAACTCGGCAACCGTGACCCTCACCAACACCGGTGGCTCTACACTGTCGATCAGTAGCATCGCGGTAACCGGCCCTGGCGCATCTTCATTTATCTTCTCGAACAATTGCGGGCCGACGATTGCGTCCGGAGGAACTTGCACCATCCACGGGCACTTCGCGCCGCAGACTTCGGGGCCGTTGTCGGCGGCTGTAACAATCACCGACAACGCGGGGAGCTCACCTCAGTCGATCAACCTCACCGGCACGGGCGTTGCTGTTCCAATCGCGTCCTTGTCGAACGGCAGTCTCGGCTTCGGCAGCCAGAGTGGCGGGACTTCAAGCCTGTCGAAATCGGTCATCCTGACCAACACCGGCGACCTGCCGCTGAACATCAATAGCATCACTGTGACGGGCACGGGCGCATCCTCGTTCATCTTCGACAACTCATGCGGATCGAGCCTGGGCGTCGGAGCGAACTGCACGATTCACGGACACTTCTCGCCTCAGGCAGTCGGACCGCTCACGGCTGCGGTTACGATCAGCGATAACGCGGGCAACACGCCGCAATCGATCTCGCTGAGCGGAACGGGCGTAGGTGCGGCGGCGGTGCAGCTATCGACTACCAACGTGAACTACGGTTCGGTGAATGTTGGGTTGTGGAGCTGGTTGGAATATTTGACGATGACCAATGTCGGCAACATACCGCTCGAAATCAACAGCATCACCGTGACAGGCACGAATGCATCGTCCTTCGTGTTCGAGAATACATGCGGATCGAGCCTTGCGGTGGGGGCCAATTGCACAATCCATGGGCACTTCCAACCAACAGGCCCTGGGCCGGTGACGGCGGCCGTGAGCATCAGCGACAACGCCGGCAATACGCCACAAACGATCTCGCTGAGCGGCACTGGCGTGTCAGCCGCAACGGCGATCCTGTCCGGCTATAACTTTAATTTCGGGACGCAGACTGTTGGGACTTCGTCGAATCCGGAATACATAACGCTGACGAATGCCGGGAACCAGACGCTGTTTATCAGCAGCATCACCGCGGGGGGCTCGAATCCATCGTCGTTCGTCTTCTCAAATAACTGCGGAGCGAGCCTGACGGCTGGAGCAAGCTGCCTGATCCATGGTCACTTCAAGCCGACCACGACGGGGCCGTTGTCAGCGACGATTACCATCACTGACAATGACGTGAATCCAACGCAGACCATTACTTATACGGGGACGGGGCAATAAGCTGGATTGCGCCCGCCTCAATCGCTTTAGGACACGCGATTGAGACGGGCTAAGTTGTGCCAGGTTTGTCGTATCTCACCCTTGCGATAGAAAAAACTCGCAAGGGGCTTGTGACGATTATCTTCAGAAGTGGATCACTACGCCTGCGCTGATGCGGAGGTTGTTCTGGTGGTTGTTGGTGCCGTTGTCTACCGTGGTGAGCAGGTAGTCGGCTTCTACGAGCCGGACTGAGAGGCGGCGGCTGGCGTGGAGATCGAGCCCTCCGCCGAGGTTGGCGGCGAAGGCTGCTCCGGCGTTGGCGGTGCCTGGCGTGTTGGCCTGAACAAGCGATCCGGAAGCGTGCGCGAGGCCTACCAGCACTTGTCCAAATGCCTGCACGGGTGAATGGCCGATGCGGGGCAGGTAGCGCGCGCCGGCTGTAAACGTGCTCAACGTGAGGCTCGCGCCGCCGCTGCCAATGGCGCCCGCGTGGCCAATGGTAATGTCGCCGACCGCGGCGAAGCTTCCCGGCTTCACAGGCCAGGCGAAAGTAGCGCTGCCGCCGTTGAGGTTGAAGCAGGTGCATCCACCCGGCGGCGCGTTGCTGCGCAGATAGCTGTAGTCGAGAGCGAGTTCGGCGCGCAGAGGCTTGTCGGGCGTAGACGCGGGCTGGGCAAAGGCCGGGCGAGCGGAGACCGCGGCCATGGCCAACAGCAGAACGAATGTGGCTTTGATGGTGATCCGCATGAGGTCTCCTTTTTTACTGCACTGTGAGCTTGACGGTGGTTGATTGAACATCGGTTCCGCTGGTGCCGGTTACCGTTACGGTGTAGGTCTGGCTGGCGGGGGTTAGCGAGAAGCCGCCGCCGCATGCGGTTAGTGCGGTAAACGCGCCGAGTGAGGCAAACAGCAGCAGGGCCAGCGTGATCCAGCGTCTGCGTCGTTTGCCGGGCAGGAAGAAGAACCCGAGAATAGCCAACGCAGGAACGGCCAGCGGCAAGCCAAAGGTGCGGCTGTGTGCGGCTTCTGTTGTTGATGCGGTTTGAATGCTCAGCGTTGAACTCGCGGATGAGTTGCCGGGCGTGATGGAAGCGGGCGAGAAGCTGGCGGTCGCTCCGGCGGGGAGTCCGCTGGCTGAAAGCGTTACGGGATTGGTGAATGCGCCGTTTTGTGCGGTTGCTGAGATGGTATAGGTGGCTGTTCCGCCGGGTTGAATGGTCTGCGCGGAAGTCGACGAGCTGATAGTGAAGCTTGGCGGAATGGGAGCGGTGCCGGTGCCGCTGAGAGTTACGGTTTGCGGCGAGCCGGAGGCGTTGTCCGTTACTTGAAGGCTGGCTGTGAAGCTGGCTGCTGAGGCCGGCGTGAACGTTACGGAGATGGAGCAACTGGCGCTGGCGGACAGGGACTCTCCGCAGGTGTTGGTTTGCGCGAAGTCTGTTGGATTGGCGCCGGCTATGGTGATGCCGCTGATCGTCAGAGTGGCGTTGCCGGTGTTCGTCAGCTTGGCTGTTTGAGCTGCGGTTGTTGCGCCGGTTACCGCGGTGAAGCTGAGCGAGGCCGGCGTTAGCGAGGCTATTGGCGCGGGGACAGGAGTACCTGTTCCGGTGAGCGCACTCGATTGGGTTGTTGGCGATGCGTTGTCGGTCACGGTCAGCGTAGCGGCGTATGCCTGGGATGCTGCTGGCGTGAAGGTGACGTAGATGCTGCAACTGGCGCTGGCGGCTAGCGTCGTTCCGCAGGCGTTGGTGCCGGTGGTGATGGCGAAGTCGGTGGGGTTGGTTCCGGCTAGCGCGATTTTGCTGATGTTCAGCGTTGCGTTGCCGGTGTTGGATAGCGTTGCTGCCATTGCTGAAGAGGTCGTGTTGACTGTGGTACTGGGGAAGGCTAGTGATTTGGTCAATGTTGCTACGGGTGCTGGGGCGGTGACGCCTGTTCCGGTGAGCGCGCTTGATTGGATTGTTGGGGTTGCGTTGTCGGTGACGGTCAGGGTTGCCGAGTAGGCCTGGGCCGCGGCTGGCGTGAAGGTGACGTAGATGCTGCAAGAGGCGCTGGCTGCTAGCGTTGCTCCGCAGGCGTTGGTGCCGGTGGTGATGGCGAAGTCGGTGGGGTTGGTTCCGGCTAGCGCGATTTTGCTGATGTTTAGCGTTGCGTTGCCGGTGTTGGATAGAGTAGCTGCCATTGCCGCCGAGGTTGTGTTGACAGTGGTGCTGTTGAAGGCTAGCGTTTTGGTCAATGTTGCTACGGGTGCTGGGGCGGTGACGCCTGTTCCGGTGAGCGCGCTTGATTGGGTTGTTGGGGTTGCGTTGTCGGTGACGGTCAGGGTTGCCGAGTAGGCCTGGGCCGCGGCTGGCGTGAAGGTGACGTAGATGCTGCAAGAGGCGCTGGCTGCTAGCGTTGCTCCGCAGGCGTTGGTGCCGGTGGTGATGGTGAAGTCGGTGGGGTTGGTTCCGGCTAGTGCGATTTTGCTGATGTTGAGCGTGGCGTTGCCGGTGTTGGAAAGCGTTGCTGCCAGCGCCGCCGAGGTTGTTTTCACAGTCGTGCTGGGGAAGGCTAGCGAGGACGTCAGCGAAGCGGCAGGTGCAGGCGCGGTGACACCGGTTCCCGTGAGGCTGGAGGATTGGGTTGTGGGCGATGCGTTGTCAGTGACGGTCAGAGTTGCGGCGTAGGCCTGAGCTGCGGCTGGCGTGAAGGTGACGTAGACATTGCAACTGGCGCTGGCTGCCAGCGTTGCTCCGCAGGCGTTGGTGCCTGTGGTAATGGCGAAGTCGGTGGGGTTGGTTCCGGCTAGCGCGATCTTGCTGATGTTGAGCGTGGCGTTGCCGGTGTTGGAGAGCGTGGCTGCTAGTGCAGCAGAGGTTGTGTTGATTGTGGTGCTGGGAAAGGCGAGCGAAGAAGTCAGCGTGGCAACCGGAGCGGTGACGGCTGTTACGTTGAAGGCGACGGAGTTCGATGTGCCTCCACCGAGCGAGGGGTTGGTTACCGTGACAGGAGGAGTGCCTGCGCTGGCTACATCAGTCGCGAGTATCTTCGCGGTGAGTTGGCCGGAGTTCACGTACGTAGTTGCCCTGGCCGCGCCGTTGAAGTTCACTACCGAGGTGCCGATGAATCCCGAACCATTGACCGTTAGCGTAAACGCTCCTGATCCGGCGTTTACTCCGCTCGGCAGCAATGCGGTAATTACGGGGGCGGGATTGGAAGCCGGAGCTCCATCCTGATTGACGGTGAAAGTCTGGCAGCCGGCTGTGATGGTGATTGTGCGCGGCGCACCGGTCGTATTCTGCGCGACCCGGTAGTAGACCGCCCCGCTTCCGACCGCCGATCCGGTGGTACTCAATCCTGCCTGTCCGGTGACGTCACCGACGGTAAGCACGGTTGGATCGCTGGAAACGGCGGTCCACTTGCAGAAGTTGTAGGAGGCGGTTATCCCGAAGAAGTTGGAGACGCCGTTGGAGGTGACTTCCACCGAGGGGGGACTGATAGCGAAAGTGCAGGTAAAGGCAGAAGCCTGATTCTCGGTGAAGACGGTGAAGCCGTTCGTGTCGCCGATAGTGATGGTTGCCGTTTGCGGCCCTTCGGTATTTGCAGGCGCCGAGTAGGAGACGGTGCCGTTGCCGGTTCCGGAAGTTCCAGAGGTGACAGACAAGAGCGAATTGTTGCTGGATTTTGCGGTCCATGTGCAACTTGGCGAGGATGGCGTCACTGAAATAGTGCCGGTTGCGCCGCCAACAGGCAAGGTTGCTGAAGTCGTGCTCAGGGTGAAGTAGCACGCGGGTGCATCCTGTTTGAGGGTGAAGACATCGCCGCCCACCATGATTGCGCCGGAGCGTGGTGCACCATGATTCGCCTCTACGGTGTACGAGGGATTGCCGTTGCCGACCAGCAGGCTGGAGGTCTCAGGCACGGTGATGAACTGAACGCCGGTTACGTAGCTGGAGTCCTGCGGATAGGGCTCGACGTAGTAGGAGCACTGCGAACCTGTGGTCACCGCGATGGTGCTTGTTACGCCAGCGGCGGGAATTGTTGCCGTGGCTGGGTTGAGGCCGTATGTGCAGACAGTAGAATCGCCGGCTGATTGATCAATTTCGACCGCCTGACCGTTGACCGTAACTGTGCCGCTGCGAGCCGCGCCGGTGTTGGGCGCAACAGAAACATCCAGAGAGCCGCTGCCCACGCTCGATGCGTTATCGAGAATTACAAGCCAGGAATCGTTGGAGACAGCGGTCCATGGGCAGGTTGGCGCGCTGGCGGTTACGCTGATGGACTCGGGAATGAGAGAATCGCCTGACGGTTCGATGGGGTTAAACCCGAAGAATTCAGCATCATAGGTGCAAGACGATACCAGGGTGAAGTTGGCTGACCCTGGTTCGTTGGTTCCTCCGCCGGGGCCGGGATCGGGGTTGGTGGCGGTAACGGTGACGGTGCCCGCGGTGCCCAGCAAGGACGCGGGAACCGAGACCTGGACTCCGGAACAGAAGAGTTGTTCGCCGGACTCGGTGCAGACCTGGTTGTCCAAATAGCGGGTGGTAGTTACTGGCGTGCCGTTGAAGGCGATAGCAGTGGTGGGAATGAAGCCTACACCGTATACGGTCATCGGCAGGCTGCCGGAGGTCTGCGTGAGCGCTGAAAGCGGGTCGAGATGGTCAATGAATGGGAATGAGTAGTCGACCGCCTCGTTGAGGGTGACGGTGTTATTGACCAGATTGGGATCCGTTTCAGTGGCTTTAACGCTGGCTGTATCAGGGATGCTGCCGGCCGCAGTTGCCTGAACCGGAATGATGGCCTGAGCTGTTGCGCCGGGGGCCATGGTTCCCATATTGCAAGTGACCGTGCTGCCGCTTACTGTGCAGTTGCCCAGCGAGGAGACAGCGGCTGACTGGCACGGACCTACGTCGCAGTAAGCGCTGCTGATTTCGAGTCCGGGCGGAAGAGTGTCAGTAAAGACGACATTGTGGGCTGTGGCTGGACCGTTGTTCGTTACGGTGCCGGTGAATTGATATTCTCCAAAATCGGGCCCTACATCGAAGATTGTGGTGTCGCTGGTGAGGGTAACGCTGAGGTCGGCGTCAGCCGTGTCGACGGGATTGATGATGGAGACGTTACAGTCCGGGCCCGTGGTCACCGTTGTGGACGTCAGATACGTTTGCCCTTCGCCGTATCCGGAAGGGTCTGCGGTGGTGCTGGAGAAGAACTCGATGGTGTAGGTGGTGCTGGGCGTGCTGTTGAAATTGCCAAGCAGGTCGAGCACGTTTGCAGTCAGTGAGGACTTAACGGCATTGGAGAATTCAGATGTGTTGCCGTTGGGATCGGTGGCGGTAGCGGTAATGAACGCCGTGCCGGAACCGGCAGTCAGGCTGGGCGCATTCTGAAGGTTGTTTGCGCCGGTGTTGGAGGAATTGCAGTTCGTATTAAGATTGGCGCCTGCATTTTGCAGATTGATGCCGAGACCGCCGTTGGCAAATATGGAATTCTGGCTGATGCGGTCGTCATTGCCGGTGTTGATGCGGACACCGGAGGCGACATTGGCCTGGATGATGTTGGCGATGGTGTTGTTGCCGGTGCCTGTGCCCGCGGTGGTCCCTGGATCAATCAGAATGCCGTTCAGTGCGTTGTTGGCGATGAGGTTGCCCGAGCCGGGCGCGGAGCCGCCGATGATGTTGTTGGTTGCGCCGGAGATCAAGTCGATGCCGTTGCCACCATTGGGGACAGAAGCCTTGCCCGTCGCATCGGTACCGATGAAGTTGCCCAACACGAAATTGCCCTGGTTTGCCTGGTCATCGCCATTTGGACCAAGGCTCGTTCCAGCGATCTGAATACCGTCCATTGCATTGCCGGAGATGACATTGCCGGCACCCGCGACCGATCCGCCGATGGTCGTATCGCCAGCTGGAGTCTCGGAGGAGTCTGTCGAGCCGGTGATAAATCCCTGATCGATATTGCCGACAGACTTTGCTCCCGTTATATCCACGCCAATGTAATTTCCTTCGACCATGTTGTCGAAGGAGTTATCGAAGACATAGACTCCGGCTAAATTGCCGGAGATAACATTGCGGGCAGCGGGTGTGGTGCCGCCGATCAGCATGTCGGTGGGGTTATGCAGAATTGAAACGCCGTAACCCTGGTTTGGAATGCCGATCTTTCCGGTGGCGTCGGTGCCGATGAGGTTGCCCTGAACAATGGAATCGCTGGCCTGGCCGCCTTCGGTCAGATCGTTGATGTCGACATTGGTGCCGTTACCCGCGATTACGTTGCCTGTGCCTGGCAGAGTGCCACCAATGGTGATGGTGGCTCCATTCAAACCGACGCCGTCAAATGCATTGGAACGGGTCGCATCCTGGGGATCGGAGACGATGGAAGCGCCAGTGATGTCGAGTCCTATGAAGTTGCCCTGGAGTTGGGCTTCATAGGCGGTGGAGAGAAAGAGCATTCCGCTGTTCTGGTTTGCCGAAAGGATGTTCCTCGCCTGTGGCGTGGTGCCGCCGATGATATTTCCTCCGGCAGTTGATCCGAAACCAGGTCCGTTGTCCGCGAAGACTCCGATGCGGTTTGAAGCTGCGACCTTGCCGGTGGGGTCGGTTCCGAAGAAGTTGCCTTCAATGAAGTCTTGCACGCCGTTGGCTTCCATCCCCTCAGCGCCGGAAGCAGTGGCGCCCGAGGAGCTGATGGCGGGAGTCATCCAGCCGGTGAAGACCAGGCCGCGATAGACGGAACCCACGTCGTCAAAGGGCGTCAGGCCACTGCCCCCGGGGGTGGTCGCCTTGCCGCCGTCGATCTGGATGAGAATTTTGGCGTTGTCGCCGTTGGCGAGAGTGTTGGGGCTGGCCCCTGGCTGGGTGTAGCCATCGAGGGTGATTGTGGCATTGATGGGGTTGAGGGCAAAGTCGTTTAACGCGCCGGGCGCGGCTTCTGAAAGCGGCTGAATGAGGAATGCTCCGGTTTTCGAATTGTAGCCGGGATCGGTTGTTGGGATGTTGAAGACGATGCTTGAGGTGCCTGTGGCCTGGCTCGCGTCGTATAGTGCTTTGCGCAAAGAGCCTGCGGGACCTGTCACCTCTGGGCCGACCTGAATGATTGCGTCTGAAGTGTTGGTGACTGTGAATGTATTGGCGGGAGGCGCATCTTGAGGGATTAATGTAGGCGCGGCTTGACCGTTTTGAAGCAGGACAAGACCGTTGAGGCCGTGCTGGTTCAGGCGCATGGGCAAGACCGCAGCTGGTGCGGATTCGGCGGCTAGCGAGGCGAGCAATTTCATCGACGCTGGCGAGCGATCTCCCGCGGCAGCCGTCAACACAGGGCGATGGGTTTGCGAGATGGTGGAAAAGATGTGGAGTTGGCGGTTCCCGCTGTCGGGCGCGAGGATGTCTTCTTCCAGGGAGCCGCTGACACGGGCCGTGACGAGGCGAGGCGATTTTTGAGAGAAGCCTGGAGGCAAATGAATGGTGGTCTTCTCGGTCCATTCTGGGGCATCGGAATTCGCCGATTCGCGGAGGGCTTCGATTCTCGCCGCTTTGCTGGGAGTCATGGTTCCGGCAAGGATTTCCGGCTTGCCATCTTTGGAAGCCTTGGCGACCTGCATTGTGGGCTGGAAATCCGGATCTCCGATCTTGCGCAGGGCCAGGCTGTTTTCCGGCAGTTTGTGCTCGATGATATGAATCTGGCCATCCGCGCCTAGGGCTGCAATGCTCGGGCCGGCTCCAGTGAAGTTGCCGTTGGCAAGCGCTTGAATTGCGAAGCCGAGCTTTTGTACGGTGATGCGCGCGGGCTGCACTGATGCCTGCTTTTCCGGGCTTGAAGATAGCTTGCGGTCGCGAGCGTGGATGACCATGATTTCATCGCCGGCAGCGATTGTGAGGTCGTTCATCGCGTTGCCATCGAATTTTCCGAGAGCGAGCGCTGTGATCGGCTTGACGGCTGAGAAGATTTCAGGCTGGCCACGCAGCGCTCCGAGCGGCGATTCGAAGACCAGCACCTTGGGGCCGCTCGCCGACTGCACTGCGACGATAAGATCAGCCAACCCGTCGGCGCGGTTGATTTCGCCGGAAATCATGGCGGTGACGACGCCGGACAATGGGAAGCGCCGAGCAACTGCGAAGCCTCCGCGACCATCGCCGCGAAGGAGGTAGAGTGCGTCACTTCCGCGCTTGGCTGTAACGATGTCCCAGTGGCCATCGGCGTCAAAATCGCCGGTCGCTATGAAATCCGGCGCTTCCGGCAAATTGAAAGAGCGGGCTGGAGAAAGGAACGCCGGGGGTGGGCCGTTGCGAAGCGCTGCTCCATAGGGCCAAAGCGCTTTCACATTGCCCCGATGCACGGTGATGACGCCTGCTTTGCCTGCCGCGAAACCGCTGACCAGATCAGGCACACCGTCTTCGTCGAAATCGCCGGAAGCCAGCGCGAGAGGCTGGGCCTGACTTCCTAGGGAAGAGGTTGCAGCGAGGGCATGGCCGTCGCAGAAATTCAAAAACGGCGTGCCGCTCTGGGCCGAGTGAATCGTCAACATGCCTGACGGGTTTCCGCCTCCACACGCTATCGGCGCGAAACGGTCAACGGATGCGTTGGATTGGGCGATGGCGAACTGGTTCCAGCCACAGAACCCCAGAACGATGAGCAACAGAATTTTCCCCAGGCGTGTCTCCATGCCACCACTCCTTACTTGATCTCTTTTCACAGTTGCGCCGGCTGTTGGGTTGTGCCAACAGTGCGCAATTTTGAACCCCACGCAGAGATAGCGTGAAAAGAAAAGGAAATGACTCAAGAATTTTGCGAGGTGGAGATTTTGGCGGGAAGGAGCTTCGTTCGGCAGAGTCTTGTTGCCCTATTGCGCGCTTCGATGCAGGATTGCCTTGGCGCGAAGAACGAATGGGGCGTCGATCATTTTGCCATTGAGCACGGCTACTGCGTTTCCACTGCGACTTGCTTCGTCGACCGCTGCGAGGACGAAATTCGCATAATCGATCTCTTCCGCCGTGGGCGAGAAAACCTGATTTGCAACTGCGATCTGGTCGGGATGAATGCAGCTTGCTCCTGCAAATCCGAGGGCACGTGCGTCAGTTAGCTGGGCTAGGAAGCCTGCATGGTCGCGCAGCATTGGGTAGGCTGCTTCATAGCAATCCAAATCGGCTTCTGCTGCCGCGAGACGGAGCATGAGGCGGATCTGTTGGCGCGTCTGGCTGTGGAGTGAGGAGATGCCAAGGGGCTCAAGCAGATCAGCGAAGCCAAGTTGCAAACCGCATATTCGCGGAGATGCTGTAGCCAGCTCATATGCGCGGCGAAGGCCACGAGGAGACTCGATGGTGATGAGCAAGGCGATCGGAGATTGAATGCCGCGTTCTTGCTCGATTTTAGAAAGCAGTTCCGCGGTGCAGCGGATTTCATCCACTGACTCGACTTTCGGCAGTGCAATGGCGTAGAGGCCGGGCTTGACGATGGCTTGCAGGTCGAGGAGGAAATCATTCGAGCTTGCCGAATTGACGCGGACTAAGAGCTGCTTGTGCGTGACGGGCGGGGAATTGAGGAAGGTATCGAGATTGCTGCGCGCTTCGGATTTTCTGGTCGCAGGCACTGCGTCTTCTAGATCAAAGCAGATGGCGTCAGCTGCGCTGTTGAGCGCTTTGCTGAAGAGCTCTGGCCTTGTTGCAGGCACGAAAAGCTTGCTGCGCATTCTAACTCTCATTTCCATCGGACGCTCGGCGGATGATTCCCTTGCTTTCCAATTCTTTCACTTCGGATTCAGTGAAGCCGAGGTCCGCGAGCACATGATCGGTATCTTCACCAAGGCGCGGGGCAGGGCGACGAAAAACGCCGGGAGTATGAGCCAAGCGTGGCGAGATGTTATGCACGGGCACGGTGCCCAATTCGGCGTCAGGCAATTCGACGACGATGTTGCGCTGATGGAAATGAGGATCACGCTCGATGTCTTCCATGTCGTAAATGGGGGCCACAGTGACGCCGGCTTGCTGGAAATGATCCAGGCATTCTGACTGCGAAAGACCGCCGATGTAAGCAGAGAGGATAGCGTTGAGTTCAGCTACATTTTGCAGGCGGCGGCCATTGTTTGCAAAGCGATCGTCGACGATCATGTCCTCGCGGCCAATGGCGCGAAAAAGATTCTCCGCCATGTTCTGCGTGGATGCAGAGAGACAGAGCCATTTGCCGTCCGCGGTCTTGTAGGTATTGCGGGGCGCGCTGTTGGTGGAGCAGCTGCCGGTGCGCGGCTTCACTTTTCCTGTGAGCCGGAAGTTGGCGGCCTGCGCACCGAGGATGGAGAACAGTGGATCGAGTAGCGGAATGTCGATCACTTGCCCGTGTCCATCGCCGGATTCAACATTTCTGAACGCTGCAAGAACGCCGATTGCGCCATAGAGCCCGGCCGTCATATCCGCTAAATAAATGGGGGGCAGAACAGGCTCACGATCCGCGAAGCCATTCATGGAAGCAAAGCCGGACATGCCTTCAACAAGCGTGCCGAAGCCGGGGCGGTCGGCATAAGGGCCGTCTTGCCCCCAGCCCGAAATACGCGCAATGACCAGGCGCGGATTGATCTTGAGCAGAGTTTCGGGAGCCAGGTCCATGCGTTCAAGAGTGCCGGGGCGAAAGCTTTCTACGAAGATCGAGGCTTGTGCGACGAGCTTGAGCAGTATCGCGCGTGCCTGCTGATCGCGGAGATTGAGGCTGATGCTTCGCTTGTTGCGGCAGTATGTTTTCCATGCGGTTTCTATTCCTGCGACTCGCCACTGGCGCAAGGAATCTCCATCGAGCGGCTCAACCTTGAGAACATCCGCGCCGAGGTCCGCGAGCGCCATGGTTAATGTGTTTCCCGCGACAAGACGAGAGAGATCGAGCACGCGAACGTCTCGCAGAGGACCGGTGTTGTCGCTGCTGAATTCGATTTGCTTGAAGACAGGATCGCTCATGTGTGGCCTATGAATCGTAACGCAAGAAGCGCAAGTGTGACTGTGATTGCACCGCCGATGCGGGTCGCGATCTGTGCGAAGGGCATTAGGTCCATGCGTTCAGATGCGGTGAGGATTGCCACCGCGCCGGTGCCGCCTGATCCGCAGTGGCAGGCGTTCACGAGTGCAGCTTCAACGGGGAAGAGGCCTGCGAGTTTTCCAACGAAGAAGCCCGTGACGGTAAGCGATGCAACGACGAGCGTGATGATAAGAAGGTTGGCAGGGTGAAGAGCTTCGACGATGGACGACCAAGGTGTGAGGGAAATTGCGACGGCAAATAGAAGGGGATAAGTCACGGCAACGGCGAAGAAACGGCCCACCACGTGAGCTGCTATCTCAATTTTGCGAGGGACTATGTTCGTGAGTTTGAGCAGCACAGCAAGCGCCAGCATGATGACCGGTGCGGGCAGCGATAAGAAGCGATGGGCGAGCACGCCGAGTAGATAAAGGCCGATGCCTAGTAGAGTTGCTGTGGAGATGGATTCGATGTCAAGCTGATCATGCGCATCGCGCGATTGAGAAGTAATGGGGGCTGCATTGATGGGTTGCGATTCGATTTTATTCGTCGTGGGTTGCAGGTTTCCATTGCCGGTGAGGCGAGGATAGCGCTTGCCGATTGCGCTGAGGATTCCAGCGGAGATGATTGATAAAAGATTTGCGAACAAAACAACGGGGAGCAAACGGGCGAGAAAAACTCCTGAATTGAGATGCTCGATTTCCGCGTAGCCGACAGAGAGCGGGATGACGCCTTCTCCGACTCCTCCGGACATGACGGGGACGACAACCATGAGGAGCGTGTCTGAAAGCTTCATGCCGACGGCGAGGCCTCCAAGAGTTCCGAGGACAAGAGCTACGCTCGAGCCGGCGAGCAAGGGGATGAAGATTTTGAGAATTCCGCTGACCAGCAGCGAGCGTTCCATGCCGAGAATACTGCCTACGATGATGGCGGTGATGAATAGGTAGATGAAATTTGTGGTGGTGGTGAAGGAGGCAATGTTCTGCACGAGATTGGTGGGCAGCCAATGTCGAGAGACTAAATATGAGGGGAGAAATGCCGCGACGAGGGCTGGGCCGCCGAGCCGCTTGATCCACGGAATGAGCCCCCCGATCCACGCGCAGAAAAAGCCGCCGACCGCCAACACTCCGATCATTGTTGGCGATTCCTGCGTGGCTGCATTGCTGCGGACCAACACGGCAATGGTCGCTGCAAGCAGCACGAAGAGCGGAAGAGGGATGACGCCTATGCGATAGCTGAACCAACGCATTCGCGTTTCTGGCGGCATCTGCTCCGAATTTTGCGGCGAGGGGAGCATTTATTCACGCCCTTTTCGAGGAAGCGATTCGGTGTTGCATTGCATATCAGGCTTCGAGTTTATCGCGAATGGATCGCAGAGAAGAACTGCCACGCGATGTGGGTGAAGTTGAGAGGCTTGTCTGGCCGATGCTTTTCATTCCAATGCGAGTCAGTGCTTCCTGCCCACTCATGGCCGAGGCCGGCGACAAAGTCTGCGACTACCGGGACCTGATTTTTGCACTGCTTCCATGAGAACTGCACGCCCCAATCGGTTTTTTCCGCTGACTGAATTTGACAGCCGTTGAGATATCCCCAGGTGACCCAGTTGCCGTGGGGTGTTGTGGCAAATGTTGGACTGTTTGTTTCGAAACCTGAGAATTGCTCATCTTCATCGCCGTGGATGTAGAGAACCGGCATAGGGCGCGCGAGCTTAATAGGCGGATGCATCAGAGGCGTGGCCACGGCGGCTATTGCGTCGATTTCATTCGCGTGGCGCGAGGCGAGTAGTTGAACCATGCCCGAGCCGCTGGAAAAGCCTGCGAAGAAGATGCGATTGCGATCGACGTTATCGCGCTGGATGACATCGTGAAGAACCTCAATCAAATATCCATCATCATCGACGGGAAGTTTGCCGGGAGCCAGGACATGCGTGCGCGACCCCTCCATCTCCCAGAATGTGACATTGGTCTTTCGGTCCATGGGAAGATCCGTCTGGGTCGCGATCAACTCCGGAAATACAACCAGGAAGCCGTTGGTGTCGGCTTCCTCAGTCCATCCGAATTCACGCGACTCAGAGATTGCTGTGCTGCGTATTCCACCGAGCATGAAGACGACTGCTGGATGCGACGACAGATGCGCAGGCTTGTAGACGAGATAGGGGCGGCTATATCCGTTGTGCGCGAATGGGCGCGTCTCCATCTGCGCGGCAAGAGGCGAGACGAAGCCGCCGATCACTGTGAGTAAGACGACAGCGAGCCATGGACGAAGGCGAATCATTGAGCATCTACAACACAGCGAAAGCCGAGCGTGCCGGAGCGATCATAACCGGGAGCCATGAGAAGAAGCTTGCCATGCTCATCGTTACGATAGGCCTGCGGAAAATACCATACAGAACCTTGCGGCTGAAAATAGCTGCCTCCGCGAAGGATGCCGGCGCGAGTGTGTTCATCGACGTATTCATCGGTCCATTGCCACACGTTGGCGACCATATCCATTACGCCAAAAGGACTGGCGCCGTTGGGATGCGCGTCTACATTATCTGGTGTGCCGAGTGTTCGCTCATGATTCGGTGTCGGAACATGATCGGGCAAAAAAGTATTGCCCCAGGGATAAGCCAGCGTAGAGGGACCTTCGGCGGCGTACTGCCATTCCCACTCATGCGGAAGCCGCTTGCCGGCCCACTTGGCATAGGCGCGAGCATCTTCAATGGAGACCCATGTGACTGGCTTATTGGCCGCGCTTTCTGGATAATTACCGCTCTTCCAGTCGCGAAGAAAATCCAAATCGTCTTTCGGATGATAGTGCGAGGCATCGAGGAATTCCTTGAAGTTTGCGTTGGTGACTGGATACTGATCGATGTAGAAAGACGCGATCTGCATTTTGTGTTCGTGATAACGGCGAGCCTGATTCTCCCATGGATACTGGACATCGATGCCTACGTCGTCAGAACCTTCTATCTCAATGCCCTTCACTTTGAACGTGAATTCAGCGGCTGGAATCTTGATCATGCCCTTTGGCGCGGTCGCGGATGGCTTGGTGGATTCGATCTCGACGAGCTGCTGTGGAATTGGCTTCCACTCTCCGGAGTAACTCGAGAGAGGCTTGGTCGTCATGGATTGCATACGAGAGATCAATGCCTGCAACGCTGGGCTTGGCGCGCCTTTGGTTGCCAGCACTGCGCCGATGCCATGAGCCTCAATTGGAAACGACAAGACCAGGTTATCGCCGTCGCGATCCGGTTTCAATTCTGTCCCGTGATAGAGGTCGAAATAACGCATTCCGTCCATTGCAGGGACGGATATTTGCGGGCCCGACACATCGTATTCATCGCGATTCACAATGGTCCACACAGTCTGGTCTTCAAGCGGCCAGCGGCTGGCGAAGATTCCGTACGAGTGTGTTGGATAGTAAGGCTCCCACCCTTTACTCACTAGGAACGGCGCGATACCACGTTCTATAGTGGCCATGCGACGAGTCGCTTCTCCATCGCGCTGCGTGATGCCGTTCCAAATGCCCCATATATTTTCCCAGCTTTCCCAACCGACTCCATTGAAGAATGCGAACTGCACATCATCGGCTTTGTTGCGATTCCAACGGTGCGAAATGTTCACCATGTGGCGACTCTCGATCCACTTATATCGATCGACCTGCGGAGCGAATGTGAACGTGTATTGTCCCCAGGTCATGATGTCCCACGCCAGCGCTTCATCGGCAGGCGCGCCCTCAGGCTCAAATGCGAGCGGGTAACCGGCAGACTCGCTTGCAAGCGCAAAGGCCTGCGGGACGCCATCCTGCGTGTCTCCGTTAATTCCGTCGGCGCCTAACTCTTTCATGAATTCAGCTATTGCTTTTGGCCATGGCGCACCGGGATCTCTGGTCGCCTGATCCCACATCATCATGGGGAAAAGCACGCGCACGCCGCGACGATGGAAGTCGGCAATCATTTTCTTTACGCCTTCAACACCGCCTGGCATGGAGCGAACCATGTCCTGCTGGTTGCGGTCATCCATGCCCATGTTTGGATAAGTTGACCAGATGAGAACTGCGTCAATTCCGCCATATCTTTTATCGAGATCGTCGAGATAGCGATCGACAGTGTACTTGCCTGCGACAGGGTCGTAGAAATATCGATCCTGCACCATCATCTGCGGCTGTATGAAGCTTGACTGCGTCCACTGGAGAGCAGGCACGCCGTAGCGTGAATCGTCATAGCCAATGCGGATGCGGCGTTCCGTTCGCCAATGAGTTACATCCTTCAGCCAGAGCTCATGCGACAAAGGCGGGCAGGAGATGAAGCCACCACCTATGGCGGTCTGATAAGCATTCTTCAGGGTCAGGCAATCTGGCGGAGGGATCTGCTCATTGACTGGCGGATAGTGCGTATCCTGCGCGTGAATGGACAAGGGAATTACTGCCGACAGAAGCGATGCAACCGCGAGTGTCTTGGCTGAATGAAACATAAACTTCATGGAATTTTCTCCTGGGCTTACCGATGACGAGTTACAGGAACATTTGTCATTTGAATTTGCTTTTCGTCGACTCGCTTTCGAGGATTGCTTCTACTTCTGACCGGGTTGGCATGGAGGGCTGCGCGCCGGCTCGTGAAACGGATATTCCGGCAACCGCGACAGCAAAGTGCGCACTTTCGCTGGGTGATTTTCCGAGCATCAATGCCGTAGCAAAGCCGCCATTGAAGGCATCTCCGGCAGCTGTGGTGTCGATGGCCTTGACGGGGATTGCGGGGATTGACTCGGCAGGGCTGGAGGGCGGCGCGAGGTAGATGCCTTGCGCGCCCATCTTCAATACAACGCCGCGGCTTCCTTTACTGCGCAGCAGTGCGACTAACTCAGTGGGAGTTAGTTGGGCTCGGCCGTTTCGTTGGTCATTCGCGAAGAAAGCGGCCTCTGTTTCGTTGGGCGTGAACCATGAGGTGTTCTTGAAGATGCTCTGCGGCAGTTCTCTTGCGGGCGCGGGATCGAGGATCAGCGGTACGGATTCGCGGGCACAAATCTGCGCGAGGTATTCGACTGTCTCAATGGGAATCTCAAGCTGCGTTAGAACAATTCCGGCATTGCGAATGATTTCGATGTTCGCATCAATGTCCGAAGGAGTTACAAGCGAGTTAGCGCCCGGAGTTACAACAATGCTGTTTTCTCCATCATGCGAGACTACGATAACGGCGACGCCCGACGTGCCTTCGCTTGTGGCCACGCCAGCAATATCTACGCCGACGCGATCGAGATGTGTCCTGAGTGTTGCGCCGAATGTGTCGTTGCCGAGACGGCCAATCAAGCGGACTGGGTAACCGAGCCTGGCTACCGCGACTGCCTGGTTGGCGCCCTTGCCGCCAGGATGAATTTGAAAGTCTGTGCCGAAGACGGTTTCGCCCACGGCCGGGATCTTCGCAGTGACCGCTACCAAATCTGTGTTAATGCTTCCCACAACAACCACGGGCTTTAGCGCGGACACTTTGATTCTCCTCGGTTGCGAAACATGACTGCTGTTGAGTTATGAAAACAGCGGCGCAACGGAATAGATTTCAGGCTGGTATATGAAGAGGCGCCCGCTGGATACCATGCCTCGAAAACGAGGCATGGGACACCCAACATTCTGCGTGAGCGCGCGACAAATTAGAATACGAGCTTCGCGGCAACCTGGCCAATGCGCGCTTCTCTTGCGCCGTTCACCATTCCGAATGGAAATTGCGAACTGCCGCTTGGATAGGTCGTATTCATTCCAGTCCATTGTGTGTGGTTGAAAGCGTTGAATGCGTCGGCGCGGAATTCAAGGTGGAGGCTTTCAAACAAGGGAAATGTTTTCGCGATGGATAGATCCACATTGTTTTGGCCGGGACCCCTGACAGTGCCAAGGCCGGAGTCTCCGCGAACATTCATCGCAGGCAACGAGAATTTCGATGTGTTGAATTGTTGATAGATGGTCCTCTTTCCATGGCCGATGTTTGGATTGCCGGAGACATTCAGTTGGTCGAAGCCTGCGCCATCCTGCGCGCTGGAGCCATAGCCTGTGGGGCAGACGCTTGTACCCGCGTCCGATGTTGGGCACGGAGTTCCGGGGCCGCCATTCGTAACTGTCAGCGCATCACCCGATTCCATGGTTCCGATACCTGTGATGCGCCAGCCTGTCAGAGGCAACTTGGCCCATGCCTGCCAATTCTTGCCGTAGCCCGGCGCCCAGATTCCGCTATACACAAAGCGATTGCGATGGGATTGATTGCTTTCGCCGCGGCTATTCAGATTTGGATATTGAAATCCACCGCTGCCCTGGCCTGATGTACCGTTCTCAGCCAGCGTATTGATCCATGGATAATCGGAAACTGTCTTGCCCCATGTGTAGTTGCTTGTGACCTGGATGCCTTTGCTGAAGTCGTGACGGTATTGCACAATCGCCGCGTTGTAGAAGGCGTTGGTCCTCGGTCTTAGTACGTAAATGTCTCCGAACCTACCGACGTTATTTGGTCTTGCGGCATTGAAGTTGGGATCGCCAACTCCGCCGCCGTATGTCCATCCCGTTTGGTACGCAGGCAGGTTGATGTTCATTTCATTTTGTCCTTTGCGGCCCTGCGCACCGGCATAGGAGAGCGTGAACACATCGTGACTGCCGAACGCTTGTTGAACGTCGAGCATCATGCGCTGGTAATAGGGCAACGGGACGGATTTCTGATCGTAGTAAATGATCTGTGTGAACTGGCCATCGCCTTCGTATCCCTGACCAGTTCCTGTCGAGACTGGGAAGGAGCCGAGCGTTGTAGTCAGCGGGACGGGAAAAATATTGGCGAGGGTTAACACTGGCGTGTCGGGCAGCGCGCCGAGAGTCACGTTGTTCACGTTGTAATTGACAGATGCTGCGGTTCCGTATGCGGCATTTCCCAAGTTTTGTGAGATCTGGCTTGCGCCTGTGTCATAGAAAATGCCGTAGCCGGCACGAATGACGGTCTGCTGACTGACGCTGTAGGCGATGCTGAGACGCGGTGCGAAATCCAGCTTGGGAGCCTTTAGATAGCGCTCGGGCAAGCCTGGGTAAATGCCTGGATACTCAAGTAGGCCGCCATCTGAAGTGGGCGTGTAGAAGGCGCAGCAAGGTGATGTTTTGGGATTGGACGCGTAATCCGGGATGCTGAGCTCATAGCGCAGACCCGCGGAGACAGTCAGCTTGGGATTGATGCGAAACTTGTCATTGGCATACATGCCGTACGAGGGGAAAAGGATGTCGTAGTCGGGCGCGGTAGCGTCTCCGCCGTTGATGACGTTGCGGACCCATAGGTTGTTGGGCAATCCCATTTCAAGGTCGGCCATGCCATCGCCGCCCACATATCCAAGATTGCCTCCGCTGGCGCTGAAGCCCTGGAAGTAGGCGTTTCGCTGGATGTCCCAATCAAGCTCGCCCTTCTTGAAATAGTTGAAGCCGGCTGTAACAGTGTGGCGGCCCTTTACCCAGTCAAGGTTGTCGGAGAATTGGAAAGACTGATTCTCCGCGCGGAAAACTTCGCCAGGACCTGCACCCGCGTAGCCTGCCGGGTACACAGCAAACACACCCTTCGTGATGCCGCTGCCAGTGTTTTGAAACAGGCTGTTGAGCGGGTTGCTGCTGCCGTTGTAGTAAGCAAACTGGCTGGACGACAGAGTTACGAGCGCGCCATCGCCGGTGCCGAAGATGAACTCATTGGTCAGGCGCGGACTGAAGATGTGGACGTAGTTTACTGTGACAAGATATGCCTGATCCTGCGTGGGGAAGTTATATAACTCGTTGGGTGGGATTCCACCTGTGAGGGTTGATGCTCCGGACGATCTGGACCAGGTTACGAACATTGAATCGCTGTCAGTGAAGCGAGCGTCGAAGCGAGTGTCAATGTGATAGTTCGAGATTCCAGGAGTTTGATAGGTGACGTAATTCACTTCATTGCTGGGCGTGTTTGCGACGTTGGGCAATGGCCAGAGTGCCTGCTGAATGGGCGCTGCACCGGGGTCGAGCAGCGGCTTGCCGTCGGGCCGCGTTGCCTGATCCAGGCGATTGTTCGGAACGATTGGCCGTGAGCTGACGCCTGAAGAGTTATAGGTCGTGTAAAAAGGGTTGTATAACTGCACAGGGTTGGGATTACTTCCAAGTAACTCGCTGAAGTCTCCCTTTCTTTCCGCGGCAGATGGCACGGAGGCAGTTACAAGTTGATTGCCGTCATGCTCGATGAAGTTCTCATAGTTGGCGAAGAAGAACAGCCTCTTTTTCAGACCGGGAAGAAGCTTGGGAATGAAGATAGGGCCACTGAGGTTTCCACCGAACTGGTTGCGGTTCAAGATGGGCTTGGTTGTCGGTGTGGCGGTGATGATCTGCACAGCATTGGTCCATGGATTGAATGCATTCAAGTCAGTGTTCTCCATGAACTCAAATCCTTCGCCGTGGAACCTGCTCGAGCCGCCTTTTGTCTGCATGGTCAAAGCGGAAATATCGTGGCCAATGGCAGCGGAGAAATCGGCTACTTGAATGGTTCCAGTGCCCAGAGCTTCAGCGGAAGGCTCAAAGCTGATGCTGCTTTCATAGTTGTCATTGATGTTGACGCCGTTGATATAGAAGCCGCTGTCACGCGAGCCCTGGAACGCGCCGCCGGCAGTGAATTGCGTTCCGCCCATGGCAAACATGGCGCCTACCGAATAGGTTCCACCGGGGTTGATATTCGATTGAGGATAAGTGGAAACACCCGGCGCCAGCGCGGCGATGGACGTGAAGTTGCGTCCGTTGAGGGGAAGGTCTTCAAGCTGCTGAGTGGTGACATTTGTGTCGATGCTTATCTTGTCAGTCTCCAGGCCCGCGGCTTGATCCGAGACGGTGACCGATTCCTGCACAGCGCCGGGGTGCATCTTGAAATCGTATCGTGAGATGCCGCCGATGTTGACGGCAAGCGATATTGATTTCTCCGTTTCGAATCCGGGCAGAGATGCCGTCAACTGGAACTGCCCCGCGGTGAGATCGTTGAATTCGAAGTGACCGGCGGCGTCGGATTTGACCTGGCGGCTTTGGTTCTGCGCCACATCGAGCAACGTGATCTGCGCGCCCGGTAGAACAGCACCCGCGGCGTCGAAGACGGAACCCTCAATACCGCCGCGCTGAGCAAATTGTGCCCATGCAGTGCTTGATATGAGGAGCAGAAATAGGGAAGCGACGAAATTCAGGGAGCGTCGATTCATGGCATGGCCTCGGAAAAGTGGAGTGACTTTGAACATCTTTGAAAGCTTTCAATAATTGCCGAAAAGAACAATAGTCCTGTCTCATGGTTTCTGTCAATATGAATTTCCCGGCAAGCATTTTTTCGGCGAGTTCTGCGGCCTCTGCGCGTTGCAGTGCTTCTCACTTCGAGGAGGATACCCGCCAATATTGCTGCTTCTGGACGTCGAGAGCGTCTTGAGAGTTGGAGCTGAGCATAGACTTGGAGAGTGCTCGATTTTTCCTGAATACATGGATGAAGATGGGCTGCGTTAAGTGTTCCAATCTTGAAATGTTTCAAATATCTGTATAATTTGGTGGATCATGCATAATCGTCACGTCTCGAAGATGCGGTTCTGTTAAGCGAGGAAGAGCAGCCATGGCCAACATGAAAGAAATTGCAAGGATGGCGGGCGTCTCGCTGGGCACCGTATCGCATGTGCTCAACGGCACCGCGGGCGTTCGAGAGCCGCTGAAGCGACGTGTGCTCGAGGCGGTGCAGGCGGCCGGCTATCAGCCGAGCCAGCTTGCGCGCGGTCTGCGACGCGATAAGACCAACATGATCGGCATGATCATTCCCGACATTACCAACCCGTTTTTTCCCGCAGTGGTTCGAGGTGCGGAGGATGTGGCATTTTCGAACGGGTATCGGCTGATCTTATGCAATACGGACAACGACCATTCGAAAGAATTAGTGCACTTGAACGAACTGCGGACTTATCTTCCGGCTGGGCTGATTGTAATTCCATCAAATTTCAGCGATCTAACGGCGCAGGCCGAGTCGTATCGTCAAGCGGGGACGGGCGTGGTGTGCATCGATCGCCTGCCGAAGAATTGGAGTGGCGATACCGTGACTGCGGACAACGAAGCCGGGGCTTACAACGCAACGCGCTGCCTGCTGCAGATGGGACATACAAAGCTGGCCGCGATCACGGGACCTCAGCATCTGACGAACGCGACAGACCGCCTGAATGGATTCAAGCGAGCCATGCAGGAAAGCAGACTGCCTCTGGCTCCGGAGTACGTGCAGGAGACCACTTTCGATAAGCAAGGCGGCTATGCGAAGACATTGATTCTATTGCGGCTGATTCCCCGCCCCACAGCGATATTTGCTGGTAATGACATGATCGCTCTTGGAGCTTTGCTGGCTGTCCGCGAGGCCGGCCTTCAGTGCCCTGAAGACATATCCCTGCTTGGCTTCGATGACCTGGATATTGCGGAAACGACTAATCCCTCGCTTTCATCAGTTTCACAATCCGGATACCAGCTTGGAACTACTGCGGCACGCATCCTGCTTGACCGGCTGCAGGGCGATAAGGGCCCGGTAAAGCATCTTGTTTTGGAGACGACGCTGAAGCTTCGCAACTCTGTTGCGGCTCCACGCGCGGTGCCCCGCCAAAAAGCATCATCGAGAGAAGTGCGCGGGCACAGGCGGGACTGATGGGACTACCACCGGCCTTGGAAGTGTGTCATGGTGGACGCCATCCGTCCCTGGAAGCGGAGAGATCGCTGACTTGCGATGCAGATCGCTGTCCTTTATTGCGGCGTTGAAGCCTTCAGTCACATCGGTCAGGCGCTGGGACTCATAACCGCGGCGCTTGGCCACTATGCGATAGTCGAATGTCAGCGAAGATACACCGCCGCCCGACTCACGCACTTCGAAGGTGGTCGCGGTTTTGCGTATGACGTAGAGGCCCTTCGAGTCTCCGTTGGGCGTGATGAATACGTGATAGCTCGCATCGCCTGCTACAGTCTCGGCGAAAGCGGGGTCAATCTTCACCAGTGCGACACCGCGCTCCAGCACGCCGGAGCCGAAGTCCTCCATCCAGTTTTCCGGCGATTGCATGGCGTACGTTTCCAGTTTGCGCGAGCCTCCGCCAGTGCTGACCAGCGACTTTAGCTGACCAGTGCAGCTCAGGTCGCCGCTACCGCCAATGCCGCATGTGCCACCGGGACTGGTGGCCATCAGAGTCTTGTAGGGGCCTGTTGGGGCCGAATCCATGTTTGTCACATACAGAGTGGCTGAGGTTGCGCTGTCATTTGCGAATGAGCCGGTGGGACCGCTGCCGACGTTTGCGACAAGCACGGTGGTCTGAGCTCCGTTGTTTTGAAAGAACCCCGCTTCGGTGTTATCCGCGGTTCCTGTGACGCCAGACCCCGCACCTGGGCCTCCATTCGTATCACCCCAGATGCCCGCCGCGTAGTCAACGGCGATGGCGGAGGCGTAAGTATTGCTGGTGCTGGTGCGCACGCCCAGGACGCCGGTGCCGGCTTCCGCGTTCCCAAACACGCCGATTGTGTTGCCGAAGGAAGAATTAGAAGTACCGCCTGCATAGCCCGCGACGCCGGTGCTGCCAACGGCGGACGTGAAACCATAAACACCTGTGGAATTAGTGCCCGATGCCGCGCCTGTGATGGCGATAGTTCCGCTACCTACGGTCGCGCCGGTGATCGCATTGGGATAGCCTCCGCCGCTCGTGGATGCGCTGTTGGTTGCATAGAGTGTTGAATGGCTGAGGGAGCCGTTGGAAAAGTATCCGGCGTTCCCGTTTCCGGAAGCGGTGCCGTAGACTCCATAGCCGGTGTCTGTTGACCCCTCAACTCCGGTATCTCCCGACGTCCCATACCCGGCCACGGCGGGAAAAATGTTGCTGGCGGAGGAGGACACAAGGCCCCTCTCGAATGTGGTGATGGCCTCGAAATTATTCGGCGCCTCAAGGGTCGGATAGATGGTGTTCAGTGTGTTTTCAAGCGAATTGATGTTCAGGCCCACTGTGGATACTCCGCTGTTGGTGGAGGCCGTTAGCGGCGCGGTGACAGTTACTCCGGTGAGTGCGCCAGGAAACGTCTGCCCCGCTGCGAAAGTGATGGGTTGGCTGAAGGTGTTTGGCGCTGCGAGCCGGGCGTAGACTCCGTTGAGCGTGTTCTCCAATGTGGGCAGGTTTAACCCCAGGTTTGTCACTCCATTGAGGGTCAATGCAGTGAGCGGGCTGGTCACAGTGACGTTCTTGACGGTGCCGGGAAATGTCTGAGCCGGAGCGAAAGTGATTACGCCGTTGTCGGCAATGGACAAGATGTCCGTATAGCTGCTTCCTAATTCATATTGGAGCTCAAGCGCGCCGGAAGGTGCGGCCGTGTTGTTCCCGCCGGGAACGGTATACAGCCTGAAAGTGGGGGCGACTGGCTTGCTGGTGGATGAGGACCAGGCGCTGGAGGTGAGCTGCAGCAGTTGCGAGCGCTGTCCGGCGGTATCGGTAGCTGCGGCCAGAGGGGGAAGGTTAAGGACGCCGCGCACGTTTGCGGTTCCGTTCACGTCCAGGGTCGCCGTTGGCGCTGATTCGTTAATGCCAACGAGGCCGGCAGAGTTGACGAACAAAGGTGAGTCTACAACTGTGCTGGCGCCAGAAAATTCCGGGATGTAGCCGGCCGTTCCCCCGGTGGTCGTCACATCTGTAGCTGTGGGGTTGCCGTCTGGAGCGGCGATTGCGTTGGTGGCCGTCGCGGGTTTCTGGCCGGCGAGCGCGAACGCCGAAACGGGGAGCCCGCCGAGCGTAGTAGCATCGCCTGCCTTAAGCGCGTACGGAACGCTTGCGAGCAGGATGCGGGGTTGCGGCTTTTGTCCGGCAATCTGTACTTCAAGCCAGCGAGCTTCGCCGGTCGAGAACAGTTCAATGGGAAGCCCCTGAGAATTGGCAGCGCCCAGTTGGACCTTATAGTGGCCAGTGGGGTCGACTTCGACAGATTGGGTCTCCATCCAAAGAGCTTCCCCGCCGAGCTCGTCCTTGAAGATCAGAAAATTGATCTGGGCCTGGGGCTGCAGCGGCTTGCCTTCGGCATCGAGAGCCAGGGCGGTAAAAGGAACCAGCGCCGGCACTGCCGTTGGAGCGCTTGCGGCCATCGGTGCTGAGGCTACTTGCTTCGCATCCGGTGCTTGCGCCAGGGATGCGAGGGGGAGGGCTACTGCGGCGAGGGCCAAAGGGAGGGCGATCCGTGGAATTTTCATGCTTTTTCTCCAGGAGTTCCATTGAAGTTGTCTAAAGCCTCGGGGAAACTTGATAGGACGCTCGCGGAATGGCAAGCCTGAGGTTCCCTGCGAAGTTTCATTGGGTGATGTAACGGTTGTTCGGTCGCGGCTCAGCGCACGGAACCTCACGAGAATGCTTCATCGAGAGGCGCGCGCGGGCGCAGGCTGAATTGAGGGGACTACCACCGACCTTGGCAGTGCGTCATGGTGGATGCCATCTGGTCTTGGAAGCGGAGAGACTGCCGGCTTGCGATGCAGATCGCTGTCCTTCATTGCGGCGTTGAATCCTTCGGTCACATCGGTTAGGCGCTGAGACTCATAGCCCCGGCGCTTGGCCACGATGCGATAGTCGAATGTCAGCGAAGATACGCCGCCGCCTGATTCGCGCACTTCAAAGGTGGTCGCGGTCTTGCGGATGACGTAGAGGCCCTTTGAGTCTCCGTTGGGCGTGATGAAGACGTGATAGCTCGCATCGCCTGATACCGTGTCGGCGAAGGCGGGGTCGATCTTCACAACGGCAACACCGCGCTCAAGCACGCCGGAGCCGAAGTCTTCCATCCAATTTTCCGGCGATTGCATGGCATACGTCTCCAGCTTGCGCGCGCCGTCGCCGCTGCTGACCAGCGACTTAAGCTGGCCGGTGCAGCTCAGGTCGCCGCTACCGCCGATGCCGCATGTGCCATCCGGACTAGAAGCCTTGAGGGTCTTGAACAGTCCTGTGGGGCCCGATGCTTCGTTGTAGGCCACGATCGACGCGAAGTCCGCGCTTTTGTTATAGAAGTACGCCGCACTGTTGTTGTCCGCCGTTCCGGCAACAGCACCCACAATTACGCCGCCCCCCGCCACATTGGTGTCGCCCCACATCCCGGCTGAGTATTCGTAGGGCACCAGTCCGGCGAATGACTTGCTGTCGGCGCCACTCTGGCCAAAAACTCCTGTGCCCAAGGTCGCATTCCCATAGACCCCGTACGAGTTGACTTCCTCGGTATCGTCATACCCGCCATAGGCAGATCCGTGGAGAGCAGTGCTGCCATTTGCAGGCACCCTGCTTGAAATCGCGTAGGTCCGGGTGCCAGTATTTGTCGCGTATATGGTGGGAGCCGCCCCCCCGCTGGTGAAGAATCCAGCGTAACCATCGCCGGTCGCGTTACCGTAAATTCCGTAACCGCTGTCCGTTGAGCCAGAGACTCCATCGCCTAAATCAGAAGTTCCACTCACGCCGGTGACTCCGGACCCCCCCTGCCCGTCCAAAGCAGCTGGTACGCCCAGTTCACTGGAAGAAGATGTAACCCCGCCGCTGAACACCGTGTTGCCGTTGAACGTATTGGCCGCAGTAAAGGTGTTTGCCCCCGCGAGCCGAGCGTACACACCATTGAGCATGTCATCGAGAGCGAAAGTGCTTAGCCCGATGGTCGTCGCGCCATTGAGGGTCGCTGCGGTAAGCGGGCTGGTCGCAGTTACGCTTGCAATTGTCCCGGGAAAAGTCTGAGCCGGAGCGAACGTGATCACGCCATTGCCCGCAATCGACAAGATGTTGGTACTGTACTCCCCTTGCTGATAGTGGATCTCCAGATCGCCCGAAGGCGAGGCCGTGTCGTTACCGTCGAAATTCGCGAGCAGTTTGAAGGTCGGGGAAACCGCGGCACTGGTTGTCGAATCCCATGCGCTGGCGCTGAACTGCATCAGCTGCGACCGCTGTCCGGCCTTCGCCGTGGCCGTCGTCAGCGCGGGCAGGCTGAGAACCCCACGCACGTTCTCCGTTCCGTTCACGTCCAGGGTTGCGGTTGGCGCAAGTTCGTTAATGCCAAACTCGCCGGCGGAGCTGACGAACATCGGCGAGTCGACAACAGTGCTGGCACCGGAAAATTCCGGGATATAGCCTGCGGTCCCCCCCGTGGTCGTCACGTCTGTAACTGTGGGGTTGACGTCGGGCGCAGCGATTGCGCCAGCGGCCGCCGCAGGCTTCTGGCCAGCAAGCGCGAACGCCGAAACGGGAAGCCCACCGAGCGTGGTGGCGTCGCCCGCCTTGAGCGCGTACGGAACGCTTGCCAGCAGAATGCGCGGTTGCGGCTTTTGTCCGGCAATCTGCACTTCAAGCCAGCGAGCTTCGCCGGTCGAGAACAGCTCAATCGGAAGGCCCTGAGAATTGGCAGCGCCCAGTTGGACCTTATAGTGGCCAGTGGGGTCGACTTCCACGGATTGCGTTTCCATCCAAAGCGCTTCCCCGCCCAGCTCGTCCTTGAAGATCAGAAAATTGATCTGGGCCTCCGGCTGCAGCGGCTTGTCTTCCGCATCAAGGGCCATTGCGGCAAAAGGAACCAGCGCAGGGACTGCCGTTGGAGCGCTTGCTGCCATGGGTGCAGGAGCTGCCCGCTTCGCGTCCGGTGCCTGCGCCAGGGATGCGAGGGGGAAGGCTATTGCGGCGAGGGTCAGGGCGAGGGCGATCCGTGGAAATCTCATGCTTTTCTCCGGGAGTTCCATTAAAGTTGTCTAAAGCCTCGGGGAACTCCGATACGACGCTTGCAGAATGGCAGGCTTAGGGTTCCCTGTGAAGTTTCATTGGGCGATGTAACGGTTGCATCCCATGTTGCTTCGTGTTTTCAATCGCTTAGGCTGTCGACGGACGAGGACTGTGCATGCCGGAGATGACCGACGGCTCGATGACTCCAACGGAGATACGGACACAATTACGCCTCCTGCTGGCGACGCCGTCGTTTCGAGAGAGCGAGCGGCACCGACGGCTGCTGGAGTTTCTGGTGGAGTCCACGCTGCGCGGGGAAGCCGACGGGCTAAAGGAGTTTGTCATTGCCGCCGAGGTCTGGGGTCGGGATGTTTCCTTCGACCCTCGCATCCATTCGACCGTGCGCGTAGAGGTGGGCCGGCTGCGAACGCGGCTCAAGAAGCACTATGCGACTGCCGGCTCTCATGATCCGGTCTGGTTTCGCATTCCTGTGGGTGGTTATACGGTCCTGTTCGATGCGGGGCCAACTTCGGCCGACGCTGCGGCAGCCAAGGAAGAATCTCGCTTCGAGATGCTGGAACTGATTGGCCGCGGAGGCATGGGCGAGGTTTGGAGCGCGCGCGACCGGCGCCTTCATCGCAACGTTGCGCTGAAATTCATCTCAATGGATTTTGCTCGCAATCAGGCATCGCGCGAAAACTTTGAGCGGGAAGCGCGAGCAGCCGCGGCACTCAACCATCCAAACATTTGCACCATATATGACGTTGGAGAAACAGACGGACAGCCTTTTTTGGCCATGGAGTTGCTCGAAGGAGAAACGCTGGAGCATCGGCTTGCCGCGCAAAGCATTCCTATCGATTCTCTGACTGAGTGGGGGATCGAAATCGCAGACGCGCTTGAAACGGCGCATTCGCACGGAATTGTTCATAGCGATTTGAAGCCGGGAAATCTTTTCCTGACGACGCGCGGTCAAGCTAAAATTCTCGACTTTGGGTTGGCGCGCCTGGCCAGCGAAAGGAACGATCGCAGCGAAAAGAAGACCGCCGGCACACCCGGTTATATGTCGCCGGAACAGATCAACGGAGAAGATCTTGACGCACGGTCTGACCTATATAGTCTGGGTATCGTTCTATATCGCGCCGCGACGGGCCGACTGCCGGAGCATTCGCCAGGACCTCCGTCAAGCTATAACCGCCAGGTGCCTCCGGAGCTCGACCGGATCATTGCCAAGACACTTGAACCCGATCGTGAAGTTCGATATCAGCACGCGTCGGAGCTTCGAGCGGATCTGAAGCGGTTGAAGCGCGATTCGGGCTCGAATGTCATCGTGCAGCCGGCTTCAGCGCCGGTCAGTGTGAAATCCAAAAGCGCCAGGCGCTGGTGGGTGATCGTGGGCGTTGTGGCTGTCGTGCTTCTCGCGGTGGCGGGCGCCGTGTACTGGTCTCGGAGCCATCAGCCCAAGCTTTCCGGCAATGGCGATTTGGTTCTGGCGGAGTTTGCCAACTCGACGGGCGATCCTGTTTTCGATTCGGCGCTGCGTGAAGGCCTGGCGGCACAGTTGCAGCAATCTCCATACCTGGGAGTGATTTCGGACACGCGCATCTCGCAAACCCTGAAGCTGATGAAGCAGCCGAAGGACGCGAAGCTGACGGCGACACTGGCGCGCGAGGTGTGCCAGCGCACCGGGAGCGCGGCTTCGATTGAAGGATCAATCGCCACTATCGGGAAGCAATATGTTCTGGCCGTGAAAGCGCTGGACTGCAAGAGCGGCGATACTCTGGCGCAGGATCAGGAGACGGCGGACAGCAAAGAACAAGTGCTGAAGGCGCTTGGACAAGCCGCCAGCAAACTCCGCGGCAGGCTGGGTGAGTCCTTGCCGTCACAGCAGAAATACGATGTACCATTGGCGAACGTGACTACCGGTTCGCTTGAGGCTCTTCAGGCCTATAGTCTGGGGCTCAGGGCACAGGGCAGCGGTGATTGCGCTGGTGCGATCCCGCATTTCAAGCGCGCCGTATCTCTCGATCCGGACTTTGCCATGGCGTATGGCAAGCTGGGCAACTGCGAGGCAAACGGCGCCGATGGGCAAGAGTACACGCGCAAGGCATATCTGTTGCGCGACCGTGTGAGTGATCGCGAACAGTTTTATCTTGCTTCGCATTATGAGCAGATTGTGACCGGCGATCTGGATGCTACCCGCAAGGTGCTTGAGACATGGTTGCAAACCTACCCACACGACGCTGAGCCAGCTCCAAACCTGCTGAAGCTTTATCTCACCACCGGTGAATTTGACAAGGCGTTGCCTCTCGCGCAGCAGATCGCCCACGACAGCCCGGGTACTCCAGTAAACAATGCGACCCAGTTGGCGACCACACTTATGTATCTCAACCGGTTTGACGATGCAAAAAGGGTCCTTGAAGGTGCGCTGATCGATCACAAAGATGCGGCGGTACTTCATTATTTCCTTTACGAAATTGCATTCATGGAGCATGACCCGGCTACGATGGCGAAAGAGACAGCGTTAGTGAACTCGCAGCCTGGGTGGACGGAGCTGATGTTCGAGCTTGAGTACTACACAGCAGCGTTTGAGGGACAATTTTCGAGGGCGCGCAACCTGAGCGATCGGGCATCGGAGGATGCCAGGCACGCGGAAAAAATCGACGACACAGCCGGCTATCTGGCCGAAGAGGCCAAATTGGATGCCCTTGCTGGAAATATTGCTATTGCCGAGAAAAGGGCGAAAGCCGGTCTCGCGCTTTCGAATGACAAAGGCCTCGAGATCGATGCGGGCATCACGTTGGCTTTGGCTGGAGACGAGAGCGAGGTGACGCGGATCTTAAATGACTTGAATAAGCGCTACCCAAAGGACACGATGGTGCAGGTCTACATCGCAACCATCAGGGCGTGCAGTTTGCTGGGCAATGGAAAATCGCCGCAAAACGCTCGTCAGGCGGCAGACGCGCTCGCCGGAGCTTCCCTCTATGAAGCGAGCGGTACAAATAACTTTGTCCCTACTTATATACGGGGCCAGGCCTATCTCGCAGCCGGGCAGAGCGCTAATGCCGCCGCTGAATTTCAGAAAATATTGGATCATTACGGAGTGACGCGAAACTTCCCCACCGGCGCGTATGCCCGGTTTGGCCTCGCAGAGGCGGAGGCACAGGCTGGAGATAAGGCTAAAGCACGCGCCGACTACACCGCATTTCTCGCGCTATGGCGCGATGCTGATCCCGATCTTCCGATGTTGAAATCGGCAAAGCTGGCCCTGGCGAAGCTCGGGAACTGAGCCAGTTTCGTCTGTCATGCCGACAAATATGATTTGCGCTCCTGCGTAAGTCCAATGATTGCAATAGTGATTATGCTGCAACGCACGTTGCAACCGTTGCATGCCTCGTTGAAACTTCACAGCGCCCTCGCATGGCCTCACTCTTAAGTCGAAAGTGCTGCTCACTCGCAAGCGCTTCCCCCGACTTGGAGATACGGTCATGCAACCATCGCTGAAGATTCACACAGCAACTCTGCACCTGCAAAGCAGTTCACGCAGCAACAGCTTTCCATCAGGGTGCCCGATCAACAATTTGTCCGACAAGCGCGCGACGATGACGATCTGCGCGCTCGCTGGGCTCAAGCTGCAATCGATCATTCTGCGCTGCCTGCCGTTGCTGGTGGCTGTCACCGCTCTGTTGTTTACTGAGTCCGTGCGAGCCCAGATTACCTTCGATGGAGTCCAGTCGACCCTAGCCAGCGGATTCAGCATTCCGCAGGGAGTCGCGGTGGACCAGAACGGCAACGTCTACTTTGGTGACACCGGGCACAACGAGGTGAAAGAGATTCTTGCGGTGAATGGCCTGATCCCGGCCAATCCCACCATCAACATTCTTGGCAGCGGATTCTCAGGCCCAAAAGGCGTCGCAGTGGATGTAAGCGGGAATGTCTATGTTGCCGATTTTTATAACAACGCCGTGAAGGAGATTCTAGCGGTCGATGGAGTTATACCCGCCAACAATCCGACCATCAATACCCTTGGCACGGGATTCAGCCACCCCTCGAGCGTCGCGGTGGATGGTTACGGAGACGTCTTTGTGGCCGACTCCAATCACAACCAGATCAAAGAGATTATGGCCATTTTTGGCAGCATCCCGACCATTAATCCGACGATCAACACCCTGGGAAGTGGATTTTCCAACCCCACCGGCGTGGCTGTGGATGGGTATGGCAACGTATATGTCGCCGATGAGGGCAATAACCTGGTCAAGCAGATGGTCGCGGAGGATGGAAGCATTCCTGCGAGCCATCCGATCATCAATGTCATAGGCAGCGGGTTCAGAGCGCCTTCCAGCGTGGCCGTCGATCGTAATGGGAACGTCTTTGTGGCAGATTCGAATAACCACGCTGTCAAAGAGATGCTGTCGGTGGACGGCAGCATTTCGGTGGTCAATCCAGTCACGAACTCTCTGGGCAGCGGATTCTCAGATCCCAACGGCGTGGCTGTAGACACACACGGAAACGTTTTTGTCGCCGACGCGGGAAGTACCGACGCGTTCCAGGTCTCTGTGTTGGGCGTGAATTTCGGCTCGCAGGCTATTGGTTCAAGCAGTGCTGCGCAAACGCTTAACTTCTCCATCGCCGCCGGCACAACGGTTGGCAGCATAGGGGTGTTCACAAGCGGCAATGCTGACCTGGACTTTGCCAACGTGGCAGGGAGCACATGCACGCCCAAGGCCTACTCGGCGGCCACTAACTGCCAGGTCAATGTGACTTTTTCGCCACTAGCCCCCGGCAACCGTCAGGGCGCCGTGGTGTTCTTTTCAGGGGCCAACAGCGTTGGAACTGTGCTTGGGACCGCTTCGATTTACGGCAATGGAATCGGGCCTCAAATCGCGTTTGCCCCCGCCGAGCAGGTTCTCTTGTCGCAGGCGGCGAATTTCGGTGGGTTGTCGTTCCCAGAAGGAATAGCCGTGGATGGACGGGGCGATCTGTTCGTCGTCGACGAGGGCAACAACCGCGTGGTGGAGGCCCCAGCCGGCGGCGGAGCGACGACTTCAATTGACCCAACGGTCGACGGCGTAGGCCTCAATCTTCCCGACGGCATAGCTATAGACGGAGCGGGCGACCTGTTCATCGCGGATAAAGGCAACAGCCGCGTGGTCGAAGTGCCAGTCGGCGGCGGTAACGCAATCGCTATCATTCCGACGGTGAACGGCGTACAACTCGCAAACGCATACGGCGTAGCGGCAGACGGAAAGGGCGATCTGTTCATTGCGGATACGAGTAACAACCGCATTGTGGAAGTACCGGCCGGCAACGGGGTGCCGACCGCTATCAGCCCGATGGTGAACGGCTCGGGGTTGAGTTCCCCAGGTGGGGTGGCAGTGGACGGACTGGGCGACCTGTTCATCGCGGATACTGACAATAACCGGGTAGTAGAAGTACCGGCCGGCGGCGGCGCTGCCATTGCCATTGCTCCGACCGTGAACAGCGAAGCAGTGGGAACGTCGTATGGCATAGCGGTAGACGGACTTGGCGACCTGTTCATCGCGGATATAAACAACAACCGGATTGTGGAAGTACCAGCCAGCGGCCAGTCGCCAACCGCCATCAACCTGATGATGATTGGCATAAACCCTGCTTCACCATTCTCTGTGGCCGTCGACGGAAGTGGCAATGTGTTCGGCGTAATCTCCGGACCCTCCGCAGCCAACGGCGTTATAGAAGTGCTGCGCTCGAAGCCTCGCTCTCTCGTCTATTCAACGGCAACGGAAGTGGGAGCAACCGACCTGACAGACGGCACACAAACGGTCGTGATCCAGAACATCGGCAATGAAACGCTTGACCTTTCGGCCATTACCTATCCCGAGGATTTCCCCTTAGGCGCTGGAGGAGGCGCACCTTCCGCCTGCCAGGTTGGATATGTTTTGCTAGGTGGGCAGGAGTGCGATCTGCTGATCCAGTTCAAGCCCAAAAATGGAGGAGCGTTGAGCGAGAATGTCACCCTTACCGACAACTCGCTGAATCTAACCATCGCAAACCAGTTGATTCCGGTGCGCGGTACGGCCATTGGAGTGGCTCTGTCAGCCACCAGCTTATCCTTTGGCAATGAGAATGTTGGGGTAGCGAGTGGGTCGCAATCGGTGACCATGACGAACCTCAGCGGCGTGGCGCTTTCCATCAGCAGCATCAGTGTTACGGGTGCGGATGCCTCCTCGTTCGTCTTCGCGAATACGTGCGGCACAACCCTGGCCGTTAACGCAAGCTGCACCATACATGGGCACTTTGCTCCGATGACTTCAGGAGCGTTAACCGCGGCCATCACGATCAACGACAGCGGCCCTGGCTCACCGCAATCGATCACGCTGACCGGCAATGGCGTTGCTGCTCCGGCGGTAAAGCTATCGGCAACGAGCTTGTCGTTCGGCAGTGTGAACGTTGGTGCAAGCAGTGGCTCGGAAGTGGTGACGTTGACCAACGCAGGCGATCTCGCACTATCGATCACCAGCATTACGTTGAGCGGAGCGCATGCATCCTCATTCGTATTTGCGAATAGCTGCGGAGCAAGCCTGGCAGCAGGGGCGAACTGCACTATCCATGGGCATTTTGCACCGACTACGGGAGGCCCGCTGACCGCGGTCATCACCATCACCGACAACGCGGGCGGTTCGCCGCAAAGCATCACCGTGAGCGGCACTGGCGTAGGCCCGGCTGCATCTTTATCGGCGACCAGTCTCGCGTACGGCACAGTGAAAGTAGGAACGGCGAGTGGGTCGCAAACGGTGACGTTGACCAACAACGGCAGCGCGACGCTCACCATCACCAGCATTGCATTGACTGGCGCTGACGCTGGGTCCTTCGTGTTCGCGAATTCCTGCGGGACGAGCCTGGCGGCCGGAGCGAACTGCACTATCCATGGGCATTTCGCACCCACTGCGACGGGCGCGCTGACAGCAGCGATAACCATAACCGACAACGCAGGCGGCTCACCGCAGAGCATCGCGCTCAGCGGGACAGGGCAATAGCTGGAATCGTAGAACATATCTTCAGCCACCTTTCTTAAGATGGCTGAAGATGTTTTATAGCCGGAACTAGTCTCCCGTCCCGGAATTCATGTCATAAAATCGTCTGTCATCTTGAGCGAACGGGGCCCCCAAGCGTTTTTCAGTTTGGGGGTGGTGAGTCGAATGCCTGCCCTGAGCGAAGTCGAACGGGGATCCGCGGTTGTTTCTTGCACGAACCTCGAAGACTCTACGCCAAATACGAATTCATTTCTGCGAAAATGGCCCCGCGGGTTCCTGGCTCAAACGCTCCATCAGAACAGCGTTGCGCTTGGCCTGCGGAGCCATCGAATCGAGATAGCCCTTCTCGCCCTCCGCATGATAGCCCTCGCCTAACATACCAACGCCGACGAGCCCAGGCACGTAAGGCGCCACGAAAGCAATATCGCCTGCGCCGCGTGTCATCACTCCGCTTTCCACCACAGGACCCAAGCCAAGCGCGACACTGATCTCGCTCCATTGATGCAGCAGATTTCGCCCAGCCGGAGTGGCTGCCATGGCTGGATAGCCCTCATCGAAACTGATCTTCGCATCCGTCTGCGGAAGGTGCGCGGCGACGATCTTTTGCATCTTGTCTTCAATGCGCTGGGTCTGTTCGTTGTTGAGTGTGCGGATGTCTCCGGTCGCCATGGCGGAAGCTGCAACGACATTGGCTTTTCCTGTCGCGGAGCCGCCGGTGGCATCGGAATTCGACTCAGCCGTAGCGCCCCCGAGCATCAAGCCCGGACTAAATGTGAGCCCCTCTTCCGGAAGCTCGCGTCGAAATGCATCGATGATGCGCGCCATTTCGTAGATCGCTCCAAAGCCCAAACGCTGGCCGAAAATTTGCGATGAGTGGCCGCTCAATCCACTCGTCTCCAGATGCCAGGTGGTTGAACTGCGCCGGCCAATGCTTACTGTGTCCTTGCCATCCACACGCGCGCTGGGCTCGAACTCCATGGCAACATCGCTGTGTTTCGCCGCCTCAATCATGTCGCGCCGCGCTGCTTCGAAAGGCACGCCGGTGCGCTCTTCATCGCCACTGAGCACAATGCGAATCTCCGCATGATCCAGTGCTCCCGCCTCCTTCATGGCCCGCAGCGAGGCCAGCATGATGACCAGCCCACCCTTCATGTCTGCGATGCCGGGTCCGGTTGCTACTTTGCCGTCGGTTCCGGAAACGGCGGCATATTTCTGGAACGAGCTTGACGGCTCAAAGACCGTGTCCATGTGGCCAATCAGCAGCATGCGCTTGCCGCAATGGCCTTCTCCCTGGGGACAAGTGTGCTCGGCAACCAGGTCGCCAGCGCGTTTAGTCTCGGATTGCATCGGGACCCAGCGCACATGAAATCCCAACGCCTCAAACCTCGGCGCAAGAACGTCCTTCACCGCTTCAACACCGGCCAGATGCATGGTGCCGCTGTTGATATCGACAATCTGTTGCAGCAGTTGCTGGTCCTCTGCCAAATGGTCGTCGATCGTGGCCACCATCTTTTGTTCGACGGGAGTCAGAGGCTGGGACTTCGGAGGCGCTTGCCCGCCCGCGAGTGAAGCAGCGCAAGCGAGCATCGGAATGAGCGGCCATCTGGGAATAAGCCGGCGGCTTTGACTAAAACATGAAGCAGATCGCATAGGGGAATTCTAAGGCATAACTCGCTTGGCCTACGTTGCGTTGTCGGCTTCCTTTTCGTTTCCACAATTGTGACGGCGCTTTTGATGTAATGAGATTCCAACCAAATATTGAACGAAAACAGAACACAATTGCCCTTGCTGCCGATAGGAATGCGACGAATGTTTCCCCTGTCGGTGTGAAGCGTGAGCTGGTCTGCCAGGAATATCGAAGTGACGGACTATACCAGCGAGGAAGCCCTGGGGAAGCCTCTGCGCGCGCTCAATCTTGAAGAGCCACTGGCAGTCTCCGACCTTATCTCGCGCGTATCCGCGATCAGTCCTGAAGGCCAGAGATTTCTTTCCGACCTGCTGCGCGTATATGAAAGCGCGTTTCTCTCTGAAGAGGAGAGAGGCCGTATCAACGCCAGCACTGGCTTGGCCGGCCTTGTTGGCGATTTCATCAAGAAGAACCGATGCCCCAATCGATACGCCAGAGAGAAAGTATTTTCCGCGTATGGATATCCGGAAGGCTTCCGAATGAAGACCGTTCGGGAACAGGAAGCCACGCTCCGAAGGCTTTTTCCATTCCTTGGGACCAAGGAAGACGACCTGGAAAAATTGGCGAAGCGGCCACTTCCGCTGCGCGCTGAATGGGCCGCGATCCCGCGTTGGGAAAAGATTGGCGCAACTTACTGCGATGCGATCCAGAGAGTGTTTTCCCTCATCGCATCCGAGCGAAAATTCACCAATACCTGCAAGGATCGGATGAACGATCGCTCGCTCTTGCAATCCGGCAAAGCAATCGAGGCATGGAAGAAGCTTGGAGAAGAGCAAAGCGGAGACATCCTGATTGTGGCAACGCAATTCGGCATTCGATATAGGGGATGCTCGGTGCGTTGTGCAATTGACAGCATGTATTCGTACGAATTTGGGCTGGGGACATTTGCAGTTGCGTGCATGCTGCTTACGAATCCGAAAAGGGAAATCAGATGGGAGCATCTGCATCCTGAATGCGGAGGCGATTATTTCACTCCGATCGCCGGTGAGCAGCTTGCAAGGACGCCTGTATTTTCATTTCGCAGCGGCGAATTAAAGCTGGATAGCGTTCTGATAGACAATCCAGGAGACGGCTTCGGCTGTGCCTCGGGTTTCCTTCCGCAGGCGGAAGTTCTCTAAGCGAATGAACATGGCGCACGCTGGCCGGCAGCGTCGCATATACTCCAACAGATGGCTCTCAGCGCCATTTGAAGGAGTAGTTAAATGAGAACGATATTCATGGCAATTCTGCTGGCATCGACAACCGTATCGATAGCAGCTCCCGACAAGGCTCCCGTCACCGGCAAATGGAAGATTCACAGCAACATCGCAGGCAATGAAAACGATAGCGAATGCACCCTGACGCAGACCGACAACGACATTGCGGGGACGTGCAAAAAGGCGGACGGCGGCGACGCAAAGGCTATTGGAAAAGTCGACGGCGCGAAGGTTTCATGGTCATTCGACTCCGAGTACAACGGCAGCCCTCTTACCCTCAAGTACGCCGGCACGCTGGACCCAGCGACGGGCAAGATTGCTGGAACAGTAACCGTTGAGCCGTTCAATGTCGATGGCGATTTTACAGCGACTCTATCGAATTAAGAATTGACTTCAGGGTTAGTTCTTCGAACCGAAAATCGAATGGCTCACCTGGCGAGCCCTCTGTCTTGAAGACAAAGGACTCGCCAGGTTGTCCGCCATATTAATTACCAACCAACAGCCACGATCAGCGTTTGCGGGTTGGAGCAGCCAACGTCGCTCGAGTATCCGCCGGCATCATCGTACGGGAATGCATATTGCTGGCCATTGATTGCGTTGGCATGAAACCACTGCGCGTAGTAACTCGCCGGAGACGCAAGATAGAAGAGGTTTGGATTTCCCCACATCGATTCCGAGATCAAAGTGCCATTCGGATTAAATGTGTTCGCAGCCGCGGTGTGCCGATAGATTGCAGCGGACAGGTCAGGGTTTGCGCCGAGGCCGTCTCCATTATCACCAGCGATCGGAATGGTCAGCGCGTTGTCAGACCATATCTGCGCAATGTACGCGTTGTAGTAAGTGTCGTATGCTCCACCAGTGTCGAAGCCGCCTGCGCCCGGAGACAGAATCGCGTACGGCGCGTCAATCTGGCCAAGGGTTTGGAACGGCGCCTGCACCTGGCTCACATAGCGTTGGAATGTAGAAGCCCGACTTTCCGCGAAGGTAGCGGAATTCTCTCCAACAGCTATATCCGTGCCGTCGCCGCAAGCTAATTGCATTGCGAGCTTGACTCCGAATTGATCCACTCTCGTTGTGTCTCCGTTGAATGAAGTTGGGCCGATGGTGAACTCGATAAAGTCAGAGTACGGGCTGCTCGTGCCCTGCGAACCGAGATAGAATTCCATGCGTCCGGAAGAATTTGCCGGCATTTCGAAATACGGCTGAGCCGCAATCGTATTAGTCGTTGTAACTCCGCCAATGGTTGTGCTCCACCATACCTGATTGTCGGGAAATTGCCCGTTGGTCCGGTTCACGAAAGCAAACGTCATGACGTCGCCCGCAGGTGCCGCCGGAATGTTGCCCGGCCCCCAGAAGGGCGTGTTTTCTCCGAGCGCCAAAGTTGTCGCGGCCACCGTTCCAGGATAGGTTGTGATGCCGGATGGGCTGCTGGCTTCGACCTGGTAGTAATAGGTTGTCGATGCCGCGAGTACAACGTCATTGTATGCATTCGATTTTGTCGTGCCGATCTGGTTTGCGCTCGATGGCGTAAAGGATGATGAGGTGCTCCGGAATATCAGATATTGCACTGGCGCTGTCGCCGTACTTTCGGGCCAACTTAAATCGATCTCATTGGCGGATGATGCAGCTGCGGTCAAAGCGTTTGGAGGAGCCAATGTGGCGGCACTTGCTTGAGCGGAGTATTGTGCTGATACGCCGTCAACGTCAGCTGCTTGCACTTTGTAGTAATAAGTTGACGAAGGCGCAAGCCCCGTGTTGAAAAACTCCGTGCCCGTAAGCCCCACTGCTATTTCGTTGTTCACAGATGGAGTAAATCCGCTTGCCGTACTCCCGTAGACGTTGTAAGTCACGGTGGTGCAATAAGCCGGCGGCGTGATCGCTGTCCAACTCAACTCAATAGCGCTGGAGGTCGATGGAGATGCCGTAAAGCCAGTCGGCGCTGAAGTGGGGATAGATGCACACGACGTGGCGGAATTGGTCTCAGCACTTACTTGTGCAGATGGGGTCGATACGCCATCCGCGTCAACCGCGACAACAGCGTAGTAATAGGTTGTTGAAGGCGTCAGCCCTGTGCTGGTGTAAGTGGTTCCCGCCAGTCCGCTCGCCAACAAAGTGGACGAGGAAGGAGTGAAGCCGCTGACGGTGCTTCCATAGAGGCTATAAGTGATTGGACAATTCGGAGGAGGGGTAACTCCTGTCCAGCTTAAGCCGATGATGCTTGGCGAAGACGCTGCGGCTGTGAGGCCAGTAGGAGGGCCAGAGGGCAGCAGCGTGCATGGGCTTGAGGCGCCCCGAATTTCGATGCCGCTAATAACTGGCTGGTTCTCCGCGCCATCAGCGAAGGCGACCACAATCTGGCCGCTGCTGTTGGCGGTGGCAGTGAATTGCTCAACCAGAGCGGTGTTTGCACCGACAGCAGCATAAATGTCGAGGTTGGTCAGCACGGTCGCGCCGTTGATCGAAACATTGAACTCACGGTTCCCCGCTGCGGTGAAATAGGTCTCCGCGAAATGCAGCAAAACAGTATATTGAGCTCCGGGCGCGAGGCCAGGAATGGTATAAACGGGCGTTCCGCTGCGTGCCGTCTGATACACAGCCATTGGAGCTGCATTGACGCCTGCGCCAGTTACATTGATGGCCGATGTACTTATCGCGTTAATCGCACCGCCATTGAAGTATTCATCGGCAACAAAGGACGTATCGCCGCCATTGGAGTTACTAACTGCCGGACCGCCTGCGTTGATTGCAACGATCTCAGCGGAAGCCGAGCTTTGCGTTGTCGCGCTGGCTTGTGTTGATGCGGCCGATGAGCCGTCCGCGTCTACAGCTTCGACCTTGTAGTAGTAAGTCGTCGACGCAGCAAGGCCTGTGTTCGAGTAACTCGTACCGGAAACTCCGCTCGCGATCAAATTGCCTGCCCCCGGTGTAAATCCGCTGGCAGTGCTGCCGTAGACGCTATAGGAACTGATCGTGCAGTTAGTCGGAGGGGTAACTGCCGACCAGGTCAGGCCAATAGCGCTTGATGACGAAGCAGTCGCTGTTAGACCCGTTGGCGCGGATGGAACGGCGGAGCACGAAGCGGCCTGCGTGGTTGCGCTGGCTTGCGTTGATGCGGTTGATGAACCGTCCGTGTCGACAGCTTCAACCTTGTAGTAGTAAATCGTCGATGCGGCGAGTCCGGTGTTGGTATAAGTTGTGCCGGTAACTCCGCTGGCTAATAGGTTGCCTGCGCCGGGAGTAAACCCGCTGGTGGTACTGCCATAAACTGAGTACGAACTGATTGTGCAGTTAGCCGGCGGAGTTACCGCCGACCAGCTTAGACCAATGGCGCTTGATGATGAAGCAGTCGCTGTTAATCCACCGGGCGCCGACGGAACCGCGCTGCAACTGCCGCCGGAACTGCTGCGGATTTCAATACCCATAACCAGCGGCTGGTTGGCCGCGCCGATGGTGAAGGCGATCACGATCTGGCCGCTGCTGTTGGCTGTTGCAGTGAATGTTTCCAGCAATGCAGCATTTTTTCCGACCGCGGCAAAGACGTCAAGGTTAGTGAGAACAGTTGTGCCGTTGATGGCCACGTTGAATTCGCGGCTGCCCGCAGCTGTGAAATAGGTCTCTGCAAAATGCAGCAGAACAGCGTAAGTGCTGCCCACCGTCAATCCGGGAATTGTATAAGTGGAGACACCAGCTCGCCCATGTTGATAGACACCCATAGGCGCGGCATTCGCTCCGGGTTGAGTTAGATTGATGGTTGCAGTCACAGCGCCGTTATCTCCACCACCGCTGAAGTCTTCGTCGGCAACAAAAGAAAAGTCTCCGCCGCCCGAGTTACTCTCCGCCGGTCCGCCCGCAGCGATTGCGACGATCTCCGTTCCAGTCCCCGCCGCCTGCGTGGTTGCGGTTGCCTGCGTTGAGGCTGCGGATGTACCAAACGTATCGACAGCCTCGACAACATAGTAGTAAGCCGTTGAAGCAGACAAACCGGTGTTGGAGTAACTAGTGGTTGTAACTCCGCTGGCGATCAGGTTGCCCGAGCCGGCAGTGAAACCGCTCGTCGTGCTGCGGTAAACCGAATAGGAGCTGATGGTGCAATTCGCAGGTGGAGTAACTGCCGACCAGCTTAAACCAATGGCGCTTGAGGACGTTGCTGTCGCGGTCAGGCCCGTTGGCGCGGAGGGAACCGTGGCGCAGGACGCAGCCGAAGTCTCCGCGCTTGCCTGTGTCGATGCAACCGACGAGCCCTCCGCGTCAACGGCCTCCACCTTGTAGTAATAGGTTGTCGATGCCGCGAGGCCCGTGTTGGTATAGGTTGTGCCGGTCACGCTGGTTATCAGGCTGCTTGAGGATGGGGTGAACCCGCTGGTTGCGCTGCGATAAATGCCGTACGAACTGATGGAGCAGTTAGCCGGCGGAGTAACTGCGGACCAGCTTAGAGCAATGGCGCTGGAGGAAGCGGCCGTTGCGGTAAGGTTGGTCGGCGCTGAAGGAACAGCGGTGCAGCTCGCGGATGAGCCACGAATCTCAAGCCCGCTCAAAACGGGCTGGTTCGCCGCTCCTGCAGTAAAGGAGACTACGATTTCGCCACTGCTGTTTGCGGTTGCCGTGAACGTCTCCAGCAGCGCGGCGTTCACTCCAACGGTTGCATAGATGTCAAGATTAGTCAGGACAGTTGTGCCGTTAATGGCCACGTTAAATTCACGATCACCCTTTGCTGTGAAGTAGGTTTCGGCGAAATGCAGGAGAACAGAATATTGACTGCCCGAGGTCAAGCCCGGAATGGTGTAAGTGAACGCGCCCGCCCGCGCATGCTGATAGACCGCCATTGGCGCTGCGTTAGCGCCGGGTTGAGCCAAACTGATGGTGGCGGAACTCACCGCGTTATCGCCACCTCCAGTGAAGTATTCATCAGCGAGAAACGAGTAATCGCCGCCCCCGGAGTTACTCTGCGCAGGGCCACCCGCAGCGATCGCAACGACTTCCTGAGCCGCCGCATTTGTCGCGCTAGTCAGGCCAGGAGCACAAGCCAATGCCGCGCCCAGGAAACTCCGAAGAATTACTTTTCCGAAAAGAGTCGAATCATTCTTTGACATAATATTCTCCTGTTTCTCTGGTGTTCTGTGCCGTAATAAGTGGGTGATAGTGGCGCGATCGCTCATGGGGCCACTTAGGCCGGCTGCTCTAGCGAATCTCGATTCCACTTACAACGGGTTGGTCCGCGGCGCCCGCAGTAAATGCGATCACGATTTGCCCGCTGCTGTTTGCCGTGGCCGTAAAAGATTCCACCAAGGCTGCATTGATCCCAACGGTGCCGTAGATGTCCAGGTTAGTAAGGACGGTCGTCCCGTTGATTGCCACGTTGAATTCGCGGTCTCCCTTCGCAGTGAAATAAGTCTCGGCGAAGTGAAGAAGAACTGTGTGTTGAGTGCCTGCGGTCAACCCCGGAATCGTGTAAGTCGAAAGACCGGCTCGCGCGTGCTGATAGACAGCCATTGGCGCTGCATTGGCACCGGGTTGCGTAAGATTGATGGTTGCTGAACTAACTGAGTTATCCCCGCCACCAGTGAAGTCTTCGTCCGCTACAAAGGAATAGTCGCCACCCCCTGCGTTGCTCTCCGCGGGTCCACCGCAAGCAATGGCTAGTGTCTCTGTCCCGCCGGCAGCTTGTGTGGTGGCAGTGGCCTGTGTCGAAGCAGCCGAGGTGCCATCAGCATCCACGGCTTCCACCTTGTAGTAATAGGTGGTCGAGGCCGCAAGCCCGGTATTGGAGTAAGTTGTTCCGGTAACTCCGCTCGCGATCAGGCTGCTTGACGATGGAGTAAACCCGCTTGTAGTGCTGCGGTAAACGCTGTAGGAGCTGATTGAGCAGTTAGCGGGCGGAGTAACTGCGGTCCAACTCAGGCCAATGACGCTGGAGGATGAAGCTGTAGCGGTCAGCCCCACTGGCGCTGAGGGAAGGGCAGTGCATGACGCGGCAGACGTCTCCGCGCTTGCCTGCGTAGAAACCGCCGATGAGCCTTCCGCATCCACTGCCTCCACCTTGTAGTAGTAGGTGGTCGAGGCCGCAAGCCCGGTATTGGTGTAACTCGTACCAGCGACGCTTGCGATCAGGTTCGTTGACGATGGAGTGAATCCACTCGCCGTACTTTCATACACGCTGTAGGAGCTAATTGAGCAGTTAGTCGGCGGAGTAACTGTGTTCCAGCTCAGCCCTATGGCGCTCGATGAAGAGGCGGTCGCCGTCAGCCCAGCAGGCGCCGATGGAACGTTGGCGCAACTACCACCCGAGGTGGTTCGAATTTCAATTCCGCTAACTACCGGCTGATCGGCAGCGCCCGCAGTGAAGGCGATCACGATTTGTCCGCTGCTGTTAGCGGTTGCAGTGAAGGTTTCCAGCAAGGCTGCGTTGACCCCGACAATGCCGTAGATGTCGAGGTTAGTCAGCACCGAGGTTCCATTAATCGCGACGTTGAATTCGCGATCTCCCTTTGCCGTAAAGTAGGTCTCAGCGAAGTGCAGCAGAACAGTGTACTGGCTGTTAGCAGTGAGTCCCGGAATTGTATAAGTCGAGACTCCCGACCGCGCGTGCTGATAGACCGCCATCGGCGCTGCGTTAGCACCTGGTTGCGTTAAATTGATGGTCGCAGAGCTAACTGCGTTATCTCCGCCACCACTGAAGTCTTCATCTGCCACAAACGAGTAGTCTCCGCCGCCGGAGTCACTCTCCGCTGGACCTCCCGCCGCAATAGCTACGATCTCCGCTCCAGACGCGGCCACCAGCGTGGTTGCCGACTGTTGTGCCGAAGCGGAAGATGTGCCGTCCGCATCCAGCGCTTCAACCACGAAGTAGTAAGTAGTCGAAGCCGAGAGGCCTAGATCGGAGTAACTCGTACTCGTCAGGCCGCTCGAAATCAGGTTGCCGGTTCCTGGTGTGAAATCGCTGGTTGTGCTGGCATAGACGTTGTAAGAACTAATCGTGCAGTTAGCCGGCGGAGTTACAGCGGTCCAACTAAGTGCGATGGCGCTTGAAGAAGACGCTGTCGCTGTCAGGCCTGTCGGCGCGGGCGGAACTGCACTGCAGCTGCTGCCACCGGTCAGTGTAGTAGCCGTTGCTTGTGAGGATGGACCCGACGAGCCTTCTGCGTCGATGGACTCTACAACATAGTAGTAAGCGGTTGAAGCCGCCAGGCCTGTGTTCGTAAAAGTCGTGCCAGTCGCTGAGCCCAGCTTCGTGCTCGATGATGCAGTAAACCCACTGGTGGTGCTGCCGTAGATGTTATACGAACTGATAGAACAGTTAGCTGGAGGAGTAACAGCAGACCAACTCAAACCAATGGCACTAGAGGAGGAAGCCGTTGCGGTCAGCCCGGTAGGAGCCGCTGGAACGGTCGTGCAGGTCCCCGATGCGCTCCAGATTTCAATGCCGCTGATTTCTGGTTGGTTTGCAGCTCCGTTAGTAAAGGCAATCACGATATCACCGCTGCTGTTCGCGGTCGTCGTGAATTGTTCAATCACCGCCTGATTGGCTCCGCCCGTCGCATAGATGTCGAAGTTTGTGAGCACCGATGCGCCGTTGATGGCTACGTTGAATTCGCGGTTACCGGCGGCGGTAAAGTAAGTCTCTGCAAAATGCAGCCGGACGATGTAACTCGCCCCTGAAGCGAGACCGGGAACGGTGTAAGTAAAGGTTCCAGCGCGGTCTGCTTGATAAATAGCCTCCGGAGCCGGATAGATGACTCCCGACAGGCTAACTGTATTGGTGGTTGTGCCCGTCGTTCCACCGGTATAGTCCTTGTCCGCCGCAAAATTGCCTGTTCCGGTTCCCGAGCCTGTCCCCGTCCCCGTTCCGCCGGAAGCAATGGCCACGATATCTGGAGGCGCAGGTATCAGAGTAAGCGTAACTGTGTTGCTGGTCACGGTCTCGTTTGTCGGACCAATGACCACTACATAAATGGATGCGCCACTGTCAGTGGAAACGGTGGAAGCTTTCGAGTAAGTCGCTGAGTACGCGCCTGTAATTGCAGTTCCGTTTTCATACCACTGATAAGTGAAGGGTCCGGTCCCACCTGCGGTAACACTGAACGCTGCCGGTGCGCCGAGTTCAACCGATTGAGATATCGGTTGCGTAGTAATGGTTGGCGGCGGTACCGTTGTTCCCGAGTTACAAACAACTGCGCCGGGGTAGTTATTCGCAACCTGCCACGTCGAAAGGCCCGTCGATGTTACGAAGCCAACGTCATTGCTGTTCGAAGGATCAACCGTTGAAGTCCATGTATTCCATGCAGCGGGAAACGCACAAGACACTGCGGCCGGCCCGCTGATGGCCAATGCTTCCGCCAGAGTAGGCAAGCGCATCGCAGGAGATAAACCGGTGCAATATGTTTGAGCAATAGGCTGGGTGTATTGCGCACCGCCGCTCGCATAGGTGGTCTCAGCGCGTTGCCAGGTCAGCTTGCTGACATTGTCGAGCACTTCCGTCGGGCTCAAAACGGTGTATCGCTCTGTCGTGTCACTCGGCGTTGTGCATTGCGCGATGTTGTAAACCTGGAATTCATACAGCGAATATCCGTAGGTGGTGGCGCGCGTTTCGCCATACATGCGGATGTATCGCCCTTGAACTGTTGGGAACAATATATTCTGGACGCCGCCCACCCCATCGGTATCGTTATACGCCACCTTCCAGTTCACATTGTCGGTGGAGTATTGAATCTGGAACGTAGCTGCGTATGCGGTTTCCCAATAGAGGATGACGTTGTCGAAAGATAGGACCGAACCGAGATCGATCTCAATCCACTGTGGATCTACGCCGCCGACCGAGGACCACCGTGAGCTAAGGTTCCCATCGTTGGCGAGATTCGGTGTAAGTCCTGCCCCTTGCGAACTGCTCGCTGTTGCGGGTTGATTTAACGCAAGATTTACGCCTGGAGGCGCTATGGTGAGCGTGGCCGCCGCACTCGTCACACTGCCTGCGGCATTCGTTACGACCACCGTGTAACTGCCGGTGTTGGTGGGTTGAACTTCGAGTATGGAGTAAGTCGGTGAATTTGCACCAAGCAGGTTCACTCCATTGAGTTGCCATTGATAGCTGAAGGGGGAAGAACCGGAAACTCCTACTGAGATTGTGGCCGGATCGTTTTCGAGGACCGACAGACTCGCCGGCTGAGTAGTGATTGTCGGCGCGATGGCGGCATCAACCGTGAGTACAGCCGCCGCAGAAGTCACCGAGTTCACCGGATTGCTGACAACCACCGTATAACTGTTGCCATTATTGCCAGATGTTAGTACCGGCGTCGTGTAAGTGGAGTTAGTTGCGCCGGCAATGGCCGTGCCGTTCAGCTTCCACTGATAAGTGAGCGTAGGAGATCCCGAGGCGACAACAGATAACTGTACGCTCTGCCCAACGTACGCAGTCTGGCTGGCGGGTTGAGTGCTGATCGAAACACCAACTGCTGAATCCACTGTAAGGATAGCGGCGTTCGACGTTGCGGATCCGGCGCCATTGGTCACTGTCACCGTGTAGCTGTTGTTGTTGTATGCGGAAGTGGTCGCAGCGGTAGTGTATGAACCGCTGGTTGCTCCTGAGATATCTGCGCCATTCTGCAGCCACTGGAATGTCAGCGGCGAGGTGCCCGCTGCTGTAACTGAGAATGTAGCCGGCTGGCCCACTGTTACCGCTGTGCTCGCGGGTTCTACGATAATAGCCGGGGCGCTCGCAGGCGGAGTAAGTGGATTGGTCGGAGCAACGGTTGTAAATGTTGTAGTACCCGTAGCCAAGCCTGGCGCGGTTGCAGTTACCGTCACTGTTCCCGGAGTAAACGTGCTGCGAACGGCTATTCTGGTGAGCCCGCCCTCAACCTGCAACTGTGGGTCACCAGGAGCGTGGTAGTTAAGCTCACTATTACCGGCGGCAGTCGAGTATGCATCCGTGCCAGTGGAAACATATTGCTCAGAACCTCCCATGTATTTAGCCGGGCCACTAACTGAGAATGTAAGTATGTCAGACGCGAGAGGCTCCCAGTTTCCATTGGCGTCTTCTATCGTCGCTGTAACAAAGGCAGCGTCTGATCCATTTGCTCTGATTGCAAAAGCGGTGCCATTGGGCTTGACTAATTCCGGCACGGCGGTGAGGACTATCTTGCTTTCGGCTGCTGCTGTTGTGCGGGTGTCAGTCGCTTGCACGCTGCCAAACTGATCGAGACATTCCGCCTCTATTGTGCCGGTAGCCCAGGGCACAATCCATGATGTCTGAAACGGTATCAGGGTCGTGGTTTCCGTCATGTTTGATTCGGAATTTGAGTTCCACGGATTTGGCGTTTCTATCGAGCCTTGCTGAGCACCATTGAGCAGTAGTTTGACCGATGGGCAGTTGCTGAATGCGTTGACCTGAACATTTCCAGAGAGATTCCAGTGCCCCGACAAGTGTACGACTGGCTTGATTGAGAATGGTGTCCACGCTGCTTCATAGACGTAATAAAGCAACTTTGGAAACCTGTTCATGTCGAGCGAAGAAGCGCCCAGCGAGCGCACACTCGACTGATATGTTGCTGCCGAGGAGGTGCCCGCATATTGCTGAAATTCCGCGTACAGGCTGTCTTCGCCAGGGGAATCAGCCATGTACCATTGCGCCATTCCAAAAGCATTCGCGGCTTTACCCTGACGCCAGCTATCCAGGAAAGGCGCAGCAAACGCAAGCTCATAATTCCATGCCAGGCCGCGCCCTGTTCCGTTGCCCCAATATTCAGCGCCCCACGCGGGGTTATTGGGGAATTCTGCCTTGACTCCTACCTCGCAACCTTGAAGAGTGCAGCCTAGCATGTAGCCGTTAACCGGGTCAGGCGTGCGATCAGCCGCGCCGCGTGTGTTGATCGGATCCCACAATGAATCGATGGCTTCAAGGGCCTCGCCTACACTCTCTTCCGTTGTACCGTTGTCCGATTCCCAATCGAGAATTGAAGGATGACTGCGATCGCGAATAATCATGTCGCGATGTAACTCTTCCTTCAGCGTGACCATATCTGCCGTTGGCGCTGCAAATGCGCCCTCACCGTCACCGCTCGGCTGATCAATCATGATGCCGTACGCATCGGCCGCGCTTACAAACTCCTCGCTTGCCGTGGAGTGGCCTGGCCGCCAAATGTTGCCGCCCTCCGCAGCTAACAATGAAAGGTCACGCCATTGCTGCTCTTCTGGAACCGACGAGCCCAAAGCTGGATAGTCGTAACGTCCTGAGGCACCCCATAAATACATGGGATGGCCGTTGAAATAAGGAAAGTTCTCATCCCAAGTTATTGTCCGAATGCCAAGCGGCGTTTGCTGTGCATCCACAACGGTGCCGTTAACACTGACGATGGAGTATACCGAGTACATATACGGCGTGCCGTACGTACTGTTGTTCGGATACCACAGTGTCGGATTATTTACGGTGATCTGTTGCGAGAACATTGGAGTCGGCGTTGAAGGAAAAGTGCTCGGTGTCATTGATGGAACTGTTTGCGTAACAGGCGGCGCAGTAGCAACGACGTTGCCGTTCGCATCCACAATCTGCGTCGTCAAAGTAACTGGCTGAGAGGTCGTTGTCTCATTAAGCACATTAGTCTCGACCTGAATCAATGCCGAGTTAGCTGTGGCTGTGCCGCTTGAAGAAGGAATTTCAGATACTGTTGCTGCGTAGGTGCCCCAGGTCTTCTGATTGGAATAAACATTTCCCGGAATATGCACTTTATTAGTAATGAACATATAGACCGGCCTGAACAATCCAGCATCGGCTTGACCGAAGCGGAAGTCCTGCGAAAACCCAGGTTGCTCAAACCATGTGTCGTTCCTTGAGACGCTGACAGCGAGGACGTTTTCAGTGACGCCATCGGCGGTGATGTAGGGCGTGAGGTCTGCAATGAAGGGGATAAAACCCACAACGTGCGATGCCTCTGCATTGGCAGCGACGGCACTGATGCCCGGCAGAAGCGTGCCATTGATGTAAACCTGTGCGCCGGTATGCGCGCCTTCAAACTCAACCAGAATTTTGCTGTTTGAATATTGTGTGGGAACTGTGAAATGCAAGCGGTACCAGTTATACGTTCCGTTCAGATCTCCGTCACCGCCGCCTGAATCCGCATTGAGAAACGAGGTGAAGAAATTCGCCGAATATGGAATGCCCACCGGCGTCCAGGCTGAGTCGTTGTAAGCCGGCGTTGCATAACTCGACGAATTCGAATCCTTGATATATAGCCACTGGCTCTGCCCCGGCATTCCACCCGACAGGTTGATAGTCACGCGCTGCGACGTTGGCAGAGAAGGCTCTACCTGTTGGGCAATTGCACCGATTGAATGGAATGCTGCGAGCAGGAATAAAAGCAACAACGGAATCCGCGAGGACCGGGCAAACTCAAGGACGCATTTGCGCTCGGTGCTGTGTGAATTCATCTGAGAATTAAGCTGAGGGCCCTGCGGATTCAGGTCCAAAAGACAAAAACGTCCTTGCAGGCGGATGCATGTGGGGTACATGACGCTCCTTTTTCACCAGCGGATTGACGGACAACGAATTAAGAGATCTGAATTGCTGAGGGGCATGACTACGAGCGGACAGTTGCGAACTAAGCAGTTTGCAGTAAAGCTGTATCGCTGCAAACTGCCATCTCGGCAGGTTGTAACTCACGCCGGCCGTGTCATGCGCCGCCGGCGTGAGTTAGTTTGATTCGTATCAGCGAATTTCAATGCCCATGACGACAGGCTGGTTAGCTGCGCCCATTGTGAA
>Ga0206847_10009_pt1 | contig 63185 bp, 54 predicted proteins | sample Alteio_BWOrgCont_17_FD_152880 | JGI IMG/M metagenome (GOLD analysis project Ga0206847, IMG submission 152880) | Enriched cells from forest soil in Barre Woods Harvard Forest LTER site, Petersham, Massachusetts, United States -... | ecosystem: Environmental > Terrestrial > Soil > Temperate forest >... | reverse complement strand
ATGAGTCTGGGCATCTTTCGGCCATTTTTGGAGCAACAAGTCGATTTGCTCCTGCGCCTGCTGAAAGCTGCCGGTCGCGATCAGCAGCTTGGTCATCTCGATGCGCGCTGGATAATTATCCGGTTGCAGGTCAACAGTACGCGCAAGTTCCTGATAGGCACGCGGCCACTGCTGCATTTTGAGGTAAGTCCGCGCCAGCTCGTAGTGCGCCTCGGCATAGCTTTGATCGATTTTGAGGGCATTGAGATACTCGATCACAGCTTCGTCATACTTGCCTTTCCCAAAGTAGCTTTGGCCATTCTGGAAGTACCTCTGCTTGCGCACGTTGGGATCACGAGAACATGCGGCAAGAAGAACGGTTATGGCAGTCAGGGTCAAGATGAGACGAAGAGCAATAGGGAACTGGACTCCAACACTCGGCCGCGCAGCTGATTCAACCATGATGTCCTAAAGTACAGGAATTGGCGATCCAAATAAAGTTATCCTCCTCTTCTCTCCTTGATGTAGAGTGCCGCGCTGTCTGTGAGACGACTTCAGTGGACTGCTACGAAGGCACGAATGAGTCGTACAGTGTTGATACCAAACGGCTTAGCTATAGTCGCAAGAGCTTGCAACAGGTCGCAGAAATTATCAGCCTTGACAGCGCGTTTATTGGAGTTAGAGTAGCGATGGCTAGGAAGGTGCGGAGCCGAAGAGGCCTCGCGCCAAAGGAACTCCTCCAGAACGAAATTGAAATGGAAATGGAAAGAGCAATCATGAAGACTGCAGTCCGGAGTTTCTGGTGGTTGACTATTGTGGCGGTGTTAGGTTTTGCGCCTGGCGCTTTCGCTCAGGATCAGAATGACATACAGGTTGACCTGACGAGTGTGGGTAATGGCGTTGTCATGGACGATGTCTACGTCAGCCCCTATGTTGCCACCGTCAATGGCGTGCAAAATACCCAAGTCATATGCGATGACTTTGCAGATGAATCGCAACTCAATACCGGCTGGAACGCTAATACTACCCAGTTCTCCAATTTGAGTTCAGAGGTGGGCCGGACGTTATGGGGTAGTTGGCTCATGAGCGCCCAAGGCGGAAGCATGTCAGCAACGGCCGTGGTTAATTTATATGAGCAAGCGGCATGGCTTTCTCTAGGACTGATCCAGCAGGTTGGCGTTAATTCGACGCAGCAGGGGTACTACTCATACGCAATCTGGGCTGTATTTGACCCGACCGGCGTCAAGAATTGGCTCACCGCGCACAACGACACAAACGCTATCAATGCTATCTTCGGATCCAACGGTTTGCTGGCCAAAGCGCTGTTGAGTTATGCGAGTGGGAACTACTCCAATTTTGTCATCATCACTCCACTAGGGGCGAATGGCCAAGTGTGCACGCCAGCAGTGGGTGGCGGAAGTGGTAGCAGTTCGTGCCCAGCGCAGGAATTCTTTATGCAGATGCCCGAGGGCGGCGCGGCCTTGATTTATCTGTTGCTAGCCGGCTTGTCTTGCATCGGAGCCATATTCTTCCGCTCCCGCCAACGCGCAAAACTCGGAATGGCTTGATCTTACCCTTTGTCCGGACTTGGTGAAACGCCGAGTCCGGACATCAAGGTAAACTGTTTTTTCTCCCAGCCCGGTTCTAAATCCTTTTAACATCGCGTCAGGATAACGCCGTGCCGCTAGGGCCAGGCCACAACCAGCGTCCGGAAACTCCTTGAGATTGTGCGGTATGAGCGCTCTGGTTAACGAGGCGGGGATGGATCCCGACCCTTCGAACTTTGCCCTCCTCAGGGGATTGTGGCCTGAGCTTCGTTCGAGTAGGTGCTTTCCTCGCCCGCCGAATTCACCGCTGTCGTAACGTAATAGTAGGTGCGACCCGAGATACATCGGTTGTCGGTGTAGGCAGTGTCGGAATCCAGTTGGTGGTTGATCTTGTGATAGGGGCCGCCGGAGTTCTTGCCCCGATAAACGTTGTAGCCGACCACATCCTCGGAGGTGCTGGCTTGCCAAGCGAGTGAAACGAGGTCGGACGTTGCAGTGAGGTTGGTGCCGGATCGACGTTTGCCAACAGAATTCCCTGCGTTGCTGGCGATCCGCTCTTGAGAATTCGCTTTTGGCGCAACCAACGCCAAGGCCGTGAATAGAGACACGAAAGTCCAATACGCGATTCGGGGGAGGCGCATGATTGTTCATCCTCGCTATTTCACTAGGCTTAGAAAAAGATGCTGTTAGTACATGAAGCATCCACAGAGGTAGCCTTATGGCTTACGGAATTGCCGCCTTTGCCTGATTCGAGTAACCACTTTCCTGGTCGCTGGAATTCATGGCCGTGGTCACGTAATAGTAAGTCTGGCCTGACGCAACCGAGCTATCGGTGTACAAGGTGCTGGAATCCAGCGTGGAGTTGATCTTGCTGTAGGGACCACCTGAAGCTTGGCCGCGGTAGATGTTGTAGCCGGTTACATCCAACGACGTGCTGGCGGTCCAAGAGAGACTGACAGTATGGGAGGAGGGATTTACGCCGGTTCCGGAGAGGGTCTGTAGGGCCGGTGAGTTGGACGCGTCGCTATCGAATGTGGCAGTCGCGGAGGCAACGCCAGTCGCCTGAGGGCTGAACGTGACTGTGAACGGCGCGTTCTGGCCCGCTGGAATGGTCACAGGGAAAGTCAAACCGCTTACGGTAAACTCATTGCTGCTGGAGTTCACCGACGTAACTGTAACACTTGCGCCAGAGGCCGAAAGAGTGCCATCCAGAACGCCATTCGTGCTTGTGACCACATTGCCAAAATCAAGGCTGGTTGGGGAGACCGCCAGTTGTCCCGAAGGCGCAGTCGTTCCCGTGCCGGCAAGTGGAACGGCTAAGTTGGGGTTGGAAGCGTCCGAAGTGAGGGACACACTTCCGTTGTCGGTGCCTGAACTTGGTGGTGTGAAGATCACACTAAATGTGTAGGTTTGTCCAGGCGTAAGCGTAATCGGCGGGGTAAACCCACTGATGCTGAAGCCGGTTCCACTGACGTTGGCTTGAGAAATGGTCAGGTTCGCGTTGCCAGTGTTTTTGACGTTGGCCCACTGGGATGGATGGTTGCCCACCTGAACCTTGCCGAAGTTGAAGCTGGCCGGATTCGGGGTAAGAAGACCCGACGATTGCTTACTGTTCGCGCTGCTGAGGCCCTGACACCCCGTTAGGAACACCAACGCCAGAGCCACCAGAGCCAGGCTCCACTGGCGGCTTCGAAGGTCTAACGATATATGACGTGTCTCTCTGAACCTGCATGAACGGGCATGAAGCAATGGCACCAGCCTCCGCAGTCCAAAATCGCTGCTGGAGGACAGTGTGCGCCCTGGTTGGCCTGGCGGCTAGGTCGCAAACGTGCATGAGTGGGCAGGAAAGAGGCCTAGTCCAAAGAGGCACTGGTCCCGGTTGCCTTTAGCAGGCGGGCGGTCTCACTCACCCGTATGGACGCAACCTTCTCCCGCACAGGAGGGAGTTTCCTGGACTTGTTCAACCAGTTGACGGCCATTTGTTCGGCTTGCAGCACTTGATCCATACCCATGCCCTTGGCTGCGTCCTTGGAGGCTCGTGCGAGTTGTTCGCTGGCGACGGAGTACCACATGCGAGCCTGCACCGCGTCACCCGGGCCAGCCATTCGGGCGGAGTAGAATTGGGCGAGGGTGAGTTGCGCCATCAGTACTCCCTGCTCGGCGGCTTTCTGACACGCAGCCAAGGCTGCTTCGTCGGGGAAACCGCCGTCGATGCGGTTCTCAAGCGCCCCCCGAAGCGTTCCGTTTGTCTGGTGATCGCGGCTCAGAGTCATGGATAGGAGTTCAACCCGGCTCGACACCCCCAATTTATCGAACAGTCGAAACAAGTAATTCTTGATGGTGTGCTGACTCAGTCCCAATTCTTCTGCAATTTCACGGTTGGTTAAGCCCTGGGCCACATAGCGGACGACTTCCATCTCTCGTTTGGAGAGCAAATTCAAGCCGCGCGCGTCCACAGCACGGAGTTGATTTGAAGAAGCCAGCGCCTGCACCAGCAACGTGGTTTGTTGACTGTTCGCCCAGATCTGCCCGTCATGCACTTTTCTCACGCACCGAGCCAACGTATCCACGGATTCGTGCCGGGAGACCACTCCGCGCGCACCCGCTCGAAAAGCTTCCAGTACCGATTCAGGTTTCGAGGAGTCGAGCAACATCACCGCGCGGATATCACTGTGCGAGGTGCGCACGGCGCGCAGGACCTCGAGCCCGCACCCAGGTTCCTCGTCCAGATTGGAGCTGACCAGGAGCACATCGATGTTGCGCAGGTCCGCTCGCGCAATCAGTGCTCGAGCATCTGAATCTGAGCTGATGACCTCGAGAGCGCCATCACGTCTTAGCGCATCTGCGAGCAGTTGCGTGTGGATTCGCGTATCGTCGGCCACGAGTACCCGAATCACAACTCCAGTGGATTGGTCGCGCATTTACTTCTCCTAGACGAAAGTGGTGGTTGTTTCCTGGAACGTGAAACATCTGGTTCATGCTCGATTACGAAACTCGTTCTACAACTCGATCAATAGGCCCACATCCTTGACCTAGTCCAACCCTAACCGCCTTCCTTGGCGCGATCAATCCCACCACCGTGTAGCGAGGCGCACAAGCGTGTAGCGATCTGCACGATGGTGCCAGTGGCTTGCACACCCGCCGGGCAAGTGCGATAGAGATACCGCCGAACAGCCCCCGCTGCACACTCGTGGAAGCGTTCGAATTGCAAGCCTTTGGCATCAATGACTTGGGGCGAAATGTGGCGTCTGGCGCCCGCCAGGCGTGCACTGATCGTGAGGCTTAATTGCCTACCTAGGGAGAAGATCTTCTCCGAGGGGTTATTCTCGCAGTTCGAGAACAGAGCCTCTACGAGTGGGGAGAAACGCTTCGCTGAGTTTGTGTACCTCTTGCAGCAGTGTGCATCCGGCGATAAGTTGGATTCACCTCAGCAACCAACTGTCAATCACGGTTGCTTCCCCCTTTGCCGAGGTGACCCAAACGTAAGACAGTCAGGTTACAAAGGTGAGTTGGCCCGGTTGAATTTCCGACCGGTGCAGTCTCAGCATTGTCGCCTCTTGGGTTATCGGGTTGCTAAGGGTCACCTGTTCAATGTGACTCATAGGGCGAAGCTACAGGTAGAGGGCGAAAATATGGGTACCAGCAATCAGTCGTGGGAGTTTCCAGCCGTAGCTGCAAATTCTGCAGCCAGTTTCGAGTGCTGGTATGCTGTGCAGACTCGCGCCCGGCACGAACGAGTTGTAGCCCGACGACTCTTGGATAGCGGCGTGACCACCTTCTTGCCCACGGTCACCGAAGTGCATCGCTGGAGCGACCGCAGGAAAACTGTAGAACTGCCGTTGTTCGGCTGCTATTTGTTTGTGAGGCTGGCACCGGGCGGCGAGGAGCGATTGCGAGTGCTGCAGGTCGACAGCGTGCTGAGGTTCGTAGGCATTCGCGGACTGGGGACCCCGATCCCCGATTCGCAGATTGACGCAGTTCGAATCCTGGTGGATGAGCAACTTCCTTACTGCTCCCACCCCTTCCTCAAGATTGGGCAGCGCGTACGAATTCGCGGGGGCGCACTCGACGGAATGGAAGGAATTCTTAGCTCCCGCAACGGCGACCGGTCACTCGTCATATCTGTGGATGCGCTTCAGAGATCGATGGCCGTTCGCGTCCAGGGATACGACATCGAGCCCATCTAGAAATAGAACCCTCACTTTAACTTAAATTCCTTACGCTCTGGAATTCTTCGAAGGAGCCTAATCGTGGCAGAAAACACAATTGAAACCGTAAAGCTGCTCGTCGTGAGTCGCGAGTCTGCGGTTCTTCGCCCACTGTGGATGATGGGGGAATCCAACTCATGGCAGATTGAAGACGTAGCCAACGCATGGGAGGCGATCGAGCGGGTTCAAGCGGGCACAGCGCCGGATCTGTTCTTGCTCGACCTGCCGCGCGGCGACGCGGATGGATTGCACATCCTGCGCTGGCTGCGCCGTCTTCGTCCCGAATTGCCCATCATTCTGATCGCCCATCCCGACGATGTCGCCAAGAAACAGGAAGCGATCCGGCTGGGCGCACGCGATTGTTTGCTTCGGCCACTGCAAGATCAACAACTTGAAGGCGCTATCATGCGCCACCTTGGCGAAATGCGCCCTACCGTCGAGCCTGATATGACCAGTGACGACGTCGAATCCGTCGGGGACGACACCTTCTTCGTCGGTTCCAGCCCAATCATGCGAAAGCTTCGCGCCCAGGCGGCGCTTCTGGCCGAAGCCAACGTGCCGGTGCTGATGCTCGGGGAGAGCGGAAGCGGAAAAGAGACGACCGCCCGCCTGCTCCACAAGTTGTCCGTCCGCTCGGGATTCGAATTCGCAAAGGTGAATTGCGCGGCGCTTCCCAGCGATCTGCTGGAGACCGAATTGTTTGGGCATGAACGAAACGGCACAACCGAACCCGCGCGGACAAGACCAGGCAAACTGGAACTCTGTGAAAAAGGCATGGTTCTTCTGGAAGAAATCACAGAAATGCCGATGAGCCTGCAGGCCAACCTTCTTCAGGTGTTGGACAATAAGCGTTTTGTCAGACCAGGAACCACGTCGGTTGTCGAGGTCGATGTGCGTATTCTGGCCGCGAGTACTACAAATATCGAAAACGCAATTTCGGAAAACCGCCTGCGGCCGGATCTCTACTACCGATTGAGCGCGTACACGATTTGTGTACCACCTTTACGCCAGCGCCGGGAGGAAATTCCTCTTCTGCTGCGTCATTCCATGCACAAGCTTGCCAGGCAGTATGGCCTTTCGCCCCGGATCTTCTCCCCGGCTGTGATCGAGGCCTGCCGGTCGTATTCGTGGCCCGGCAATCTGCGAGAGCTGGAAAACTTTGTAAAGCGTTACCTCATGGTCGGGGACATAGAACTGACGTTCGACAAGAGTCGTACCGAGTTGGAGTACGGATCCCCCAAGACTTCTCTCACCGTCCCGCGCAATCTGAACCAGCCGGCACCATCACTGGTTCAGTCACGAGTCGGTGCCTCTGGTTCGGACTCGCTCAAGTCTCTAGTACAGAGTGTCAAGTTGGAAGCCGAGAGAAATGCGATCGCCGCCGCGCTGGACAAGACAGGCTGGAACCGAAAGGCCGCCGCCCGCTTGCTCAAGGTCAGCTATAGGACCCTGCTGTATAAGATCGAGCAGTACCGGATGAAAGCCTCTGAATCCGTGCCGTTTCCAGGAAGCAACGGAAGTAGAAGTAACGGGAACGGATTCCGCGGCAATGGCAGGACTGGTTGACTCAGAGCAGGGGCGAGTTGAAGATTGTGGGAGTCGCGATGAAAAGCCGAGCCAATAGCTCACGGTTCAGTCTTTTGGGTTTGGGACTGGCACCGATTCTCCTTACGGGTTCCCTCTGGGCGCAAGCCCCGGCTGCGGGTCAAGCGGACAACCGACCCCAGGATCCGGCCGCAGTGGCCCCGCTTGCTGAGCCACTGAAAACCGCGGCCAACAAGGCGCACGACGACAGCTTCGTTATCGGCAATGACGATGTTCTGGCGATCAATGTATGGAAAGAGCCGGAAATTTCGCGGTCGGTGCCGGTCCGTTCTGACGGAAAGATTTCCTTGCCCTTAGTTGGCGAAGTGCAGGCGAGCGGACAAACTCCCCTGAAGCTGGAACAGGAGATCGCCGCAAAGCTGCACAGCTACATTTCTGAGCCCGAGGTCACGGTCATTGTCCAGGAGATCAAGAGCCAGAAGTTCAATATCCTCGGCCAGGTGGCCAAGCCGGGCTCTTTTTCGCTCGCGAATGCAAGTACAGTTCTGGATGCAATCGCGCTTGCCGGGGGGTTTCGCGATTTTGCGAAACAGAAATCCATTTATATCCTCCGGCGCAATCCGGACGGGACTGAATCGCGAATCCCGTTCAACTACAAAGCTGTTATTAAGGGTAAAGATTCCGCGCAGAACGTAACTCTTCAGCCGCGGGACACAATCGTGGTTCCGTAAGGTACTGTAACGTTGACCCGACTTTGGTTCGTTATCGTTTTAGTTGCTGCAACGCCCCTGTGGTGCCAGGTGAACGCTGGGGCTAACGGCCCGGCCGATGCCGCTGTTACGGCTGATGATACGCGCATGGCAGCGCCTCCGCCGGTGAGTGGGGAATCCTACCCAGTAGCTGGCACTGCCGAAGCGAGGTCCAACTATCTGCGCTACGGCCTGACCTTCAGCACCGCGTACAGCGACAATGTACTGGGTGGCACACCACCAGTGAGCGACATAAGTTATTCCATCTGGCCCACGATCGCACTCGATAAGAGCACCTCCCGGCTGCATTCACTACTCTCGTACAGCCCGGGATTCACCTTCTATCAGCGCACCAGCGGACGGAATGAGGCGGATCAGAACGTGGCTTTGGACATCCAGTACCGTTTAAGCCCGCATGTCACGGTAAGCGTGCGGGACTCGTTTCAAAAATCGTCCAGCGTGTTCAATCAACCCGATCTCGCGTCGGCCAACCCAGTTACTGGAACTGCGGAACCGCCAACGGCGACCGTCATTGCACCGCTGGCGGACCGGCTGACCAATACTGCGAATGCAGGGATTACGTATCAATACGGACGAAACAGTATGGTAGGAGCCAGTGGTACGTTCACCAATTTGCATTATCCCGACCCGGCCGAAGTCCCAGGACTCTTTGATTCGAGTACAACCGGAGGCTCTGCCTTTTACGATCACCGCTTGTCGAAGAAGCAGCACATCGGGGTCTCGTATCAGTACCAACGAATTTTGTCGTATCCGGTTGGAGCGCGGAGCCAAACCCAGACGCACACCATCTTTGGTTTTTACACGCTTTATTTGACCCCGCGGCTCTCTCTGTCGTTGTCGGGTGGTCCGCAATACTCTGACGTTGCGCAGTCTCCTCAGCCGGCGTCGCGCTCGTGGTCACCCGCCGCCACGGCAAGCCTGGGTTGGCAAGGGCAGCGTACCAGTTTTGCCGCTAGCTACTCGCGAATCGTGACCGGCGGCGGCGGATTGCAGGGGGCATTCCATTCGAATAGCGCGAATGCATCCGCTAGCTGGCAGATAGTCCGAACCTGGAGCGTAGGGGCAGGTGCGAGTTACGCAATCAACAAGACTTTGACGCCGTTCGTGTTTCTTTCGAACCCGGGAGGGCACAGCCTTTCTGGAACTGTCTCGATGCGGCACCCGATCGGCCAGCATCTCAGTGCGGAAGCTGGGTACAGCCGGGTGCACCAGAGTTACGGTGGCATCCCGGTCATTGCCAACAGTCCGGATATCAATCGCGAGTTCATCACGATTTCCTATCAATTCGCGAGACCACTAGGAAGATAGCCATGCCAGAAGGCTTCGAAGAACAAAATACAGAGAGTTTCGATCTACAGCGCTACCTGGATGTGGCTCGCCGGCGCCACCTCCACTTCCTGTTACCACTGTTGATTGGATGGCTTGCGGTCTGGGGGACGAGTTGGGTTCTGCCGGCGCGATACAAGTCGGGCACGCTTATCCTAGTGGAGCAGCCCACGATGCCGAAAGACTATGTCACCCCAAACGTCAATGACGATGTGCAGGATCGGCTGCAGAGCATCACTCAACAGATTCTCAGTCGCACGCGCCTTATTCATATCATAGACCAGCTAAATCTCTATGGCGGGGGTAAGAGCCAGGCGACGCCAGATGAAAAAGTCGAACGCATGCGCAAAGACATTGAAATCGAGCTGGTGCGCGACTCCCACAACAACCAAATCACCGCATTCAACGTTCACTATTCCGCAAGCAACCCTTCGGTGGCGCAGCAGGTCACCAGCGAACTGACCAACTTGTTCATCAGTGAAAACCTGGAAGTGCGTCAACAACAATCCGAAGACACGACCAAGTTTCTTGAGGATCAACTGGAGAACGCGCGCAAAACCCTTGCTGAACAGGAAGAAAAGATCCGAGAGTTCAAAGGACAACATGTTGGCGAATTGCCGACACAGCTGGGAACCAACCTGCAGATCCTGAGCGGACTGCAATCGCAGCTACAGGCCGAACAGGATTCGCTCAACACCGCGAAACAACAGCGAGTCTACTTGCAGTCGATGGCTGACCAATACAGGACGCTCCTGGGGACGCGCAAGACCGCGGACGGCGCGCCCATGGGTTTGCCGGCAATTGACCAGGAACTGGACAAACTCAAGTCACAACTGGCAGACCTGAGCTCGCGCTATACGGATCAGCATCCCGACATTCGCAAGTTGAAGAACCAGATTGCCAAGACCGAAAAGACGCGGGACCAACTGGTCGCTGACCTGAAGAACAAAGGCAACGCCAGTCAGCCCGACGGTGCCGGTGCCGGGCATGACGTGGCGGATGTCCAAAACCCGCCAATGCTCCAACTGCAAGGCCAGCTACAGGCCAACCAGATCGAAATCACAAATCGCGAGCAGGGCATTGCCGGGCTGAAAGTGAAAATCAATGATTACCAGGGGCGGTTGAACCAAGAACCAGTGCGCGAGCAACAGCTGGCTGATCTGACCCGCGGATACGATCAATCGAAGGCTAACTACGACGAGCTGCTGAAAAAGAAGAATCAATCCGAGATGGCAACCAGCATGGAGTTGTTGCAACAAGGGGAACGCTTCCGCGTTCTGGATCCCCCCAGTTTGCCGGCGAAGCCGGATTTCCCAGACCGGCTCAAGTTTTGCGGAATCGGATTGGGTGTTGGCCTGGCGTTGGGCGTTGTCGTCGCCGGCGGATTTGAAATGATGGACGATCGGCTATACACCGAGAAAGAAATCAAAGACCTGCTGCCGATGGCGTTGATCTCCGAGATCCCGGAGATCACGAGTCCGTCAGATGAACAACGCGGCAAGCGGAGAATGTGGCTGGGATGGGGCACGGCAGCGCTGGTATTTACCACTATCCTGGTGGGATCCGCGTTCAGTTATTTTCGGGGTTAAGTTCAAGTCCAATGTATAAAGCTTTTTACAATCTGAAGCGGAACCCGTTCGATATCACTCCGGATCCGTCTTTCCTTTTTCCGACGACCCGCCACAACGAGGCGCTGGCATCGCTCTATTACGGAGTGCGGAGGCACAAGGGATTTGTGGTGTTGACCGGAGAGGTGGGCACGGGGAAGACCCTGCTGCTTCGTTGCTTGCTTCAGTTGCTGAAACAGAGCCCTGATGTGGCCTATGCTTATCTTTTTAACAGTCGGCTCTCTCCTACGGAATTTCTACAATACATTGTCAGCGATTTTGGCCGCCCTGCCTCCGGCAAGAACAAGAGTGAACTTCTGATCGATCTTTGCAATTACGTGGTGACGCGCGGTCTCAACAAGCAGACCACAGTACTGATCGTCGACGAGGCCCACCACCTTTCGGCGGAAGCCCTGGAAGAAGTCCGTCTGTTGACGAACCTGGAGACGACCCAGGAGAAGTTGCTGCAAATTCTGCTGGTGGGACAGCCGGAACTGGATGAGAAGCTGGATTCGACAAATCTTAGACAGCTGAAGCAGCGAATCGCGTTTCGCACTCACCTGGAGCCATTGAATTCCGACGACACCAAAGGATACGTCGAACGGCGTCTGCAGATTGCAGGAGCAAACTCGCACGCGAGCACGTTGTTCTCCGCGCAAACGATTGCGGCGGTGTACCGCCATTCGCGAGGTTTCCCGCGGCTGATCAACACAATTTGTGAGAACGCCCTCATCACCTCGTATGCGAGATCAGCACGGAGCGTTACCCCGGAGGTTATTGACGAGGTGGCAAAGGATCTTCGTCTCGATGTGGTTCGTTCGCCAGAGTCCGAAACCACAGACGTACCCAACGAGATGGACGTCCAGAGGGCCGCAAAGGTGATGCTGGATATGTATTCCGCACTGCGAAAGCCTCTCGCGCGCAAGCCAGATTTGGAACAACCTGTACCAGTGCAAGCCACCAAACATGAGCCAATTATTTGACGCTTTACAAAGATCGGAAGCTGAACGGTCCGGCGGTAAGTTTCCGTCATCGTCGCTAGCAACCGAGGTACTGCAGGCTGCCGAGCGCGAAGCGACGGCGGGACGCGAAACGACCGTGGTATGCGACCTCCCAGTGCAAGCTGAAGTATTGGGGGAACAGGAAGTATTCCCCGACTTCCAAGCCGCAGCAGCCCTTGGCATGTTGGCGCAAGCGCAAACCGCGGCTGAGATTGCGGCAAACGACATTGGCGACCCATTCAGCAAGTTCCAGTCTTTGCCGATTGTATTGCCTGCTCAAAGCAGGCTGGTGTGCCTAACGGAAAAGGACAGCCTGGCTTCGGAAAAATTCCGCTTTCTCGGAGTCCGCCTGCGACAGCTTCGGCAAAACCGGCAACTCAAGAAAGTGCTGATCACGAGCGCCATTCCTCAAGAGGGCAAGAGCATGGTGGCTGCCAACCTTGCCTGCACCCTAGCGAGGCGGACCCAGCAGAGAACGATCTTGCTGGAGGGAGATTTACGGCGGCCGTCGCTCTCGCAAATGTTTGGGCTGGGTAAGCTCCAGGGCTTGAGTGAATGGCTGCAAGGAGAACGCGGCCCGGCAACGAGCATCTACCACTTGGAAGGTCCAGGCTTCTGGTTCCTGCCCGCAGGCAGTTCTCCGAGGAATGCGCTTGAACTCATGCAATCCGGAAGGCTCTCGGCGATCATGGACCAACTGGCCGCTTGGTTCGACTGGATCGTCATCGATTCTCCTCCGGTGCTGCCGCTTGCCGACACGAGTCTGTGGGTGCGGTTGGCGGATGGCATTCTTTTGGTGACCCGTCAAGGAACCACTGAAAAGAAGCAGTTACAACGAGGGCTCGAAGCGATCGAGCCCCAAAAACTAATTGGAGCATTGCTGAATTGCTCATCCGGCACGGCCCACAGCAATTACTACTATCACTATCCTCTCCCCAGTTCGCGGCCTGATGACAAGGCGACAGAGTAACTAATCCCAATCGGCAAATAGTTCTCGCTGCATGCGCAGATCGGTTTCCATGCCAATCCATTGTTTCACTAACAATCAACATCACTTACCAGCCCCCGCTCCAGAAAACAGGATGCGGGAGAATCGGAGGGAGTCGTGAATGTGCGACGCTCGGCTAATGGTTCAAGCTTGTTCCCGTCTCTATTAGAGTCGGAATCGCCCGAACAACGTGAAGTCCTGAACGAAGGGACCTTCAAGCGGATGATCTCCATCGAGCGCAAGCGAACGGAGCGCTCCCGAACACCGTTCTTGCTCATGCTTCTCGACATGGGTAACCAGCAGGCTTCGGCAAAGAACGGAAAAGCGCTTGACAGTATCGTGTCCGCCCTGGTGGCATCCACCAGAGAAACCGACGTAATTGGCTGGTACAAAAGCCGTTCCACGGTTGGCGTGATGTTCACCGGCCTGGCGGTCGTTGACAAGAACTCACTCCTGAGCACGATGTTAACCAGGATGAGCGCCACGCTTCGTGACAACTTAACGTTCGAGCAATTCAGCCAGATCAGCATCTCGTTCCACTTCTTCCCCGACGATTGGGATCATGAAATCTCTGACCGTCCGAGCAATCCGACCTTATACCCTGACCTGTCGAGTCCAGACAGTGCGACTCGATTTCTGTCGGGCGCAAAACGAATGATGGATGTTGTCGGCAGCGCGTTGGCGGTGGTCGTTTTGGCCCCCGTGTTCTTGATTATTGCGGTGGCAGTCAAAGTGTCGTCCAAAGGGCCGGTGCTGTTCCGGCAACAACGGATTGGACAGCACGGTAAGCGTTTCACATTCCTGAAGTTCCGGTCGATGCACCTCGGCAATGATTCAAGTGTTCACCAGGAGTATGTGACAAAGCTGATTGCCGGCCAGGCAAAGCGTATACCGTCGAATGGGAATGGCAAGGGTGTCTTCAAGCTTACGAACGACAAACGGATCACGCCAGTAGGAATGTTCCTGCGGAAAACCAGTTTGGATGAGCTGCCGCAGTTCCTGAACGTCCTCATCGGGGACATGTCGCTGGTCGGCCCCCGCCCGGCGATTCCCTATGAAGTGGCAGCGTATCAGACCTGGCACCGTCGCCGCGTACTGGAAGTCAAGCCGGGAATTACCGGGCTGTGGCAGGTGAACGGCCGAAGCCGCGTCAAATTCGACGATATGGTCCGGCTGGACCTGAGATATGCCAAAACATGGTCGCTGTGGGCCGATGTGAAGATCCTCCTGCGCACGCCGGTGGTTGTTGTGTTTGGCGACGGCGCTTACTGAGCAGATTTGTCGAACTTCAATGTCAACTCAACTTCATTCCGTGCAAAAACTTTCTGACCTGGCCCCGAGTGAGCCTGTGCAGAAGGAACGTGGTGACGCCGTGATCAAGTTTGGCGTCATCGGATACGGCTACTGGGGTCCGAATGTGGTCAGAAACCTCGATCAGCTGGACGGATCCGAAGTTCTGGCCGTTTGTGATCAGAGTCCAGCAGCGCGAAAGAAGGCGCAAAAGGCCTATCCACAAGTCAAGGTCACTTCGGAAACGGCCGAGCTGATGGGTTCGACTGAAATCGACGCGATTGCCGTGGTAACTCCGGTGTGGACTCACTACGAACTCGCCAAGGCCGCCCTGGAAAGCGGGAAGCACGTATTTGTCGAAAAACCTTTTACCAGTTGCTCATCCCAGGGCGAAGAACTCATTGAGCTGGCGGCCAAGAAGAACCTCAAAATCATGGTGGACCACACCTTCCTCTTTACCGGGGCGGTGAAAAAGATCGGTCAACTGCTCGAGGAAGGCACCCTGGGAAACATTTATTACTACGATTCCACCCGCGTGAATCTGGGGCTGTTTCAGCACGACGTGAACGTGGTTTGGGATCTGGCTCCGCATGATCTTTCGATCATCGATCATCTGATCAAAGAAAGTCCGGAAGCGGTGGTCGCCACCGGACAGACCCATCTGAACGATCATGAGGACGTAGCGTTTATCACCATCTATTTCCCCAACAAGATCATTGCCCACATCAATGTCAACTGGCTGTCACCAGTGAAGGTTCGCACCACGCTGATCGGCTGCGAGAAAAAAATGCTGGTGTGGAACGATCTGGAAGCCGACGAGAAGATCAAAATCTACGATAAAGGTGTGAACATCACCAGCCGGGAAGGTCTTTACAACCTGTTGGTGCACTACCGCTCGGGTGACATGTGGTCGCCGCAGGTGGAGCAGGTCGAAGCCCTCAAACAGGAACTCGCATACTTCGTGGAGTGCATTGCGAAAGATAAGACACCAATGAACGACGGCAAAGCTGGCCTTCGCGTGGTAAGACTGCTGGAAGCCGCATCCGAGTCGCTCCGCCAGCGTGGCGCGTTGGTGCGCGTCTGAGTTTTCTTCCGACCCGGCTGCGATTAGATTCCATGAAACCAACAGTTTTAATAGCGGCGACAGATCGCTGGTTCCCGACTGCGCGGCTGGCGATGGCTCTGGCGAATGCTGGATGTGTTGTAGACGCCGTCTGCCCTGCGGGTCATCCCATCGGAAAGACGCGCGCAGTAAGGCGAATTCACGGTTACAACGGCATTATGCCGCTGGCGTCATTTGTCCAAGCGATCCGCACGACAAATCCGGAGGTGGTTATTCCGGCTGACGACCTTGCCACCAGGCACCTGCACCAGTTGTACAACCAGGAGCGTGGTCACAGGCAAGCGGGCAATCAGATTTGCGGGTTGATCGAGCGTTCTCTGGGTCCAGCCGAAAGTTTCGGAGTGGTTTATTCGAGAGCAGCCCTCATGCAACTCGCCGAAGAAGAGGGTGTTCGTGTTCCCAAGACGGAAGTGGTGAGGAATGCAAGCGATCTGCAAGATTGGATTAGGCGAGTTGGTTTCCCAACGGTCCTGAAGGCAAACGGCACCTCCGGTGGCGATGGCGTCCGGGTGGTCAATACGGTAGAAGAAGCCGAACGTGCGTTTCGGAAACTGCAGGCACCGCCTCTTTTGGCCCGGGCAGTCAAGCGAGCCCTGGTCGATCGCGATCTCACGCTGATTCGGCCTTCGCTTTCTCGGCATCAATCCACCATCAATGCTCAGGCATTCGTAGCCGGACGCGAAGCGACCAGCACGATCGTTTGCTGGAATGGTGTAGTCCTCGCCAGCCTCCATTTTGAAGTGCTCCAGAAAGTACGGCCGACCGGACACGCGACAGTAGTTCGGTTGATCGAGCACCCAGAAATGTCAGCAGCCGCGGAAAAGATCGCCCGACGATTGAAGCTTTCCGGATTGCACGGTCTTGATTTCATGCTGGAGGCGAATACGGGAAGTGCCTACCTGATTGAGATGAATCCCCGAGTGACGCAAGTCGGTCATTTGGCGCTCGGACCAGGACGGGACCTTCCGGCAGCCCTGTATGCGGCCCTGACCGGAAAAAATGTTCAGCCCACTCCGAAAGTGACAGAAAGTGACACGATTGCTCTGTTCCCCCAGGAGTGGATGAGAGACTCGGCAAGCCCGTTCCTGTTATCTGCGTATCACGATGTCCCCTGGGAAGAGCCGGCGCTGGTGAGTGCCTGCGTGAGCAAGCGCCGACAGCAACGCGCTCCGAGTTCGCGAAAAAACCGACTTCAAACGCGCTCCGCCACTGTGCCGTATAAGCATACGGTTACAGAGTCGCTCGTGGCCGGACTTGCGCCTCGCAAATAAACCGAGATTTCTCCATTCATGAATCCCTATGTATCCATCGCCGACGACGTAAAGCTTGGGCGAGACGTCAAGCTCTCCAAGTTCATCAACCTTTACGGCTGCGAAGTCGGTGATGAGTCGAAGATCGGCGCGTTCGTTGAGATCCAAAAAAACGCGAAAGTCGGAAACCGTTGCAAGATCTCGAGCCATACGTTCATCTGCGAAGGAGTCACGATCGAAGACAACGTTTTCATCGGACACGGAGTCACGTTCATTAACGACAGCTATCCGCGCGCGACGACAGCCGAGGGAGGCCTGCAAACCGAAGCCGACTGGAAAGTGGAACGGACCGTCGTCAGGAAAGGCGCTTCGATTGGCTCGGGCGCCACAATTCTCTCTAACATCACGATCGGCGAAAACGCTATTGTCGGCGCGGGCAGCGTGGTCACCAAAGACGTTCCGGCCAACTGCATCGTCGCGGGAAATCCAGCCAAGCTTTTGCGTTCGGTCGACCAGGCCGTCGAGGTCACGAAATAAGTTCCATCGAGCCTAACGAGCCTAAGAAGAGCTCAGCATGAATACTCGACAATTGAAAATCGGATTGCTCGGATGCGGTAATGTAGGGCGTGGCTTGGTCGAGCTTGTCAACCGGAACAGCTCCCTGATTCGCCAACGCATGGGCGTGGAGCTGGGCATTACGAGAATCCTGGTCCGCGATCTGAAAAAGGAACGGCCCGGCGTGGACCGCTCGTTGCTCACCATCGAGCCCGGGAAGGTGCTCGACAACGGCTGCAACCTGATGATCGAAGTGATCGGCGGCATTGAGCCTGCCCGAGAATTCATCCAGCATTCGCTTTCCCGGGGAAAGCATGTGGTGACCGCCAACAAAGCCCTGCTCGCTCTGGACGGCTTCCATTTGATGCAGGCAGCGGAAACTCACAAAGTGTGCCTGGGATTTGAAGCCAGCGTCTGCGGCGGAATTCCGATTATTCGCGCTCTGCGCAGCGGCCTGGTCGGCAATAACATTCAGCAGTTGAGCGGGATTCTCAACGGCACGTGCAATTACATTCTGACGCGGATGAGCGAAGACCGGCTGAACTTCGACGCGGCCCTTCGCCAGGCGCAAACCCAAGGGTTTGCGGAAGCTGATCCGAGTCTCGACATAGACGGTCTCGACGCTGCGCAAAAGCTGAAGATTCTGAGCGAATTGGCATTTCATGCCCAGGTGTCGACCAGTTCGATTCCGGTCGAGGGCATTCGTGATATTACGCTCGACGACATTGAGGCTGCGTCGGATATGGGCTATGTCATCAAACACGTTGCCACCGCGGAACTAGTGCGGGGCTCGGTCGCACTTCGCGCCGCGCCGGTGATGCTGCCCAAAACGCACCAGTTGGCCGGTGTCCACGATGAAAATAATGCCGTGCTGGTGCGTGGAGATGCCGTGGGCGAAATGCTGTTCTCGGGCAAAGGAGCAGGGTCGCTGCCCACCGCCAGCGCGGTCCTATCCGACGTCATCGATATCGCTTGCCACAAGAACCGTTTTTCCGTGAACTCGGAGGGGCGGGTCAGCGCAAGCGTCAGCGACGATCAACCCAGCAAATACTACATACGTTTTGCGGTCCGCGAGCCCAGCGCCATCGGCCGCATCACGACGGTGTTTACTCGGAACGGGATAGAAGTTAGTCGTGCGGCGGCAGTCTGGGCGAGAAGCAATTCCACGAAGCACCAGGTGCGAGTATTAACGCTTCCCAGTACGCGAAAGGCAATCGACACGACACTGCGCGCGGTCGCCCAATTGGGGCTTGAGACCGGAAGAAATCTGACCCTGAAAGTCGCTGGCTAGCCCCTCAAGCCGGCATTTGTCCCGCCCAATCTATCCAAGAAATTGAGGTCACCTAATGACAGTTTCCAATAACGTTCCCTTTCTTGATCTGGTCACACCGCACGTCGAACTCGAAGAGGAACTGATCAGTGTTTTCCGCCAGGCGCTACGCACGGCTGGGTTTATCGGCGGCCCGATGGTAGAGGATTTCGAGAAGGCATTTGCCGCGTTCTGCGGTACGACCCACTCGATCGCAGTCAGCAGCGGAACCGACGCCCTGCGGTTTGCTCTGATGGCCTGCGGCGTAAAACAAGGCGATGTCGTTGTGACCGTGCCTCACACCTTTATCGCGACGACTGAGGCAATCTCCCAGGCAGGCGCTTTGCCCGAGTTTGTCGACATTGACGAGCGCACCTACAACATGGATCCGGAGAAGCTTCGGGAGTACCTGGAGACCCAGTGCGAAAAAGACAAATCCGGCAAGCTCATCAGCCGTCGCAGCGGCCGGCACGTCACCGCGGTGGTTCCAGTTCATCTGTACGGGCAAATGGCCGACATGGACGCGATTCAGGAACTGGCCGACCGGTATGGTCTGATCGTGATTGAAGATGCCTGCCAGGCGCATGGAGCCGAATATTTCTCCCGCAAGCATAGTCGTTGGATGAAGGCAGGATCGATGGGACGGGCAGCAGCGTTCAGTTTTTATCCAGGCAAGAACTTAGGTGCCTGTGGCGAGGCCGGCGCGGTGACCACCAATGATGCCGGCCTCGCCAAGAAAATCAGCATGCTCCGCGATCATGGCCAAGCGAAGAAATACTATCACGATATGGAAGGCTATAACGGACGCCTGGATGCGATTCAGGCTGGACTGCTGCATGCGAAATTGGCTCATCTCGAAAAATGGAACGCCCAGCGGCGAGAACGCGCTGGTGCATACAGTCGCTTATTCGCTGCAACCGACGACATCATCGCTCCTCCGTTCGAGCCCTCGTGGTCCCGGGCGGTGTATCACCTGTTTGTGATCCGCTCCGAAGACCGAGACGGCATGATGAGCCACCTGAAGAAAGCCGGCATCGGCACTGGGATTCATTATCCGATTCCGTTACACCTGCAGAAGGCATATGCGTCGATGCACTATCGCTTGGGAGACTTTCCCGTGACAGAAAAAGCAGCAGCGGAAATCGTTTCCCTGCCGATGTTCCCGCAGTTGACTGCGGAGCAGCAGACGAGGGTGGTTGAGGAAATCGTTAGCTTCACGTCTAGGTTCACCCACAAGAACGCCGAGGCCGAAATAACGTCTCTGGCTTCGGTCGACCGAACCGCGTAGGAAGAGTTATTGCAAACTAATATGGCCACGGGCATCCAGACTATCGTTCAGCCACAGTTTGACTGTCTAGATAAGACGGCGCTTCCGACGTACGTGCTTATCACCCCGGCACGGAATGAGGCTCGGTTCATCGAGTTCACCCTCAAATCCATGGTCGGGCAGGAGTACCGTCCGCTAAAGTGGGTGATTGTCAGCGACGGATCGACCGACGGCACCGACGACCTCGTCCGCAGGTATGCTGTCGACAATCGTTGGATCGAGTTGCTGCGGATGCCGGAGCGTGCAGAACGTCACTTCGCTGGAAAGGTTCACGCCTTCAACGCTGGTTATGCCAGAGCGAAGGATCTGAACCCGGATGTCATCGGCAATCTTGATGCCGACGTGTCGATAGAACCGGATCACTTTAAGTTTCTCCTGACCAAGTTTGCCGAAAACCCTGATCTCGGCGTCGGTGGTTCGCCTTTCCGGGAAGGGTCGCAACAGTACGACTACCGCTTTTCGAACATCGAAAATGTCTGGGGCGGTTGCCAATTGTTCAGACGAGAGTGCTTCGAATCTATCGGCGGTTACCCGCCCCTGAAGGGCGGAGGAATCGACCATATCGCAGTCCTTTCCGCACGAATGAAGGGTTGGAAGACCCAAACCTTTACCGATAAGGTTTGCATCCATCACCGGACGATGAATACTGCCGAACAAAGTCCACTGAAAGCCAAGTTCAAACTGGGAGCCAAGGATTACTCCTTTGGAAATCATCCGCTCTGGGAGCTGTTCCGGACCTTGTATCAGACGCTAAACCCGCCTCTCGTCTTCGGCGGCTTGGCCTTGGGCGCCGGCTATTTCTGGTCAATGGCCCGGCGGGCGGAGGTCTCGGCACCCCGCGACGTGGTTAACTTCCTCCGGCGCGAACAGCTGCAGCGACTGAGAAGGCTTGTCCAAAAGCCTTGAATCCCACTTCAGGCTGCGATTTCTTCCTGATTGTTGCCTCGATTGATCGGTTAGCTTGTGGCGGCGGAGCCTCGCAGCGGCCGCCTTTTCAAGTTCGAGAACAAGTGAACCGCCTTTATAAAGCAACATTGTACGGAGACTAGGACATGTATATTGTGGATCGAACTGCAAGGTTTGTGCGCGGGTTTCTGCTGAGCTACGGCCCGTCGAATATTAAAAGGTTCTTTTGGGACAAGGAATATTCGGAAGAGAAGTGGTCCTTTGCCTACAACACCGTTGGCGATTGCGTCTACAGCCATCTCGAAAGGCATACGGCGGACGCCACCATCCTTGACATCGGTTGCGGCTCTGGGAACACGGCGACGGAAATGGCTCCGAACTATTGGAGCTACCTCGGTGTGGATATATCGGAAGCGGCTTTGGCCAAGGCGCGCAAGCGGAGCGAAGGGTGCGGCCAGGGGAGCAAGAATCGTTTTGAATGCGGCGATTTCCTTACTTACGTTCCGACCGAACAATATGATGTAATTCTCTTCCGCGAGTCGATGTACCACGTCCCGCTTGGTAAAGTGAAAGCGACGTTGGATCGCTACTCGGTATATTTGAAGAATGGCGGAGTATTCGTAGTCCGATTGTATGCATCGAGTGCGGACAGACCCAATGGTGAGGACAAATCCCGACCAGCCGCGATGCTCAGCATCATGGAAACCGATTTTGATGTGCTCGAGAAGGCTCGCTATGACGTTCCGGGACAACCGACAGTAATGGTTTTTCGGCCTAAGACATGCCTGAAGAATTGAACCTTGCCGGCAGCGACGTGGTTTTAGAGGAACTTCGAGAAATGCAAGCTACTCAGAAGAACGTCGAAATCGCGATTAAGGGGAAGTGGTTCAGGGTGCCCGCCCTAGAGGTCAATGGGAAAGACATCATTGTCCGGGGAAAGTGGATTCGAATCGCGCGCGTCGAAGCGGAGGAATGGCTGGAATCGGAATTGGAGGATCCGCAGGGGTGCGTCCAGGTCTTGAAGCAGCAGCGGTCCGCTGATCTGCGCGCGGATATCTTGAGTTTCGCCCAGAAGCTTCCCGAAATCCGCCCCAAGTACCAGTACCCCGTCGAATGGGAGAGCATCGCGGCGGTTCGCCTCACCACCTTCCAGGAGTGGTGGGAGGGCCTGCCCCAGGAAACCCGCAAGAACGTCCGCAGAGCGCAAAAACGAGGCGTGGTGGTTCAGGTCCGGAGTCTCGATGATGACTTGATTCGGGACATCCAAATTCTGAATAACGACTCCCCGGTGCGGCAGGGAAAAGTCTTCACGCACTTTGGAAAGACTCTCGACCAAGTAAGGAGAGATCAGCAGGCATTTCTCGACCGGTGCGACTACATTTGCGCCTATCACGAAAAGGAGTTGATCGGCCTTGTGAAGTTGATCTATCGGGGAGATGTGGCTTCCATCTTGACCTTTCTTCCTAAGGCAAGTCATCAGGACAAGAGGCCGGCCAACGCCATGATGGCCAAGGCGGTCGAACTGTGCGCTGAAAGAAAGATCCAGTACCTGATCTTCGGGAAATTCAATTACGGAAACAAGCAACATACTCCGTTGCGGGAATTCAAGACTCGGAACGGGTTTGAGGAAGTGCTGGCGCCGCGCTATTACGTACCGTTGACCGTGAAAGGGGTGATCTGCGTAAGGCTGAAGCTGCATCGCGGCCTTCTCGGATTCTTGCCACACAGCGTCATTACCTTTCTGGTGAACACGCGCGCCAAACTACATGCCTTTAAGTATGAGCCGGTGTAGCTCAATGCCAGAGCGGTCGCATCGTTTGCGGCAGATGGGGCGTTCAAATCCTCCCGCCGGCTCCAAATTCACACTGACACTCGCGGTAAACCTCCTAGCTCGAACCGAAACTTAAATGCCAGGCATCTTTGGTCTTATAACCAGTAAGCCCCGCGCTTGGGCCGAGCCGCAGTTGCTGCAGATGCTCAAGGTCCTCCGGCACGAGTCCTTCTACACAACGGGGACCTGGATCAATGAGCAGTCCGGGGTGTATGTCGGGTGGACGGCGCGCGAGAATTCATTCTCCGATGGGATGCCTATCCAAAACGAGCGCGGCGACGTCCTGGTGTTTTCTGGAGAAGAATACTCGGAACCTGAGACGGTCCAGAAGCTCAAGGAGCGCGGTCACCAGTTCAAACCAGGGGGCGCGTCGTATCTGATTCACCTCTATGAAGACGATCCCTCTTTCCCGAAGAGCTTGAATGGTCGATTTCAAGGGCTTTTGACTGACCCAGCTCGCGGGGTAGCGATGCTCTTCAATGATCGCTACTCGATGCATCGACTCTACTATCACGAGGCGAAAGATGCGTTCTATTTCGCGGTGGAGGCCAAGGCGATCTTGGCTGTGCGCCCCGAACTTCGGCGGACTGATGCACGGAGCCTAGGTGAATTTATTTCATGTGGATGTGTGCTGGAGAATCGCACGCTTTTCGAGGGCGTGCAGGTGGTGCCCGCCGCGTCAGCATGGACCTTTCGAGCCGGGTCAGTCGAGGCCAAGAAAGCGTATTTCGAGCCCCGCGAGTGGGAACAACAAGACCTTCTGGATCCGGAATCCTATCACCGAGAAATCCGAGAGATATTCTCGCGCCGTTTCCCCCGCTACCTCAACGGCCATGAGAGGATCGGAGTATCACTGACCGGAGGGCTCGATACTCGGACGGTGATGGCTTGGCAGAAGTTCGCTCCGCAATCGCTGCCCTGCTATACGTACGGAGGCATCGATCGAGAATGCCGTGACGTCGTGGTGGCGCGCCGGATTGCCCGGGAATGCCAGCAGCCCCACAAGGTGATCTCCGTAGGCGACGAGTTCTTCGCGAAATTCCCTCATTATGCGGAACGCAGCGTCTATCTGACGGATGGCTGCGTGGAGGTGACTCGTGCCCCCGATTTGTATCTCAGCGAGAAGGCTCGCGAGATTGCCCCGGTAAGGATGACGGGACTCTACGGGGACGAGATACAACGCCCTCAGACTCGAGCCTTCAAGCCCCTGGACCCGGCTCCTGGACTGTACAGTCCAAGTCTTCTTCCCTCCGTCGCCGCGGCTCGCCAGACGTATACGGAACTCATTCAGGGGCATCCGACCACTTTTTCAGCGTTTCGACAGGCACCCTGGCACCATTATGGCATTCTGTCATTGGAGCAGACCCAACTGGCGGTGCGTACGCCATACCTCGATAACGACTTCGTGCGCACAGCGTTTCGAGCGCCACAATCGGTTACCGCGAACAACGATCAACGAGTACGTCTCATTGGCGACGGCAGCACCGCGATGCAGCGGATTCGCACCGATCGCGGTTTTGGCGGGCGACCAGGCCTAGTGAGCTGGGTTGACCGGAATTACCAGGAATTCACGTTCAAGGCCGAATATGCCTACGACTACGGCATGCCGCAGTGGCTTGCCCGGCTCGATCATTTCTTCTCGCCGTTGAAGTTGGAACGCCTCTTCCTAGGGAGGCATAAGGTGTACCACTACCGCATCTGGTACCGCGACGGCTTAGCAAACTATGTCAAGGAAATGTTGCTCGATTCGCGCGCTCTGTCGCGTCCGTATCTTGAACGGAAAGGTGTGGAGGCCACTGTCCGCGGCCATCTCAAGGGCGATCGCAACTATACCACCGAGATTCACCGGTTGCTTTCGCTGGAACTGATACACCGGCTTTTCCTGGATGCCAGATGACGTTGCAGGCCGGTCTTCGCCACGACTGACACAGCTTAGAATGAATCCTTCACTCGCCAGCCTCATTTGTGCGTGCGGCATCGCGGCGCTTTTCTACCTCGACAAAGACAGGTCGGTTCGGACCTCTAAAGCTCTCTGGCTGCCGGTTGTCTATTTATGGATCGTTGGATCAAGGTCCGTATCAGTCTGGCTGGGCGTTACCCCGCCCGATGGAACGAATGTCCAGATTGACGGTAGCCCCCTTGACGCTGCTGTTTTCGGAGTTCTACTTGCAACCGCTATAGTTCTCCTCATTCGGCGGAGCAGCCGGACGCGCACTTTGCTGGCGGCAAACTGGCCGATCTTGATTTACGTCTTCTATTGCCTCATCAGCGTTGCTTGGTCATATCATCCGGAAGTTGCGTTCAAGCGATGGCTTAAAGCCTGCGAGGACGTTGCGATGGTCTTAGTCATCCTTACAGAGGGACTGCCAGGCGCCGCTTTTAGACGTCTAGTCTCTCGCGTTGGCTTCCTTTTGTTTCCCGCTTCAGTGCTCTTGATCAAGTACTATGACAGTCTCGGCAGGGGATACGATCCCAGCGGAGGGATATCGAATACCGGAGTGACGACAAATAAAAACGAGCTCGGCCTCATCGTGTTGGTCATTTCGCTGGGCGCGCTGTGGAATGTGCGGGCGCTCCTCATACACAACGATGAGCCTCGTCGGGGTAGGCGCTTGGTGGCCCAGGGCACCCTACTTACCTTCGGCATTGTGCTTCTGCAAATGGCCCACTGTGCCACCGCTACCGCCTGCTTCGTCCTCGGTGGAGGGCTCATGCTCGCGACAGGTCTCCGTGCGATCAGAATCCGTCCCGCCCGGGTTCACATCCTTTGCCTGGCAATCATTCTTGTCGGAGGAGTCGCTTTGCTTGTCGGCGGCGAAGGAAACGCTGCACACGCCTTAGGTAGACAGTCGAATCTTAGCGGGAGAACAGAGATTTGGGCGGCCGTGATTCCAGCCGTATCCAACCCGATCGTCGGCGATGGGTTCGAGAGTTTCTGGATTGGGCCGGACGTGCAGAAAGTATGGCGCAGCCTTTCAGGCTGGTGGCACCCTGAAGATCTCAACGAAGCGCACAATGGTTACATAGAGGTTTACTTGAACCTCGGCTGGATCGGCGTGGGTCTGATCTCACTCATTCTGATAAGTGGCTACAGGCGTGCGGTAGCGGCGTTCCGGCTGAACTCGTCCATCGGCGGCCTAATGTTAGCGTATATCATCGTCTCCGCAGTCTACAACATAACCGAAGCTGGATTCCGGTCGCCGCATTCGATGTGGATCTTTCTGCTTCTAGCCATATTCAGTGCAGGCGGCATTCCTGCCGGTCTCTTCGGCCATGAAAAGCTCAAAATCCTTGCCTCGCGCGGCGGCGCGGCGAGCAAAACAGCTGCCAGCGATAAGTTCATCCCGGAGAGGGAGACCGTTTACGCCGTCGGCCGGTTTTAGCAAGAGCGTCCGGGATAGTCGAAAATGCTTTTTGATACGCCAGTTTATTTCGTGTTTCTTGTGCTAGTCGTCGTCTCGTACTGGCGGCTCAAGTGGCGTGCTCAGAATGTACTGCTGTTGGGCGCCAGCTACTTCTTTTACGGATGGTGGGATTGGCGATTTCTGCTACTGATGATGGGGTCGACTGCCATTGACTTCGTCATTGCGCGCAAGATCGAGGACGCATCACATCCCGCAAAACGCAGAGCGCTGCTGATCGCCTCGCTCGTGGTCAACTTTACGATTCTTGGTTTCTTCAAGTACTTCAACTTCTTCCTGAATTCGACAGCACTCGCGTTAGATGGCTTAGGGTTCCACAACGTTCCCCGAACCTTTCTCGCGATCATCCTCCCTCCGGGCATCTCTTTTTATACCTTTCAGGAAGTAGCCTACATCGTCGACGTCTATGCCGGAAGAATCAAAGCCTCGAGGCGGTTCGTGGACTATGGGTTGTTTATCAGCCTGTTTCCGCATTTGATTGCCGGTCCAATCCAGCGGCCGTCGCACTTGCTCCCCCAGGTCCAAAAGCCACGCACGTTCCAACCGGCAGCCTTTCGAGATGGTTGCATGCTGATCCTGATGGGGTTGGTGCGCAAGACAGTAATCGCCGACAACTGTGGGCATTTGGCGGATGCAGCTTTTAGTGGACGCCTGGGCAATGACGGTTGGGCGACACTGATTGGCGTATACGCCTTCGCCTGGCAGATTTACGGCGACTTCAGCGGCTACAGCGACTTGGCTCGAGGCAGCGCACAACTGTTGGGCTTTCATTTTATGGTCAATTTTCGCCAGCCTTACCTGGCGGTCAGCCTGCAGGATTTTTGGCGTCGCTGGCACATCAGCCTGAGCACGTGGCTGCGAGATTATCTTTACATTCCCCTCGGCGGAAATCGTGGGAGCGAAGGGAAAACATACCGCAATTTGTTGACGACTATGCTCCTGGGAGGGCTCTGGCATGGTGCGAATTGGACATTCGTAGTGTGGGGAGCGATTCATGGATTTGTGCTTTCTATCGAGAGATTCGTGTTTGGGCACCGCAAGAGTCACGTTGAACCGCGAGCTCTGGGAAAAATCGCTCGTCAGGTAATCACGTTCCATGTGGTCTGCTTCTCTTGGATATTCTTCCGTGCCGAGAGCCTTTCAGGTGCGTTCATGATGATTAGGAGGTTGGGCCATTTCCAATGGTCGCCCGACTACGCGGCTGCCTGGCTTTTTCTAGCAATTCTCGGCGGACTCGGACTCCTTATGGACCTGCAGTTGGAATACAGTGGCGACGAGTATGTCTTTCAGACCAAGTCACCAGTACTTGGCTTTGGAGCTGCGCTTGGAGCGATGATATTGTTGATCTTCTTTTCGGCCAGTGGAAGTCATGCCTTCATCTATTTCCAGTTCTGACCATGCTCTAGGACGCGCTCGGATCGATCGCTCTGACCGTTCCGTCGGACATGCTCAGATCGATCGCTTTACGATCGCGTTGCTGTGTACGTCCCTCGCACTGCTGGTTTTGGTAGAAGCAGTGAGTGTTGTGGGCTTCGACCGTACCAGTAGGGTGCAACGCATCGAATTGTCGGAACGACGGACGCTGCTGGGTGTCCGCGACCCGGAAGCAAGTAACGATCCGCATATTGCCGTGCTCGGAAATTCGCTGATGCTCGAAGGAGTCGACGTCTCGCTTTTGCGCGCAAAGATAGTGCCCATGTATATTCCGGTTCCGTACTTCGTGCTGGCGACGAATTACTATGACTGGTTCTTCGGTTTGAAGCGCTTGTTCGCGGAAGGTATGCGGCCGCGGTACGTGTTACTAGGGTTAAGTCCGAACCAACTAGCCGCGCCCGGTATCCGGGGGGACTATTCTGCGCGCTATCTCTTTCAGCAGTCCGATCTCATCGACGTCGTGCGAGAGACGCACATGGATGCCACGACGGCAAGCGGGTTTCTGTTGGCTCACTATAGCGAGTACTACAGCACGAGGGAGGCAACTCGCGGGTTTTTCATGCTCCGCGTCCTTCCCGGTGTCGGCGAGTTGTTTCATACCCTTTCGGGGAGCTTTCGCGACCCCGAAATTAAGGAAGCCGCGCTCGAACCTTTGGCGGCCGTAAGGCTAACTGCTCTCGATCATTTGTGCCGCGCCAATGGCTCGCATTTTGTTCTCGTAGTACCGCCTTCCTATCAGAAGGGAGCACAGATCATAGGGCGGGTCGGCCACCGGCGAGGAGTCACGGTACTTTTGCCCGTGGCAGAGGACGAGTTTGATGTTAGCTACTACCAAAGCGATGGTGTTCATTTGAACGGCAAAGGATCGCAAGTTTTTACTACTCGCCTCGCGGCCAGTCTGCGCGAGCAGTTGCGGAAGTAAGTGTGCTGGCGCCGTCGATTCCGACTCGAACCACCGACGTCCCGAAGTTGTTAACAAGCGATAAGGAATAAGAGTTGAAACCATTTCAGCCCGACGGCACCTTCCACCCTATCGCTACAGGCAAGGGACTTCGCCGGTCTGCGGTTCGTGGCGCGGGAGCGGCCATCGCCGGTTCGTCGGGTAGCTTCGCGGTGCAAGTCGGGTCAGTGGTTATCCTGGCACGGCTGCTTACCCCGTCTGATTTCGGAATCGTGACCATGGTCACCACGTTTAGCCTTCTGCTTCGCAGCTTTGGTCTGAATGGATTTACGGAATTGATCATGCAGCGCGAGGAACTCACAGATTCTCTCGCGAGCAACCTCTTTTGGATTAATTTGGGCGTTGGTACGATTCTTACCCTCGCGTTCGCCAGTTCGGGTGCGCTGCTTGCGCTTTTCTATCACAGCTCGACTGTGGTTCGAGTGACTCAGGGTATGGCGTTGACGATCGGGGTTGGCTGCTTGGGCAATATTCATATGGGACTGTTGCAGCGCGCCATGCATTTCAGGACCACGGCAATCATCAATTTCATTGGGCAAGTTTCCTATGTGATCGTGTGTATTATCTTGGCGACGGCGGGCTGGCACTACTGGGCGCTGGTGTGGGGCAGTGTGATACAGAACGCATGCCTAGCAGCGGCTGCTTTTTTGGCATGCCGATGGACACCGAGATGGCCGAGGAGCGCCTCAGGCACCGGTTCAGCGTTGAAGTTCACGATGAACGTCTATTCGCATTTTGCTTTCGGTTACTTGACTCGCAACACGGACAACCTCCTCGTTGGCTGGCGGTTTGGCGCTCCGGCACTTGGATTTTATAAGAAGGCGTACGACTTGTTCGTTCTGCCAGAAACGCAGTTGTTGGCGCCATTGTCCGCCGTGGTCGTGAGTACACTTAGCCGGGTCAACCAGGACCCCGAACAGTTCCAACGCTACTTTCTGCGGACGATTTCGGTTCTCGCGCTTGTGGGGATGGGAATCGGAGCGGATTTCGCTTTAGTTGGAGTAGACCTCTTTCGCTTTCTTCTGGGGCCTGGCTGGGAGGAGGCGGGTCGAATCTTTGCCCTATTCGGTCCGGGGATCGGAGTGATGTTGTTGTATAACACGCACGGCTGGATTCATCTTTCAATCGGCCGCCCCGACAGATGGTTTCGCTGGGGTCTGATGGAATTTGCGTGTACGGTGACCCTATTCTTGCTGGCACTACGGTGGGGCCCTTCCGGAATCGCCTTTGCGTGGACGACCTCGTATTTCCTTCTGATGTTCCCCGGTTTCGCATATGCGGGAAAGCCAATTGGACTAAGTATCCGGTCAATATTCGCTGTGATCTGGAAATTTCTTGCGGCATCAATCTGGGCAGGGTGTGTGACTGCTCTGATCATCAGGGCTGTGCCGCCCTTTGGAGCGGTGCTCGGTGCTCAGGGCGCTTTCGCGAGAATGGTTTCAGTTTCTTTCGTTTTTGGTGCCTTCTATCTCTTTGGAGTGATTGCCCTCCACCGGGGCCTTAAGCCGATCAATGAGACCGTTTCAATTCTCCGCGACCTTTTGCCCGAACGCCCAATAAGAGGCGCAGTGACTGTAGCCGTCGATACATAATGCGCGTCGGCATGCTAACCGTGAATCCCGAAAGTGAACCTGGGAAGAGGTAAGGGTCAGTACACTTACTCGAATAAAACTAACTCATTAATAATATTTACCTTACGCTTAGTACGACACCTAATTCGGGTTTGAGAGACTTTTTCCCCAAGGATAGTTTATGAACCGATTGCGTCTCCTGCTGTTAGCGCCATCCTGCGATCCAGAAGCTATCAGTATCCCTTTTGTCAGTTATTGTCACGCGGCAGCGTTGGCGAAACTCCATGACGTCACTTTGGTTGTTGGATCGGCCGTTGAGGGCCCTGTGCGCAGAGCAGAGGCGCCGTTTCGAACCATCGAAGTGGTGCGGACGCCAAAACTCGATCGCGCCTTTGATTGGGGTTTTCGCACATTGTTAAGAAGCAACTATGACACTCAGTTGTTGACTGCATACGGGTATCCGTTTTCTCTTGCCTTTGAATGGCGCGCCTGGCGGCAGTTACAGCGCCGTATCTTTACGGGTGAGTTCGATGTCGTCCTGCGCCTCCTGCCGATGACGCCAGTGCTGCCAAGTCCGTTTGCTTTCTTCCTGCGTAAGGGCCCTATACCCTTCGTGATGGGGCCGCTCAATGGTGGCTTGCGGTCCGCGCGCGGCTTTAGCCAGCCGGACAAGCAAAGGGAATGGATAAACTTTGGATTCAGGAATCTGTCCCGGTTTCTGCCTTTTGCACGGTCCACCTATCGGCACGCGGCAGCCATCATCGCTGCCACGTCCCACATGCGTGCTCAGTTTGCCGAGTATCGCGACAAGCTATTTTTTGTCCCAGAGAACGGAATTGCTCGCTCCTTGTGCGTCGCTGACTCGCGCAGTCCGGAGACCAGCGCTAAACTTGAGCTGATCTTCGTAGGCGGCTTGGTTCGCCGGAAAGCCTGCTACATCGGACTGCGCGCGGCGGCCCCGCTTTTGCGGAGCGACTTGGCCCGCTTCACCATTATCGGCGATGGCCCGGAGCGGAGCCGCCTCGAGGAACTGGTGAAATCCCTTGAAATCGAGAAGGCCGTCTCCTTCCGTGGCTGGCTGAGCCATGCGGAAGTCCTCAAGCGCTTGCGATCCGCGGATGTGGTGGTGCTTCCAGCGATCCGTGAGGGCGGTGGGGGCGTGGTCTTTGAAGCTCTCGCGAGCGGCACCGTGCCCCTGATCCTAGACCACGGCGGGCCCGGGGATATCGTTCATCCAGAAGTGGGGTACAAAGTTCCTCCTTCCAACGAGGACGAAGTGGTATTACAGATGGCAACGATTCTGGGTGATCTCGCGGCTAATCGGGACCTTCTTAATAGATTACGACAGCGAGGCATGTCCTACGCCCGGGAGTGCCTGACTTGGGATGCCAAGGCGCAGGCCACAACTCAGGTTTTGAATTGGGCTGTGCGCCAAGGTCCAAGACCGGACCTTCCGTGGTCAAAGATGGCGCGGGTAAAGTGTCTGGATGATCTTGAAAACGATAGCCTGGAGCATCCCGCGCCGCAACACCGACAACTCTTAGCACGTTCATGAGATTTTTCGAGGCAATGAATGAGGGAAGTTTGAATAACCGCGATCCCAAAAAGGTAGTAGTCGTCATCGGAACCCGGCCTGAGGCGATCAAATTGGCGCCAGTAGTGCTGGAATTGGAGAGGCATCGGGCGCACTTCGAGACCCGGATCTGCGTCACGGGACAGCACCGCGAAATGCTCGACCAGATGCTACGAGTTTTCGGCCTGCGACCGGACTACGATCTAGGGGTTATGAAGTCGGGGCAAGACCTTGCCGAGGTGACGGCGGCCTGCCTGACGGGGCTCGACCGGATCCTGCGGCAGGAAGGTCCGGCCTTGGTGCTTGTGCAGGGGGATACGACCACGACCTTTGCTGCCGCGCTTGCAGCATACTACCACCACATTCCAGTTGGGCACATCGAAGCCGGCCTGCGCACGGGCAAGAAGAACGATCCTTTTCCCGAGGAAATCAACCGCCGCCTCGCAACCCACCTTTCGGATTTCCATTTCGCCCCCACGGAATCCGCGGGGAACAACCTACTCTTAGAAGGGGTCAGCCCGGAGAACATATTGGTAACTGGAAACACGGTTATCGATGCCCTGTTACTCACACAGGCGCGTTTGGCAGAAGAACCAAGCGCGGCGGTCGATCACTTGGGCCCGACCGATGGGTTGCGGATTATTCTCGTGACCGCTCATCGGAGAGAGAGTTTCGGTCTACCATTTCGCCGAATCTGCGAGGCGGTTCGAGCCCTTGCTGAGAAACGACGCGATGTGCTCGTGGTTTATCCTGTTCACCTGAACCCCAACGTGCAGGCCCCTGTACGCGAAATTCTCGGCGGCGTACCCAACGTCAAACTGATCGCGCCGCTGGACTACGTCTCCTTTGTGGCCTGCATGCAGCGAGCCTACATCTTGCTCACCGATTCCGGAGGTATCCAGGAAGAGGGGCCATCGCTGGGCAAGCCCGTTCTGGTCATGCGCGAAGTCTCAGAGCGCCCTGAAGCGATTTCTGCCGGCACCGCCTGCCTCACGGGCACAAATCCGGAGGCGATTATCGCAGCCGTAAGTTCGCTCCTTGACGACCCGGACTGCTACAAGCGGATGACTAGCCGCCCCAATCCTTACGGCGATGGTCACGCTGCCGAGCGAATCGTCCAGTTCCTTATTAGCCGGATGACAAACCCGCCGTCCCCGGCGGGACGCCTCATTGATCAGCCGATCCGGATGTCTCAGCGCGATAACGTCTCCGGCGGTAAGGTGGCGGGAGTCGGTGGAACCGGTAGCGGTAAGCCCCACTCTTCGCAGGAATTCTCCGGGGCAGGCGGGTCGAATCTTTGAAACGGCGTCATGAGCGGTCGCGGATGCGAAGGCGCAGCCTGTTACCCGAGTCCTGCTCTGGATTCGCGGTGGACTGAAGCCAGACCTTCAGCCGCCTAAGATACTGTTAGCGGTAATAGCTCCAATAACTGTGCAGAGAGCGAGTAACCCGCGGATACGAGCTTAGAATCAAAGTCGGCTGTGAATGATAATGCAAACGAGTAGCGTTGTTGAGGAGTCCTTGGCTAAGGAGGTTGAGGTTCAAAAGCAGGCAATATCCGATTCACGGTGGGGAATCGAGGCTGCGTTGCTGACGGGCTGCCAGGACAGGCCTTATGCATTCGGGTTGGCGATGGCACTCATTTCGAAAGGCGTAGATCTCGATATCGTTGGCAGCGATGAAATAGACAGCCCGGAGCTGCACATCACCCCGAATTTGCGTTTCCTCAACTTTCGCGGTAGCCAGACAAAGAAAGTTAGCTTCGCGCAGAAGTTGTCGAAGTTGCTGGGCTACTACTCGAAGCTGATCCGATATGCTGCGCGTTCGAAACCAGAGATTCTGCACATTTTATGGAACAACAAGTTCGAGCTCTTCGATCGCACGATTCTGATGCTGTACTACAAGATAGTGGGGAAAACAATTGCCCTCACCGCGCACAATGTGAATCAAGCGAGGCGAGATTCCAAAGACTCGTGGCTCAATCGCACCACGCTCAAGATCCAGTACCAGCTTTGTGAACACATTTTCGTCCATACGCAAAAGATGAAAGACGAGCTTTGCCAGGATTTTGACGTAGCTGAAAAGGCGGTCACCGTGATCCGGCATCCGATCAACAATGCCTTCCCCGATACGGACGTTACGCCGGCCGAAGCAAAACAGCGTCTGGGCCTCAGGGACGACGAAAAGGCGATCCTGTTTTTCGGCAGAATCAGGCCTTACAAGGGTATCGAATACCTGCTCGACGCTTTTCGCCTACTCTCGGCCAGTGAGCAAGGAAATTACCGCTTGATCGTCGCTGGGGAACCGAAGAAAGGATCCGAAGAGTATCTGCACGAAATCCAACAATCCGTGCAAAGAGATTTCACTCAAGGGCAGGTCATCCTGAGGATCCAGTTCATTCCCGACGAGGAAATGGAATTGTACCTCAAAGGGGCAGATGTTCTGGTTCTGCCTTATAAGGAAATATTTCAGAGCGGCGTGCTCTTTTTGGCGTATAGCTTCGGACTGCCAGTGGTGGCGACTGATGTGGGGTCTTTCCGGGAGGAAATTGTCGAAGGCAGAACGGGATTTCTATGCAAGCCGGGTGAGCCCGCGGAATTGGCCAAGGCCATTGAGACGTATTTTGCAAGCGATCTCTTCAAGAATCTGAAAGTCCGCCGGCGGGAGCTACAGGATTACGCTAATGCAAACCATTCGTGGGATGCAGTCGCCGAATTGACCCGTAACGCGTATGTGAAAATGTTGAGGAGAAATCCGTCATGAAGCCCTTGGTATCAATCCTGATTCCGGCGTACAACGCAGAGGCGTGGATATCTGACACTCTTCGTTCCGCGATCGCGCAGACGTGGGAGCCCAAGGAAATCATCGTTGTTGATGATGGTTCGAAGGATCAGACGCTGGCGGTGGCGCGGCAATGTGAATCTGACCACCTTCACGTTGTAACCCATAAGAACCAAGGTGCATCTGCAACTCGGAACAAGGCCTACTCGCTGTGTAAGGGGGACTATATCCAGTTTCTGGACGCGGACGATCTCATGGCGCCGGACAAGATTGCCAAGCAGATGGAGGCATTGGGGCAATTTCCCAGCAAACGGACACTCCTGTCGGGCAGCTGGGGAAATTTCATGTACCGCTGCGATCGGACGAAATTTACACCCAGCGCGTTATGGTGTGATCTGACTCCTATCGAATGGTTGATACGCAGGATGCAATTCAATCTTTATATGCAGACGGCCTCGTGGCTGGTCAGTCGCAAACTGGCTGAGGCGGCGGGCCCCTGGGATACCAGATTGTTGGGAGATGACGATGGCGAGTATTTCAGTCGTGTTCTGCTTGCGAGTGACGGAGTTCGATTTGTGCCGGAGGCAAAAGTCTACTACCGCTCTACGGGGTCAAGCAGTTTGAGCTACATAGGGCGTTCCGATAAGCAAATGACCGCCCAATGGTGCTCAATGGAGTTGCACATCCGTTACATCCGTTCTCTCGAAGACAGCCCAAGAGTGCGAGACGCCTGCTTGACGTATCTTCAAGACTGGCTAGGTTCCTTTTATCCTGATAGGCCAGACCTCGTAAAGAAGGCTGAGGAAATGGCTGCGAGCCTGGGTGGAAAGTTGCAACCGCCCCCGCTCTCTTGGAAGTATTCGTGGATCGCAGCGCTCTTTGGACGGCAACAGGCGAAGCGTGCACAGGTTGTGCTGCCGCGGATCAAGTGGTCATTGATACGACGGTGGGACCACGCTCTGTTCCAGATCGAACGCCGCGCAGATGGGGCGAAATTTCCTAAGAACCTGATTTAACGATACATACGGTGCTGGCTGGACTTCGCTTGCGCAGATGGCCATGGCCGGAGGGTCTGAGGGGCCTGCTGTTGTGGGGGCTAGGCGAGGTACTTCAGTGTCTGGCACTACGAACGGCGCCTCGCTAAACTCTCCTTGACGATGCAAAACTTCGTCGTCGGAGGCCAGCCGTAAATGAGATGCTCGCGTCTTTTCCCCCTCATCTGGATATTGCTTTTGTTTTCCACACTTTCATACGGGCAGGCATGGTCTGGTATTCTAGCGTCCAATCGGGCGATTGACTGGAGCCATGCGGGACTTCCCGCAACCCTGCCTGACGGAGAAACCACGCCAAATCCCTGGACTCCGCCAACCCGAACACAATGCGGTTCAACGATTTCGGCAGGAGCCTCGGCCGCGACAATCAACGCCGCTCTTGCCTCGTGCGGTTTCGGTCACTATGTCCTTCTGGGAGCGGGAACTTTCACGATTAACAATGCGACCATCGGTATGTACGCGCAGAGCGGTGTTACTCTGCGCGGCAGTGGAGGAATGGCAACAATCCTCAATCTCACGGGCACTTCACAAATCGTATTTAGCGCGATTGCGAGCGTTGGCTCATGCACCTGGAACTCGGGTTTTTCACAGGGCGCAACTTCGCTCACTATGACTTCATGCACTGGCAGCTTGCCAGTCGCCGGACAAATCATCAATCTTCAAGAATGTGACAGCGGGTATAGCGGGTCGGGATGTACGACGGGTTCATCAACCGACATCGGAGGTCTTTACATCTGCGGAGATAATCCGGCGTGCAATGTAGTTGGAGGGTCGTCCAACTTGCATCAGCAGCAGGTCGTCTATGTCACCTCTATCACCGGCACCGGTCCGTATAGGGTCAATTTCACCCCTGGTCTCTACCTGCCAAACTGGGCAAGCTCCAATAGTCCCTTTGTAAACTGGAGTGGCTCTCCCAATGCTTCGGTTACTCCTTTTGGAAACGGCTTGGAAGACATGACGGTTTACTCCGCAAATGGCACCGATTCCAACAATTACCTTGTGGGGCTTACGAGTACTTACGCGTCGTGGGTTAAGGGCGTACGGTTCGTGGGGAGCGCCGCCTACGAACCCCTGTATGTAGGCGGAACGAAAAATTGCTTGGTGATGAACAACTACTTGTTCGCTGATATCGCTCTTGATGCCAACTATCCCCCTGCTATGCAGGAAACGAATAGTTCGGATGCCCTTGTATTGAATAACATCATGGCCTCCGGGATCCCGTGGGAGGGGACAGGGGGAAATGAAGGAAACGTCAAGGCATATAACTACACCCGCGACGTTTTCACCGGATATTATCTCTTCATGTTTGAGCACAATGCTGGAAGCGCGTTCCATCTGTTCGAAGGCAATCAGACCGGCAGCATTGAAGATGACGACGTGCATGGCACGCACGATCTAAACACCCAATTCCGAAATTATGAATCAGGCTGGGACCCACCTTACTTAATACCTGGTGGCGGCCTTTCCCACGGCATAGAATGGGATGCTTTTGCTCGATTTGAGAATGCCATCGGTAACGTAGTCGGGAACACGTTAACCGTTAACTACCAGTCTACTTACTCCAATCCACTCCCGTATTTCATTTTTCAATTCGATGGTGACGGGCCCACTGGCGTAGCTGATCCCTTGGTTTTATCTTCCTCGCTGCGGTGGGGCAACTACGACAACGTGAGTGGAGCCGTCCGCTGGTGTGGCGATTCTTCCAGTCCTGGATGGTCTACGACCTGTGACTCGACATCTGAAATTCCCACGATGCTTACCGGGAACGCAGCACCCTTCAATAACACAGTTCCCAGCACAACGAATCTGCCCTGTTCGTTTTTCCTGGGGGGTTATACTTCAACAACCTGCACTGCGCATTCCAGTGGTGGCACGGGTCTGAATTGGTGGAAGGTCTGCACAACTTGGAACACATTTCCGACGACCTGTGCCACGACTCAGACGCAGCCATTTCCTCCCGTCGGCCCGGATGTAGGCGGCGGTCCCTATCTCAATGGTTACGCTTACGATGTTCCTGCATCGATTGCGTTTCAGTACCTTCCCATCGACACGACATACCAAAAGCCCTACGGCATCACGAGTTCCGGTTGGTCCGGGGGAATTGAAACACTGACTGTCAGCGGCTTACCCAATACGACTCATCTAATGGGCGGATTTCAGATTTCCGGCAGTGCGTGTAGCACGGGCACGAGTGAAGCCTTTATGATCGCCTCGACTTCGACTACGGTAATGTACGCTCTTGCCTCAGATCCTGGCTCCTGCTCAGGCGGAACAATGCTCTTTCCTGACGTGCGCCAATTTGACGAGCGCGTGTACCAAGACGATTCTGCGGGAGATCGTCCTGCCCCCCCGACAGGCCTTTCGGCCACGGTCCAGTGAGCGTGGGCGCAAAAGGTGAAGAAAGAGGGCCGGTGCGGTAGACGGTTGCCGCTGTGGCACCGCTGAGTGAGAACAGAGAGGAGCAACTCTACGCTGGTGCGGGTCGACCCACTCTGGAAGACAAATCAACTCTTGCATATCTATTACATGGCACACAAAGCCTGCCCACCTTATTTGTGACGAATGCTACTACGACTTTCGAATCGAGCGCCTGGAATTCCACGTTACAGAGACGCTTGGTCAGCAGGGAGCGTGTACCCGTCATAAGTTTTGGTATGAATCTTTGCCTTGTTTCGACGACTGGCGTTCAACGTCGCTCTGCGCCCGGGCAAAGTGCCGCCCGGCAGCCCCGTCAAGACCTCGATAGGTTGATGGAGGAATGCCCCGAAGTCCGTGCTGCATCTGATTGTCGGGAACTTTTAAAGAGGCAGAGTTTTCTACGGTTTGCACGATCTTCGACAATTCCCGATCTTTCATCTGCACTCGCTAGGCTCAAATATGAACAAAATGTCGATTTCACTCGATAATTACGTCGCGCGGTCGATAGAGACGGTACAAGGGTATTTGTCGGCACTGGACGCCGGGCTGATAGCAGCACTTCTGTCATATCAGAACGCGAACAACATCGTCGGCGATTTGTGTGAGGTCGGTGTCCACCACGGTCGGTTATTCTTGATTCTTGCACTGGCGCGCCGGGCCGGGGACCGGGCATTGGCCATCGATCTATTCGAGGACGACGCGATGAACGCGAACAGCCAGCATTCGGGGCGCGATCGGGCCCTTTCCGAGAATGCTCGTCGACTAGGAATCGAGTTGTCAGAAGAAGAGTTATTTAAGACATCATCGCTCGATATTAATGCTACTGACATTCTGAAACGAACGACTAGCCGTATAAGGTTCTTTAGTGTTGATGGTGGTCACACCTATCAGCATGTTGAAAACGACCTGTGTCTGGCGGAACGCACATTAAGCGCGGAGGGTGTCATAGCAGTCGACGACTTCTTTAGCATAAACTGGGCTGATGTGAGTTTTGCTACGTATGATTTCCTTCGCCGGACAGACACGCTAGTGCCATTCGCGATAACCTCCGGAAAAGTGTACCTAGCGGCACCCATCGTAGCAGAGAGGTACAAGGCGGCCCTGTCGAAGCGTGCTGACCTAGGGCAGATCGCTTGCTCTCAAGTTCTCGGGAAGGAAGTCATAACCTTGAGACGGACTGCGCTGAGGCGGGGATATGATTCGCTTCGCGGTCAGATTATGCGTCGCATCGCGTGATTCACCGGCAAAGGCGTAGCGTCCACGCGCGAAGGGCTAATTCTCATCCCCGGTTGACCTTGTTTGTGGAGCTTGATGTGGAGCGTTGGATGTGATCCCCGTAGGCGGGAGCGGGGGAGAGGACAGCCATCGGCGCGAGGTGTTCTTTGTAGCGACATCTCCTTGGCGAGGTTGTAAGGTCGATCAAGTGAAACACAGTGACACAAAGGCCGTTCTGCTGGTTGGTGGGTTGGGAACACGCTTGCGCTCCGCAGTGCGGTCCGCGCCCAAAGTGCTTGCATCAGTCGGAAATAAGTCCTTCCTTGAGTTGCTGATTGGCCAGTTGCGTTCGCAGGGAATCCATCGTCTCGTGATGTGTTCGGGCTATTTGGCGGATCAGATAGAAAGTGAGTTCGGGAGCGGCCAATCCTGGGATGTCGCGATTGAATACTCCAGGGAACAGCAGCCGCTCGGTACCGCAGGCGCTGTGAAGCTAGCCACGCGCTATCTTAAAGATGAATCCGAATTCTTAGTGATGAACGGTGACTCATTTCTTGAAATCGATTTCCATAGCTTCGCGGAGTTTCATCGAAGCCACGACGCAATCGCAACGATCGCCATCTTCAAGGTGGAGAACACAAGCCGTTACGGAACTGTGAACGTCGCCGCCAACGGCCGAGTCCTTGGTTTCGCGGAGAAGGCCGGGCGAGCGGTACCTGGATTGGTGAACGGTGGCGTTTACATCTTTAAGCAAGCCGTTCTCCAATGCATTTCGGAACAGCCGTCGAGCTTAGAAAAAGACATATTTCCTCGATTAGTCGATCGGGGAGTTTACGCGCAGGAGCAGCGCGGAATGTTTATCGACATAGGTACTCCGGAAGACTACGCACGCGCTCAGGGGCTTTGCGATTCCCTCAATAACGCGGCATTTAGAGGTGGACTCTCTGGTTCGGTTCGGGATGACGTAGGTTAGTGCTATTTACGGAACCGGGTGTGAAATGAGAAATACGTCTGATTTCGAAAAGGGCGTGAGCGCGTCGATCCGGGCATCGATCGCTGTGAAGGAGCTTCTGCTCAGGAACGTCGAAGTCGTATCCATCATCGCCAAGGTTAGCGAACTCTTGGTCGACACCGTCGACAAGGGGAACAAGATACTTTTATTTGGTAACGGCGGCAGTGCTGCGGATGCTCAGCACATAGCCGCGGAATTCGTAGGACGCTTTGCATTCGATCGCCCCGCCTTACCTGCATTGGCTTTGTCTGTGAATACATCGTGTGTCACAGCAATCGGCAACGACTATGGGTTCGATTTGGTCTTTTCCAGGCAGATCGAAGCTTTAGCGCGTCCGGGAGATCTTGCTATTGGCATTTCAACCAGTGGTAATTCATCGAATGTGCTTCACGGTCTTTCGGCAGCCCGGAAAATGGGTCTGCGCACTGTCGCATTCACCGGTCGCACGGGCGGCAAACTCAAGGACGTGGTAGACCACTGCATTTGTGCCCCGTCCAACGATACGCCGCGTATCCAGGAGTGCCATATTTTGATTGGTCACATCATTTCAGAGTTGGTGGAAGAGACAGTATTCCATGAACAAAGCCGCGTTTCTCGATCGTGACGGCGTTATTAACCGAAAAGCTCCGACCGAGGATGAGTACATAACCCGCTGGGAGGAAATGCACATTATTCCTGGAGTCATTGAGGCGATTGTTCTGCTTAATCGAGCCGGCTTCCGCGTGATTGTAGTTAGCAATCAGCGTTGTGTCGCAAAAGGGTTGCTGACCACAGGTGAGTTGGATGCCATGCATAAGCGAATGTGTCGCGAGCTAGGAGCAGTGGGCGCGAAGATCGATGGTGTCTATTACTGTCCGCACGAAGAACAGCCACCGTGCAGCTGTCGCAAGCCCGAGCCTGGTATGTTGTTAGCCGCGGCCGCTGAGCATCAAGTTGATTTGACCTCTTCATGGATGATCGGCGATTCGGAGAAAGATGTAGCGGCCGGCAGAAGCGCTGGATGCAGAACAGCGAGAATTCTTAGACCTGACGTTACCGCGTACGGTAACGCTGATGTGCTCGCAGGATCCCTGCTTGAAGTAGTCCAGCAGATACTGCGGCGTAAGGAAACGCGCCCCGACAGCTGGCCAACCGACATGGTGCACAGCGATCGATGAGGACCGAAGGGGACGAGCTCAGATGCTGCCGGCCTTTGCCTGGACAGATGGAAAACCATACACATGATCATTACTAGCACTCCGCTTCGCATCTCCTTCTTTGGAGGTGGCACCGATTATCCGGTTTGGTATCGCCAGTATGGGGGCTCTGTGTTGTCAACCACGATCGACAAGAGCTGCTTTATCACTTGTCGGTGGTTGCCGCCGTTTTTCGAATATCACAGTCGCATTTCCTATACGAAAGTTGAAAACGTCGGCGAGAACAGCGTGATTCAGCATCCGTCGGTTCGCGCTTGCCTGCATTTTTTAGGAATTAACGACGGCATCGAAATTCATCACATTGCTGACCTTCCCGCTCGAAGCGGTTTGGGTACAAGTTCAGCGTTCACGGTCGGACTCCTCCTCGGCCTTTATGCGCTACGAAACCAGATGCGCGACAAGCACGCGCTGGCTTCGGAAGCCATACACGTGGAGCAGGAGTTGCTTCGAGAGGCCGTTGGTGCACAAGATCAAGTCAGCGCAGCATATGGAGGCTTCAATCGCATTAATTTCGATACGGATGGGTCGATCGAAGTAAGGCGGATGATGGCGTCGACAAGCCGGCTAGCCGAACTGGAGCAACATCTGGCGCTCTACTTTACCGGGTTTTCCCGGTTTGCCTCTGAAATTGCACAAGAGCAGTTAAGAATGACGCCTCATAAAAAGCAGGAGCTAGATACCATGCTTCAGCTGGTTGATGAAGCGGAAGCTATCATCGCGAGTGCCGATCGCCCATTGGATGAATTTGGTCGATTGCTGCACGAGAGTTGGAAAATAAAGAGAACGCTGACCCAAAAGATCTCGAACGCCAGCATCGATGAAATCTACGAGGCCGGCATTAGCGCTGGCGCGGTCGGGGGCAAGCTGCTGGGAGCTGGCGGCGGAGGTTTCATGCTGTTCTACGTCCCGCCCGAACGGAGGCAAGCGTTGAGGGCGCGGTTGAAAAAACTCCTGTGCATTCCCTTCGCATTCTCGAATAGGGGGAGCCACGTGGTCGTCTATGAGCCAGAGGAACAGTATGACAGGTCGCTCGCTGGGGAGAGAAGCGTGATATATGCTCAGGGCGTCGAGACAAAGCCTGTCGGGTGACTTTCCGCTTTGAGCGGAGCGCTGGCGTCGACCTGAATGCTTAGCACCAGTGGCAAAAAGAGAAAGCAGAATGAAAATGCAGTTTTCTTCAAGCTCCGTGCACAATGCGTTACCTTCGTCTCGTCCGTTCATGTGTGCCGAAAGGTGCCATTGATTTGTTTTTCCAACTGTGCGACCGTCTAAATTTACTTTCCCCCGATGCCCCCTTACATTTCCAGGAACAGGAGAGAAAGGCCCCAAACGCAGTCCTCGGAGTCACGGTTTTGATGGCAGAATGGTCGCGTTAGGCCCGTCGGGAGAAGCGCTTAAATGAACGATTCTTTTTTGGACTACTTCAAGTGCCCAGAGCAGTATGCCCGGCTTACGCTGAAGGGACCTCTTTCTGTACCTGAACGCTACTTCCGCTTTGGTGCGGGAAGCGTCTGTTACGGGCACCTGTGCGGAGCCCAGAATCGCTCGAATTCTGGAGCCATGTGTGACGTTGTTCAGCAAGTCACGGTCGACGGAGGAACTGTCCAGTTGCCTTTCGACGTCAAGGAGGTGGTGGACAATTTACGACATGAGTTGTATCCCGTTTCCGCGCGCAATGAAAAGTCGATAGTGTTCTGGCTGGCTGCAGCCATGTATTACCGTATCCGGCCAATCCTGCCTGTGGGCGTCAGGAAGTACCTTCAACGGTTGCATCTGATGGGCTGGGACCGAATTCCGTTTCCGCATTGGCCAGTGGATCGCAGCGTGGATGACCTGTTCGAACTCCTGATGCTCCTCACACTCGATTCACAGAAGGTAGAGAAGATACCGTTCATTTGGTTTTGGCCCGATGGTGCCGAGAGTTCCGCAATCATGACCCACGATGTTGAAACGAGTCTGGGCAGGGACTTCTGCGGCACCCTGATGGATATTGATGACGCTTACGAAGTCAAGGCGTCCTTCCAAGTGGTACCGGAAGACAGATATGAGGTTACATCCGATTTTTTGAACTCGATAACGAGGCGTGGTTTCGAAATAGCGGTGCAGGATCTAAACCACGACGGGCGACTATACAAGAATCGCCGGCAGTTTATGGAGCGTGTCGCCAAGATTAATGACTACGGACGCCAGTGGGGGGTGGATGGCTTCCGCGCCGCAGTCTTATACCGCCAGCAAGAATGGTTTAAAGATTTGGATTTCTCGTATGACATGTCAGTTCCCAATGTGGCCCACCTCGATCCCCAGCGAGGAGGATGTTGTACTGTAATGCCGTATTTTGTTGGCAACTTGCTCGAACTTCCGGTGACCGTGACCCAGGACTATACCCTGTTTCACATACTGAACGACTACAAGGCGCACCTCTGGAAAACTCAGATTGAGCTTATTATGGAAAAGCATGGTCTCCTAAGTTTCATCATTCATCCCGACTATGTCACGACTGCTCCTGAAAGAAAAGTGTATGAGGAGTTGCTTTCCCATTTGGCTGAGCTGCGGCGAGACAGAGGTGTGTGGATCACGACTCCACGTGAGGTGAATCGGTGGTGGAGGCAGCGGGCAGCAATGAGAATTGTGGAAGACCATGACGGTGTGCGGATCGAAGGGGAAGGCAGCGAACGAGCGCGGATCGGCTACGCAGTCGCCGTAGACGGTCGTCTCACTGTTACCGTCGAGCAGGCGGTTGCCAACCCGGCAGTTTTGAAGACGCCCGTGCGACAATGGTAGACGCGCAAGTCCTGACGGATCAGCAGAAGGTGGACGGCTTTACCGGTCGGATCACAATTTCCTGAGCCTGATAGGCGCAAGCGAAAGGCACCCATCTTGAGAGTCAGCGTTTTCGGACTGGGTTATGTCGGTGCAGTGTCGGCGGGATGTCTCGCCCATGATGGCCACGATGTCATCGGCGTTGATCCGCTCCCGACTAAAGTCGACCTGATCAACCGTGGGCAATCTCCAATCATTGAGCGGGACATCGGGGAGATCGTAGCAGCCACGGTGAAAGCCGGCCGGCTGCGCGCCACCCTAGATCCGGTCGGCGCAATCCGTGAGACGGAACTGTCATTTGTTTGCGTCGGCACACCAAGCCAAGCCAATGGCAACCTTGACCTGAGATTCATTCGGCGGATTTGCGAACAGATTGGCCACGTGCTCAAGACGAAGACGGCTCGCCACACCGTCGTTATTCGGAGCACTATCTTGCCAGGCACGATGCGCAAGATCGTGATTCCCACCTTGGAAGAGGCCTCGGGGAAGGAAGCCGGGGTTGATTTTGGCGTCTGCAACAACCCAGAATTTCTGCGGGAAGGTTCGGCCGTACAGGACTTCCGCAATCCGCCGAAGACAGTCATCGGTGAGTTAGATCGAGCCAGTGGCGACATTCTGGCAGCGCTCTACCTAAAGCTTGAGGCGCCATTGATCAGGACGAATCTAGAGTCTGCGGAGATGGTCAAATACGTCGACAATAGTTGGCATGCCCTCAAGATCGGGTTTGCCAATGAAATCGGCACCATCTGCAAATCGCTAGGCCTCGATGCGCACGTGGTCATGAATATGTTTTGTCAGGATCGCAAGCTCAACATCTCTCCTGCATACTTGTTGCCCGGTTTTGCCTTTGGAGGCTCGTGCTTGCCCAAAGATCTTCGGGCGCTATCCTATCAGGCCAAAATGCACGACTTGCAGTTGCCGATTCTCACTTCCATTCTGCCCAGCAACGAAATGCAGATCGCTCGGGGCGTGCAGCTCATTACGGGAAAGGGGAATACCCGGGTAGGTGTTTTGGGCTTCAGTTTCAAAGCGGGAACAGACGATCTGCGAGAAAGCCCCCTGATCGAAGTTATCGAACGCCTCATCGGGAAGGGGTATGACCTGCGCATCTATGACAAGAACGTGAATATTGCCAGCCTAGTGGGTGCGAACCGGGATTTCATTCTCAACCACATTCCGCATATTTCCAAACTTATGGTCGGCGACATTGACGCTGTTCTGAATCACGCTCAGACCATCGTGATCGGCAACAAGGACCCCGATTTCAACGCTGTGCCGGAGCGGCTACGGGAGGGTCAGGTCCTAATCGATTTTGTGCGAGTCATCGAAGGGAGCAGTAATGGCAATTATGACGGCATCTCCTGGTGAGCAGCGTCTGGCCCAAGGCTCGAACACGGATTCAAAGACGTTGATCTATGAGTCGATTGGCCGACTCTCGCACTGGCTGGAAGAAAATGATTACCGTGGTTACGACACTTTCGACGGCCTCAGTGCTCGCTTCTTGCGGCCATTCACCTTCGAGACCAAGCTCCTGCGCATCGTACTTCAGCAGTCGGTGAGACGATTTCCTGTTAATTTGCGCCCGGTGTTGGGAATTACCAGGGAGCACTCCAGCAAAGGCATGGGCTTCCTGGCGCGTGGCTTCGTGCGCCTTCACAAAGCAACTGGTGACTCGGTATGGGAAAGCAAGGCAGAGGTTGCTCTGCAGTGGCTCATGGCAAACCAGTCCAAGGGATACAGTGGAGCGTGCTGGGGCAACCACTTCGATTACCAATCGAGAGGGTTTTACCTCCCGAAGGGCGTCCCTACCATTGTGTGGACATCCTTAATTGGTCATGCGTTTCTGGATGCGTATGAACACTTTAAGAAAGATCAATATTTACAGATGGCGGTAAGTGCCTGCGAGCATATTGTCCGCGATTATGATACATATCCGTACGGAGAAGGGCTCTGCATCAGTTACGTGCCCGGCTTGAACAGCCAGGTTCACAATGCGAACACGCTGGGTGCGAGTTTGTTGGCACGTACTGACTCCCACATTCATAGTCAAGCCTACACGGATCTGGCTCAGAAGGCCCTGCTATATACGGCTCAACGCCAGCGGTCGGACGGTTCCTGGTATTACGCCGAATATCCAAATTCTCGCTGGGTCGATAACTTTCATACCGGTTATGTTCTCGATTGCTACAAGTACTTCATTGACATTACCGGAGATGATCGCTTCACGGCTACGATGGATGCAGGCTATGAATACTGGAAAGACACGTTCTTCCTGCCGGATGGAACACCTCGATATTACAACCACAAAACACTTCCAATTGACATTCAGTGTTGCTCGCAGGCTATTGATACCTTGGTCTTTTTCAGCGACCGCGATCACGATAGCTTATCCCTCGCAATGAGAGTCGCTCATTGGACGATTGAGAACATGCAGGACAGGGCAGGTTACTTTTATTACCGGCGGTATTCGCGATCCTTGGTAAATAAGACTCCAACCCTTCACTGGGGACAAGCAACAATGCTCTGCGCCTTGGCGGGGCTCTATCAGTTGCTTTAGAAGAGAGATTTCTGTGATGAAGAAAGTCCTGATTATCGTGGAAAACCAGCCGGTTCCCAAGGACTTCCGAGTGTGGAAGGAAGCCCGCTCCCTACGCGACGCCGGATATCAGGTCGCTGTATTGTGCCCCAGAGCTAAAGGTGCTCAAGAAGGCTACGAACTCCTGGACGGTGTGCACATTTATCGGCATCCGGTCGCCAAGGAGGGAAATGGTTCTTGGGGATATGTTCGCGAATACGCCTCTGCTTTGTTTTGGGAGTTTCTGTACTCCTGGTGGATTTACTTTCGGCGCGGCTTTAATGTGATTCAGGGCTGCAATCCTCCGGATGATATTTTCTTAGTGGCGCTGCCCTTCAAACTTCTTGGCGTGAAATACATGTTCGATCACCACGATGTCAACCCCGAGTTGTATTTGTCCAAGTATGGGAAGAGGAACCTCTTTTACAAAGTGCAGATGTGGTTGGAGAAGATGACGTTTCGCTGCAGCGATGTCGTGATATCGACCAACAACAGTTATAGAGAGATCGCTATAGCGCGCGGAGGGGTGAGCCCGGACAACATCTTTGTTGTACGCAACGGCCCCAATCCAGCGACGTTTCGAGCAGTGCCGTCGAATCCGGCCTTGAAGCATGGCAAGCGTTACCTTATCGGGTATGTCGGAGTAATGAACACTCAAGATGGCTTGGACATTCTCCTGGACGTGGCATTGCGGATCAAAAACTTGGGACGCCGCGATACCCATTTTACTTGCGTTGGAACAGGGCCGGAACTTGCAACCCTACGGAAGATAGTCCAGGAAAAGCAGCTCGAAGACATGGTGAACTTTGCCGGATTTGTCCCAGATGCAGAAATGGTGGAAATTCTCTCGACCGCGGATGTGTGCGTCAATCCAGACAGACCTTGCCAGATGAACAGTATGTCGACCATGATCAAAATCTTGGAATACATGGCCTTGGGCAAGCCCATTGTGCAATTCGACGGGACCGAGGGCAGGTTTAGCGCTCAAGAAGCCTCGTTATACAGCGATGGCGGCGATCGAGTGGCTGATTTTGCGGACAAGATTCTATGGCTGTTGGACCATCCGGAGGAGAGGGAACGGATGGGCCAGTTTGGGCGCCGGCGGATCGAGAAAGAGCTGGCGTGGGAGTACTCCGTACATAATCTCCTCGCCGCCTATGAGAAGGCTTTCAGCAAACTGCGAGGCAAGCACGCTTTGCAGCCCGACGGTGCCAGGCCCTGACGACTTTACGCGGACAGATGAAGACTGAAATCCGGACCCGGTGGAATTCTGGTGTTGGAGTAAAGAGCATTGTAGCCGCATCCGCAGGCGTGCCGCCGCATTCATTGGAGATGGTGTTTAACACATACGAAATTGATCCTCTGTGCGACCCACGCTGGGCGGCTCTTGTTGAGAGCCACCCTCAGTCTTCGGTCTTCCACAGCACGAGCTGGCTGAGAGCTTTGCAAACAGTCTACGGTTACGAACCCGTCGCCGTGACGACTTGTCCGCCGCAGGCGAGTCTTACGAATGGGCTTGTCTTCTGCCGCGTCAAGAGTTGGCTGACAGGCCGACGCTTTGTGTCTTTGCCATTCTCTGATCATTGCGAGGCGTTGATACAAAGTCCGGACGAGCTGGACGCGATGTTTCTGCATATGAAACGAGATCTGGACAAAAGGGGATGGCAGTACGTCGAGATCAGGCCAATATCGCATAGGCCGGGCAGCCACACCGAATTCAAAGAAAGTCTTACCTATCAATTTCATCGCCTGGATCTGCATAAAAGGACACAAGAGCTGTTTCACGACTTTCATAAGGACTGTGTTCAGAGAAAGATTCGCCGCGCGGAACGTGAAGGGTTGAAGTATGAAGAAGGGAACTCGGAACCTCTGCTTCAGAAGTTCTACAGGCTCCTGGTGACAACTCGCCGGCGGCAATACTTGCCGCCTCAACCTTTGGCTTGGTTTCGGGGGCTGATTGCCACGTTTGGCAACGACCTCAAGATTCGGGTGGCTTCCAAGGGAGACTTGCCCGTTGCCAGCATTCTAACGCTCTCCCACAAGAGGAGCGTGGTCTATAAGTACGGCGGCAGCATCGCTTCACTTCACAACCTCGGAGGAATGGCATTCTTGTTTTGGAAGACGATCCAGGACGCGAAGGACAAGGGGCTCGAAGAGCTCGATCTAGGCCGTTCCGACAATGAAAATCTAGGTCTTATTGCCTTCAAGGAACACTGGGGAGCAACTGGGGCCGTGCTCAGCTATTGGAAGTATCCCCCGCCTAAGCCCGCAGTCCCGCGAAGCGCCTGGGGAAAAAACATGACTCACCGTTTGATTCAGGTCACACCAGATTCAGCGCTAGAGGCGGTCGGAACGCTTTTGTACCGACACATCGGTTAGGCGTACAGTCGTGAACAGCAGATCCTCAGATTGCACCGTAACCGTTATCGGGGCGGGTCCCTATGGACTCTCCGCCGGGGTTCACCTCAAGGCGAAAGGCATTGCAGCGTGCGTATTCGGTGAACCGATGGAGTTCTGGGCCCACAAGATGCCGGAGGGGATGCTTCTGCGATCGCCTCGGGTGGCGTCTAGTCTGTCCGACCCTGATAGAGCCTTTACACTGGAAGCCTATGAGACAGCATCGAAGACCGAGCCCCGCGCACCGGTCCCGCTGGACACGTTTGTGGAGTACGGGAGATGGTTCCGGCACCAATTAGGTTCGGATCTGGACGAGCGAACAGTTCAACGTCTCGACCGAGACCAGTCGGGCTTCAAGCTTACCCTGCAAGATGGCGAAGAGATTCGTTCGAAGGCCGTTGTGATCGCCGCAGGAATTGGACCATTTAGGAAAAAGCCTGCTGTGTTCCGAAACCTTTCTCCCCAGCAGGTCATTCACTGCTATGAGGGTCGGGAGGTGCGAAAGTTCGCGGGGAAGAGAGTCGCGGTCATCGGCGCTGGACAGAGTGCGCTAGAGTCGGCAGCCCTCCTGCACGAAGCGAATGCCGAGGTTGAAGTAGTTGCACGCGAATCCCACCTGCGCTGGATCGGCATGCATCTGTGGCTACACCACATGGGACCAATTTCATCGCTGCTCTATTCTCCGCACGATATCGGCCCCGTCGGAATCAGCCGCCTTGTTGCATACCCCAAAGTCGTCTCACGTATTCCAGTAACGCTGCGTGACAGGATTCGCACTCGAGCAGTGCGGCCAGCGGGAGCTCCATGGCTACGTAGCCGATTAAAGGGCGTCACGATCACGACCGGACGCGGCGTTTCGCAGGCCGCTGCGGTTGGCGACGAGGTGGCCCTCAAACTCGACGACGGTAGCGAACGTCGAGTAGACCATGTCATGCTTGGGACTGGGTATCGGGTGGATATCTCCCGATACGACTTCCTTCCGCAGGATATTGTCCGGGATATCAGGCAATTTGACGGCTATCCCAAACTTGATAGCGGTTTCCGTAGCTCCGTACCTGGACTGCACTTCATCGGTGCTACCGCAGCGCGAAGTTTCGGCCCATTGTTGTGCTTCGTGGCAGGTACCGAATTCGCATCTAGGGAGCTGACGTCCAATCTTTCAGGACTCCGCTAGTTCTGAACTCTGCCATGAAAACCTCCGTCAGGAAAATGTCATGAACCCGGAGCAGGTGGGAGCAGTGGTCATCGGGGGCGAACACCCAGGATTGGGTATTGCCCGAAGCCTGGGACGCAGAGGCATCCCAGTCTGCGTCATTGATGACCAATACTCGGTTTCGCAATTCTCCAAATACGTAACCCGGGTCGTGCGAGTAAGGGATTTGCGAGACGAGCAAAAAACCGTCGAGAACGTGATAGAAGTGGGGCAGCGATACGGGCTCAAGGGGTGGGTTTTGTTTCCTACTAGAGATGAAACCGTTGCCGCATTTTCCCATCATCGGGATCGGCTGGCGGAATGTTTTCGAGTCACAACAGCTCGCTGGGAAACCGTCCGGTGGGCCTGGGATAAGAAAAACACTTATGACCGTGCTGCCGAGCTAGGGATTCCGGTTCCACAAACCTATAATCCTAGGACTGAATCGGACCTTGCCGAACTGTATGGCCGCTTGCCCTTGGCCCTTAAACCCGCAGTTAAAGAGAATTTCTTCTATGCCACAGGCGCTAAGGCTTGGCGCGCGGAAACTCCCCTTCAGCTGAACGACCTGTTTCGAAGAGCCAGTCTGCAGATAAGGCCAGAAGAGATTTTGATCCAGGAGATCATTCCCGGGGATGGCCAACGGCAATACTCTTACTGCGCTTTCTTCCGTGATGGTAAGGCACAAAGCACTTTGGTTGCGAGACGGATGCGCCAGCATCCCCGAGAATTTGGGCGGGCAGCTACGTACGTTGAAACCATAGAGCATCCTGAGGTAGAAGAACTTTCTGAACGCTTTCTGAAAGCCATCGATTATTACGGGCTCGTGGAGGTGGAGTTCAAACACGATCCTCGGGATGGCCAATTCAAGTTATTGGACGTAAACGCGAGGACCTGGGGTTTCCATAGCATCGGTGGGCCGGCGGGCGTGGACTTTCCCTATCTGCTATACGCTGATCAGGTTGGAACAAAAGTCGAACGGTACAGGGCGCGAGCAGGCGTAGGTTGGCTGCGAATGGTTACGGATTTGCCGACCGCTGCATTAGATCTATGGGATCGAGAGCTGGACCTGCGGTCTTATTGGAGATCCATCCGGCGCACGCGCGCTGAGTCTGTGTTCTGCCTGCGAGATCCCCTGCCATCCGTCGCGGAGATCCTGATGCTCCCATATTTGGTGGCAAAGAAGTATCATGTGAGACCGGAAGATAAGGTTGGGATTCAAAGGACAGGGGGCCGCGGTGGGGAAGACTTGCCTGCAAACGGGGTTGTTAAATAGCTTGAGACGTGCCGTTCTGGCGCGACCTGTCAAAGGATGTTACGTCACCCTTTTGGTCAAAATGCTTTAGTCGACACTTACTCTGACGGAAACACGCACGTCAACGCTCAGGCCTCGTATCGCGTTGCAAATACACAGACGACCATGACTGAGTCAAGCTCTCAGGTTCGCGACATTTCCGACACCGCTCGCTGGGTCGCGTATTTTCGTGCGCGGGAGACCGAACGGCCTGACGCGCTATTCCGCGATCCCTATGCCGGGCGCTTAGCCGGCGAGCTCGGATTCGCAATCGCCAATACTCTGCACGACGGAAATAAGCATGAATGGGCCTGGGTGGCGCGCACATATCTTTTCGATCAGTTTCTTTCCCGCGCAATCCAAGACGGGGCGGACTTGGTCATCAATCTTGCGGCCGGTCTCGACGCTCGTCCGTATCGCATGGATCTGCCTTCGTCACTGCAGTGGGTTGAAGTGGATCTGCCCGACATCATTTCCTACAAAGAAAGAATTCTTGCGCACGACAAGCCTCGCTGTCGGGTGGAGCGAATCTCCCTTGATCTATCAGACGCCTGTGGACGGCGCGAGCTTTTCGCTGGGCTGGATGCCCGGGCCAAGAAAGTGGTCGTCGCGAGCGAGGGCCTTCTTATCTATCTCACCAACGAGGAAGTGGCATCGCTGGCCCAGGACCTGGCTGCTAGCAAGCGCTTTCAAAACTGGGTCACCGACCTGGCTTCGCCGGGCCAACTCAAATTGATGCAGCGTACGACCGGCAAGCAACTCAGCCAGGCGGGTGCAGCGTTCAAGTTTGGGCCGGCTGAGGGCGCGAATTTCTTCACGCCTTACGGATGGGACCCAAAGGAAGTGCAAGGTTTGCTGAAGACTGCGGCGCAGTTCAATCGGGCGCCGATCGAACTCCTGGAGTTGCTCCCGGAGCCAGGAGGGCCAATGAGAAATTATCCTTGGACAGGCGTGTGCGTGCTAAGCAAGCACTGAATTCTATTCGAACCTTTCGATTCTAAGATCGAAAGGATTTCTTGCACCGCGACGGGTTCAAATTGGATGGGCCCGGAGCCAACGAATCACTTCACCGGCGCTCTCGTTTGGCGGGAAGACCGGATAGAAGACGTGCTCGATTCGACCGCCTTGAACGACCAACGTCAGGCGTTTCAGCAGGCGCGCCCCTTCCACTTCAAAGGTCGGCAAAATAAGCGCGTTGCAGAATTTGAATTCGATATCACTCAAGATCTCGAACGGGAGATGCAGCCGATTGGCCATTTCCTGTTGATATTCGCTGGTCTGGGTGCTGAGGCCAAACACTTCGGCCTTTAAGATCGCCAGTTCTTCGTGATGATCCCGGAAACCGCATGTCTGTGGAGTGCAGCCACGCGCACCTGGGATCATGTCCCATCCCTCGGGAAGTGGCTTTCCCGGCACTCCGGTCATGGGATAGCAATAGATGACGGTTCTGGGGGCGCTCAGTTGCGAGAGGTCAACTGTTCTGCCTGCCGTTGAGCGAAGCGATATGTGCGGCATAGCAGCGCCCCTGAGGTGGTCAGCTGCACGGTCATCGACGGGCCGTGGCAGGTCAGGCGGAAGCGGGAAGTCCGTTTGCTGCGTCGTCTTCGACATGAGCTAGCACCACCCTAACGGATCTTCGAGTGTCTCACAATGTCGGCCATGTTCACCAAATCCAGCAGCGCCTTCATGCAATCTCAGCGGTGCCAGATTCGTATATCTCATTGAACAATAAAGGTTTATTATGGTCCGTCATCCTTTGGTTCCGCGAGTCGGTGATCGAATTACGTCGATCAATGGTATGATTCAGCATTCCCCCTACATTGTGAAGTCGGTCATTCGGGGCCGCTACCCCGGAAGGATCTTTAGGTCACTATGCTAGATGCCGCGATTGTCGGCGCGGGGCCGTACGGGCTTTCAGCCGCTGCATATTTTCGCCATAGCGGGATCCCATTCCGCATTTTTGGCCGACCTATGGATAGCTGGCTGGCGCATATGCCGAAGGGCATGATGCTTAAGTCGGACGGTTTTGCATCGAACATCTACGATCCGGAAAACGCTTTCACCTTAGGACAGTTTTGTGCAGAACGTGGCATCGAGTATGCCGATACTGGCGTTCCAGTCCGCCTCGAAACCTTCTCGTCTTATGGGCTGGCTTTCAGAGACCGACTCCTGCCCGATCTCGAAGACCAGCTCGTAGTTGACGTAGATCGCTCACCTGGCGGATTCGTTTTGCGACTCGAGGATGGTGAGACGCTTCAAGTCCGCAAGGTGGTCTTGGCAGTTGGAATTACTCATTTTGAATACATTCCTGAGAACCTGGCATATCTGCCAACGGAATTTCTGTCTCACAGCGCTGGCCATCACGACGTTGAACCCTTTCGAGGACGCAACGTAGTCATCATTGGCAGCGGTGCCTCCGCATTGGACTTAGCGGGATTGCTCCACGAGGCTGGCGCCTCGGTACACCTTGTCAGTCGCAGGGCTGAACTGAAGTTTCATAGTCAGCCGACGGGTAAGCCGCGCACTCGGTGGCAGCAAATCAGGCATCCACAATCGGGGCTGGGGCCTGGTATGCGTTCGCGCTTTTTTGCCAACTCGCCGAGAGCCTTTCACTATTTACCTGAGCGTCTTCGCCTGGAAGCCGTCAGCAGAACTTTAGGTCCGTCAGGAGGATGGTTCATCCGGGACAAGGTGATTGGGAAGGTGCCATTGCATCTTGGATGTAGGCCGCAAGGAGCCAAGATCCAGAATGGCAAGGTGTATTTAAGTGTTCGGGCCGCAGGCGGGACTGAGCAGGAGATTGTGACCGAGCACATCATTGCAGCGACAGGCTACAAAGTGAATCTCGATCGCTTGAGTTTTCTTAACCCGGAGCTTCGTTCGAAGGTCAGGCTGGCCGGCGGTGCACCGGTGCTCTCATCAACGTTTGAATCGTCGATACCCGGTCTTTATTTTGCCGGAGTTGCAGCTGCAAGCAGCTTCGGGCCGGTTATGCGGTTCGCTTTCGGTGCTGGTTTTACGGCCCGCACACTCGCGCGCACCATGACGAAGTCAATTTCCCATGAGTCAGCATCGGTTTCGGTGGCGAACCCGGTCACTTTCACAAAATGAACGGACTCCGGTAACTCATAGTTTGGCGGAAGCATGAAGAGAGAGACGATTGCCATTCACGTCGGCTACGACGGCGACCCCACAACTAAAGCCGTAGCTGTGCCCATCTATCAGACGATTGCCTTCGAGTTCGACAGTGCCGAGCACGGGGCGGCTCTGTTTAATCTCGAAGTCCAAGGGAACATCTACACTCGGATCGGCAATCCCACGAATACTGTTCTGGAAAAACGGGTCGCCGCGTTGGAAGGCGGAGTGGAAGCACTCAGTGTCAGCTCCGGAATGGCTGCGATCGAATACTCGCTCATCAACATCGCAGAGTCAGGCAACAACATCGTTTCCACTCCACAGCTTTATGGCGCCACCTACACGCTGCTGGCGCACATCTTTCCGAAGCGCGGCATCTGCACACGCTTCGCGGCCACTGATAGTCCCGACGATGTGGAAAAGCTAATCGACGAAAACACCAGGGCAGTCTACTGCGAGAGCATAGGTAATCCGGCGGGCAACGTTGCCGACATCGAAGGGCTGGCCAAAGTCGCACACAAACATGGTGTGCCCTTGATTGTCGACAACACGATCGCGACACCGATTTTGCTGAGGCCGATCGAGTATGGCGCTGACGTTGTGGTGCACTCTATGACCAAGTTCATGGGAGGGCATGGCACGACCCTGGGCGGCGTGATCGTAGACAGCGGAAAGTTCCCGTGGCGCAAATACCCCGAGCGCTTCTACATGCTGAACCGGCCGGAAATTGCCTACCACGGAGTGGTGTACGTCGAACATTACGGTGAAGCCGCTTACGTCGCACGCTGCCGGACGGTTTGCCAACGCAACACCGGCGCTACTTTGTCTCCTTTCAACGGATTTTTGTTGCTCCAGGGGATCGAAACCCTGGCCCTCCGCGTTGAACGCCATGTGGAGAACGCTCGTAGGGTGGCCGAATATCTGCGCGATCATCCCATGGTGGAATGGGTCAACTATGTCGGTTTTCCCGATAACCCGTTGTATCCGATGGCTCAAAGGTATCTGGGATCGAAGCGCTGTTCGCTCCTCACGTTCGGTGTGAAGGGCGGATTCGAGGCCGGGACAAAGTGCTTCAATGCGCTCAAGCTGTTCAAGCGGATGGTGAATATGGGCGATGCCAAATCGTTGGCATGTCATCCTGCGTCCACGACCCACCGGCAATTGACGCCCGAGGAACAAGCGAAGGTAGGTGTAACGCCGGAGATGCTCCGGTTGAGCGTGGGCATCGAGCATATTGACGATATCCTTGACGATCTCGGTCAGGCACTGGAGAAGGCCAAGGCATGAAGCAGGCAGAAACATACGTTGGTCTGAGGGAAATGCCATGCCATTGATCATTGATGGCGGCCGAGTTCCGCCCCGTTGGGCCGAAAGAAATGATTTTGGCCAGACGGGATCGGCGGGAAGTCACGCCGTGGCTCCGGAGTGTGTCAAGATCGCGTTTATTAACAACATGCCGGACCCAGCGCTGGAAGATACGGAAATGCAGTTCTTCGAGCTGCTGGATGTTGCGGCTGGCGAGATTCCCGTGCGACTCCAGCTCTATTCATTGTCCGGAGTTCCCCGTGGAGAACGGGGACAGCAGCATGTGGAAAGCTTCTACTGCGGCAGCGATGATCTCTTGAATAAACAGTTTGACGCCGTTATCATGACCGGCACGGAACCGCATCAGCCCGATCTGCGGAATGAGCCTTACTGGTCGGCCTTGGTTAAGGTTCTGGACTGGGCGGAAAGTAACACCGCCTCGACGATATTGTCATGCCTGGCGGCGCACGCCAGCGTGCTCCATGGCGAAGGGATTCAACGCCATCTCCTCTCTGACAAGCGGTTCGGTGTCTTTGATTTCGTCAAAGCCACCGATCACCAACTAACCGGCGGTGCTGGGGACCGCGTACGCTTCCCGCATTCCCGATGGAATGAAGTGCAGGCGGATGAACTGACCGCAGGTGGCTATCTCGTGCTGACTCAATCGCCTGATGGTGGCGTAGACTCGTTCGTGAAGAAGAAAGGCCGGAGCCTGTTCGTGCATTTCCAGGGCCATCCGGAGTATGGCGCCCAGACTCTGCTGAAAGAATATCGGAGAGATGTGAAGAGATATCTCAGAAGCGAAAGGGAGACGTATCCGTCCATGCCGAAGGGCTACTTTAATGCCGTTGCTATGAGACTTTTGACCGAGTTTCGAGATGTTGTCGTGTCCGATCGGCGGGAAGCGCTCATGGAAGGATTTCCTGATGCTGGCCTGGTGGGGACATTGCAGAAAACATGGCACTCATCTGCCACGGCCATTTATCGGAATTGGCTGCAGTATCTGATGTTGAAAAAAACGGACGCTTCGGCATTTCCCACAGCGGTCTACCGAGATTTCCAGCGGGAAAAAAGATCTGCACTGCCATAAGCTATCGGTGTTACACGAATCGAGGGGGCCTAGTGCATTCGTCGATGACTTCAGAACAACCCATCAGTTTTGCAGGAGCAGGAGGATGTTGTGTCTAAGTCGATCGTGATGGTTTCGCCGGCCTGCGTTGATCTTGGGCCTTCGGTAATTCCGTCTGAATGGGTTGTAAGCGGTAGCCCCAAGGCGTGGAACAAGGAAGTTGCGAGAAGCCATGACCGGATGTCCCAAATCGTCGTGTGGGAGTGCACGGCTGGCTTGTTTCAGTGGCATTACACCAAGGACGAGTCAGTGATTGTCATCTCGGGCGAGGCCTTTTTGATCAATGAAAACGAACAAGAACTTCGGTTCGGCGCGGGCGATGTGGGATTTTTTCCAGCCGGAACCATCTGCACCTGGCGCGTGCCCGGACCCTTCAAAAAGGTGGCCGTGATGCGGGAGCCTATGTGGCGTCCACTGGGATTTGCCGTGAAAGCCTGGAACCGTCTTCTCAGTATCGCTGGTGTGAGACGCAAGCCACGATTGACGTTCGTCAACCATCAAAACCTCCGTGAAACGCCACGTCGGGTGGGCTGACTTGAGCTTCGCCTTAGAATCACGCAATCTAATATGACCCAAACGATCTCAAGACTTCATCCTGGCGACCTTGTCGAAGTGAGGACTCCGGATGAAATCCTCCAGACGCTGGATACTGAAGGAGCCTTGGACCAACTGCCATTCATGCCAGAAATGGTCGAGTTCTGCGGAAGGAGATTTCGGGTCTTCAAGCGAGCCTTCAAGACGTGCTATTACAACACGCACTCCGGGATGAGGAAGTTCCGAGCCGACGATGTGATGCTACTTGAAGGCTTGCGCTGCTCTGGTGCGGAACACGATGGTTGCCAGAAGGCGTGCATGATCTTTTGGCGGGAAGCTTGGCTCCGCAAAGTTGACGGCAACGACGCTGCGTTGAGGATTGACTCCGTGGGCCGCGAGCGATTGCGTGCCCGTCTCAAGACCAAGGTCGGCCCGAACACGTACTTCTGTCAGGCCAGCGAAATCTTGAAAGCAACCAGCGAGCTGTCAAAGTGGGACCGGTTCGCAGAATGCTTCAGCGAAGTCCGTATCGGTAATTACAGCGCGTTAGAAATGGTCCAGCGCGTTGGGAGTTGGTTGTTCTGGAGAACCCGCCGACTGTTCTTGGGAGAGTATGCCCACGGCAACCACAAAACGACGCCCGTGCAGAGTGTGAACCTGCAGCCTGGTGAATGGGTTGAAGTCAAGTCGATGGAGGGCATCAACGAGACCTTGAATCAAAGCGGGTATAACCGTGGGCTCTACTTTACGCCCGACATGCGTCTGTTATGTGGCCAGCAACAACGAGTTGAGCGCCGGATCGAGAAAATCATCGTGGATGGAACCGGAGAGATGCGACAGCTTCGGAACACCGTTTACCTCGAGGGTGCGCACTGTGGATGCATTTACGCTTTGGGCGGGTGTCCACGCGGCGAATTCTCCTATTGGCGAGAGATTTGGCTGCGCCGAGCGACCGGCACGGCGGCGGATGGGAAACAATCTGTAACGTCAGAGCGAAAGGCTGTTCTTCATTGAGATCGCCCCGAAATATTTCGCCGTAACCGAGAAGCTCACAGTATTACGATTCTGTTATGCCGGAAATGATTCCCGACAACGTCGCTGAGCTCGTGACGAGCCTTCCTCCCCGCATTAGCGACGTCATCAAGCCCTTGGCAGAATCTGCGGCTGACCGACCTGCTTTGGCGGAAGCATCGGGAGCGTGGACCTATCGTGACCTGGCTCTGATAGTCGCCGAGACTCAGACTTGGCTCCGCGATTCAGGTGTGCGCCCTGGCGATCGGGTCATGATCGTGTGCGAGAACTGCCGGGCGTTCGTTGCCGCTCTGCTGGCCACGGCCGCTCTCGATGCGTGGCCAGTGCTTGTCAACGCGCGTTTGTCGGCCAGCGAGGTCGATGCGATACGGGAGCACTGCGGTGCTCGCCGGATTATCTACACTACGAGTGTGTCGCACCATGCTAGGGAGCATGCCAAACGGCATAGCGCGGTTATCTACGAGGCGGCGGCCCTGGGTTCGATCGCGATCGGTCCACTGAACGAAAAAGTCGAACCCGAACCAATCGACACCGACACCACGAACCGCGTCGCCGCCCTGATCTATACCTCGGGGACCACTGGTCTTCCCAAGGGCGTAATGCTGACGCATCGGAACTTGCTGTTCGTAGCAGCGGTGTCTGCACAGATTCGTAGCCTGATGCCGGAAGATCGTCTCTATGGCGTGCTGCCGATGTCTCATGCTGTCGGGCTTTCCGTTGTTCTATTGGGGTCGCTACTGAGCGGCGCTACATTATTTTTGGCGTCGCGTTTCGATCCAGTCGCAGCGCTGGCTACGCTGGGGAAAGATCGATTGACAGTCGTGCTTGGCGCACCGTCCATGTTCTCCCTGCTGGCTGAATATGCGAAGTTGAAAGGACTGACATCACTGACGTTTCCGGCCCTGCGCATCATCTCCTCTTCCGGCGCTCCGCTCCAGCCCGCGCTTAAGACACAGGTGGAGAACCTGTTCGGCATGGTTCTGCACAACGGATACGGTGTAACGGAATGTTCTCCCAACATTGCGCAGGCCGTTGTGGGCGAGCGTCGAAGCGATACTTCCGTAGGCCGGGTGCTTCCAGGTGTAGAGGTCAGGCTGGTCGGACTCGACGGCAAAACAGTTTCCGAGGGGGAAGTGGGTGAATTGCACGTTCGTGGGCCCAACGTCATGAAGGGCTACTATCGCGCTCCTGAAGAAACGGCCGCAGCTGTCGATGAGGAAGGATGGTTCAATACCCGCGACCTTGCTCGGTTGAAAGATGGAAATCTATTCATCGTCGGCCGAACCAAGGAACTGATCGTTCGCTTCGGGTTGAATGTCTATCCGGCTGAGGTCGAGGCTGTACTGAATGCTCACCCCGCAGTCGTCCGTTCTGCTGTGATCGGCCGATCGGCTGAAGGAGTTGAAGGAGGCGAGGAAGTCGTTGCCTTCGTCGAGCTACTGCCGGGATCGTCTCTCACCGAGACCGAATTGGCGGAACATGCCGCGCGTCATCTTGCTCCATACAAACGGCCATCCCAGATTTTGTTCGTCGCCGCAATGCCGCTCACGCCAACCGGAAAAGTTGTTAAGGACGAACTCGCCAAGATGGCCCAATTCACCCATACGCGGTAACGACGCCGAGCCGCCAGGCTCTACAAAGGCACTTCAATCAGCGTCGGGCCTTCACCCTCCAACCCTTTCCGCAACGCCTTCCCGAACGCATCCAGCGAAGGCACGCGGATGCCCGGCACCCCCATTCCCTTCGCCAACAGTACCCAGTCCAGGTCGGGGCGTCCGATCTCAAACATGTCGGAGGCCCGAGGTCCAGGACTGCCCACTCCCAAGTACGAGTACTCCCGCTTGAGCACGGCGTAATCGCGGTTTGCGAAAACCACCGTCGTGACGTTGAGTGCCTCGCGTGCCATCGTCCACAGTGCTTGCACCGTGTACATGCCGCTCCCATCCGCAGTCAGGCACAAGACTCGGCGATGAGGGCAGGCCATGGCCGCACCCACGGCCAGCGGCAAGGCAATCCCAATCGAACCTCCAGTGTTTCCCAGCCAGTCATGGGGCGGTGCTCCCTTCGTCGCCGCCATCATGCCCCGACCGGAGGTCATGGATTCGTCGATCACAATGGCGTTTTCAGGCAGCAGCGCTCCGACCGCAGCCGCGAGTCCAGGCAGGGTGATCTCGCCGTCAGGCATCGCTGGCCGCTCCGAGTCCTGTTGATGCAGCCGTGCTTCATTCAGCGACAAGGCTTCCGCCAGCGCTTCTAGTGCCCCGGCACAATCCTCGCCGGGAATTGCCAGTACATGGATTTTGCATTCCGGCGAGGTGAGCACACTATTCTTCCCAGGATAAGCAAAATAGGCGACGGGAGCGCATGCCCCCACCAAGATAAGCTGACGAAATTCCTTCAGCTGCTCGACTGCCGCCTCAAGGACATATTGGACTCGGTCCACTCTCGGAATCCCTACTCCCCGTTGCAGGCGAGTGAATGGATAGGGAGCGAGCAGAGTGGCCTTTGTCGCCGCAGCGACGCGACCGGCGGTCACCAAGCCTTTGCCGTAAAGTGCGTCTCCGGCAATCAAGATCGCGGTCCGCAGGCCCGACCGAAGCATGGCGGCGGCGCGTTCGATAGTCCGAACGTCCGGCAGCGGAGCCCCAGGCACCATAGGAATGGCCGCAATGGAACCACCTTCGCTCCAAGCCACGTCGGCGGGAACGATCAGCGTGGCAATCTGGCCAGGTGCAGTGCGCGCGGCAACAATCGACTCCGCGGCATCGCGGCCTATTTCCGACACAGCGCGAGATGTCCGCAGCCACTTGGAATACGGGCGCCCGATCGCTTCGACGTCGGACTTGAGCGGGGTGTCATGGCGCAGATGGTCAATCGGATGTTGGCCGACGAGGTTGACCATCGGCACATGCGCTCGATATGCGTTGTGCAGATTTGCCAGGCCGTTGCCAAGGCCCGGACCCAGATGAAGGAGGGTACATGCCGGCTTTTCTGCCATGCGCGCGTATCCGTCAGCAGCTCCAGTGACGACACCTTCAAACAGCCCAAGTACACAACGCATCTCTGGGATTCGGTCAAGGGCCGCAACAATATGAATTTCCGACGTGCCAGGGTTGGTGAAGCAGGTGTCAACTCCTCCGGTGACCAGCGTGCGAATCAAACTCTCTGCTCCATTCATATGTCGAGTCCTACAGAGAATATGCGTCGCTGACGGGCTCTAGCAAGCAGAGCATCGAAGTGCTGCTAGCAGCGCGCTTCTGCTATATAACGAGAGATTGCGGCTGCCAAGCTCTCGAAGTGCGTTGTCACGATGCCGAGATGATCGCCAAGCGCGGTTTCAAGCTCAAACTCATGCGCTAAACCGGCCCAAACTGCGGCCGCATCGGCAGGAAAGTCAGTAGGTATTGCCGCTCGGACAAAGCTTATTTTTCCAGCGTAGAACCGAGGCTGATAGCGTTCCAACGCGACATAACCGCTGTCGCGGTAACGTTGCGTGGCGGGGGACACCGGTACGTCGACGGTTGATTGATCAGGTGCGCTCATTCGCGAAAGCCGTTTCAATCTGCCGGCGATCCTTCGCCACGCAGCCCGGGTAGCCAGGGGTGCACGGCGCCTCAACGACAGGTAACGCATATGCGGGTATGAATCCAGCATGGCCAACAGTGCGATCTTCTCGCCCCGTGCAGTCAACTGCTGTGCCATCTCCAGCATGACTAGGCCGCCAAAAGAAAATCCGATGAAAAAATAAGGTCCCCTAGGTTGCATCTGTCGGACGGCATCGAGAGAATATCGTGCCATATCTTCGACGCGATCAAACGGTTCATCCACCCCATCAATGCCTCTCGCCTGAAGTCCATAAATCGCATGAGGTGTCCGGACGTGTTTCACCACCTGAAAAAAATCCATGACGCTGCCGCCCAGGCCATGCGTGATGAATATCGGCGGTTCCTCGGATCCAGCTTTCAACCGAGCCGTTGGCGGGACACGGGGTGTGGTGGGCTGCTCGAGCAGTGCAGCCAGAGCAGCAATGGTGGGCGCCTGGTAGATCATCACCGGAGGCAATTCCCGACCGCACGTAAGAGCAATTTTGTTGAACAGTTCAAGGGCCAGCGCCGAATCACCGCCGACATCGAAGAAGTTATCGTTGATGCCGATGGACGAAAGCTGCAATACACCCTGCCAGATGGGAGTTAGTCTCTCGGCCATCGAGGAAGTGGGCATATGGTTCACATTACACTGGGACCGGCGAAATCGACAGTGCGCTCGAAAGACGCATGCCGCCAAGGTGGCCAGCCGATCATGAGTGAGCAAACGCCCAATAGAGTTCGCGAGCCTTGATGTACAAGGGGCCGAATGGGAGAGTACGGTCGCCGATACGGGTTACCGGAACCACCTTGGAATAATTTCCCGTCGCAAAAATTTCATCCGCCTTCTCAAAATCCTGGTATGCCAGAGTCTTTTCAGCCACAGTCACGCCGCTGTGGCGAAGCAACCCGATCACCCTTTGGCGGGTAATGCCCGCGAGAAATGTTCCGTTCGGAATCGGTGTAAGAACCACGCCGTCCCTTGCCATAA
>Ga0206847_10010_pt2 | contig 63751 bp, 64 predicted proteins | sample Alteio_BWOrgCont_17_FD_152880 | JGI IMG/M metagenome (GOLD analysis project Ga0206847, IMG submission 152880) | Enriched cells from forest soil in Barre Woods Harvard Forest LTER site, Petersham, Massachusetts, United States -... | ecosystem: Environmental > Terrestrial > Soil > Temperate forest >... | reverse complement strand
TTTGCTACTGGCTCCGGCGCCATTTATTCTTCGCTTACCTATACCGGCTTTTACCATACGGCAATTTTACACATATTTCCCTATATTTAGAAGGAATCAGCAAGGGGAAGTCTTATGAAGAAATTATATAAAACGGCGTTATCGGTTGTATTTTTATCCTATCTCTCGGCTTGTGGCAGTAGCCCAGGCGACCGCGCGCTCAGTGGCGCTGGCATAGGCGCCGGCGCGGGTGCCGTAGGTGGCGCGCTCATGGGTGGAAGCCCGGTTACCGGAGCGGTTGTCGGAGGCGCGGCTGGTGCGGCGGTGGGTGGATTGACCAATAAAGACCAGATCGATCTGGGCAAACCGGCTTGGAAATAATGAAATAAGTTATAGTTTCGTATCAGGGGCTTATTGGCTGCTAAGGGATTAGTAAGCATTTCTTAGTTGTTAATTAGTAAACTGTGCGGTATAGTAAAGATCTGCATATACTATACGGTACAGTTTATGAAATTAGTTAAAGCGAAAAAATCCCTCGCTGGCAGGCCCAAGGATACAGTCAAGCGCGAAGGCATCGTTCGTGCGGGCAATGATTTGTTCTTAAAAAATGGCTATACGCTGACCAGTATGGAAGCGGTAGCCAAAAAAGCCGACGTTTCCAAACTCACCATTTACAGTCATTTCGCGAACAAGGATGAGCTATTTAAAGAAGTCATTCTTCAGCGCTGCAACAAACTGGCTACATCAGAAACATTCGCGGTGCTCGCCGATAAGCCGGTGGAAAAAGCGCTGCTGGAGCTTGGCCTTGATTTCACCCGCATGATTTTCAGCCCCGATTCTATTCGTCTGCAAGGTATTATGCAGGCCGAAGCCGCACGCCATCCCAAAGTTGTGCAGATTTTTTTTGATACTGGTCCTAAGCGCGTACGGGCCGCGTTTGGCCAACTATTGCAAGCATGGGTAGATCGCAGGCTGCTTAAAATTCCCAATATCGCCAAGGCGACTGACCAGTTTTTTAGCCTGCTCAAGGGCGAGATGCTCATGAAAATGATGCTTCTGCGCATGCCGACGCCGAGCGAAGCGGAGCTTAAAAGCCACGTGCGCGCTACGGTACAATTTTTCCTCGCCGCTTACGGGCCAAAATCACAACCAAAGAAATGATCCATGACCATCAAACGCTCGAGCCTCAAAAAAATCATCATTGTTTTGCTGCTCTGTTTACTCGGCGCGGCGGTGTATTTATTCATCCATCGCGGTGAGGAAACCACCGACGATGCGGCCATTGACGGCCGCAATATGATTGTGAGCCCAAAAGTATCGGGTTATGTGACGGTGCTCAACATTGACGATAACCAGCGCGTCAAAGCTGGCGATGTATTGCTCGAGATTGACCCTGCCGATTATATTATTCGCCGCGACCGTGCGAAGGCGGTGCTTGATGCCGCCAATGCGCAGATCGTTTCTTCCGAAGCCTTGCTGCAAAAAGCGCAAAGCGATTTAGGACGTATGCAGCGCCTGACCGATAAAGCGCGCAGCCAGGAACAGCTCGATCAGGTGACGCAAGCGCAAAAATCCGCGCAGGCGAATTACGATCAATTAAGCGCAGCCTCCCGCCAGGCCGCGGCGGATCTGGCACAGGCGGAAAAAGACCTCGCCGATACGAAACTCATCGCGCCGATGGACGGCATCATCACCAAGCGCGGCGTGGAGCGCGGCAATTATGTGCAGCCGGGGCAGGCTCTATCGTCCTTGGTCGGCACGGATATCTGGGTGACAGCGAATTTTAAGGAAACGCAGCTTAAACATATGCACATCGGTGATGTGGTGGATATCAGCGTCGATGCGTTTCCGAGCATGAATTTAGAGGGAAAAATCGACAGCATTCAGTTGGGTACAGGCGCATATTTCTCTGCCTTTCCGCCGGAGAATGCGACGGGCAATTATGTAAAAATCATCCAGCGCGTGCCGGTGAAAATCGTCATCACCAAAATGCCCGATGCAAAATTATATCTGGGGCCGGGCATGTCGGTGACGCCCGTGGTGTATACGGGAACCGGGCCAGAAAAAGCGCCAGAAAATCCTCCAGAAAAATCTCATGAGTAGCATTACCGAAAAAATCTATAATCCCTATTGGGTCGCCATGGCGGTGAGTCTGGCCGCGTTCATGGAGGTGCTCGATACCACGATTACCAACGTGTCGCTTTCCCATATTGCCGGCACGTTGGGCGCCAGCCAGGATGAGAGTACATGGGTGCTGACGAGCTACTTAGTCGCCAACGGCATCGTGCTGCCCTTATCCGGCTGGCTTTCGGGCGTGATGGGGCGCAAGCGTTTTTTCATGACCTGCATCGCCGCCTTCACTGCCGCCTCATTTTTATGCGGCATGGCAAATTCGCTGCCGATGCTGATTATTTTTCGCCTCATACAAGGGCTGGCGGGCGGCGGTTTGCAGCCGACGCAGCAGGCGATCATCGTTGATGCGTTTCCACCGGAAAAGCGCGGCGCGGCGTTTGGCCTGACCGGCATTACCATGATCGTGGCGCCCATATTAGGGCCGACGCTCGGCGGATTCATCACCGATAATTTCAGCTGGCGCTGGATATTTTACATGAACGTGCCGGTGGGCATTCTGGCGTTGTTTTTGGTGAGCCGTATGGTGGTGGATCCGCTGCATGCGAAAGCGAAAGGCCTGCTCTCGATCGATTATATCGGCCTCAGCCTCATCGCGCTGGGTTTGGGCGTGCTGCAGATCATGCTTGATAAAGGCCAGCAGGAAGACTGGTTCGCCAGCAATTTTATTATTATGTGCGCAACCATCAGCGCGGCTTGTTTGATCGCGGCGGTGATATGGTTGCTGAATCAGGAAGATCCGGTGATTGATTTGCGGCTCCTGGCGCGGCCTAATTTCAGCCTTGCCTGCATCATGATTTTTTTCATGGGTTTTGCGCTCTATGGATCGAGCACTTTACTGCCGTTGTTGCTGCAATCCGAGTTTGGCTATAACGCAACACTGGCAGGGCTTGTATTGTCGCCCGGCGGGTTGGCAGTGATTTTTCTTATGCCTATTTCGGGCCGCGTGGTGAATAAAATCCAGGCGCGGTATCTGATCGCCATCGGCATGTTTTTATTGTCGATCGGTTTGTGGTACACTAAACATGTCACGCCGCAGACCAATTATAATATATTCGTCATGATGCGCATTTCGCAGGTGATGGGATTGCCGTTTTTATTCATCCCGATCAGCACGCTGGCGTTTATGGGCATACCGAAAGAAAAAAGTAGCAAGGCTTCGGCGATTTATGCGTTGTCGCGCAATATCGGCGGCAGTATCGGCATTGCGGTGCTGATCAGCTTCATGTCCCGGCATGCGCAGATGCAGCAATCTTACATGGCGGCAAAACTTGCGCCTGAATCGCCGCAATACCGCGCGTTGCTTTCGCATTATACGAATGTGTTTTTCTCGCACGGTCAGAATATTATAGCGGCGGGGCAATCCGCCATGGGCCGCATATATCACGACCTGCTCCAGCAATCGACCATCGCCGCTTACCGCGATACTTTTACGATGATGTCGGCGGTGACGCTGGCGCTGGCGCTGATCGCGCTGCAAATGCCAAAAAATAATCCGCGCAAGCCGTCCTCCGCCGATGCGGCGGCGGCGGCGCATTAAGGACGAAATTATGCGTTCTGCCTCCATATTTGCGCTCGCACTGCTTACCGCCTGCACGGTCGGCCCGGATTATAAAGCGCCGGATATCGGCCTGCCGGCGAGCTGGTTTGTCCCTGCAGCGCCAAAAATTACCACCGACGCGAAGGCGGAAATCGATCAAGCCTGGTGGCAGCATTTCAATGATCCGGTTTTGAGTCAGCTTATCGATAAAGCGGCAGCGGGAAATTTTGATTTGAAAATCGCCGAAGCGCGGATCGCCGAAGCGCGTGCGGCGCGCGGTACGGCAAGGGCAGATTTATTGCCGACGGCTAATATCGTGAGCAACAATGAGCGGCAGGCCAACCGCATTGCTTTTCCGGGCTTCACGGGCCTTACCAAGCCCTTCAATACGTTTGAAGATGGATTTGATGCGAGCTGGGAGCTTGATATTTTTGGCGGCAAAAAACGTGCATTAGAATCTAGTTCGGCGGAGCTTGAAGCGGCGATGGCCTCGCGTGATGATGCGCGCGTAAGCCTTATGGCGGAAGTGGCGCGCACTTATGTGGATATCCGCCAGTATCAGCAGCAGCTGGTGCTCACAACTGACACGGTAAAAGCGGAGCAGAATACGGTGAGTATTGTCGGCGAGCGTTATCATACGGGCAATACGTCGCAGCTCGATGTTACGCAAGCCAAAGCGCAGTTGGAACAAATGCAATCGCAATTGCCGTATTATCAAAACCTGCTGGCGCAAGCGGAATACAGTCTCGATGTGCTGCTTGGTGAGCAGCCGGGTGCGGCGCATGCGTTGGTGGCTTCGACAAAACCGGTGCCGGTGTCGGCTATTGAGCTGGTGCTCGCAGCGCCCGCCAATATCATCGCGAATCGGCCCGATGTGCGTATGGCTGAACGCGAGCTGGCGGCGGCCACCGCGCAGCAGGGGCAGGCGATTGCGCAGTTATTCCCCGATATTTCCTTGTCGGGATTTGTGGGGCTGCTCAATGTAAATTCAAGTCATTTGCTCGAAGCAGGCAGTAAATCCTGGGATGTGGGCGGTAATGTGCTGTGGCCAATTTTAAATTACGGAAAATTATCGGCAAATATCGATGCGGCCGATGCGCGTCAACAGGAAGCATTGGCGAGTTACCAGAAATCGATTATTTCTGCGCTCTCCGATGTGGCAAAAAGCGTCACCGCTTATAGCAGGCAGGAAGAATTCCGCCGGGCTTTGAATAAAACCGTCGCTGATAATCGTGAGAGTACTGCTATCGCGCGTTCACGTTATCGTGAAGGTCTTTCTACGTTCCTTGATGTGCTCGATGCGGAGCGCACGCTCTATGCGTCAGAAAGCCAGCTGGCGCAGGCATCCGCGCAAACCTCGCAGAATCTGATCGCGGTGTATAAAAGCTTAGGCGGCGGCTGGGCGGGTCAAACTCCGCAGCCATAATTATGCGCCGCCGGTGCCGTTTGCAGCGCTTACCGCGCCGGAAGACGCAGCTGTGGAAGAACCGCTGCTATTACCGGAAATGGTTTGCCATTGGCTGATGATCTGTTGCATGTAATTGCTTGATTTTGTTTGCTCGTCGGCGCTATTGGCGCCTGCCATATTATTCGCATCGGTAAAGTCGCCGTTTAAATCGTCGATCAGCATGGCTGTTGGATTGAAACTCTTAGCCTGATCTTCCTGTGAGAGCTGGGTTGTGCCAAGTCCCTCATTATTCAAATCATTTTGGATGCTGTTAAATGTATCTTGTGTATAGGGCGCATCTTGATATTTTTCCAGAATAGCGGTGATTTGCTGCTGCTGCTGCGTGGTCAGCGTGAAGCTTGTGTTGGTGCCGGGTAGGGTGGAAGTGGTTGTATTAACTCCAGTAAGTGCGGCCAGGAGCGGATCAGAACTGCTGCTCGCCGTGCTGCTGCCATTCAGGCTATTGAGATATTGCTGCGCTGCCGGGCTTAAATTGACCGTATCGAGTGGGGAAGTGGAGGAAGTGTCTGAACTACCGCCATTTAATGCCTGGAGCAGCGCATCGGTGCTGCTGGACGGCGTGATGCTGGGGCTATTATTCCCATTGAGCTGATAATATAAACTATTGTTTGGTAACGTATTTATGGCACTCATGGCGTCCTCCATTCCTGGGTGAAACTATTATAGGGCATTGTAAGCAAAAATCGTGCCTTGCTTCCGGATTGGCATTAAATTAGGGCGTCAATAAGGGTGTTTTGGGGCGCCAATAAGGGTATTTTTAGTGTATTTTTAACCCTTTTTATGGTATGATTGGGGCTAGATAAAGGGTGGGTTTAAGTGGAGTTTGTATGGTTTCAGGCGTATCCAGTTTCAGTCCGCTGACATTTTTAAATGACGTAAAGGGCATCGCGCCGACGCCCGATAGCAGCACTGCGGACGCGACCGATAGCACCGATTCCACAACCTCGTCTACATCCACAACCACCACGCCCGCCAACGCGCTGGGTATTCCGTCCGATGTGCTGAATGCATTGCAGGGCACGGATTCCACGAGCAGCAGCATAGAAAGCGTGCTTTCGAGTTTACTCGGAGGCAGTTCGGACAGTGCGGGCGGCGGCGTGCTGAGCAGCCTGCTTGGCGGCAATACTTCCATCGATTCGTCCGATCCGCTGGCCGGCGTTTATAATACGCTGCTGTATAACGATTCCACCGCCAATCCGCTGCAGGTGGCTATTAATAGCGCGCAGCAGCAGCAATCGCAAACGGCGGCAAGCACTGCGAATCCTGTGACTAATGCGCTGAGTTCGCTCAATACGGCGATCAATTCCTATAATCAAACCTTGCTGCAAACCGCGCAGTCGGTTGCAGCCGCCAATAATTTCGGGGCGGACGGCAAAACCCCGCTGGTGGCTTAAGATCGTGGTAATCGTGGTTCGTGGTAGTCGTGGTTAAGCGGCTTTCACATTTACCACGATTTTTTAAGCCGACGGATTTTCCAGATTATACATTTCCGTATTATCGTCATAAGCGAATAGCTCTGCATAACGTCCCCAGCTGGTGACGGCGGAAAGCACTTCCTCGGAATCTTCCTCGGTCATATGGTCTTCAAGCTGCGTGAGGAACCGGATGCGCGGCGCGTGGTTGCCGGGGCGGCTTTGCAGCACGCGGCAAACATATTCGGCGAGCGGAATATTCTGCACCAGATGCTCGGCGAAAATCTGTTTGCGTTTTTGCGTGTCGGCGTCGGCGAAAATTTTTCCGGCGGGCGTGAGATGAATATCGCCTGCATCCACTTCCGCGAATTTCAGAATGCGCAGCGCTTCGGACAGATGCAGCACATCTTCGGTGCCTACGCCCAGATCCTGATCGAGCGCGGGCAAATCGGCGCGGCCATTATAAGGCGCTGCGGCCAGCGTTTCCAGGAGCCCCGAGAGCTGGTTGGGCGATACGCGCGGCAATTTATCATACATGCCGACTCCGACAGGTTTGGCCGCGGCGCTGAAATCTTTTTTCTGCATGCCCGATGTCATGAGTGTGTAAATCTGTTCGACCATGGCGGAAAACGCCGCCGATTGGCGGTCGCGCGGGTAACGCAGATCGACTTTTATTTCCGCGGCGATGCGGCCCGGGTTGGAAGAAAAAATCAGGATACGGTCGGACATCAACACGGCTTCTTCGATGTTGTGCGTCACCAGTAGTACGGATTTCAGCGGCATTTTTTTCTCGACCCACAGATCGAGAAAATCGGTTTTGAGTGTTTCGGCGGTGAGAACATCGAGCGCGGAAAACGGTTCATCCATGAGCAGCAGCGACGGATTTACCACCAGCGCACGCGCAAAACCCACGCGCTGTTTCATGCCGCCGGAAAGTTCGCGCGGATAAGCCGATTCATAACCGTCCAGGCCGATGAGATCGATGGCGGCGAGCGCGCGTTTGCGCATTTCTTTTTCGGGAACGCCCAGCGCCTCTAAGCCTAATTCTACATTTTCCAAAACGGTGAGCCATGGGAAAAGCGCGAAGGTCTGGAATACCATGGCGATGCCCAGCGCGTCGTTCGATGTGGATTTGCCGTTGAAGACAACCGTGCCGCCGGTGGGGTGAATGAGCCCGGAAATAATGCGCAGCAGCGTCGATTTGCCGGAACCGGATTTACCCAAAAGGCCCACGATTTCGCCTTCTTTCATGATGAGGCTTACATCGTCGAGCACCTTGAGCTCGCGGCCTTCCGGCTTGGCGAAGGATTGCGTGATGTGGGAGAGTTCCAGTAGGTTTTGCATAGCTGGTTTCGTGATACGTGATGCGTGGGACGTGGAAGTTAAGTTTGCAACGATTGGGTAAGACGTGCGGTCATCTGGCCGACACGGCGAACATATTCTATAGCCTTGTTATACAATATTTCAGAACAAAATTTTCTACGTTTTGCAATTTCAAGCTGAGTTTCCACTTCTGCCAGTGACCCCCGAGCTATATGCAGAAACTGTATTAATTCTTTGGTACCGTTTCTGGCGCTTCCTTCTGCAATGTTGGAAGGAACGGAAACCGCCGGCCGCTTAAGCTGGTTAGCTAGTGCAAAACGTTCCGAATCGGGGAGAACTTCGATAATATCATATATCACACCCACCATATCCATGGCTATCTGCCATACTTCGAGGTCGCGAAAATTATTTATTTTCATTGCCTGATCCTTATCCTATTATTTCACGTATCACGCTTCACGTACCACGTTCTATGTTAATCAAACCGTAATTTCCGCGCCGCTACTTCATAAAGCGGCCGCCAGAAACATTTATTGAATAACACTACTACCAGCGACATCATGCCGATGCCAAGCACGATATGCGCGAAATCGCCCGCCGCCGTTTGCTGCGCGATATAAGCGCCAAGCCCGGCTGCTTCATAGCTCTTATCGCCCCATTGCACAACCTCGGAAACGATGCTGGCGTTCCACGCGCCGCCCGATGCGGTGATCGCGCCGGTGAGGAAATAGGGAAAAATACCGGGCAGCATCACCTTGCGCCACCACAGCCAGCCTTTGACATGAAAATTCCGCGAGGCTTCGCGCAGATCATTCGGGAAAGCCGATGCGCCGGCGATGACATTGAATAAAATATACCACTGCGTGCCCAGAATCATCAGCGGCGACAGCCAGATATTAGGATTGAGCTCATAGCGGCTGATGGCGATTACCGCGACAGGGAAAAGTAAATTAGCCGGAAACGCCGCCAGGAATTGCGCCAGCGGCTGAATATATTGCGCGAGCTTGGGCCTGAGGCCAATGGAAATGCCCAGCGGCACCCATACAAGCGAAGCGAGGATAATCAGCACCACCACGCGGGTCAGCGTGATCATCGCCAGAAACGCCACATGTCTCATATCCGCCCATTCGATGCTGGTATGCAGGAAAATAATCATGTGCTTGAGCGCCACCACGCCGAGCGTGGCCAGCAGCGTGTACCACAGATAATCGAACAGGCGCGATTCGCGCTCGCTGAGCTGGAAACTTACCGCCGTGGGTTTGAATAGCTGAATGCGCAGGAAAATATGCGACAGCCGGCCGATGGGTTTAAACAGCCATTGCACCAGCCTGCTTTTGGTAAACAGCATGAGCACCCAGGAATGCGGGGCTTCCTGGCTGGCGGTGAGCTCATAGCGGAATTTGTCCGACCAGGCGACCAGCGGGCGGAACAAGAACTGGTCGTAGAGCAAAATAACGAAGGTCATGGTAGCAATCGCCCACACGATAGCGCTCATGTTTTGCTGTTCGATGGCCAGCGCAATATACGAGCCGATGCCCGGCAGGGTGATATGCTGGTTGCCGACCGTGATTGCTTCCGACGCCACTACGAAAAACCAGCCGCCCGACATCGACATCATGGTGTTCCAGATGAGGCCCGGCATGGCGTATGGCAATTCCATCTTCCAGAATTTCTGCCAGCCCGACAGGCGAAATACGAACGCCGCCTCATCCATATCTTTGGGAATGGTTTGCAGCGATTGGTACATGCTAAACGTCATGTTCCACGCCTGCGAGGTAAAAATCGCGAAAATCGCCGCGCATTCCACGCCCAGAATACTGCCCGGAAACAGCGCCATGAAACCGGTGACCGTGAATGATATATAGCCCAGTACCGGCACCGATTGCAGGATATCGAGGATGGGAATCATGATCTGCCCGGCCTTGCGGCTTTTGGCGGCCAGCGTGGCATAAGCCAGCGTAAATAGCAGCGAGGCGATGACCGCCAGCAGCATGCGCAGTACCGTGCGCAGCGCATATGACGGCAGGTTGGCCGTATCGAGGCTGATCGGCGTTTGCTCCAGCTTGCCGATGGGCGCGGACATTTCGGTCATGCCCCAGCCGATATAAACCAGGAAGGTGACCACGATGGAAAAGGCCAGCGCATCGAACCACAGCCGGCGCGCCGAAGGCCTGCCAATGGCGCTGACATTGACAATGCGCGGAATCAAGCGGTCTGAAATCGGTGCAAATGCCATGCGCTACCCTTCTATCCTGCCGTTATTGTGAATTACGCATGGTTTGTCAACCGGGCATATAGGCCATTGCCAGTTGCAGAGGCTGGTTTTATAACCGTGTTTATGACATTCAACGCCGCCGCCCTGCAACTCCTTAAAAAAACCTATGGCTACGATAGTTTTCGCGGCCAGCAGGCGGAGATTATCGAGCATGTAATTAATGGCCGGCACGCTTTTGTGCTGATGCCGACCGGCAGCGGCAAATCCCTCTGTTACCAGATTCCATCGCTCTGCCGAGACGGAGTGGGGATTATCGTTTCGCCGCTGATTGCGCTCATGCAGGATCAGGTGGAGGCCTTGAAACAGCTGGGCATCCGGGCAGCGGCGATCAATTCGAGCATGGATGCGGATCATGTGGCGCGAACGAAGCGCGCCATTCGTGAGAACGATATCGATATGGTGTATGTAGCGCCGGAGCGGCTATTAATGCCCGATTTCATGGAGCTGCTGGAACAATCCAAAATCGCGCTGTTCGCCATTGATGAAGCGCACTGCGTATCGCAATGGGGGCATGATTTCCGGCCGCATTATGTGCAGCTTGCCCAGCTGGCGCAGCGTTTTGCGTATATTCCGCGTATCGCGCTCACCGCCACCGCCGATCAGCCGACGCGCAAGGATATCGTCGAGCGCCTGCATTTACAGGAGGGCCGCACCTTCATCGCCGGATTCGACCGGCCCAATATCCATTATAGCATTGCGCTCAAAGATAGCGCCAAACAGCAAATACTGCGATTCATCAAAACGTCGCATGCCGGTGAAAGCGGCATCGTTTACTGCCTGTCGCGGCAAAATGTGCAGGATATGGCGCAGTGGCTATGTGATCAGGGGCACAGGGCGCTGCCCTATCATGCCGGGCTCGATGCGCAGGTGAGGGCGAAGAATCAGGATATTTTCCTTAAGGAAGAAGCGGTGATCATGGTCGCCACCATCGCGTTTGGCATGGGCATCAATAAGCCCGACGTGCGGTTCGTGGCACATATGTCGATTCCCAAAAATATTGAGGCCTATTATCAGGAAACCGGCCGTGCCGGGCGCGACGGCCTACCCGCCGAGGCGTTCATGCTGTATGGGCTGAGCGACGTGGCGATGCAGCGCAGCTTCATCGAAAATTCGGATGCGCCCGATAACCAGAAACGCATAGAACATCAAAAACTGAACGCGCTGCTCGGATTATGCGAGGCCGCGCGCTGCCGCCGCCAGATCATGCTCGCCTATTTCGACGATGCGGCGGCGCCATGCGGCAATTGTGACATCTGCCTGGTTCCGCGCGAAACGTTCGATGCTACCGTCGCGGCGCAAAAAGCGCTCTCTGCCGCTTACCGCACCGGCCAGCGCTTCGGCGTGGCGTATCTGATCGATGTGCTGCTGGGCAAAGAGGATGAGCGCATCCGGCGGTTCGGGCATGATACGCTGCCGCTATTCGGCATCGGCAAAGAGCACGGCAAGAACGAATGGCAAAGCATCTTCCGCCAGCTGGTGGCGCAGGGTTTTCTAGCGGTCGATACGGCCGAGCATGGCGGCATCCATATCACCGCCGAGGGGCATCGTTTTCTTAAAGCAAAAGAAACCATACAACTCTGCCGCCCCGCGGTGCGCACGCGTGTGGCGCGGGCGCCCAGGGCGGCGGCGATGTCGCTCGAAAACGATGCCGACCAGCATTTATTCACCGCGCTCAAAGCGGCGCGCACGGCGCTGGCGAAAGCGCAAAATATCCCACCTTATATTATTTTCCATGACAAAACCTTGCGCGAAATGGTTATTCGCAAGCCCGCTTCGCTAAAGGACATGCTCGTCATCAGCGGCGTCGGCGAACAGAAAATCGAGCGTTACGGCGAGGTTTTCCTGAATATCATCACGCAGCATGAAATGGCGGGATAAACAGGCCGCCTGCTGATGACTTGCCGAGGCCTTAAAAAACAGGTTTGCAGGAACCGTGCGATTATTCTATCGTCGCTTCCGCGACATAAGACTAAACCCCTTGCTGTAAGGCAGGTGGCAACATGCGGAAGCGTGGCCGAGTGGTTTAAGGCACTAGTCTTGAAAACTAGCGAGGTGCAAGCCTCCGTGAGTTCGAATCTCACCGCTTCCGCCAGCCACCTAAAAATGATGCCCAAAATCGCGTTTGGTCCACTGGTGGTCCAGTTGGCAGGAAAAGATGGCCATCGTTGACGGTTAATCCGATGGAGCATAAACTGCTCCCAAAATAAAAAACTCGGGGAGCCAAACCATGACCAACAAAAAGCGCGTTTTCATTAGCTTCGATTACGATAACGATAGCACAATCAAGGATTTTTTGGTTGGGCAATCAAAACATCCGGATACGCCTTTCGAGTTTGCCGATTGGTCGATTAAGGAACACCTCACGGGCAATTGGGAGCAGAAGGCTCAGGGCCGCATGAGAAACGTCGATGTGATTTGCATCCTGTGCGGCACACGAACCCACACCGCGACAGGCGTGAGCGCCGAGTTACGCATCGCGCAGCAGCAAAGAATTCCATACTTCTTCCTCGCCGCGTATTCAGATCAGAATTGCACAAAGCCAATTGGGGCGCTGCAAACTGACAAGCTCTACACATGGACTTGGGATAATGTAAAATCCCTAATCGCAGGGAATCGCTAATGCGGCGCGCACTTGTTATAGGCATCGATGATTACCCAAATGCGCCCTTGCGCGGCTGTGTCAACGATGCCAGCACCATTGCGGATGTTTTGGCAACAAATGGCGATGGTTCTCCCAATTTTGACGTGCGCCTTATCACCTCGCCCAGCGAAACAATTGGCCGGACCACTTTACGCAGGGCAATCGAGGAGCTGTTCGCTACCAAGTGCGACGCAGCCTTGTTTTATTTTTCTGGCCACGGGCTGATTAAAAGTACGGGCGGCTATATGGTCACCACGGACGCTCAACGCTACGATGAAGGCGTTTCGATGGATGATTTGTTATCCCTTGCAAACGCATCACTCGCACAAGACAAAATTATCATTCTCGATTGTTGCCATTCGGGCGCGGCCGGAACACCGACCATCAATGAAAATCAGATGGCTCAGCTGAAGGAAGGGCTATCCGTCCTTACCGCAAGCAGAGATTCGGAATCAGCACTGGAAATTAATGGCCGAGGCGTTTTCACTTCTCTTGTTGTCGATGGCTTGCATGGAGGGGCGGCTGACCTTCGTGGCCATGTCACTCCGGGCAGTATTTATGCTTACGTCGATCAAGCGCTAGGAGCATGGGATCAACGGCCGATTTTCAAAACCAATGTAACTCGCTTCACCTCTCTGCGAACAATAGCGCCCCGCGTGCCGCTGGAGAAATTGCGCAAGCTTACTGAATACTTCCCGACGCCTACCGATGAATTTAAGCTTGACCCAACCTACGAGGATACGGAGAAAACAGCGATTCCGGAGCATTGCGCGATCTTCAAAGATTTGCAGAAATTTACAAGCGTTGGCTTAGTTGTGCCTGTCGGTGAAGAGCACATGTACTACGCGGCGATAAACTCAAAATCCTGCAGGCTCACAGCGCCTGGCTACCAATATTGGCGGCTGGTAAAGGAAAAAAGACTCTAAAGTAAATTGCCAAGGAGAAAGCTGGAATCTATTTCCAGCGTGCAGACTGTCCCAGGACTACGACTTGGTTTTACGTTCCAGATCGAGCAATGCGCGCTTGCGCTCCGGCCCCCAGCGGTATCCCGCCAGCTCGCCGTTGCCACGAATGACGCGGTGGCAGGGGATGGCGATGGCTATACGGTTATGCGCGCAGGCGCTGGCGACTGCGCGCACGGCTTTAGGGTTGCCGATGGCATGCGCCACTTCCGTATAGGATGCTACACTCCCTGCCGGGATGGTCTGCAGGTATTTCCAGACTTTGAGCTGAAATGCCGTGCCACGAATATCGAGCGGCAGATCGAGTGTGGCCACATGCCCCTGCAGATAATCGGAAAGCGCCTGCATCCAGGCAGTAAACTGCTCCTTGTGCGTTTTACCCATCAGCTCAATGCTGGCTTGCGTATATTCGGCGGCGAGTTGTGCGACCAATTCCTTTTTACTATCGCCGAATTGAATGAAGCACAGGCCGCGGTCGGTTGCGCCCATCAGTACATAGCCCAGCGATGTTTTGGAAGCGGCATAGGAAATGACCACATCTTTTCCCTGCGCGCGGTATTGCTTCGGCGTCATCCCTAAGTGGCTATCTACTCGCTCATAGACGCGGCTGGAAGAAGCGAAGCCTGCATCGTAAATAGCATTGGTAACTGATGCATCGGCATTATGCCGCAATCCTGTTTTCAGCTTCTTTAAGCGGCAGGAATCGGCATATTCTTTCGGACTGACGCCGATGGCAGCTTTGAACCGGCGTTGCAGATGCGCAGGGCTTAGATGCGTCTGTTTCGCCAATTGCTCCAGCGTCAGGACTTCGTCACTATGCGCCTCGATATAGCGGCAAAGATTCTGCATCAGGCTTTTTTCGAATGTATTGTGCGATATATTTTTCATAGAGGGTAAGCTAAACTATTCGCCGGAATGATAATATCCGATTCTTGCGATGAATTTCACATAGTGTTTTAATATTCGCGTGGCTTAAATTTATGGCAAAGCGAGGAAACCGTGACTCAAAAACCTATACAAAACGCGATTTTCCAATCGAGAAAATCCGCCGCTTTCTTGAGCCCGGGCCAATCGTGCTGGTTAGTTCCGCCTATAAGGGCGAAACCGATATTATGACTATGGGCTGGCATATGGTGATGGAATTTTCACCTTCGCTCATCGGCTGCCTGATTAGCAATGGCAACCATAGCTTCGAGCTCATCAAGAAAAGCGGCGAATGTGTATTCAACATCCCAGAATATCATATGATCGACACGGTGATCGGCATAGGCAATTGCCATGGCGGAGAGATTGATAAATTCGAGAAATTCGGCCTGATACCTCAGAAAGCGCATAAGGTCTCAGCGCCCCTGATCAAGGAGTGTTACGCGCACTTCGAGTGCAAGCTTGAGGATGCGACGATGATTTCGAAATACAATTTCTTCATATTCGAAGTGGTGAAAGCGCAGGCCGCGACTTCGCCGAAATATCCAAAAACCGTGCATTATCGTGGCGATGGTGTATTTATGATTTCCGGTGAGAACAAAAGTTACCGCAAGCAATTCAAACCGGAAATGTTATAGATGCCTCCTGATAAAAAACTCCGCTGCGCCTGGCTGCCCGAAGATAAGCCGGATTACGTCCATTACCATGATACGGAATGGGGAGTGCCGGTGCATGACGACCGGCTGCTTTTCGAGATGCTAATTTTGGAAGGTGCGCAGGCGGGCTTAAGCTGGTACATCATCCTGAAGCGTCGCCAGGGCTACCGCAAAGCCTTTAAGAATTTTGATGTGGCCAAATGCGCCAAGCTGACCGATGTGGAACTGGAGAAAGCGTTGGCGACCGGCGACATCATCCGCAATCGCCTGAAAGTATTCTCAGTGCGCAAGAATGCGCTGGTGTTTCTGGCGATCCAAAAAGAATTTGGTTCATTCGAGGCTTATGTCTGGCGATTCGTCGGTGGCAAGCCGAAGATCAACTGCCCGAAGAAAATGACAGCCAGCACGCCGGAATCCGATGCCATTTCCAAAGATCTAAAAAAGCGCGGCATGAGCTTTGTCGGTTCGACAATTATCTATGCTTATATGCAGGCCGTTGGACTAGTGAATGATCATATGGAAGGTTGTTTTCTGGTGCCCATAAAATAAAAGACCCGCCAATTTGAGGGTGCGCTGGGCGCATAGCCTTGGCGGGTACAATCACCACTACTGTAGCGGAATGCCTAGCAGATTCACAATGTTTATATCGAGCGCGCAGGCAATCTTAAGCAACTCATCTAGAGCAATCTCGTTTTTTCCGAGCTCGTAACGATCAAGCAGCCGTTCCGACACCCCGGAAAGGCGCGCCAGTTTCCTAAGCGGTATTTTCCGCTCGGCGCGGTGCTGGTGAATATTTTTGCCAATAGTTAAGCGCCAGTGGCGCAATAGGTGCGTGCTGTATTGCATGTGTCCTCCCTCTTGGTTTTGTGCTGAAGGCAACCTTCAGGTCAGACACACCACATAGACATTCGTTCCCAGTAAGCAACTCAATGAATTGCCATTACCGGAAGAATTATCGGTTATTCACTAAGAAATTTTATCTGTGGATAACTTCATTTAAATTCCCGTTTTAGTTGCATTTGCTTAGAACCAATTGGTTGAGGCCCCATTCAATTCTAACAACCAATTGGATAAACTTAGTTTCGATGGATTGATATCAGATCGAATTAACGGTAATATTTGCCAAATGAGGCGGCGGCAAGTGGCTTATGGCAACCATTCAAAAACGTACTAATTCAACCGGTGGTATAAGTTTCCATGTGCGCGTTCGTTTGCGTGGGCATCCGACGCAGACCTCCACCTTCGCGCGTCTGACCGATGCCCGCGAATGGGTCCAGCAAACGGAAACTGCCATCCGCGAAGGACGATATTTCAAAACTGTTGAAGCGAAAAAGCATACCATCGCGGAGATGATCGATCGCTATTTGAAAACCATCCAGCAGCGAAAGCCACAACGCGCCAAAGCCGTGCAGCCTTATCTGGGCTGGTGGCATGACCAGCTGGGGCGTTATCTACTCTCCGATGTCACGCGTGCGATGATCATCGAGAAGCGCGAAGTTTTAATGCAGGGTTTCGTCATCAATAAAAAGGTGAAGCGCTCGACGCGCAAACCAAAACTGCGAACGTCGGCGACTGCCAATCGCTATATGGTGGCGCTGTCGACGGCTTTTACGATGGCAGTCAATGAGTGGGAATGGCTGCAAGACCATCCGATGCACCGCATCGCCAAGTTACCGGAATCGCGTGGGCGCGTGCGGTTTCTCGATGACGATGAGCGTGGGCGGCTGCTGGAGGCTTGTCGGCAGGTTAATAGTAAGCATTTATATTGCATGGTGGTGCTGGCACTGTCTACTGGCGCGCGCCACGGCGAGCTCATCAATTTGCGTTGGCGTGATGTTGATTTCAAACGCAACGTTATTGTGCTGCACGATACGAAGAATAAGGAACGCCGCGTGTTGCCGCTGGCGCACCATGCGCTGGAACTGATCGTGGCGCGTTATCAATCGCGGGACGCCGTGACCGATCTAGTGTTTCCATCGCCTTACGATCCCATGCGGCATTGGGAGAGCAATGGCGCATGGAAAGTGGCGGTGGAAAAGGCGGAGCTTAAAGACTTCCGCTTCCACGATCTGCGCCACAGCGCCGCCAGTTATCTCGCCATGAACGGTGCGTCGCTAGCAGAAATTGCCGAAGTGCTCGGCCACAAGACGCTGGCGATGGTGAAGCGCTACGCGCATCTTTCCGAAGCGCATACGGCGGGCGTCGTCGCGCGTATGAATCAGAATATTTTCGGGTAAAATCATGCTCCAATCCGAATTAAAAGAATCCCAGTGTATAGCTCTATCGTTACAAAACCGGCTCAGATTGGATTGTAGTGTGGTGCCTCAGCTACTACAACCGCTCATAGCCGCACAAGAGGAGCTCAGAGAGAATATTAAGCAGATGGTGCCTCGGCTACCAGAAAAGATTATCGCGGATTTTAGCTTAGCTCCTAGGCAGGCCGTATATATCATCCCCGATACCGCTTCAGAGCATCCCCAAATAGAAATTACTTCACCTCAAGCAGAAATTATTCCACAAAAATCGGCCGTCCAAGATAACCCGCCTGTCGTGACACGAGAGAATGATCTGCATATACTTATCGAACGTGTGTGCAAGAAACTGATAGCGGAGCAGAAACGCTTTCCCAAGGCGCGCGCTGTATTTAATGCCATACGCAAGCGGGCGGAAGAATTTGATGAGGACTGCATTATAATTAAAGCTACAAATGATACCATCGAATGGAAAAGTATGTATGGCAATATCGATACGATGAAAATAGCCAGCCTGGCGAACCGCATTTCCAAAATAAAACCAAAGCTTATGAAAAATAATCACCGCTAAACTCATCGCCTCATTTTTTTCTCATCGGATGAACTTAGCGGTGAAAATGGCTTGCTAACGTAGGTGGCAGCATCGTGCATTACCGCATGGTGCAGAAATCATCTGCAAAGGAGTTAGCAATATGCCCGATACCAATCCAGCAGAGCTAAAGGCTCATACATCCGCTAAGCTAATCCCGGTCACCCAATGGAATGAGCATCACCAATGGCCACCCATCGGCGGGCTACGCCATCTCATTTTCCATGAGCAAAGCAACGGCTTCAGCAAGGTGTTGCGCCGCTGCGGCCGGCGGGTGCTGATCGATGAAGCTGCGTTCTTCCAATGGGTGGAAGAGCAGAATGCGAAGCGCTGATCGCTGCTGCGGGAGCGATTGCAATGCGCGCGCGTAACATTAAGCCCGGCTTCTTTACCAACGATCAGGTGCTCGAATGCGAGCCGCTGGCGCGCCTGTTATTTGCTGGGCTATGGGGCATGGCCGATCGCAAAGGCCGCCTGGAAGACAGGCCGAAGAAAATCAGGATACAAGTTTTGCCTTGCGATAATTGCGATATCGATGTGCTGTTGCATCAATTGCAACAGCGTGGATTCATCCAGCGGTATGAGGCAAATGGTCAGCCTTACATTCAGGTCATCAATTTCGAGAAACATCAGCACCCGCATCACAAGGAACCCGAGAGCACCATCCCGGCCCCGGACTCGGAGGCCATGCTTGCGCCAAGCATGACGCAACAGCCTAGGGCTGGTCCAGGGCCAATCTCAAAACCGCCCGTGGTCAATCCGTCTGATTTCTTGATTCCTGATTCATTGATACCTGAATCATCACTTAACAGTGATGATACGCAGGCGCATAAAGCGAAAAAGGAAAAACGAGGGCGAAAACTATCTGACCGCATCAGTCTGCCCTACGATTCCTTGCCGCCTGAATGGGCGCTGTGGACGCATACGGAGATGGGGTGGAGCGATCAGGCCATTCAGGATGTCTGGGCATATTTCCGCGATTACTGGCGCGGAAGAACCGATAAGGGCGCGCAAAAATCCGATTGGGAAGCAACATGGCACGTCTGGTGCCGAACGCAAAACATTCATTCAGGAGGTAAGTATGAGCAATCCAAAGCCGTTGGGGGCTATCATCCCCGCTTTACTCAGCCAAGCAAAAGCGAACGAGCAAGAGCAGCCATTGTCGAATCCGCCATCGAGCTCGGCTATGCCGCTCCCATTAATGCACGACGAGAAGGGCAAAGCTGAGCTGAGCGTTCTGCTGCTCCAGTGCTACGATGGGTTGAAAACGTATGGCAAAGAGCCGGAGCAGCTGAAAGGATTGAACGGCTTGTTCCAGGTCATACTGGCGGATTACCCTATGGATAAAATCCGCGAGGCGATTGTTTATTATCTGAACACCAATAGTGGGATGCCGGATCCCGGCGATATCGTTCAGATTATCATGCGTGGCAACAAGCCGCCTTTCAAAGGTAGTGTGTACGTGCGCCTGTCGCAGAAGCGCCAAGAGTTTCCTGAGGATATGACGCATGAGGAATGGGAATACATCAAGGATTATGAAAAGTTTATCGTAAGTGGCAAGTATTAATTATGTGCGACCTATCCGTTCTTCATGACCGGGGGGCGGTTTAATATTTTAAGCATTTTGATGATGCGACCGGTTTGGGGTTGTGTGTATCCGTGGCCAAAATTCGATAGGGGGGTTCAATGTCGCTCAATAATGTCATCTGCGCCGTTTTATTGTCATCCATTGTACAAAATTTGCAGAATCGCTTCGCTATATTTGTTCTCAGTTAACTTCGTAAAATTCTCTCCGGCTTATGGCGCATTGGTCGGCATATTCGCCTTCGTTGAAAGTCATGTCGCAAATATCTCTGAGCTTCTGCGCCAAATGTTCGATGCTGCCGACATCCGCCCAATCGGCTGCGGTGGGGTCGGTGGAAAAATGCCGGTCGGCGGCTTCGCTCAGGCGATTGAGCATGGCTTTAATGCCGGTCACATGGTCGGCGTAGACTCTGGTCGCTTGGTGCTGATTTTTCATGGATGCCTCCGTTCCTTACGCTTCCATTAACGCGTAAAATGGGAACACTATCAACAGAATGATTGTAAATTTAACATTATATATCAATATATTAACCAATAATTAGCTTGACTCGCCAATTCAGGCGGTTTTTAGGCAATTTTATAGACGCGCTCCCCGTCATTTGCCTTTGTGTTGGCGATGGTAATGCCATCCTTCGTCTTGAGATTGGCCAGCGCCCCATGCACCGAATGCTTCTGCCAGCCGGTAGCAGCCATAATCTGCGCCAGCGTCGCACCGCCACGTAGTAGCGCGATGATTATGTCCTTCTTGCTCTTGCTCACTGACTGCTCCGGCGCCGGCTTTGCCTTGCGCGGTTTAGCAGTAGGCATCGCCAGCGTGGGGATGCTGATGGCAGCACGGCCAGCGTCGGAGACGATGTAGACAACGCCGCCGGCACCAGAATCCTCAACGACCAGACCATGCTTGAGCATGGACTGAAGCACCTTGTCACGTATCGCCGGGCTTTTGATATCGAGCATGTGCTCACGAATATCAGGCTTAGGCTGCCTGCACGCCGCCTCCAGCACACGGCGCTGGGTCGGGGAAAGATCGGTCATAATGGCTCCTGTGATTGATTGCACAATGTCACGCGGACATGGTGATAATGTGTAGGAGGTGGATATTATCAAGCTGAATATAGAAAATAATGTTAATTATCAATATTTTGAATAAACTATACGTGCTATAACCAAGGAAAATGGCCTTGGTGGAGTCTAAATTTACTGACTTTTCATTAAAAATATCGTATTATAGGTAGTATGGCTACCTATAGAGAAGAAAAAATAAAGAAACTGCTGGCTGAACATAAGCCGGGAACGGTATGTCTTGCCTCCTGGCTGGACGGGCTAGGCATATCACACGACCTGCAAAAACACTATCGCAGAAGCGGCTGGCTGGAGTCAGTCGGCACCGGTGCTCTCAAGCGGCCCGGCGACAATGTCGGCTGGCAAGGTGCGCTCTATGCGCTCCAGGCGCAAGCGAGGTTGCCGGTTCATGTCGGCGCATTTACGGCGTTATCGTTGCAAGGAACGGCGCATTACCTCCGCTTGGGTGCTGAGCCTGTCTATCTATTCTCTCCGCCCAAGGTAGCGCTGGCCGCCTGGTTTAGAAAGTACAGTTGGGGCAATCCGATTCGACATGTCAGTACCTCTATACTGCCCTCCGGATTGGGCCTGAATAGCCATGAGGACAAAAATATCCCCCTAACTATCGCTTCGCGGGAGCGCGCCATATTGGAATGCCTGCATCTCGCGCCGGACGTGGTTGGTCTGGTCGAATGCTACCAGGTGATAGAAATGCTGAATAATCTGCGTCCGAAGTTGGTGCAGCAATTGCTTGAGGCCTGCAACTCGGTGAAGGTAAAACGGCTATTTCTTTACATGGCCGATAAAGCCGGGCACCAATGGCTCAGTTACGTCGACCAGGACAAACTGGACTTAGGAAAAGGGGATCGCATGATTGTTAGCGGCGGAACTTATGTTTCGCGGTTTCACATAAGCGTGCCGAAGGAGTTGACGGCATTATGATAGCGCCCGCTTACCGTGACCAGGTCGACCTGATGCTGCAACTTCTGCCGGATGTGGCGAAGGAGGAAGTTTTCGCGCTGAAAGGCGGCACGGCCATCAATATGTTCGTGCGCGATATGCCGCGCCTGTCGGTGGACATCGACCTTACCTATTTGCCGTTCGATGACCGTAACACGGCGCTGCGCAATATTTCGGAGGCGCTAAAACGGATTAAGGAGCGACTGTCCAAGGCCATTCCCGGCATAAAAGTGGCTTCGCAGCCGCAAAGCGACGGCCAGGACGCGAAACTGCTCTGCCAACTGCGCCAGGCGCAGGTCAAAATCGAGGTGAATACAGTCATGCGCGGCCATATCCGGCCCATCCGTCTGATGCAGATCACAGGGAGCGCCGAGGAGGAATTCAAAAAGTCCGTCGCCATCAACGTGATTTCCCATGCCGAACTATTCGGGGGCAAAATTTGCGCCGCTCTCGATCGACAACATCCGCGCGATTTGTTCGATGTCCATCACTTGCTAGAAAATGAAGGATTCAGCGATGATATAATGCCAGGCTTCATCACTGGCCTTTTAAGCAGCCCACGACCGGCGCACGAACTGCTCCGGCCGAATTTCAGCGACCAGCGTATGGTGTTCGATACGCAGTTTTCCGGTATGACCATCGCGCCGTTCACCTATGATGATCATGAAAAGGCGCGCATCCGGCTGGTGAAGGAAATCCATGAGCATTTGACGGATAATGACCGCGCCTTCCTCCTTAGCTTCCACACCGGAGCACCGGACTGGAGCCGGATTCCTGTACTACAGCTTAAAGATTTGCCCGCCTTACGCTGGAAACTATCGCATATCCAGAAGTTGATGCAGGAAAATCCTGCTAAACATGCCGCGCTGGTGAAGGCGGCAGAAGAGGCATTTTCATATTAACTTATACTGACCTTGAAGTGCTAGCAATTAAGCACTATTATCTAACCCGTTGCTGGTTCTTGTGGCCACCATATGCGCCGACACGCAAAGTGAACGCGCATCATGTGATGGTCGCTGCTGCGAAGCGAAAGCTGATGCAGTCCTGGTCTCACAAAGACCTGGGGAAGCGGATACGCGCTGCTCACTAACCTTAGGTTTGACCGTAACTCTCTCCCACAAGGAGCCTCGGTGGACGGTCGTAGACATTTATTTGTCGGTGAGACAGGCGGGGGCGCATGAAAGTTTTGCCTTGACAAAAACCCAAAAAGGTTACGCTCGGAGGGGGACTGTTTATGACGAAACCGACATGCAAAAACGTGCCAACTTGGCGCGCAGCTTCCGGCGGTTAATTCTGTCGGTAGCGGTCGCTCTTGTGGCCACCATATGCGCCGACACGCAAAGTGAACGCGCATCATGTGATGGTCGCTGCTGCGAAGCGAAAGCTGATGCAGTCCTGGTCTCACAAAGACCTGGGGAAGCGGATACAGGTTAGTGAGTGGAGTGTACCACCGAGGCTTAGCTAGTTATGGGAAAACGCAAAAATTCTACTCCGCATCAAAGGCTATGTTCAGCAAATCATTTGCATAGAGCGTGGCAACAAATATATGAAAATGGCCTGCAATCCGATTCTAAGGATACCAGGGGAGAAGTGCGCGCCTTCAAGGAAGATGAGCGCAGCAATATCGACCGCATCTATCGCCAGATTCTCAATAAAAAATTTGCCTTCAAAGGCAACAGGGGCGTTACGCTTGGAAAGAAGAAACGTCCTATTGTCCTAGCGCCGGTGGAAAGCCGTGTTGTCCAGCGCGCGATTCTTGATGTCTTGCAAGATGAGCCTGGCATACAAAAATTCCTACGCTCAAGCGGCAGCTACGGAGCCATCAAAAGTTTCAAAGATCAGGAAAAGGGCGTGCCTGCGGCGATCAAAGATATCGTGCAGACCATCAAGGATGGTGCCACAACATATTACAAATCAGATATCGCTTCGTTTTTTACCAAAATTCCAAGGGGCAAGGTGATCGATACCATTGCCGGTATTGTGAGCGACCAGGATTTTCTTGGTATACTTGATCATGCGACCAATTTAGAAATCGATAATATCCTCTCTATTCCTGAAGATAAGCGAGAATTCTTTGACTATCGAACGGTAGGGACGCCGCAAGGTTGCTGTCTATCGCCACTGCTAGGGAATATCTTGCTATACGAATTTGACACTGAAATGAACAAAAACGGCATTCGATGCTTTCGCTACCTGGATGATTTTATCATCTTGGGTAATGGGTGGAAGGCGGTCAATTCTTCCTTCGGAAAAGCGCTTGAAATTCTTAAACCGCTTGGGCTGGATATCTACCGTCTAAATGATGGCTCCGATAAAGCACAATCCGGCAATACCAACAGCCTATTTCAGTTCCTTGGGGTGGAATTCAAAGGCAAAAATATCCGCCCAAGCAAGAAGTCGCGTGATAAATTGCTGACCACCATAGAAGGTATGCTTAAGGATTGCGTGCAGCATGATTATTCTGTCGGTGTGTATGGTTCCAAAGAGGCAAAGGAGCAAAGAGAGCATGCGCTGGTGGCTACGCTCCATGCGATCAATAGTAAACTGCTGGGCTGGGGCAATCAGTATTATTTCTGCAATGAAGATGCAATTTGGGGCTCCGTCGATGCAGAGGTTGATGCGCTACTCAATACCTATCTGGGCAGATATAGCGCTAAGAAAGAAAAAGGCGATACCAAGTTCCGCCGTCGTATGCTGGGAGTGCATCTGGTATCGGAAAGCAAGCGCGATCCGATCATATGGGACATTAGTAAAAAATCTTTATTACAAAATCCGCCTCATTCCATGAAACTTGGTATCGGAAGCTAAGCATAACTTGGCATTTCTTTATGATGCCGCATCGCCTCTTACAGAATGTCTAAACTACCAACGCTGAGTATGTGAACGGACAAGGTGATTGGACGGCACGAAAACTTTATCAAGTTTCTTATCATAGCAATATTCTGATATTTAATGATAAAATTAAAAATCTTTTTCAATAAAAAATACGACACTCGACGATAGAGAAACTGTTATAAATAGAGTAGTGTGACATTAGCTAAAAATTGTATCATGAATACATCAATACCAACAATTTTAAAGCGTCTTGGCCCCTCCCTCACATCTGATGTTATTGCGGAGATGGTAAAGTCTGGATTGTCACCTACAGCAGCACGACAGCGTGTAACACGTTCGCAGCCTGAATATATACGTCTCGCAGGTATTCGTTTTTCCAAAAATGCGCGTTTTATCTATCTACCGGAGCAATTTGGCACCCGTGACTATTGGGAGGGATTAGAGCGGGCATTTTATAAAGCTGGGAAATCTTACTGGGGAGCGTTTGTTGCTCTGAGATCACGAGGTGGGGCATGTCCGGCAAATCTTTTTCCTACTATTTCAGGTGTCCCACAATCTCGAAAAGGTCAGTTATCGCCAGACCGCATAAAAGAGCGTCTATCGGCTATTCAGCTTATAAAAGAAACAAATGATGAGGTATTGGGTGCATATGTGGAATTTGTCCCTTTAGTATTGGGAAAAGCTAATACTAATAAAATCCAGGCGTTGCTCATCGCTGAAAATGTCGCCCTATTTGGTATCAAAGAATGGGCGCGACGCATTGGCTTTGGCAGCTTCGGAAAATTTGCCCTGCGTGGCGATGATACACCGCCCGTTGTGGCGAGCATGACGTGGGACTTGAGTGCTCCATCTTATTTTCGCCCGCTGCTCCGGGTCACTGAGGGCAAAGTTAGGCCAGGATTTATGGTGTGCGATATAAATCTCTGCGACGTTGTCGGTAAAGATGCGGTGGAAGCCTTTGTTCGAAAATGCGACCTTGCATCGGCTCTGCCGTCCATTCCACCAATTATGCCTATATTGGTGGGGCAGGTTTTTTCTGAAGAAGGCTTCTCGTTTGCCAAGCAAAAAGGCATTCTTGCCGTTACTACAAAATCATTGTTTGGTGAGGCAATCTCTAAAGCGCTCGATGATCTCATTAAACTAATGACCGATACAGGTGCCACTGTTGCAATGAATCCTGCCCATCTTGAAAAAGTAATGAAGGGTTTGACGGCTATCGAGGGCGCGGCAAATAATATTCGTGGTTCCCTTTTTGAATTTGTCGTAGGCAGCCTGGTCAAGGATGTCGAGGATGGGTACCTGAAAATTGCTGAAAAGAAGCTCCATCCTCAGTCTGGGCGGTATGCAGAAATAGATGTCTATTTAGACAGGGGTAATGAAAAAGGTGTTTTGGTTGTTGAGTGCAAATCAAAACTGGCCAATGCCCGTGTCGGGTTGGAGGAAGTTCAGAAGTGGTACTCTGATCGCGTACCGCTGATATATAATATTTTAAGTAGTGACGGCACCTATAATGATAAACATTTTCGCTTTGAAATATGGTCGAATGGGCCGTTCAATGATGACGCTTTGCAATGGCTTGAAACCCAGCCACTTAAATTTCCGCATTATTCATTCGGTTGGCGAGACGGGGCGCAACTAAAAACTTATGCCGATAAAGCCAAGGCGTCATCATTACGAAAAATTCTCAACGAACATTATTTTCATCACCCACTAATAAGGCGACAAAGGAAAAAAGAGGGAAACGTTGCTACCACTCCCCCTTAAAGGCGCGGACAACGAGGGAGTGAAAGAGCGTGTCGGATTCGGTAATTGCTTCAGCGCAAAGATCATAGGAATTTTTGATATACGCGCATTTTTTTGAGTATTCTATCTGTAGCTCATAAGGCGGAAGAGGGAAGATATATGCAGCCAACTCTTCCCTGTTTAACTTAGGTATGCTTGCACGCGATGGCAGTGATTTTGTATAATCTAAAAATGCCTCTGAGATTAATAATGAAAATAAATATTCTCTTGTTGCAACGTTCTCACGAGGTCTTATGGGATACATATCGGCACTGCATAATCCCTTAAAATTAGGCAGCGCAACTTTTCGGAGATATGGACGAATTTTGCTGTATAGAACGTGCCTTTTATCAAAAAGAAATTTACCGCTTATCAACCGCTCTTCTCTAGCTGTTAAGGCAGGGAGAATTCTGCCTGTGTCTCTCTCGATTCTGTCAGGTCCTATATGGACTAAATCTAGGTATTCTTCTAATCTTGGATCAACCATTGGTGCATCTATAATGGTAGCTTCACCTAAATTTACCTTTGACCAATTTTTTGGATTCACTGCGGGATCGCCGAACATGTCGAGGAAGGTGGCACGGAGGAGATCATCGAGCAGGCGGAGAGACTCGGCGCGTTTGCAGCGGATGCCATCTGCCTTATCCAATATCGCCGCGATGCGTTTTTGTTCATCTAATGGTGGTAGATTAATTTCTAGTTCAGCAACATCTTTAGGGTAAAGATGGATACCCTTAACAAGGCCTCTAATTTTCTTTTTTACGCGATCTGATTGAATCCAATAATGTACAAATTTTGCATCGAGCACATCCTTATTTGCCCTTACAACAAGCCATTCACCCGTAGGCAGCGCACCCTTTACATCAGGTTCTGAAAAGAAAACTTTTGTTCCTACATAATCAGCATTATGCGCTGCATTCAAAATAAGCGTTTCATTGCCAAGCAGAAGTTTGCCACTGTTTTTTTTGATAACGCCATCTTCTACAAAGGAGTCGTATTGGCCAATAAAACGACCGTATGCATCGACATCCTTAATTTTTAGTACAGGATGACCTGTGTTCCGTTGTTCTGCTTTGGATGGAGTTTTTCCGTTAAATACAGAGGCCACTTTTTTTAATGATGTTGACTGAGTGGTACTCATCCCAGCATCACCTCCAGCTCGGTGAGGTCGGTTTGGATGTCGGCTTCCAGTTTTTTCAGGCGGCCAAGAATAATCTTCGGTGCATCATACGTCACTTCCGCATGCACCGTTTCGCGGTAGCGGCTAAAGGAGAGGTCGTAATTATTGGCCTTAATTGCGCTGGCTGGCACGCTGAAGCATTTGCCTTTGCGATTAGAATCCTTCTTTGCGTTGCGCTTCTGCCAGCGGGTGATCACATCGGGCAGATCATTGGCATCAATCTTATCGCGCTTATCATCCAGCGAAAATCCATCACTCTCCACGCCATAGAAAAATACGTTATCTGTGCGCCCGCCTTTGGTGAACACCAGAATGGCGGTGGAGACGCCAGCATAGGGCTTAAACACGCCTGATGGCAACGAGATAACGGCCTCCAGCTGGTTTTCCTCCAGAAGCATCTGGCGCAGGGCGGTATGCGCCTTGCTGGAGCCGAACAGGACACCGTCCGGCACGATGGTGGCAGACCGTCCGCCGATTTTTAACATCCGCAGAATTAGCGAGAGGAATAGCAGCTCCGTCTTCTTTGTTTTCACCTTGCCGGTGAGTGATGGATGCACATCCGATTCATCAAGGCTGCCCTTGAACGGCGGGTTGGCGAGGATGACATCAAACGCATCGCTGGCCTGGCGGCTGAATTTTTCGGGAAAGTTGTTGGATAGCGTATCCTGATAATGGATATCGGGTTCATCCACCCCGTGCAGCATCAGGTTCATGGCGGCGATACGAAGCATGGTGCTGTCAAAATCAAAGCCGTGAAACATATTGCTGCGGATATGCTCCCATTCCTCTGGTTTTATCTTGTCACCGGTAAAGGTCTGGCTACCATCCTCATGGGTGATGATGCCCTGTTTGGAAGTGTGCGTTTCCAGAAGGTATTGCATCACGCTCACCAGGAAGCCGCCGGTGCCGCAGGCAGGATCGCCGATGATTTCGGTGAGCTTTGGCTCCAGCATATCCACCATCAGGCGGATGATATGGCGCGGCGTGCGGAACTGGCCATTGATACCCGCCGTGGTGAGCTTGGAGAGCAGATATTCGTAGAGATCGCCCTTGGTATCGCCCTCGGTAAGCGGCAGGGCCTCGATCATATTGACGGCGGAGACCAGAAGGCTCGGCTTTTGGATCATCAACTGCGCGTCTTTCATGTAGTCGCCCAGCCGGGAGCGAGTGGCAACGTCCTCGCGGAAGTGCTTGAACACACCGTCGCGCACCACTTTCAGCATCTCGTCACCGCCCAGTTGCTTAAAGCGGCTCCAGCGCAAATGCTGCTGGTCACCACGGAAAAGTGGCTCAAATTTTTTGCCGGTGCGTTGTGCGCGTTTTTCATTGCGGCTTTCGCTGATATCCAGCAGGCGAGCAAACATCAGGAAGGTGATTTGTTCAATCACCGTCAGCGGGTTGGCAATGCCGCCTGTCCAGAATTCTGTCCAGAGTTTATCGATTTGGCTTTTTAATTCGCCTGTAATCATTGATATGCCTGTCTTTTTTGTTGTTTCGGCGCGAAGGTAGTAATGATCGCTATCAGTTCATTTGCAAGCACTTCATTGGGAAATACGCCGTCCAAGCCATCGCTGTCGATTAACGTAAAGGGTGGTGCATAGAGATCATCCAGCTCAATGCCGCCATTTTGGGCGATGTGGTTTTTCAATTGTTGCAGGAATTGCGTCTGCTTCGCGGTGAGGCTGGGATGTTTCTGCACGAATTGTTCAAAGCGCATATTTACCGCTGTGGCATCCAGGCCGATAATAGTGCGGATGAGTGATTCCAGATTGCCAGCCATATCGGGATAAAATTTTTCCAGCTTATGCAAATCCACATCGGGGTGCTGGGTAAGAACCAGTGAACAAAGGGATTCAATATCCTTTTCCGTTACCGCTTCCGCACGACGAATTTTTTGCAGTACAGGCGCGGTATTAAATAATTGCTGCAGCACTTCTTCCACCCGCTTGCGATATGCCACCAGTTGCAGCCCTTCCAGCTTAGGCTGATATGGCGCGGCAATAATCTGGCTGGCATCCTCTTTCACATCGATAACAGGCGCTGGGAGCGAACCGCCGCTTGTCTTGTTGCGACGATATTTCATGATACCGCGTAATTCCACGCGCAGCGTTTCCAGATCGGTAATGGTGGGCGTCGACCAAAATTCGGCAGATTTCACCCGATTGATGACATCTATTTTCTCGCGCACCTGGTTGATATTGATGGTGAGATCGGAAACAGCATCCACCACCTTATCCTTCAAATCCGCGACCGATGCCGAACCTCTCATCAATTCCGCCTGCAGCGAGGCAATGAGCAGATCGAAGCTATAGGCTTCGTCATTCCCTCGTGAGTCCCGCCATTGCATAAGTGGTGCGATATCATTCTTGAGGGAATTACGGGTAGCGGCGGCAAAACTTTTCAGTATGTCGCCCTGTTGAATGGATTTAATTTCACGCCATTTTTCTTTTATTGAAATAGTTCCCTCGGGCAATGCGGCAATATCCTGTGCGATCTGCTTGATGCCCAGGTCGAAGGCTTCAGGATTGCCCTTATCCAGCGCCACTTCCGCCAAGGTGATGTGCGCTTCGAATACGCGCTGAAGCAGGGATTTATGTTTGGAAGGCTCCACGGGCTTATAGTGCTCGTCAAAGAACTCGAAATTGTTCCAATGATCGAAGATGCGGAACGCTTCCTTATGTTTGCCAGGACCGAACAGATTTTCGCACAGGCGTGTGCCGCGACCGATCATCTGCCAGAATTTCACATAGGATTTAATGGGTTTGGCAAATACCAGATTCACTACGGCGGGAATGTCGATACCGGTGTCAAGCATATCCACGGATATGGCGATTGTAAGGTCAGGGTTGGTGCCAATTCCCTTAAAATCGTCGATCAGCTGCTCTGCGCGCGGGTCATAGTTATCAATCACCTGGCAGAAACGCCCACCATATTGAGGGTACATCTCATTAAACATCTCCTGCAACAGGAGGGCATGATTATGACTGCGGGCAAATATAATGGATTTGCCAGGGCGGTTGCCTGACGCATCGCGTATGCCATTCTCCATTAAATTGCGGATGATGGCGCGGTTGGTATCTTTATTGAAAATCTGCCGGTCGACTTCATTCTCCTCGAATTCCACTACCGTAGCATCTTCCAACTGCTCTTCCAGTTCCAGGCGCTGCTGCTCGGTCATTTCCGAATATTTGATGCCTTTGCGTAGAAAGCCAGTGGTATGGGAAATCACCTCAAAAGGCACAAGGTAAGGCGGCTTGTGATTAATCGCCTGCTCAAACGAAAAATAAGATGTCGGGTCTTGATCTTCACAGCCAAAAATCTTGTAGGTATTGCGGGAAATGAATTGCACCGGCGTTGCCGTCAACCCTACCTGCAACGCATCGAAATAATAGAACAGGTCACGGTAGCGGTTATAAATGCTGCGGTGAGATTCATCGGCAATAATCAGATCAAAAAATCCGACATCGAACGACTGCATGTATTTCATCATCGCCGGATAAGTCGCCAGATAAATGCGCTTGTTGCGGTCTTTGTGCGTTTCAGCGGAAACTACGGTGCGGGGTTCGCCGGGCAGGAATTCCTTAAAGGTATTCAGCGCCTGCTTGCGCAGCTCTTTGCGATCACACAGAAACAGAACGCGCTTCGTCCATTTTGCACGCACCAGCGTGTCGCATAAGGAAATTGCCACGCGAGTTTTACCCGTGCCGGTGGCTTGAACGATAAGCGTTTTGCGGTGATTGCCCGAGAAGCGTTCACTGACGCGTTTGATGGCTTCGATCTGATACATGCGTCCTGCAATTTTTGGATCAGGCGCAATGGTTTCTAGCGGCTGGCGTTCACTGCGTTTAAAGAGCAGGTATTGCAAGCTATCCTTCGAATAAAAGCCATATACCCGACGCGGCGGTTCCGATAACGCGTCATTCCAGATGTGGGTTTCAAAACCGTTAGTATAAAAAATGATGGGCCGCTGCCCATACTTGGCTTCCAAGCTGTCGGCATAGAGTTTTGCCTGGGTTTGCCCACGCTGTGGACTGATAGCTGTTTTCTTGGCCTCTACCACTGCCAGCGGCTTGCCATCGTCACCTCATAACACATAATCAGCATAGCCTTTGCCAGTGGTCGTGGGCTGTTTATCGACCTCCCATTCCTGTGCTACCGAGTCATTCGATTTGCCCGTGGGATCAACGTTCCAGTCTACCTCGATAAGCATCGCATCAATTAATTGCTTGCGGGTTGATGCCTCATCAAAATGCAGAGATTCCGCCGCCTTATTGCCAGCCTCTAAAACAGCCTGCAGTTCAGAAATGTCATGCTCATGTGCCTGAACCTTGTTTCTCTCGGCATCCAGGCGCGCCAGCAATTCCTGCATTTCTGCTTCTTGAGCAGCTAGTTTAGCTTCCAACTGTTTTTTCTGAGCTTCCGTTTGCTCCAGTTTAGTTATGCTGGCAGGCTGTTTGAATTGCCCGCAATCTGTTGGCTTGCCCTTATAAAACGTCACATGCAGCCAGCGCACGAGATCAAACGCCTGTTGCAATGCGTTCAATGCATCCTGATTGCTGCACCGGTCACCATGCGCCGCTTTGTTTCCCAGTATTCTGAGCGAGTGGATTTTATTCAGCACCACCGCTGGCACCGCACGGCGGAATGCATCCTCGTTTAGTAAATCATTAAGATTGGCCTGGTATGGGCGCTGTAATTTCAGATCGCTATATATGCCCTGTACGATGGTTTCCGCCAATTGCCGGAGTTTTACCAAACTGCTGGAAGGATCGCTGAAAACATAAGTCTCCGCGAAGCCGCCGAGATCGGCAAGCTCACGTCGGGTTTTTCTTAGGAATTCGAAATTAAGCGATTCAACCATGTTTTTGCTGCTCTATTATTCCGTTAAACGAAAACTTACAGGTCTCCCGCATCGCTCACATCCCAATCTCCCGGCCGCACCTCGCCTGTTTGATAGAACTGCTTTACCAGCCGGATATAATCGAGAAAGTCCTTATTTTCTTCAGCCAGGCGATTGGCTGCGCTCCAGTCGATCTTTTCGCGCTCTCGCGCAGGAATGACGATCTCGCTCTCTGCAGGATTGCCTGCATTTAACAATATAAAGCCAATCCCATGCAGCCCGGCCAGCATGCGCATCTCTTTGAGCGTATCCGCGCCCTGGATTTCTGCCGCAACCAGATATCCAAAATTCGCCCAGGAGGAGTTGCTTACTGCCTGGAAGAAAGACTCACGCACGTTGGAGCGGTTGACGAGGATTTTCACCTCGAAGGACCATAGCTTGGTTTTCCTATCGCCATATTCCTTAACACAGTCCTTTATTTCCCGATCCCACTCGGTGCTCAAATCCTCAAGTCCGACGATATCCGGATGCAGCCAAATGTTGCCGCGCGGGCCATAACTGTTCTTGGAACGTTTTTCATCGATGCGTTTGCTGTAGATGCCGAGTTCGGACAAAAGAAAATTGGAAACCCGTATATACAGCTCATGTTCAGATGGCGATTCTATATTGGTTGGAGCAGAGGCTTCTGCTGTTTTTACCTCATCCGCCTCCGATTTTTCAGTGAAGTAATATTTCCTGGGACGTCCCTCGACGGTCTTGATCTTCGGGCATTTTTCCACAATCCGGGGCTTCTTGGAGCCGATCTCGGCTACTAGCTGATTGAGAAAGCCCTCATCAGTGCTTAGGTCACGCGAATAATTTACACTGATGGATTTTTGACGTTTCTCCTCACACGCCGAGCGATGGTTGATGAGTATCCATTCCGCAATTTCGCGCGCAGTAAATCGCTGCTCCGGATGCGCCTGCAGAAAATCAATGACTGTTTTTGTTAAGTTTAATGCCATTGCGGCATCATAGAACAGGATTAAGGAACCACAAGTTAGAATGTTAAGAAATGGCCTAAAGCAAGCCCAATAGCGCCAATTCCCGCTGTATATCCTCCGGCATGTCATTCCCAATAATGCCTTTGGACATATCCGGCGGGGCATCCTTGCGATTTAAATAGCGCCAGCCCTGAAATGGGCGACGCGGGCGCGGGCTAACGCGCATCATTTCCTTATCGTACACCAAGCCGCAATACGGCACACCGTCACGCACCAGCGGCCGCAGCTCCAGCAGGCGCTGCCGTGCGCAGATCCAGCCCTTAATCACCCAGTAGATCGATCCCCCATTTAATAACTCCTCCGCGCGCTTGGGCATTTGCCGCGTGATATGCACTAGCTCCGGCTTCTGGCCTTTGCGCTTCAGCTGGTTGAGCCGCTGCGCCTGCCATTCAGCCAGGTCATCAACTGATTCTGATCCTACAGAGAGCTTGATGATATGGATGGTCATGAATCTATTCACAGGCAGATAGAGTTAAAAGTCAATCTTGGGAAAGCGTTATTCAGTTGCTATTCTCCTATACCTACGCATGTGTTCAAGTCATTGATTTTATTACTTGTGGAGACGCGCATGGATAAAAAGTTACTATGCCAAATCATCGGTCGGAACATCCGCCAGCGGCGGCAAGACAGCGGAATATCCGAAGCAGCGCTGGCATTTTATCTCGACATCACGCCGGAGCAATTGCAGCAATACGAAAATGGCGATGATTCACCAACCTGCGACGAGTTGATCGCAATGGCGCGGTTGTTTGAATGTTCGGTGAATGACCTATGCAACTGATTATCCCGCTGGCAATACCTTCCTGAATGTCAACGATACCCTTCGCCCGCGCGGAAATACTTGGCCGTTATATTGGTCGGTTTTCCGGTGTGGGATGGAATGTTGCCAGCGGTAGCGGGCATCGCCGGAGAGTACGACCAGGCTACGCGGTTCCAGTAGTACGGGAATTTTCTGCCATGTTTCAACATGCGTGAATTCCATGATGCAAGTTGAGCCGAGACTGAAAGAGGCAATGGTATCGGTGAAACACGGCACGCAGTCGACGTGCCGCGCGATGCCTTGGCCAGGTTGATATTCGTTGATGATGACTTGATCAGGCGCTTGCGGAAAATAGCCGTCGACGCGTAGCCGGTCACAATATGACATCAACCATTCCGGCAGCGGTCCCAGCCACGATTCCGAGGCAACGTTTCTGGCCCTGTAATCATATCGATAGCCGTAATGTTGCACACGCCGTTTCAGTTCTGTGATCCACGGTTCATCGTCGATATGCCGGAGCAAATCAGCCTCAGTTTGCTCATCGATAGAATTTGGCAAATAAGCAAGCCCGGGGATATCGACCTGCGATGACTCGAAAAACGATGGTTGTAAAATGGATTGGGTCATAAGGCAAATTAGCGTATCCTGGGTAACATGAAAACCAGCAGTTTTTATCTTTATTCCGGTGAAGGCCGCGTATCGATTGCGCGTACGGCACCGCGCCGTGTCGCTGCGGGATTTCGCATGTATAAAGCGCTTGCGCCGGGGAAGTGGTTATTCGATCCGGCTTACAAAGATTACGCCGTCTACCGTGAACGATATTTCCGCGAGATACTAGGCCCGCTGGATACGCAGAAAACTTGGGACAATCTGCACGCGCTGGTGGATGGCCATGAGCCGGTATTGCTTTGCCATGAGCATTTACTGAAGTCGGGCGATTGGTGTCACCGGCGCATGGTGGCAGAGTGGTTTGAGGATGAACGCATAGCCCGTGAACATGGCATAACGTATCTGCACCCGGATAGCTCGCTGAATGCGGAAAGATTTTATCTCTGTTGTGGATACCGAATTACGGAACGGGCCAAACACATCATGCCCAGCGGGTCGGTGATGGATTGCGTCAAAATGCATAAGGATTTGTAAGGATTATAGGACATCAAAGAGAGCGGCGTTTCTTCTTAAACCATTTGGCGATATATTCCTTCAAATCATACCGTTCCCAGAAATCGACAATATACTTCCGCTTGACTTCGTCCTGTCAAAAATCGTCAACTAACCCCCTCCATCATTTTTACATGCGGCTAGCACAATCATTTATTAGCCAGATGCCAGGGTGCAGTAAGGATTGCCAGGTAAAATCAATTAACTGGATTTTTTGGACTTCAATAGAGAAGTTTTGCGTTTTTGCACTGCTGAGGGGCTTGCCAAAGATTCAAGCGTATGGCTTTTTTCTAATCCTGCGGATGATATGGGTCGGCGATCATCCAGATCGAAAGAGTCTCCGTCGCTTAAAATATGTAAGCGTACATCAAACATGGAAAGTGTTTTTCTATTCTCGCCTTCTGCGATATTGGAGCGTGTAACACCTGCGCCATCAGCAATATATACGGCTCCTTTGCCGAGCACGCTAAATTGGCGGCCGGTTACTATAATCGCAGTGTCCTCGTCGATTCCGATACCAAGTATGCGCGGGTTAAGAGCGACGGCGCCCAGCAAACGGCCTATGCGCCCGCGCTCGGCAAAATGCTGGTCGATAATCACATCGCGTATGAGTCCTAAACCCGGCGCCATATGAATATCGCCGATACGGTGTGATTCTGCGTTTGGACCACGTATGAGCATGGTTTCACCCATGGCGGATGCACCGGCGGACGTGCCCGCAATCACACCGCCATTTTTATGGATTTCCTGTATGCGTGTTTCAAACGGCGTGTCGCCAATCTGGCTACTGATACGTAATTGGTCGCCGCCTGAAAAAAAGATGCCCTTCACATTATCGAGCAGTTTTAATTTATCTTTATCCGCCGACTCGGCGCGGTCTTCAATATACACTTCACAGAGATCATGAATACCAATAGCTGAAAAAGCTTCCTGATAAGCGGAGAAATAGCCTTGCGGTTCGTGGGAAGCTACCGTTGCCACCACCAGTCTTCCGCCCTGTATATATTTTGCAACTTCTTTGAGGATGATGCGGTCGCCTTCTTTATCCTCATGCCCGCCAATAATAATAAGCGTCCCAGCTTTAGATGGCTTTTGGGATTTCATAACTTCTCCTCGCTTTTTTTAAGGTAGGCGCTGGGTTTTACCCCCTCGCTTGCCACACCCACCGCAAAATTTGGGCTAGTATGCCCCCAACCAATCGTGCCGTCTGGCGCAATCGCAATCAGCCCGGCCTCCCCTGGCGCTTTTTCAAGTAAAGTAAGGGCGCGTTCAACCGCTTGATCGGGATGCATGTCGCGGACAAAATAAAGAAACTCAGAAGCCAGCATGATGCGCGCAATAGACTCTCCATCTCCTGAGGCACTTACACCGCCGCGTTTGCTATCTGCGTAAAAGCCGCAGCCCGGCAAAGGTACATCGCCTACACGGCCTGCTTTTGCGCCTTCAAGGCCGCCAGTGGAGGTTGCAACAGCTAATGCACCATATTTATCACGAGCAACGCAGCCTACTGTATCGCAACCTGGAGAATTGTGCTTTGCGGGCGAGTGATTCAAAATGCGGGAAAATCCTTTCTCTTTTGCAAATTTAGCAGCGCCGTCACCCACGAGGAAAATAGCTTTTTCCCGCAGCAATAGGCGCGCTACCATGATGGGATGTTCAATATCTTGTATGCCTGCAACAGCACCGATATCAAGGGTTTCGCCATCCATGATAGAAGCGTCCATCTCAATAATACCGTCTTCATTGGTTACAGAACCATAAAGCCCCGCATTATAAGCCGGATTTTTTTCAAGAATTTTGACGACTGCTTCCACCACATCGATGGAATGTGCACCTTTTTCAAGTAACGTGCTGCCTGCTGCAATAGCTTCCATTAATCCTTCGCGATTCGCCAGTTCCTCGTCCGGTGCGATATCCTTGGCACCGCCATGGGCAATTAGTGCCCAGTTTGTTTTTATATTATGCATAAAAGCGCTTTTCCTCGATTAGTCCGTGCAAATCCCGTTCAGCGAAAAAAGACGGTTTAAAAGCAAGTATCTGTTTCCAGGTCCCTTCAATGTCGCTGGGCGTAACTATCACCAAATCTCCGAGTTGGGCTTTTTTCAGGCATACATCCGTTGCCTCCACTTCGCCGTAAACGCAAATGATTTTTTCTTCCGAGCAGCCCACTTCGCGTGCGCCTTCGGCTAATAATCCGATGACTTCGCCCGCGGGCCGTCCCCGGTTATCGGGGAGTTCACGGAATACGGCAATATCTAATTCTTTTCCGGCGATACGGCCAATTTCGCGAATATCATCGTCGCGGCGGTCACCGGGGGTATTAAAATGCCCGATCACGCGGTTATAACCCAGGCGCATCTCGCGAATCATATCGAATACGGCCCGTAGACCTGCAGGATTATGGGCATAATCCATAATTACGCGAAAACCATGCCCATCATAAATATTAAAGCGTCCCGGATTTTGTTCAAAAGAAGAGGTGAAAGAAGCGAGCGCCATTTTGATAATATTAGGTGCGATATGTAACGCATGCGCTACAGCCGCTGCAGCCATGGCATTTTCAATGTTAAAACCGGCGGCTCCCATGCAGGTAGCGGGAATATCATTTACGGCGATGATGGCGATGCGTGTACCTTCCAGATAAAGAACAATTTGATCTTTGCCGCCCAGTATTTCACGCGTGATGGCTTTGCCGCCTTGCTCTATATGCTCGGCTAGCGCTTTATTACCCGCAGGCCGCAGCGAAAAATAGCAGAGCGCTCCACCGGCGTGGCGTGCAAGTGCAGCCGTTTGCGGATCATCGGCATTTAAAACGCTAACGCCATGCCGGCCTACAGTTTCAGTTACTACCGATTTTACTGCGGCAAGATCTTCCAGCGTATGGATTCCGCTAATACCTAGGTGATCGGCAGTGACGTTCAGCACAGCACCGACATCAAATTCAGATACGCCGAGTCCTTCACGCAATATGCCTCCGCGCGCGGTTTCAAGCACAGCTACGTCAATAGTGGGGTCGCGCATCAGGAGCTTTGCGCTTTTAGGGCCACTTGCATCGCCCTTCCATATGCAGTCATCATTTACAAAAATACCTGACGTTGAGGTAAAACCGACCCGGAGGCCCGATTGACGGAGGATATGCGCGGTCATACGCACCGTAGTCGATTTTCCATTTGTACCGGTAATGGCGACAACCGGAATCTTGGTTTTTGCGTTGGCAGGAAATAAACTTTCGAGCACAGGTTTTGCAACGTTGCGCGAACGCCCCTCAGCCGGTTGTAAATGCATACGGAAACCCGGCGCAGCATTTACTTCAATAATGCCGCCGCCTGTTTCGCGCCATGAACGGGTGATATCGGGTAAAACCATATCGATGCCCGCAACATCCAGGCCTATAATCTGAGCCGCGCGCTTAGCAATGGCTGCATTGTCAGGATGAACATCGTCCGTGCAATCAACGGCAGTACCACCTGTGGAAAGATTGGCGGTTGCCGCAAGTACTACCTGCTCGCCTAATGCAGGGATGCTTTCAAGCGACAGGTTTGAACGGTTAAGCCAGCCATGTAAGGCATCATCGATTTTAATACGTGTCATCACCTCTTCGTGACCATTGCCACGGCGGGGATCGGCATTTACTATTTCGATAAGCTCAGCAATGGTGCTTTTGCCGTTTCCGATAACATGTGCGGGAACGCGCTCAGCGAGCGCCACCAATTCTCCATTAATGATGAGCGCCCTGTAATCACTGCCAGCAAAGTGTTTTTCTACGATGACATACCTTGAATGCTCCTGCGCGCGTGCAAATGCCTGCAAAACTTCCTTGGATGCAAATAGATTAGTGCTGACCCCACGGCCATGATTGCCATTAAAGGGCTTAATGGCCACCGGATAGCCAATACGTGTAGCCAAAGCGAGTACGTCTTCAACATGTTGCGTTACATGTCCGTTTGGTACAGGAATGCCTGCTTCAGATAAAAGTTTTTTGGTAAGGTCTTTATCGCCCGCCGTTTCCACAGCAATGTGGGAGGTGTTGCTGGTAATACTGGCGCGAATGAGCTTCTGATGTTTGCCGGTTCCAAACTGTACCAGGCTTTGACCGTCAAGCCGTCGCCACGGAATATCCCTACGCTCTGCCTCATCGATTAATGATTGCGTCGTCGGTCCCATTTTCTGATTTTTCGCGATACGTTTTAGCTCGGCGATTCCAGCCTCAAGATTAAAACCACCCTCCATGGTAAAATCGGAAACTTTATCCATTCCCTTAAAATGGTTGAAAGGCGCGTCGAGCATGGATGAAATGAGCTCCATCGCAAGCCGCCCAGCGCATAGGCCCGCGTCTTCGAAGTGATAGGCATACATAATATTATAACAGCCTGGCTTACCCTTCACCGAACGGGTTTTACCACGCGTTACTTTCATACCCGCCATGGATTGCAGCTCGAGCGCTACATGTTCAATCACATGGCCAAACCATGTGCCATCTTCAAGCCGGGAAATAAATCCGCCTGGTTTTCCAGTCGAGCAGGTATGCTGCCAAAGACCGGGTAACTGCTCCTGAAGTTTTGCAGTAAACCCTGGAAAACTGCTGGTGGGTCTTTCTTCAAGCATGCCCAGGTCAACCTGAATACGTATCATCGGGGTATGACTATAAAGATGTGGCCCCCGATATATGTTATAATCGATGACCGTTAGGGACGCGGGTTGATCATCAACGGGAGATATATTGGTCGTAATTTCCATATGCGTCTTTTCTTCGTTAACTATGATACTAAAAAAACCCGCCAAAGCGGGTCCTTAACCTAAGAATGGGCAAATGTATGGACAGCCTCATAAATTTGTCATATGTAGCGTAATAGCGGAATATAAAGATTTAAGCGCGTTAATTCGCTACCGCATAGCCGATAGGCTTGAAACTGCCATTATTGGATTGCTCTGCGGAGCAGGCGGTAAGCCCAACGATCAGATCCATCTCGGCCTTAATAGTAATGCAGTCACCCGCTTTGCTTTTAGGAGGTAGCACCTTGATTTTGCCCGTTTGGCCATTAACATCGGTATGCATGAACACATTGAATGTAATAGGTATTTCATCTGGCGTAATGCCGTATGGTTCCAAAGCATTACATAAATTTCCGAAACAGCCATGATGCGGATGTTCATGGCCGTAAATGATACGAAACGTATCTTTGCTGCACGGCGTTAGCAAAAAGTCGTGCCGACCCACATCGTCGCGGGTGATGGTGAACATGATATTGCTGCGATTTGAATAAAAAGGATGCCCCGTTGTCAGAAACAGGGTTTCCGCGTAATCCAAGGTTCGGCCGGAAGATAGATATTCTTTGGTGTCATGCTGATTATAACAAAGCAGATCAGATACCTGTTCGCCTTGTATATCGGTAATGGTAAGTAATTGTCCCTTTTTCAAGATGAAACCCGCGCCACTACGCGGCGGTATGATGGTCAGGCTTGCGTCTGGGGTTTGAAGGGACATGTCCAGTTTTCCTTATCGAGTTTCGTACCTGTATATTGAAAAACCTCCGATGCTTCACCAAAATCCTGCAGCATAGGATTGGGTGAGCCAGCATAAGCAGCATCACGCTCGCGTATCGTATCACGGATTTTTGTATATTTGCCTTTTTCCCGAAGGGCGTCGAACTGGCGATGCGGGTTAAAGATAATAGCGGGCATGCTGGTAACCCGCGCTTTGCGGCTGCTTTTATTATGCATACCGATCACATAAAACGCCTCGCCTTTAAGACTGAAACTAAAATTTTTCGAAGACGGATCAGAGGACACATTCTCGTTCCATCCATATTGCGCAGAGTCTAGCATATGCAATGATTGAAGATAAGGCCAGAAAACCTCATCATATTCTGCCTCGCTCATCATGGCGGGCTGGCGGAATAAGACAGCGATACTATGATATCCGGGTTTGTCTTCTATAACGTCAATCGCTGCATATATATCCGCAAGCACTTCGCGGGCGTGGAAAGGCGCAGGGCAAAACGCTTCCGCTATGATGGTATGAATATTTCCGCTTAAAAGCGCGGATTTAGCCATCACGCAAGGATAGTCAATTTCCTCTATCTGCTCAAGGAATGCATCTTTTAAAAGTTGATCTGTCATAGAGACCACTATCTCTGACAGCCAATAAGAGAGCCATTACCTCATGATTACCAAGATATAAAAAAGACGAGTGGCTAAAGCTATTTATACACGCCCCTTAGTAACGTACCTATAAAATTACTATGGGGAGATTAGAAATGTATTCTTATCTTGAATTTATAATGTGCCGGTCACAACAGGGCGAAAATTTATAGAAGATGGCTCAATCTCCGCTTTCACACATAACAGGAGATTTTATGTCACATTCACATGCGCAAAAGGAAAAGCCAAAAAAAATAAGAGAGGAATTGAAAGCATTGCGAGAAGCAAAAGAAATGGCGGAAGAAGCGCGGGCGGAGATGTTAAGGCACAATCATCTTCTTATAGCTGGGAATGAGGAAATCAAGAATCCGCCCCTCCATATCAATTATATAAAACGCCCCGAAGACATGGAGCGCTTAGCAAAGAATATCTACAGTAACGACAAAGCGCCAATGCCGTATACAGAAGGGGTGGATAGGATGCAATCAAACATTCAACAACTATTAGATATTCAGTTACGAGCTATGACGGCCTTTACGGAAAGCTGGTCGCAACTATTGAATGGTTTCTTTTCCGCCCGTATGGAAAATACATCAGAATCAGCCAGTAAATAAAGGAGCCTCTTATGATTAAACCAAACTTCGTGGTGCGCGCCTTTTTAGATGGCTTTCTAGGCTATGTATCGCGCAAGCAATGCAATCGGGCCGATAAAAAAATGCGCAAATGTTTAAGCGAGCGGCAGATTGATGATATGCTCAGAGATAGTTTTCCTGCAAGTGATCCTTCGAGCACGTACTAAGTAATGGTGCGTATTATAATTAAGCCATTTTCCAAATACGTCCGCGATAAATCAAATAATGGACGGAGGTATTGAGCAGGCCCTGAATGGCGGAATCGGTTACATTTAGCCCGCCTGTATAGCTGCCGAATGCGGGCATAATCAGTAGTTTTTCATCATGAATAAAACTTTTGCCGCTAATACGCTGGCCGCTGATGTGCATTATTGTTTTAGGGTGGAAATGGCCGACGATTTGTGGGCTGATATTTGTTTGCGGTTCGTGTAACAGGCGAATATTCCCAAGAACAAGAGATGCATGGCGCTAACCGGGCAACCACAGAACCTAGGACGTTCGCGGCATAATCCTCAATTCCCAGTAAAATAGGGAATATTATCGTAGCAGAGTTCGCAGTAGACTGGATCCATCGCCAATGCCCAGCATTCCCATGGATCAATACATTCCATTTTACAATTTGCGGACACCTATGGAATAACTGAAATGGGGATTAAAATTTACGTTAATAATCAAAATATTGTTTCCTATAGAGGAATCTGATCCCAGTAGAGTGGAAAAGATTTTATAGGTTTTTTATATAATTTTATCAATGGTTTATGCGCGCTTTATGTGCAATAAATACTTGACCTGACTAGCTAAATTATACATGGTGAATCAGGATTTTTTAACGTCATTCAGGAAGGATATTTTATGGCCGGTAAAGCATTGGCTTTAGCTAAGGACAGAACGCGTATCAGTGACATCGTCACCAGAAATGAAGACGCACTGCTTTCCGGATGGATGGAAGAGCAAATGGCTGATAAAGCCGTTCGCAAAGGTCTCAGGGAATCCGATTTGCGGGAGCAGTCGCGTGAATTTTTACGTCTGCTCAGCGATGGGGTGAAGACGGGATCACAGAATATTCAGTCTGGCGACTGGGAACCTATGCGTAAAATGCTGAGTGGAATTTCACGCTCGCGCGGCGAAGCGGGCTTTAGCCCCTCGGAAACAGCGACATTCGTATTTTCAGTGAAAAAGCCGCTCTTTACTCAAATGCGCAATGAAAGCAAAGATGCCGAAGCATTGGCGGAAGATATGTGGATGGCCACGCAGCTTCTCGACAGCCTGGGATTATATACCACCGAAGTACATCAGAAAGCCCGCGAAGAGGTGATCGCGCGCCAGCAGCAAGACATGATGGAGCTTTCAACGCCAGTCGTGAGTCTCGCTGACGGCATTCTGGCGTTGCCGTTGATTGGCACGCTCGATAGCGCGCGCACGCAGGTGGTGATGGAATCGCTCTTGCAACGTATTGTCGAAACCGGTTCGACGGTAGCCATTATTGATATTACCGGCGTGCCCACGGTCGATACGCTGGTGGCGCAGCATTTGCTCAAAACCGTGACCGCGGCGCGGCTTATGGGCGCAGACTGCATCATTAGCGGCATTCGCCCGCAGATCGCGCAGACTATTGTGCATCTGGGCGTCGAGCTGGGCGATGTGGTGACGAAAGCCACATTGGCTTCGGCATTCAAAGTGGCGCTTGAGCGCAACGGCATGGCGATTGCAAAAACTGCAAAAGCGGCGCAGGAGAAAAAATAAATGGAACGCATACCTATCCTCAGGATGGGAGAGTTCCTATTGGTCACGATTCAGGTGGATATGCATGACCGCCTGGCCATGACCCTGCAGGACGATCTCACCAACAAAATCACGCAAACCAATGCGCGCGGCGTGCTGATCGATATTTCCTCACTGGAAATCGTCGATTCATTTATCGGGCGGATGGTGGCCAATATTTCGGGCATGTCAAAAGTGCTCGATGCCGAAACGGTGCTGGTGGGCATGCAGCCTGCGGTAGCCATTACGCTCGTTGAACTTGGGATGTCGCTTACAGGCGTGCGCACTGCGCTTAATGTGGAAAAAGGTATGCAGCTTCTGCACAAGGCGGTAGGCGTCGGCGAGGCGAATAACGCCGCGGAGAGTGAAGATGCCAGTGACGAAGCATGAAACCTTCGCGCTTCAGTCGGAAAACGATATCGTTCAGGCCCGCCAGCAGGTGCGCAAATGGGCCATTGCGATAGGGCTCGGGCTGGTTGATCAGACAAAGATCGTAACCGCAGCCAGCGAGCTGGCAAGAAATACGGTTATTTACGGCGGCGGCGGCGAAATACGCCTTGAAGAATTGGTGGAAGAGCGCCGGCGAGGCTTAAGGCTTGTGTTTGAGGATAAAGGCCCAGGCATTGCCGATTTACAATTGGCGCTGAAAGACGGTTATACGAGCGGATCGGGCATGGGGCTCGGTCTGGGGGGTGCGAAACGCCTTTCCAATGAATTCGATATTGTTTCTGAGCCGGGAAAAGGCACGCGCATAATGATTACGAGGTGGAAGTGAACCAGGCCATACAATCCATGAGCATCACTATCGATGACCATACTCAGGTCGGCGATGCACGCCGCCGCGGCATCAATATCGCCAATCAGTTGCAGTTCGATGAAACCGAAAGCGGCAAAGTCGGCATCGTCATCACCGAAGCGGCAAAAAATATCGTCAAGCACGCAGGTAATGGGCAAATCATTATCAGAACGCTACAGCAAAATAATATGATGGGCATTGAAATTCTTGCGCTCGATAAAGGTCCCGGCATGGATCTGAGGCGCTGCCTCGAAGACGGATATTCTACCGCCGGTAGCCCTGGAACCGGCATGGGCGCCATGAGCAGGCTTTCTTCCGCTTTCGATGTGTATTCCGTCGATAAAAAAGGCACCGCGGTCGTCGCGCAATTATGGTCCACGCCGGCTAAGGCCGCCAAAGATAATGATGTGGGCGGCATATGCGTGCCGGTGGCAGGCGAAAGCGATTGCGGAGATGCATGGGCATTTCACCGTTATGGCAATCGCGTTTCGATCATTGCGGTCGATGGATTAGGACATGGGCCTATGGCTGCCATGGCCGCTAATGCCGCCATTCACGCGTTCCAGACAAATCCCGAGCGGGCGCCAGCCGATATGCTGCGCATGGTGCATGGCGCGCTGCTCAGTACGCGCGGCGCGGCTGTAGCCACCGCCGTTATCGATATGGACGCGCGACAGCTGCATTTTGCCGGGGTGGGCAATATTTCCGGCATTCTATTTGATGGAGATAAAATACGCGGCTTGCCCTCGTTTAACGGCACAGTGGGCCATCAACTGCATAAAGTGCAGGAAATAATATATCCATGGCCTGAGCGCGCATGGCTGGTGATGCACTCCGACGGGTTATATAATCGCTGGAAAATGGATGACTACCCAGGTTTGCTGCGCCATCATCCCAGCATTATCGCCGGTATGCTATACCGCGATTTTCAACGCGGCCGTGACGATTCCATGGCTGTTGTATTTAAAGAAAACAGGTAACGACAATGGCATTGCCTCTGCTTAAAATCGAAATCAAATATGAGCATGATGTAGTATTGGCCCGGCAGCGGGCGCGTCAGACGGCGCATCTGCTGGGATTTGATACGCAGGATCAGGCGCGCATCGCTACGGCGGTTTCGGAACTGGCGCGCAATGTATTTCAATATGCAGGCAGCGGTAAAGTCGAACTGCTGCTGGATGAATCCGAGCCGCAAAATTTTCAGATTCGCATCATTGATCACGGTCCGGGCATTGCAAAACTGCAAACTATTCTCGGCGGAACCTATGTCTCGCAAACCGGCATGGGGCTTGGCATTGTAGGTGCGCGGCGGCTCATGGATCATTTCCATATTGAGTCCGAACCCGGTAAAGGCACAACCGTGCATATCGTTAAAGACTTCCCCGCCAAAATACCGAAACTCACTAAAAAAAGACTTGCTGATATTGCAGAAGGTCTCGCCAGCCACACGCCGCAGGATCCGTTCGGTGAAATTCAGCGGCAGAATCAGGAATTGCTGGCCACCCTCGAAGAAGTGCATAAACAGCGCGCGGAACTTGCGCAGCTGAATCGCGAGCTGGAAGAAACCAATCGCGGCGTTGTGGCGCTCTATGCGGAGCTTGACGAGCGCGCCGATTATTTAAAACGCGCGTCGGAACTCAAAACGCAGTTTCTTTCCAATATGACGCATGAATTCCGTACGCCGCTCAATTCTATTCTGAGCATTTCGCAGATGTTGCTCGACCGGCTGGACGGCAGCCTCACCATCGAGCAGGAAAAACAGGTCAAATTCATTCAGGCCGGCGCCAAAAGCCTGGCGGAGCTGGTCAATGATCTGCTGGATCTGGCGAAAGTAGAAGCCGGAAAAGTCACCGTGCATCCGTCGCAATTTAAAGTGGAGGACATGTTCGGAACGTTGCGCGGCATGCTCAAGCCGCTTATCGAGCATAATTCCCGTGTAATGCTTATTTTTGAGAAGCCGGTGGATTTTCCGCTGCTTGAAACAGACGAAGGAAAAGTATCGCAAATCCTGCGCAATTTTATCTCCAATGGCCTTAAATTTACGGAAAAAGGCGAAGTGCGCGTAATGGCCCGCGTTATTTCCAAAGAGGAAGTCCTGTTTTCGGTCAGCGATACCGGTATCGGTATTGCGGCGGAAAACCAATGGCGGATTTTTGAAGAATTCACCCAGATCGAAGGTGTGCATCAGAAAAAATCCAAAGGTACGGGTCTTGGCCTTCCGCTCTCAAAAAAACTCGCCGAATTGCTCGGCGGTTATGTGGTGGTGGAAAGCATCAAAGGCAGCGGATCGACCTTTTCTATGACAATTCCTATTCGCTATAAAGGCCCTGTCGTTGCGTCTTTTGCACCTCATGAATCGATGGAAAAACATGAATTTCCGGATTGCCGCGCGTTGATTATCGATGATGTGGAAGCTGACCGCTATGTGCTCAAAAGGTTGTTGTCGGAATTCAATCTGGAAATCACTGAAGCAACGGGCGGTATAAAGGGTTTGGATCTGGCGCAGGAATGGAAACCCGATGTTATATTTCTGGATCTCGCTATGCCTGATTTATCAGGATGGGAAGTCATTGAGCGCTTAAAAAAGAACAAGGAATTATCGGCCATTCCCCTGATTATCAATACCTCCAAAGCGCTCACCAAAAAAGAGCGCGCCAGCCTGGAAGGCAAGACGGCGGCTATTTTATCAAAAAACCATTCCAGCCGCGAAATGTCGCAAACACGCATTCGCGAATTACTCAAGCGTATCGACGTGACTTGCGGAGTAAAGAGAAAGACTCATTATGTCTAATTCCGCCAGGAAAATTCTGGTTATAGACGATACCGAAGCGAACCGCTATTTAGTGCGGCGTACGCTGGTTCACGCCGGATACGATGTCGCTGAAAGCGCTACAATTGCCGAAGGTCGCACATTGCTTGGCTGGCTAAAACCCGATTTGATTATTTTAGACGTGAAACTACCTGACGGAAACGGTTTTGCGGTATGTGCAGAACTAAAAGCGAATCCCGCCACGCGTTTTATACCCATTCTTATGACTTCAGCCTCTTTTGTTCAGGGGCAAGACAGGGCGTATGGCCTGGAAAGCGGTGCGGATGGTTATTTGACTACGCCTTATGAGGCGGTTGAATTGGTGGCGAACGTTAAATCGTTATTGCGGATCCGTGAAGCGGAGCAGGCCCTTCGTAAAAGCGAAGAACGCTTTGACCTGGCCATGAAAGGCATGAATGACGGCGTATGGGACTGGAACCTTGTCACCGACGAAATATATTATGGCCCACGCTATAAATCGATGCTGGGTTACAACGACGACGAATATCCCAATATATTGGCCAGTTGGGTGAATGGCCTGCATCCGGACGATAAAGAAAAGGCGCAGAAGCTGGTCGAACATTATTTAAATGGCTCCGTGCCTGAATATAGGAATATTTTCCGCCTGAAACATAAAAACGGCGAATATCGCTGGATCATGTCGCGGGCCAGCGCCGTGCGCGATGAACAAGGCAAACCTCACCGGATGGTTGGGGCGCATACGGATATTACCGAGCTTAAAGAGCTGGAGAATGAGTTGCGCGAAGTCTCTGAAAAAGCCGAAGCGGCGAACCGGGCAAAAACGGAATTTCTGGCCAATATGAGCCATGAAATCCGCACGCCGATGAATGCCATCATTGGATTGTCGCATATATTGGCCACAACATCGCTGACTGAAAAGCAGAAAAAATTCGTGGATACGCTGCATCTGAGCGCGGATTCGCTGATGGGCCTTATAAACGATATGCTCGATATCGCCAAAATCGAAGACAATATGATTGAGCTCGAATCTATCCCGTTTTCTCTGCGCGAGCTCATGCAAAAAGTGGTTAGCATCATGAACGTCAAAGCGGATGAAAAGGGTTTGGAGTTGAACGTGGAATATGCAGAAAATGTCGGCGATTCTTTTGTGGGGGATCCTTTGCGCATCCAGCAGATTCTTACCAATTTGACCAGCAACGCGATAAAATTCACTTCGGAAGGCAAAATTAATATCGCTATTGATGCGCATGATTCCGGCCTGCGGGATATGCAAAAACTCACCATCAAAGTATCCGACACGGGTATCGGCATTCCGGAAGAAAAACTGTATTCCATCTTCGATAAATTCACCCAGGCCGATTCCTCCATCACGCGCCGTTATGGCGGCAGCGGGCTGGGGCTTACCATATGCAAAGCGCTGATTGAGCGCATGGAAGGCAATATCCATGTAACAAGCAAGCCCGGACAGGGAACCGTATTTACCATCAATATACCGCTTAAAAAAGGCGAAGCGCTGCAGAAAAACCTGGATTTTGGTTTTGCGCGAAAGGCAAAACCCCTGAGCGCGTCGCATCAAAATGCGCTGCGCGTTTTGCTGGTTGAGGATTACAAAGCGAATATCCTGGTCGCCACCACCATGCTCGGCGAACTGGGCTGTCAGTATGAAGTGGCCGTCAACGGCGCGCAAGCGATCGAAAAACTGGCCGAGAAACCGTTTGATGTCGTGCTGATGGATATTCAGATGCAGGATATGGACGGTTATGAAGCCACGCGGCGTATCCGGAAATGGGAACAAGAGGCAGGCCTGCAGCCGCTGCCGATTATTGCCATGACAGCCCATGCGCTCATGGGCGATCGTGAAAAATGCCTGCAGGCGGGTATGAATGATTATATTTCAAAACCTTTCGATCCCATAGATCTTGAACAGAAATTATCCGTTTACGCCGGGGCAGAAATAGCGGCCTAATATTCGTAATCTCAGCGCATTTCAGCAACCTGCGGCGTATATTTGGCGTATAGTTTCCTGGAAAAAGCGTATAGAATTTGTATAGTATATTGTTATATATACATTTTTGTCACATATCTGTCACAATTTTCGGCCCAGATTATGCTATAATTATTATAGCAATTATATCGCTTGTACCATTATGAACGCGGAAATATTAAAATCGGGCCACGCAGGAAGTCCTCATGCTTCGCTTGCTGTATCCATTGCCGCTGCGGAATCGATTAGCTCGGCTGCGTCGCTTGGGGCGGTGTGGTTTGTAGGACATAATCCGCAAATGATCGCGCCAACCAAAAAATTTCTCACCGAGCATATTATTTATCCGGTAATGAAAAGTTATAGCGATTCCGCATCCAGCCAAAACGATTCCGGCGATTTATTGAAAAAAGCTGAACAAAAAGCATCGTTACTCCTCAAAGGCGCTATCATGGTAGGCAGCAGTTTTGTGGCGCATGTTCCCACGCAAATGTTTTTAGAAGGCAAATACGATCTGAAAGAACTTAAAAAAGTGGTCGCCGGCAAATCGGTCGGGTTGGCCATGGCCATGGCGTCACTCGCGTTTATCGATTATATCAAGCCCGGCGCTATCGGGAAAATTGAAGACGGCATCGGCGACAGCCTTTTCCATTGCCATGAAGCAAAATCGCCGGAACATTGCGAGGCGGATAAGGAATTATGCAAGCTGATGGTGATCGATATTCCGTCGAGCGCTATCGCGGGACTGGTGAATTACCAGTTTGCGAAACGATTATTTCGCTAATGATTACGGCGTTTTCAACCGGTAGCCGATGCCGGATTCGGTAATGATATAGCGCGGCTCCAGCGGATCGTCATGGAGTTTTTCGCGTAAATGCTGGGTATGGATACGCAGGTAATTATTATTCTCCGGCGCGTTTTTGCCCCATACTTCTTTGAGCAATTGCGTATGCGTCACCACCTTTCCCGCGTTTTTCGCAAGCGTCGTAAGCAGCTTATATTCGATCGGCGTCAGATGCACTTCTTCGCCATTGATCGTCACCACGCGTCCGGTGAAGTTTATTTTTAGGGCCTCGTACTCGAATATATTATCCGCCGATGCATTTGCCGGACGCGAATGCCTGAGCGCCACCTTGATGCGCGCGAGCAATTCACCGGCGCTGAAAGGTTTGGTTAAATAATCGTCCGCGCCCAGCTCCAGCGCGTCTATTTTATCCTGATCCCCGCCGCGCGCCGACAGCACGATGATCGGCGTATCGCCGCATTCGCGCACCTGTTTGATAATGTTGAGCCCATCCATATCCGGCAGGCCCAGATCGAGAATAACCAGCTCCGGCCGCAACGTGGTCAGTAAGCGAAGACCCTCCTTGCCGTCTTTCGCTTCGAGCAGCGCATAGCCATGCGTCGTCAGGGTGAGTTTCAGGAATTTGCGGATTTCCTTTTCATCCTCAATCATCAATATCGGTATAGGGTTTTTGGTTTCGGCGCCCATGCTGATTATGCTCCTGCTTCTATTTCGGGGCTGTTTAACGGCAAGGTAATCATGATGCTCATCCCGCCCGTTTCCTTATTGACCGCCCATATCAGGCCGCTATGCGCGGCAATAATGGCCTTGCAAATGGCAAGCCCAAGGCCGGAGCCCTGTATGGCCGGGTTATTGGTGACGCGGTAAAATTTTTCGAAAATCTTCATCTCTTCGCCCACAGGAATGCCGCAGCCATTATCCGATACCGAGATATATAAATGCAGCGGCCGTTTTTCGGCGTGGATGCGTATCGCGCCGTTCATGGGCGTATATTTTATAGCATTTTCCAAAAGATTCACCAGCACCTGCTCGATCAGCGCGCCATCGATAATGACCAGCGGCAGCTGCGGCGCAATATCCGCTTTCAGCGTCCTGCCACCGAGCCAGGGCTTCACCCGCGCAAGCGCCGAGCCGATGATTTCATCGATATAATAGGGCTGGCGATTGAGCAGCGGCTTGCCGGTTTCCAGCCGGTTAATGTCGAGCAAATCATTGACCATGCGCGTCAGGCGCTCGGATTGTTTGCAAGCGCTTTGCAATAATTCGGTGGCGTCGGCAGAGAGCGCAGATTGGGAAGAAGCCAGCACCGCTTCGATGCTGCCGCGCACCGAAGCCAGCGGCGTACGTAGATCGTGCGAGACGGAAGACAACAGCATGTTGCGCAGTTTTTCCGCTTCCGCTTCGATCTTAGCTGCCTCGGCGATGTGTGAAGCATTGGCGCGTTGCATGGCCGAAGCGATCAGGCTGACAAACGTATCCAGCAGGCTTAATTGCTCGATATCGAAATGATCCCGGTTATTGCCGGGTTGCAGGCTGAGCACGCCCAAACATGCATCTGCGGCCAGCAGCGGCAGGCAAAGCATAGGGCTGGCGGGCATGGTCGCGGTGCCTAAGCCCGTAGGTTGCTTATGTTCCAGGCACCAGCGGATAATGGCTTCTTCTTTGATATCCTGTACCGGCAGGTTGCCCGGATAGACTATCAGTTCATTTTTTTCGCCGGGAAGCAGGATTACGGCAATGCAATCGAATAGCTGCCGTATATGGTTGCAGGCAACTTCGGCCATGGCCTCCGCACCGCTTGTGGCGGCGAGTTCGCTGGTGAGGCTATAAAATGCGCCCGTTTCGATATCGCGCTTGCGAAAAAACAAGGCTTGCAAACGCAACCGCGACGCCAGCGAACTGACCAGCACGCTGGATAACATCATGATGAACAGCGTGACGATATAACCGGGATTATAGATGGTGAGCGAGTTATAAGGCTTGGTAAAAAAGAAATCGAACGCGAGCAAGCCCAACACTGCAGACAGCAAAGAAGCGCCGAGGCCGAATCGTGCCGCCACCGCCACCACGCCCACCAGAAAAAACATGCCGAAATTGACCGCGTCGATATGATCGCGCAACGGCAGTCCCACCGCCGTGCACAGGCCGATTGCCAGTATCGCATAGGCATAATTGCGCGGTTGCCATGCCATGCCCGGCAGGAAAAATGCATAGGCCCGGCTATGGCTGTTATCGGGAATGACGGTGACTTCGATATTGGCGCTTCCGCGAATTAATTTGTCGGCGAGCGTTCCGGTAAGCATTTGCCGCCATTTGCTCGCCAGCGGCCGGCCGACGATAATACGGGTGAAATTCTGATCGCGCGCGAAGGCGATGATTTCTTCCGCCGCATCGTTGCCTTTGAGGATCCTGGTTTTGCCACCCATTTTTTCAGCGAGGCGCAGATTGCGCTGGATATTTTTATGCGCGTGTTTATCCAGCCGGTAATGACGGCTGGTTTCGACATATATGGCGGTCCATTCCGTATGCGCACGCGCCGCCATGCGCTTGGCGTGGCGCACTACGCGGGCGGAAAGCGCGTCATGCCCGACGCACACCAGCATACGTTCCGCTATCGTGGGTTCTTTAATGCCTTGGCTTGCATTATACAGCGCTCCTTGCGCATCGACGCGTTCGGCGGCGCGGCGCAAAGCCAGTTCGCGCAGGGCGATCAGATTGCTCTTTTTGAAGAAATGGTCGATGGCGCGCTGCCGCGCTTCCGGCGCGATATGTATTTTGCCTTCATGCAAGCGCTTTAAAATTTCATCGGGCGGCACATCGATCACCGCAATATCGTCGGCGGAATCGAAAACAGTGTCCGGCACGGTTTCGCGCAGCTGTATGCCGGTAATGTTGGCTACGATATCGTTGAGGCTTTCCAGATGCTGCACGTTGAGGGTGGTATAGACATCGATGCCGCCGGCAAGCAATTCTTCCACATCCTGCCAGCGCTTGGGATGCCGCGTGCCGGGCACATTGCTATGCGCCAGCTCATCGATGAGTATGAGGGCGGGTTTGCGGGCCAGCGCGGCATCCAAGTCAAATTCTTTAAGATTGGCGCCGCGGCGGTGAATCGTTTGCAGCTCAAGCTGGGGAATGGCTTCGGTGAGATAATCGACCTCGCCGCGCCCATGCGTTTCCACGACGCCGATAACCACGTCCAGCCCTTCGCCGAAACGCTGTCGGCGCGCTTCGCTCAACATGGCGTAAGTCTTGCCCACGCCCGCGCAGGCGCCAAAGAAAATCTTTAGCCGCCCGCGCTTGGCGGCGTCTTCCTGAGCGTAGCCCGGTATGTTTTGGCGTGCGTCATTCACCATAAACCTTATTTACCACAATCGTGGGTTTCATCGACTTAAAATATGATACCGGTTTCAAACATCACCCGCGCTTGTGCGGTGGCGGTTCCATCCTTGCCAAACGCGTTGCCGGAAGTGGTGTTCGTTGCCTTGACATAAGACGCTTCCGGACGCGCGAAGAAAATGCCTTCCTGGAAGGTCGGCGTGAGCGTGAAGGAATAGGCATTGCTGCCGGGACCATAGGCAACGTTGGTGTTGCCGGTGGTATCGACATATTCGGCGCGTGCGGCGATATTCCATTTGCTGTTGATATTATATTTCGCGGTGAGTCCCGCGCCGTAGGTGGAGGCTGAGGCGGGGAGGCCGATGGTTACATCCTGAGGCACATGCGTCCATTGCAGCGTGGGACTGAAATTCCAGGGGCCGGTAGTGTAGGAATAATTGAGCTGAGTAAGCTGGCTATTATTCAGCGTCAAGGGCGTTGCCAGGCTATTCTCGCTATCGCGATGGAAGTTGCCCGAGGCAAGCACCGTGGCGCTGTTATTCAGATCGATCGTATAGGTGAGCGCGCCGGAGAGCCAATTCAGTTCGCCGGAATAAAAGCCGTCGGTGAGCGCCAGCGATCCGCTGAGTGGCCCATGCGAATAATTCACCTGCACGCCACGGCTCAAATCATTCGTCTGGTTCCACAGCAGCCCATGCTCAATATTGGCATTCTGGAAATCGAACGTATTTTCCGTGCCGATTAATGTATAGAGTTTGCCCGCCTGAACGGAAAAATTATCGGTCGGCGCAATTTTGACGTAAGCAATCGGCACCGGGCCGAAGAAATGATCGGTGGTGTATCCGGCGCGCTGATAAACCTCGCCCACCGCAGGCAGGATATATTCCCCGCCCTGCACATAAAATTGCACCGGCCCATCGGTTTTTTGAATCATGAACTGCGCGTTGCTTAAATCGAGCAGCGAATTTTGATCGTGCGGCACATGGTTATCCTGCGCCATGCCAAGGCCGCTTACAATGCCCGACGCATAGATTTTACCGAGCAGCGGCCCTGCATCGATACTGTAGGGATTCGCGTTGAGCGCCAATGGCCCGAACATGGACGGCGTGGAGAGCGCAGTACTTTGATCGGCCGGCGGGGTCGGAGAATTTTGCGCCCATGCGGCAAGACTGGTGGTGCAAAGCGATATTGCGCCGTATACGACCGATTTTTTCATGCGGACCTCCTTACAATTTGCCGTCCAAGGCAAGGTTAAGCTTCAGCACATTAACGCCTGCTTCGCCGAGTACGCCAAATCCGCGGCCTTCCGTATATTGCGCCACCAACTCGCGGATTTTTGTTTCCGGAAGATTACGCGCTTTAGCCACGCGCGCAATCTGGTATTCGGCTGCCGCAGGAGTGATATGCGGATCGAGGCCGCTACCCGATGCCGTTACCAGATCAACCGGAATGGGTTTATTATTGTCGGGATCGGCTTTTTTCAAATCGTCGATGCGGCCTTGCACGGCTTTGAGCAGATCGGGATTATTCGAGCCGAAATTGGAGCCGCCGGAGGATGCGGCGTTATAAGCGAATGGCGAGGTTGCCGATAAGCGGCTCCAGAAATATTCCGGTTTGGAAAATGGCTGGCCGATCAGCTCGGAGCCGAGCAATGTCTTGCCGTCCTTGCTCATGATCAGGCTGCCTTGCGCCTGATGCGGGAAAAGGCTTTGCACCATGGCGGTGCCGAGGAGTGGATAAGCGAACCCGAAAATCACCGTCCATAAGAGGACGAAGGCAATGGTGGGGCGGAATTGATCGGCGAATATTTTCATAATGTTCTCCTACGCTAAACCAAATGCAGCCAGCATGACGTCGATTGCCTTGATGCCAATGAACGGCACGATCACGCCACCAACGCCATAAATGAGCGTATTGGTGCGCAGCAACGCCGCAGCGTTGGCCGGGCGGTATTTGACGCCTTTGAGAGCGAGCGGAATCAGTGCAATGATGATAACCGCATTGAAAATCACCGCCGACATGATGGCGCTTTGCGGTGTGGCCAGATGCATGATGTTAAGCGCCGCCAATGCTGGAAAGGTGCTGACGAATGCTGCCGGAATAATGGCGAAATATTTGGCGAGATCGTTGGCGATGGAAAAGGTTGTCAGCGCGCCGCGCGTCATGAGGAGCTGCTTGCCGATTTCGACGATTTCGATAAGCTTGGTCGGATCGGAGTCGAGATCGACCATGTTGCCCGCTTCCTTGGCCGCCTGCGTGCCGCTATTCATCACCACCGCCACATCGGCCTGCGCGAGCGCGGGCGCATCATTCGTGCCGTCGCCGACCATGGCTACCAGCTCGCCGCCTTCCTGTGATTTACGGATATATTTCAGTTTGGCTTCCGGCGTGACTTCCGCGATGAAATCATCGACGCCCGCTTCGGCGGCAATGGCGGCGGCGGTAAGCTGGTTATCGCCGGTGATCATGACGCTTTTAATACCCATCTTGCGCAATTCTTCCAGGCGGCTTTTAATGCCAGGCTTCACAATATCTTTTAAGTGAATCATCCCGAGCACTTTCGTGCCATCGGCCACCAGGAGCGGCGTGCCGCCCTGACGCGCGACCATTTCCACTTGCTTCGTTATTGCCGGCGAAATATTCCCGCAATGTTTCGCGATGGCATCTACCGCGCCTTTGAGGATTTGCCGGTTATCGAAGGTGATGCCGCTCACGCGCGTTTCCGCTTTGAAGGGGATGAATGTCGCCTGCATGTCTTTTCCGTCTTTATCGGTGATGCCGTATTTCGCTTTGGCAAGACCGACGATGCTGCGGCCCTCCGGCGTATCGTCGGCAAGCGAGGAAAGCTGCGCGGCTTCGGCCAATTGCGTCGCCGTAACACCGGGCGCAGGATAAAATTCCACCGCCTGGCGGTTGCCCATGGTGATGGTGCCGGTTTTGTCGAGCAGCAGCACATTCACATCGCCCGCCGCTTCCACCGCGCGGCCCGATGTGGCAATCACATTGGCTTTAATCAAACGCTGCATGCCGGAAATGCCGATGGCGGAAAGCAAACCGCCGATGGTGGTGGGAATGAGGCAAACCAGGAGCGCAATGAGCACGGTCAGGCTCACCGGCGTGCCGGAGCCCATGCGTTCAACGCTCAGCATAGAATAAGGCAGGAGCGTCGCGCAGACGAGCAGGAATATAATGGTCATCGCCGCCAGCAAAATAGACAGCGCGATTTCGTTCGGCGTTTTCTGGCGCTTGGCGGATTCCACCAGCGCGATCATGCGGTCGAGGAATGATTCGCCAGGCTCAGAGGTGACGCGCACGATAATCCAGTCGGAGAGTACGCGCGTGCCGCCGGTCACCGCATCGTGATCGCCGCCGCTTTCGCGGATGACGGGCGCGGATTCGCCGGTGATGGCGCTTTCGTCAATGGCGGCGACGCCTTCGATAATCTGGCCATCGGCAGGAATATAATCGCCCGCTTCGACTAGTACGACATCGTTTTTATGCAGCAAATTAGCGGAAACCGGCCGTACGCTTTTAGGATCGTCGCGCCGCTGCAATTTTTTGGCCATGACGTCGCGCCGCGCCGCCTTCAGCGAATTGGCCTGCGCTTTGCCTTTGCCTTCGGCGACGGCCTCAGCAAAGTTCGCGAAAATGACCGTGAACCATAACCAGAAGGCCACGCCGCCGATAAAATAAGGCGATTCGGTTCCGGGTACGAAGGTGACATAACCCACGATGAGTGTAGTAATAATCGCGCCGACGAACACCACGAACATCACCGGGTTGCGCGCCTGGTATTTCCAGCCGAGACGCGCGAATGACTGTCCGATGGCAGCGCCGTAATCGGTGCCGCTAAACAGTGACATGGATTCTGAAGACTGTGTCATAGATGCCTCTATTTAAGCATGTTGAAATATTCGGCCACCGGCCCCAGCGCATCGGCGGGCGCATAGGTCAGCACGCCGACCAGCACCACCGTTCCGACCAGAAATGCAATGAAGAGCGGCGTGTGCGTCGGTAATGTGCCAGCCGAAACGGGAACGGTATTCTTCTTGGCAAGCGATCCGGCAATGGCGAGCACCGGAATAATTACCCAGTAGCGGCCGATGAGGATGGTAAGCCCGAGCGCTGTATTATAAAATGGCGTATTGGCGGAAAGCCCGGCGAATGCGCTGCCGTTATTGTCGGCGGCCGAAGTGAATGCATAGAGAATTTCGCTGAAGCCTTGTGCGCCGGGATTGAGCATGCCGGCTTTACCGAGATCGGTCATGCAGGCAATCGCCGTGCCGATGAGCGCCACCATGGGCGTCACCAGAATGGCGATCGATGACATTTTCATCTCGAAGGACTGGATTTTTTTACCCAGATATTCCGGCGTGCGGCCGACCATGAGCCCGGCGATAAAGACGGTAATCAACACGTAAGTCAACATGCCGTATAATCCGGAGCCGACGCCGCCGTAAATCACTTCGCTGAATTGCAGCAGGAATAGCGGCACGAACCCGCCCATCGGCGTGAAGGAATCATGCATGGCATTTACCGAACCGTTGGAAGCGGCGGTGGTGGCCGAGGCCCAGATCACGGAATTGGTGATGCCGAAGCGCGTTTCCTTGCCTTCCATATTGCCGCCGGCTTGCAGATTGCTTGCGGTTTGGTCGATATGCAGCGGCATGAATTTCGGATTGCCGCCTTGTTCAAAATACACGCCGACGAATAATAGCGGCACGAAAATAATCGTCATAGCAATCAGCACCGCCCAACCCTGCCTGCGGTCGCTGACCATGACGCCGAATGTATAGCATAACGCAGCGGGAATCAGCAGGATGGCCAGCATCTCGAAGAAATTGGAGATCGTCGTCGGATTTTCGTAGGGATGCGCTGAATTCACGTTGTAAAATCCGCCGCCATTGGTGCCGAGCTGCTTGATCGCAATTTGCGACGCCGCCGGGCCGAGGGCCAGCGATTGCTCGGTCACATGATCGGCTTTTTGCGTCACTGTGCCGGTTGCGTCTTTCACTTCGGCCACATCCTGCGCTTCTACCAATTGCGCATTCGGATAGCTGGAGAATGTTTGCACCACGCCCTGCGAACCGAGAATTACCGTCCATATCAGCGCCAGTGGCAATAATATGTAAAGATTGGTGCGCACCACATCGACCCAGAAATTGCCGATTTTGTCGGTATTTTTGCGCGCCAGTCCGCGGATGAGCGCGACCAGCACGGCCATGCCGACCGCAGCCGACACGAAATTCTGCACGGTCAAACCGGCAAACTGGCTGAGATAACTCATGGTGCTTTCGCCGCCATAGGATTGCCAGTTGGTGTTGGTGATGAAACTCGCCGCCGTGTTGAATGCCAGGTCGGGCGTTAAATCAGGAAATGCTTGCGGGTTAAACGGCAGCGAACTTTGAAACATCAAAATAAGGAATAAAAATACGAAGCTGCCGAAACTGAACAAAATCATGGCGGCGGAGTATTTCTGCCAGGTCATTTCCTGCTCGGCTTTTGCGCCGGCGATCTTATATAGCAGGCGCTCAACCGGCCCTAAAATTTTATCCAGCACTAGCGGCTTGCCCATATATACCTTGGCCATGTAGTTGCCCAGCGGCTTGACACAGGCGAGCAGCACCGCAAAATAAATCGCGATTTGCAACAGACCGTTACTGGTGAAAAAATGTGCGATCATGGGAACATCTCCGGCTTAAGCAATGCAATGAGCAGATAAATAAAAAGCGCCAGCGTGACGATTGCGGCGAGGATATATAAAATGGTCATGCGTCATCTCCTCTCACGGCATCGCTTAAACGCACCAGTGCATATGTGAGCAGAAAAAATACCACTGTAATAAGCAGGAATTCTACAGCCATGGCATCCTCCATAGATGTTGCGGGAACCTGCAAAAATGCTACTCTTAAAAAGATATAGATGGCGTATATTTGTCGCAGCGTTCCGTATAGATTTCGTATAGCTATGGGCTATATTCTGGAATGCAATCGAACGTGTGCATCAGCGCTGCATAATAATCCGGCATAATATGGAAGCGCCGCTGCCGGGTATGATATTATCGTATGTTTTGCCTGATTTCCTGGCTGGTTAGCGGAAATGCGCCTGCCACTCCCAAATCCAGTGCGCGTTGCATCATGGCGTGGCCTTCAGCTTCCTGGCCGGGCATTTTGGAAAGCTTCTGTCCCATGAGCCATAAGGCGCCGCGATGTTCCGGCGCAACGGCGAGTATCTGCTGCAGAATTTCCACGGATTTTTTATCGTCGCCGCCGGTGAAGCCGTCGAGATTATATAAAAACGGCGCAGTGATATCGTCACGCAGGGGCGCTTTTTTGCTCAGGCAAATCGCGGCTTCCGGCAGCATGGGTTTGATTTCGGGCTTGAGCTTATCCAGATCCGATGGAGCGACGTTCATAAACAGCAAATCCTCAAGCCACATATCCATAGAAGTAAGCCACGCGCCGGTTTGCGGCAATAAAGCGGTCTGGTGCGCCGTCTGCAGAAACAGCAGATACCAGCGCGAATCGATCGGCGTTACGTTATTCACAGCCGCCTTGCCCGCCACCTGATTGCCATAAAAGACCACCGACGCGCGCAAACGGTCGCCGCCGCGTTTTACGTCCTGGCTCAGCCATGCCACATCGAAATGATCGGGCGGCTGGTCGATAATGGCGTGCGAGAGGGTTTCATCATATACCATAGCGTTCCATTGTTCGCTGGCGCTCCACAACATGACCGCCGCCAGCGCAAGGCACAGCATTCCCGGAATGCGCCCCGGCAGCGTTTGTGCGCGCGGGCGCTCATCCGTCGCAAGCACCGCCCACATGAGCGCCTGATACGCCACCACCTGCGGCAGGAAAAACCAAAAAGATTGCAGGCTGATGACGGCCAGCAGCATCGGCATACACCACCAGAAAACGTTCGCAGGCATCGTCCATATGGCGATGATCGGCAGCAAAAGCCACAAGAGCATGCCGGGCAGCCCGAGCGCCAGCAGCGTTTCGGTAATTTCATTATGCGAATGCGCCGCATGGTTATCGACCATATTCCAGTTGGGAGTGCGATTGCCTTCGCGGAAGGTGTAAATACCATCGACCAGCGCATATTTAAATACATCGTCGGTGAAACGTCCCCAGCCATCACCGATTATGAGGCGCTCTGGCTCATGCGCAACGGTCGACAGCGACACGCGGTTAAACAGCGCGCGCGTGGGCAGGCTGCAGTTATAATTATAATGCTCCCATACGCTGCTTTCGCTCACGCCAATCCATGCCATGGGCAGCAGGCAGCCGAGGGTGGCTAATATGCGCCAGAAACGATTGGGCTCCAGCCATTTCGGGCGTTTGACGACATGAATCCAGAGAATGATTCCGCCCGGAATGAAAGGCATCTTAAACAGCCATGATGCCGTTTTGCTGCCGGATACGTGAAATACGATGAGTGTGCTGAATATGACCAGCCATGCATAGCGCGATGGCGTGCGCAGGCTTGGCGTGGCCAGAAACGCGATCCAGACATAGCCGACCAGAAACGGTAAATAATCCGCCCAGTTGCCCGGCATGCCGAGATCTTCGGACTCGGGCGCCTCATATAATGGGCACAGGCTGGCAATATCGAAATGCAGCCAGGCCATGACGAGCAGGTTAACGCCGGCGATGCTCAGAATTATTTTCCGGTATGCCGGTTTTTGCCATAAGGCGCCCGCGAGCAGGCAGGACAGCAGCATGGCGGTATAAAATCCCGCGCCTTCGCCGATGCTCGGCTGGCCGAACCAGGAACGCCAGGGCACGCTGGCAAAAAGCGTGGCCAGCCATTGCCAGCCGACCCATACCAACAGGCACAGCAGCAGGGGATGTATGGGTTTTTGCGCGGTCAGCCAGCGTTTTAGAAATCCTGCCGCCAGCCACAGCGCATTGAAGGCGGATAAAACAAAAAGTCCGAGAACGGTTGGTTCAACCTGGTACCAGTTGCCATAGTGAAAAGGTTTGAGCGCCAGCACAAACAAGCTGATCTGCAATAATAAAATTGCCAGCCCGCTACGGGCGTACCATATGTTCGCTATGTTCAATCGCAACATAAAATGGTTATATTGAGGTTTTCGGGATTGTGTTAGCGTTTTCTGCCTCTATAATCACACTTCTCATATTATTTTAGCCCATCTATTTAGGAAGTACGTCGTTGCCACAAGCCGCTACACAAGATCCTTTTCGCGCTAAGCTTAAAAACGTGATCATTTCCGGCCGGGAAGTATATCCGATCATCGAAGGCGGTAAAGGCATCGGCGTAAGCAATGGCCAGACATCCGGCGCGTTTGCCGCGGCCGGCGCGGTGGGCACCTTTTCGGGCGTCAATGCAGACAGTTATGATGAGTCTGGCCGGGCCATTCCCTATAGTTATAAAGGCACCACGCGCCGCGAACGGCACGAAGAACTGATTTCATTCAGCACGCGCGGCGCGCTGGCCCAGGCCAAAATCGCGTATGAAATGTCCGGCGGCAATGGCCGCATCCATGTGAATGTGCTGTGGGAAATGGGCGGCGCGGAACGCATTTTAACCGGCGTGCTCGATGGCACGAAAGGCATGGTGCACGGTGTCACCTGCGGCGCGGGGATGCCATATAAGTTAGGCGAAATCGCCGAGCATTACGGCGTCTATTACCATCCGATTATTTCTTCGGCCCGCGCCTTTAACGCATTATGGAAACGTTCCTATAATAAAACGGTGCAGTGGCTGGGCTCGGTGGTGTATGAAGATCCGTGGCTGGCGGGTGGGCATAACGGCCTGTCCAACAGCGAAAATCCGGACCGTCCGGAAGATCCGTACCCACGCGTGGCGGCGCTGCGCACGGCGATGAACAGCTTCGGTCTTCAGGAAACGCCGATCATTATGGCAGGCGGCGCGTGGCATTTGAAAGAATGGGAACATTGGCTGGATAATCCGGAAATCGGCCCCATCGCATTTCAGTTCGGCACGCGGCCCATACTCAGCAAGGAAAGCCCGGTATCGGACGATTGGAAAAAGAAACTCATGCAGCTTTCCGAAGGCGACGTGTTTTTAAATCGCTTCCGCCGTGAATAACAGTTTCATCAAAGAACTTCGTGGGCGCACGGATCGTCAGATCGAATATCGCATGGAGCAGGAGGGATTATTTTCAGAGCCGCTGCCCGTGGGCGCGCGCGGCCGCCCGGTATTTGTGCAGCCTGACGATAAGGCGCGTGTGGACGGCTGGAAAGAAGCCGGTTTCACCGAAGCCATGAAAACGCCCGATGCGACGCTCATTTTTGTGCCGCCGGAGAAAGCCAATCAGATTCTGATCGACCAGATTGAATGCATGGGTTGCTTATCGCATTGCCGTTTTTCCAACTGGAAAGACCATGACGATTACACTACCGGCAAAAAAGCCGATCCGCGCAGCTTCTGTATCCAGAAAACATTGCAGGACGTGGTGCATGGCCAGCCCGTCGATAACCAGCTGATGTTCTCCGGCCATAACGCCTACCGCTTTGTCACCGATCCGTTTTATGCCAACGGCTTCGTGCCGACGATTAAGCAACTGGTGGATCGGATTTTAACGGGGTATTGAATTATATATAGCAAGGCAAAAAATGGAACTTGCAAACATTCCTGAAAACGTTCTGGTCACCCATTATATAAAACCGGTTGGTACGCATGCGGCAATCGTACCTTCAAAGCGTATGCTCCAAGGCATTGCTACTTATCCGATGGAAATCGACCATACGGGTGAGCAATTACAGAGTTTCCCCAAATCCCCGATACGCCTAAGCGAAAAGCAATTCAGTGCGCTTTACCACGCGGTTGCAAGCGGCAGCGGCTGGTGGCCGCTGGCTGACGAACGCTGGAAATCGCGCGAATATTTCGACAGGCTGGAAAAATATGTCCTATGTCTGGATAATTTGCCGGTAGGTTTCGCTGCGCTTGACCGTGAAAGCGACGGTCCGAATAAAACACGCGTAGTTTTTATCGGCATTATTCCGGCCATGCAAGGCATGCGTTATGGCAATTTATTTTTCAACCAAATGGAAGAACTAATACGCTTTGGCGTATCGGGGATTTGGGGAAACTCTGTAATTGCTCACCCGTATGGTCGATTTCCATCGGATAAGTAGCAATGCCTTGGAGCATACGC
>Ga0206847_10011_pt1 | contig 63832 bp, 37 predicted proteins | sample Alteio_BWOrgCont_17_FD_152880 | JGI IMG/M metagenome (GOLD analysis project Ga0206847, IMG submission 152880) | Enriched cells from forest soil in Barre Woods Harvard Forest LTER site, Petersham, Massachusetts, United States -... | ecosystem: Environmental > Terrestrial > Soil > Temperate forest >... | reverse complement strand
ACGCGGGTTCGCATCGAAGCCTTTCGGTAACGGAGCTTTCTGATATATTGCGATATCCGATTTACGCCCGTTTCGATCCCGCCAACATGCTGCCGGCTCCGACGAGGGTGATGAAACCACCGCCCAGCGCCAGCCAAAGGGTTTTGTCCGTGGACGTGCCGGTCACGACCCGCGAGACCCCGGACGCGGCGGAATGATAGGAATTATAGGCCAGACCCAGCAGGGCGATGCCGACCGCCAGGAACGCGATTGCAAATATTTTATTCATAAAAGGTAATCTAGCTTGGGACATGCCAACGCGAATGAACCATCCGCCAGCCCGGTTCGCCGTCTCCGCCGCCGGTTCTCCTTGCTAACTGCGAAGGGCGGTCCGGCCGGGATTGCGAATTGCAACGGCCCTTTCAAGCGGCATGGAACGCGTTCGTGAAATGTCGCGGAAAATTGGGGCGTCCCGGCAAATCACAGGCGTTGGCACGTCGTTAGCTAATGTCATCGCGTCGCTGGCCATTGCCAGGCCGGGCGACTTATAACGATGAAGCCGGTATGATTCGCAAAATTAATTCTGGAAAGTATCGCCTCTATTCGCGTAAGCGAAACCCCCAAACCGGCAAACGCCGCAACCTGGGAACATTTCCCACGCGCGCCGGGGCGGAGCGGCACGAACGCGCGGTACAGTATTTCAAACGCGCCTGATTTCCCCCACGAAGAGTGAACTCCCAAGAAAACACCATGACACCACCAACCGATCCGATTCCAGCCTCCGTACCGCATTCATTCCGTGCCGCCCGCCTGGCGGCGATGTCCGCGCTCGCCGCGCCGCTGCTTTTCGGTTGCTCGCAGAGCACGATGACGAATCCCGCGCGCGCGGTCTCGGAGCAACTGGTTCTGAGCACCGCCACCGACCGCGCCATCGCGACCACGTCGTTCAGCCTTTTCGACAAGAAGAAAGTATTTTTGGATGCGACGTATTTCGATAGCTACGATTCGAAGTACGTCGTGGGCGCGATTCGTGACGCGCTCAGCCAGGCCGGCGCCGTGCTGCTTCCCACGGCGGCAACGAACTGCGATATCATCATCGAGGCGCGCAGCGGCGGTCTGTCAACCGATCCCGGCGATACGCTGCTCGGACTGGCCAACACCGGCATACCGATCCCCCTGGTGGGCGCGGTGCCCATTCCGGAAATCGCCATTTACAAAGCGAGCTGGCAGTTCGCCACCGCGAAATTCGCGCTGCTGGCTTATGACGCCCGCTCGCGCGAGCATTATTTCTCCAGCGGGCCAATGGTGGGCAAGTCCTACAACGAGAATTACAAACTACTCGGAATCATTCAATGGACGAGGTCGGACATTCCGGAGAAGAAGCGAAAGCATAAACAATAGGCTGCCGGCGTAATGCGCGCCGGACGCGTGATATACCAACGGGTGGGTTTAATCCCCATGGCGGGGACGGCAATTAAGATGGAAACCTAGAAGGCGACAATGTTTTTGGCATCCTCGAATATTTCCAATGGGTGGGCGGACAACGAGGTAATCGCGGGGATCAAATTGTTCCACGTTCTGGCGTGTGTGGCGATTCTCGGCGTGGCCCTCGTCGCCGGACTGGCGTTCCGCTGGCTGATGCGGCGATGGATCGACGCCGGCGGCGATATTCCCGCGGTCACCCCAAATACCACCACCGGCGTGGCCGTCAATCAGACGGCGGCCAGCGGGACGTGGCGGCGGCGGGCGTTGAAATCCCTGGTTCAGCCGGTCTCGTGTTTCATTTGGATTTACGGGGGATACGCGGCGGTTTCGATTTTGCTGGGACCGTTGAACGCGGGCGAAAAAACCTCGTGGATTCTCTCGGCCTTGGATTCCTCGGCGGACATCGCCTTGATGGTGCTGATAGTATGGTTGCTGCTCCGTCTCGCCGAAATTGCGGGCGCGCGGCTAAAGCAGTGGGCCGCCGCGACCGGCAAGACCTGGGATATTTTGCTCGCGGCGTTTTTTGCGGAGGCGCTCCGGCTGATCCCGCCCATTATCGGACTCATCCTCATCGTCCCCGCCCTCCATATCGCCCCGCGCTATCAACAACTCGCGGGCCACAGCCTCAGTGTGTTGTTGATTCTGGCGATGGGCGCGATGTTCATCCAATTGGCCAACTCCGCGGAGGGGGCGATCCTCGGGCGGTATCGCATCGACATCGCCGATAATCTGGCCGCGCGGAAAATCCACACGCAGGCGAAGTTGCTCAAGAAGGTCGCCCTGATCGTCATCGGCACTTTCACGCTGGCGTCCATGCTGATGGTGTTTGACCCGGTCCGGCAATTGGGCGCGAGCATTCTGGCCTCGGCCGGCGTGGCGGGAATCATCATCGGCTTCGCGGCGCAACACAGCCTGTCCACGCTGTTTGCCGGCGTCCAGCTCGCCCTGACCCAGCCGATCCGCCTGGATGACGCCGTGATCGTGGAGGGCGAATGGGGCCGGATCGAGGAGATTACGCTGACTTATGTGGTGGTTCGCATTTGGGACCTGCGGCGGTTGATCGTGCCGGTCAGCTATTTCATCGAAAAACCCTTTCAAAACTGGACGCGGGTGAGCGCGGACCTGCTGGGGAGCGTGTTTTTGTATGTGGATTTCACCGTGCCGGTGAAAGCGCTCCGCGAGGAATTGGACCGCATTCTCGCCGCCTCGAAATTATGGGATGGCAAGGTGAAAGTCCTGCAAGTCACCGACGCCAAGGAACGCACCTTGGAACTACGCATTTTGGCGAGCGCGTCCGATTCCGGCCGGACTTTCGATCTTCGTTGTGAAGTCCGCGAAAAGCTCGTGGATTTTTTGCAGCAGCATTATCCGCGCAGTCTGCCGACGGTGCGGACGGAATGGATCGCCGATCCGCCGGCGGCGCCAACCGGGAACGGCCACCGGAACGGCGGGCTGGTTGCAATCACGCGGCCGGAACCGATGTCCGCAATGGTGGACGGGGCGAACTGAGAAATGGAAACTCAAACTGAAACAATCGCGGTCGCCCAAAACGGAAAACCGGCCGTCGCGGAGAAGAGTGTGCCCTGGTACAAGAGCGGGGTTATCTACGAACTCCATGTCCGCGCGTTTCACGACAGCGACGGGGACGGCACGGGAGATTTTCGCGGGCTGACGCAAAAGCTGGATTACCTCCGCGACCTGGGCGTGACGGCGCTTTGGGTGCTGCCGTTCTATCCCTCGCCATTGAAGGATGACGGCTACGACATTGCCGATTACTACTCGGTGCATCCGAGGTACGGCACGCTGGCGGATTTTAAACTTTTTCTGCGCGAGGCCCACCGGCGCGGATTGCGGGTCATCACGGAATTGGTGCTGAACCACACCTCGGATCAGCATCCGTGGTTCCAGCGCGCCCGCCGTGCCAAGCCCGGCAGCCGCTGGCGCGATTACTATGTGTGGAGCGACACACCGGAAAAATACAAGGCCGCCCGGATCATTTTCAAAGACGTCGAAATCTCCAACTGGACGTGGGACCCGGTGGCCGGGGCTTATTACTGGCACCGGTTTTACTCGCACCAGCCGGATTTGAATTTTGACCACCCGGTGGTTCACCAGGAAATGTTCCGGGTTCTGGATTTCTGGCTGGACATGGGCGTGGACGGCGTGCGCCTGGACGCCGTGCCGTATCTGTACGAGCGCGAGGGGACGAGCTGCGAGAACCTGCCCGAGACTCATGCCTTTCTCAAGAGCCTGCGCCAGCATGTGGACGAAAAATACGGCGACCGCATGTTGCTGGCGGAGGCCAATCAATGGCCCGACGACGCCGTGGCTTATTTCGGCGGCGGGCGCGGCGATGAATGCCACATGGCGTTTCACTTTCCGCTGATGCCGCGCCTGTTCATGTCCCTGCGGATGGAGGATCGGGTGCCCATCGTCGATATTTTGCAGCAAACGCCGGCAATTCCCGAGACCGCGCAATGGGCGCTGTTTCTCCGCAATCACGATGAGCTAACGCTGGAGATGGTGACCGACGAGGAGCGGGACTACATGTATCGCATGTACGCCAGCGAGCAGCAGGCGCGGCTCAACCTGGGCATTCGCCGGCGCCTCGCGCCACTGGTGGGAAACGACCGCAAACGCATCGAACTGCTCAGCGCGCTGATGTTTTCCCTGCCCGGCACGCCGGTGATTTATTATGGCGATGAAATCGGCCTGGGCGAAAACATCTATTTGGGCGACCGCAACGGCGTGCGCACGCCCATGCAATGGAGCGCGGACAAGAACGCCGGGTTTTCCCGGGCGAACCCGCAGAGTCTTTACCTGCCCATCAACCTTGACCCGGAAAATCATTATGAGGCGGTCAACGTGGAGGTGCAGGAACGCAATCCGCATTCGTTGCTTTGGTGGCTGAAACGCCTGATCGCGCTGCACAAACGCTGGAAGGCCTTCGGCCTCGGCAGCATCGAGTTTTTGCAGCCGGAAAACCGCAAGGTGCTGGCCTGCATCCGGCGGTACGAGGATGAGTGCATTCTGGTGGTGGCCAATCTTTCGCGCTTCGTCCAGCCCGTGGAATTGGATTTGTCCTCGCAGCAATCGCTCGTGCCCATCGAGCTTTTCGGCCGCGCGGAGTTTCCGGCGATCACCGCGAAGCCGTATTTTCTGACGCTGGGTCCGCACTCATTCTATTGGTTCTCGCTGGAGCGCAAGGCGCCGGCGCGGGTGGAGTCGGCCGGCGAGCCGGTGGGGGCGGCGGCCCGCGCGGTACTGACGGTGGTGGAGGATTGGGAGGAGGTGCTCGGGCCCCGGTACCAACTGCAACTCGAACGCGCGTTGCAAAGCTGGCTGCCCTCGCGCCGGTGGTTTGCCGGCGGTTCACGGACGATCACCGGAGTCCACGTGCGGGAGCAAATCGCGGTGCCGGCCGATTCGGGAAAAGCGTTTCTGACGTTCCTGGCGGTTGATTACGCCCAATCCGAGCCGGAGCTTTATATCCTGCCGCTGGCGTGCGCTTTCGGCGCGGAGGCGGATACCATTTGCCGCGACTGGCCGCCCCTGGTGCTCGCGCGCGTGACGCTGGGCCAATCGGGACGGGATGGGGTTCTCTACGACGCCCTGGCGAGCAAGCCGTTTTGCCGCGCGCTGCTGGGGATGATCGCCAGCCGGCGGGATCTGCCCGGGCAGAAAGGAGAGCTTAAAGCCACGCACACCTCCTTCCTGCGGCAATTGCGCATCGCCGGCGCGCTGGATCTCCCGCCGTCCGTCGGCGCGGCGGAGCAGACCAATTCCTCCGTCATTTACGGCGACCGTTTGATTTTGAAATTATTCCGCCGGCTTGATTCCGGAATGAATCCCGATCTTGAAATCGGCCGTTTCCTGACCGCGCGAAAGTTTGCCTGGTCAGCGCCGCTGGGGGGGGCCTTGGAATACGCGATCGGGCGGGCGGAGCCAATGACCGTGGCCGTCCTCTCGGCGTTTACCCCGGCGTGCAAAACCGCGTGGACCTTTTCCCTCGAGGCGCTCGGCCGGTTTTACGAGCGGGTTCAAACCCTTCCGCCGGACAGCGCCCAACCGCCGCCGCTCCCCGCGAAATCCGCCACCAAACTCGCGGCCATCGAGCCGCCCGAGCGGGCCCGGGAAATGATCGGCTCTTATCTCGAAAGCGCCGCGATGCTGGGCGACCGGACCGCCCAATTGCATTTGGCCCTCACTTCGGAACTCGAGGATCGCGGGTTCGCGCCGGAACCGCTCACGCCCCACGCGCAGCGCGGAGTCTTTCAATCATTGCGCAATCTGGCGCGCCAAAATTTCCAGCTCCTGGGCCAGCGGTTGAATACTCTGCCGCCGCCGCTTCAGGCAAAGGCGCAACAGGTCCTTGGCCTGGAGGCGGAAATGATCAAGCGGTTCCGCGCGGTTTATGAGCGCGGCCTGGATGTCGCTCGAATCCGCTATCACGGCGATTACCATCTCGGGCAGGTGCTCCATACGGGCAGGGATTTTTTGATCATCGATTTCGAGGGCGAGCCTGCCAGCCCCATTGGCGAGCGCCGGCTCAAAAGAACCCCGTTACGCGATGTGGCCGGAATGGTGGTCTCGTTCCGCCATGCCGCGCACGCGGCGTTACTCAAACAAACGGTACACGGGACCCTGCAAACGGCGCAACTGGCGACGGCCACCGCGTGGGAGCAATACTGGGCGCATTGGGCGGGAGCGGTTTACTACCGGGCTTATCTGCGAACCGCCGCCGGGGCCGCGTTTCTGCCGCGCTCGCCCGAGGACTTGCAGATCATGATGGAGATTTGCCTGCTTCGCCGGAACATTTTCGAGCTGGGCCGCGAGCTCGTTTCGCGCCCGGCGTGGGCGGCCCTTTCCCTCGACGGCATTTTGGAACTCATGACGGAGGGCAAGTCGTGACAAGAATCGGTCAAGCTCAGAAAGATCTCTAACCATCATGGAAAAATTTGTTTGCATCCACGGTCATTTTTACCAACCGCCGCGCGAGAATCCCTGGCTCGAGGCCGTGGAGCTTCAGGACTCCGCCTCGCCGTACCACGACTGGAACGAGCGGATCACGGCGGAATGCTACGCGCCCAACGCCCACGCGCGCTTCCTGGACGGACAGGGGCGCATCGAACGGATCGTGTGCAATTACGCGCGGATCAGTTTTAACTTCGGCCCCACGCTGCTGTCGTGGATGAAGGAAAAGGCGCCGGACATTTACCAATCCATCCTCGACGCGGACCACGAAAGCCAGGCGCGTTTCTCCGGCCATGGCTCGGCGCTGGCACAAGGTTATAACCATATCATTCTGCCACTGGCCAACGAGCGGGACAAGCGCACGCAGGTCATCTGGGGCATTCGCGATTTTGAGTCGCGTTTCGGTCGCCAACCGGAGGGAATGTGGCTGCCGGAAACAGCGGCGGATATGGCAACTCTCGAAGTTCTCGCCGAACAGGGCGTTAAATTTACAATTCTTTCGCCGTTCCAAGCCAGCAGGGTGCGGTTGCTGGAAGCGGGCGATTGGCGGGACGTGAATGGCGGCCGGATTGATCCCTCGATGCCGTACCTGGTTAAACTGCCGTCCGGCAAGTTCATCTCCGTGTTCTTCTATGACGCGCCCATCGCCCGGGCGCTGGCGTTCGATCAATTGCTCAAGAACGGGGAGCAGTTCGCCTACCAATTGACGGCCGCGTTCGATAACGGACGCAATCGGGACCAATTGGTTCATGTCGCCACCGACGGCGAATCCTACGGCCACCATTTTCGTTACGGGGACATGGCGCTGGCGTACGCGCTGCACTCCATCGAGACCACGCAGGGGGCAAAGCTCACGATCTACGGAGAGTATTTGGAAAAACATCCCGCGACCCACGAGGTGGAAATCCACCAGCCGAGCGCCTGGAGCTGTCCGCACGGTGTGGACCGGTGGAAGCGCGACTGCGGCTGCAATTCGGGCGGACATCCGGGTTGGAACCAGCAGTGGCGCGAGCCGCTCCGGCAGGCCCTCGACTGGCTGCGCGACCAGCTTGCTCCGCGCTATGAGGATGCCGCGAAACAATATCTGAAGGATCCGTGGATGGCCCGCGATGATTATATCAGTGTCATATTGGACCGCTCACCGGAAAATCTGGCCAAATTCCTCGCCGAACACTCGACGCGCGACCTGGGCGAGGCCGATCAGATAAAGGCGCTGCGGCTTCTGGAAATGCAGCGGCATACGCAGCTTATGTACACCAGTTGCGGCTGGTTCTTTGACGAAATCTCGGGGCCCGAATCGGTGCAGGTCATTCAATACGCCGCGCGCGCAATCCAACTCGCGAACGGCCTGCTCGATGAGAATTTCCAACCGCGCTTTCTGGAGATTCTCAGCAAGGCCAAGAGCAACCTGCGGGAGAATCGGGACGGGCGCGAGATATATAACAAATTCGTCACTCCGGCGATCATGAGCCGGGAAATGGCGGGCGCGCATTACGCCATCAGTTCGCTCTTCGAATCATATCCCGAGGAGGCGACGATTTTTTCCTTCTCGGTAAAACAGGAGGACCGGCAGGCGCTCAGCGCGGGCCACGCCCGATTGGCGGTGGGGCGCATCAAGGTCACCTTTCGCACCACGCTCAATTCCGAGGTGCTCACCTACGGGGTCATTCACTTGGGTGATCATAATCTGACCTGCGGGGTCAAACACGACGGCGATCCGGAGGCTTACGCCGCGCTGGCGCACGAAACGCGGGAGGCCTTTGAACGCGCGGATTTCGCCGAGGTGATCCGGCTGATGGACCGGCATTTCGACGGGACGCATTACTCGCTCAAAAATTTGTTTCGTGACGAACAGCGCCGGGTGCTGGAACAGATTCTGGCCGCCACGCGCGAGGATATTCACAACACCTACCGGCTCATCACGGACCGGCACGCGCCGCTCCTGCGGTTTCTGGCCGACCTGCACGCGCCGCCATTCAAGTCCCTGCGGCTGGCGGCCGAGGTGGTTCTCAATAGCGAACTGCGGCGGCAGTTCGAAAGCGACGCGGTGGATATCGAGCGCGCGCGCGGTCTGCTGGCGGAGAGCGCGGCCGTCAAGGCCGAGCTGGATAACAATGTTCTCGGCTACGCGGTCAAGCGGTATCTTGACGGATTCAGCAACCGATTCCTGGCCGAGCCGGACAATTTGGACTTGTTGCAGCACCTCGCGAACGTCGCGGATTTGATTCACAGCCTGCCGTTTGAGGTGAACTTGTGGCTGCCTCAAAACAATTATTTTGCCATGGTCACAATGATTCTACCGGACAAACGCCGGCGGGCGGCCGCGGGGGATGGGGACGCCAAAACCTGGGTGGAAACATTTCTCGCGCTGGGCGAGCAACTCGGCTTCAGCGCGGACCGGCTGGCCAATAAAAAAAACCGGCCATGAACTCCGCCCCGGCGCCATCCCAACCAGACCGGGCGGTTCCGCGCGCGACTTACCGGCTCCAGTTTAACGAGCATTTCCGCCTCTCCGACGCGCTGGCACTGGTGCCTTATTTGCATGACCTGGGCATCTCGCACCTTTACGCCTCGCCGCTGTTCGCGGCCCAGCCCCACAGCAGCCATGGATACGACGTTTGCGACTTCAGCCGGTTGAATCCCGAATTGGGAACGGACGCGGATTTCCAGCAGCTTGTCGCCGCGCTGCGGGAGCGCGGGATGGGGCTGGTGCTCGACATCGTGCCCAACCACATGGGCGTGGGCGGACCGGAAAACCACTGGTGGTGGGATGTGCTGACGAACGGACGGGAAAGCCGGTACGCCGGGTGTTTCGACATTGACTGGAATTCCCCCAACCCGCGGTTGCGCGGAAAGGTGCTCGTGCCCATTTTGGCCGACCCCTACGATCAGGTTCTTAAACGCGGTGAAATCCGGCTCTTGAACGAGGGTGGCGCGCTGGTGCTGGGTTATTTTGAGCACCGGCTTCCGCTCGCGCCGAATTCGGTTCCGGCGAATCAATCGACCGAAACCGCGCTGACTTTGGATGCCGGCGCGTTGGACCAGCTCATTCAACGGCAGCATTATCTACTGACCCACTGGCAGCAAGGCGACGCCGATCTAAACTACCGCCGGTTCTTCGCGATCCCCACCCTGGCGGCGTTGCGCACCGAGGATGAGGCCGTGTTCAATGGCGTCCATGAGCGGTTGCGGGAATTTGCGCAAAAAGGCTGGGTGGATGGCTTGCGCGTGGACCACCCGGACGGCCTGCGGGATCCGGAGCAATACCTGCAACGACTGCGCGCGCTCGCGCCGGGCGCGTGGATCATCGTCGAAAAAATTTTGGCGGCGGACGAAAGCCTGCCCGCCGCGTGGCCGGTCGCGGGCACCACCGGTTATGATTTTCTAAACCAGGCGGGCGGACTGTTCATCGATCCCGCCGGAGAAAAACCGCTCACCGATTTCTACGCGGCGTTCACGGCGGAGAAAACGGATTACGCCGCGCTGGTAATCAAAGAGAAGCGGTTGGTTTTGCACGAGCTGCTTGGGGCCGAGGTGAACCGCCTCACGGAAATCCTCGCGGTCCTCGCCGCCCGGGACGCCCGCGACCGGAATTTTCAACGGGACGAGCTCCGCGCGGCGATGATGGAACTCGCCGCGTGCATTCCCGTTTATCGAACCTACCTGCGCCCCGGCAGCGCGCCGGCGCCGGGCGCGGATACCGCGCGGGTCAAGCAAGCCACCAACCGGGCCTGCCGGCAACGGCCCGATCTGGCGCCGGAACTGTTCATTTTTCTCAGCGACCTGTTGTTGATGAATGAGGCGGGAGGATTGGAGGGCGAATTTGTTTGCCGGTTTCAACAGTTGACCGGCCCGGCGATGGCCAAGGGCGTGGAGGACACCGTTTTTTATCGTTTCAACCGGTTGACCGCCTTGAACGAGGTGGGCGGCGACCCGGGCCGGTTTGGCTTGAGCGTGGAGGCGTTTCATCAAGCCTGCCGCGTGCGGCGGAGCCAATGGCCGCATTCGATGCTGGCCTCCTCCACGCACGACACCAAACGCGGGGAGGATGTTCGCGCCCGGCTTTGCCTGCTCTCGGAAATCCCGGAGATTTGGACCCGGGCGGTGCGCCGTTGGTCCGCGATGAATGAACGCCACCGCCGCCAGGGACTGCTGGATCGCAACGCGGAATATCTTTTCTACCAAACCCTCTTTGGGGCGTGGCCCTTGTCCGTGGAGCGGGCGGTTACATACATGGAGAAAGCGGTTCGCGAAGCCAGGCAGCACACCAATTGGGCGCGGCCCAACCAGGCTTACGAAAAAGCGCTGCGCGAGTTCATTATTGCGGCCATGGAAAACGCGGAATTTTTGGAGGACGTGGCGGCCTTCCTGCGGCCGCTGGTTGACGCGGGCCTTACCAACTCGTTGGCCCAAACGCTGGTCAAGCTCACCGCGCCGGGTGTTCCGGATGTTTACCAGGGCGCGGAACTGTGGGACTTCAGCCTGGTGGATCCGGATAACCGGCGCCCGGTCAATTTCGAGCCGCGCCGGCGTTTACTGGAGGAAATGGATTACCTAACGCCGGAGAAAGCGTGGCGGCACCGCGCCGAGGGAGTGCCGAAGCTGTGGCTGATCCGGCGGACGCTGGAACTGCGCGCCCGCCGGCCGGAGTTGTTCAGCGGCGGCGGATATGAGGCGCTTTACGCGCGCGGGTCGCGGGCGGAGAATCTCGTGGCGTTTTCCCGCGGCGGCGCGGCCGTCACGATTGTTCCCCGGCTGATGCTGGACTGGGACCAGGACTGGACGGACACCGTAATCGACCTGCCCGGCGGACTCTGGCGAAACGTGATCACCGGTGAGGGCGTCATGGCCGGACCAGCGCCGATCGCAACCTTGTTGCGGCGGTTTCCGGTCGCGCTGCTCGCAAAAACGGAGGACGACTGATGCGCGCGTTTCGAGTTTGGGCTCCGGTCCCAAAAAAAGTTGAGTTGCAACTCGCCGGGCAACGGTTGCCCATGACCGCCGGGGACGACGGCTGGTGGACGGCCGAGGTCTTCCGGCACGAGGAGGACAGCTACGGTTTTTTTCTGGATGACGCCGGCCCGTTCCCCGATCCGCGCTCCGCGTGGCAGCCGGATGGGATTCACGGCTTGTCGCGGGCCGTGGATCATAATTCCTTTCGCTGGACCGACGCGGGTTGGAAAGCGCCGCCGCTCGCGATCGCCGTGATCTATGAATTGCACGTCGGGACTTTTACGCCGGAAGGGACGTTTGATGGCGCGATTGCCAAGCTGGATTATTTGGCGGGTCTTGGCGTTACGCATGTTGAAATCATGCCGGTGGCGGAATTCTCGGGCGCGCGGGGCTGGGGCTACGATGGCGTGGATTTATTCGCGCCGCATCAGGCGTACGGCGGCCCGGAGGGATTGAAGCGACTGGTCGATGCCTGCCACGCGCGGGGTTTGGCGGTCCTATTGGACGTGGTCTATAACCATCTGGGCCCGACCGGAAATTATCTGGATAAATTCGGCCCGTACTTTTCACCGCGCTATTCCGTGACCTGGGGCGCGGCGATCAACTTTGACGGGCCCGATAGCGACGACGTCCGCCGGTTTTATTGCGACAACGCGTTGATGTGGTTGCGCGATTATCATTTCGACGGGCTGCGCCTCGATGCCGTGCATGCGATCTTTGACCATTCGGCCGAGTCTTTTCTGGAGCAACTGGGGCGCGAAGTCGGCCAGCTCGCGGGTCAATTGGGTCGCCCGCTGGTGCTGATTGCCGAGAGTGATTTGAATGATCCGCGCGGGTTGCTGCCGGCGGCTCACGGCGGATTCGGATTGGACGCGCAATGGAGTGATGATTTTCACCACGCGCTTCATACTGTGCTTACCGGAGAGAAGAACGGCTATTATGAGGACTTCGGAACCCTCGCCGACATTTGTCACGCACTGCGTGATGTTTTCGTTTATACGGGGCGGTATTCGAAACATCGCCGCCGGCGGCACGGCCGTCCTCCCGGAATCTTGGGCGGGGAGCGCTTTCTAGGTTATCTCCAGAACCACGACCAGATCGGCAACCGCGCGTGGGGCGAACGCAGCGGGCACTTGATGAGCGCGGGGCGGGCGAAGATCGGCGCGGCGCTGGTGTTCACCGCGCCATTTATACCGATGTTATTCCAAGGTGAGGAATGGGCGGCCTCGACTCCGTTCCAGTATTTCACCGACCATCAGGAACCGGAACTCGGCCGCGCGGTAAGCGAGGGACGGCGACGGGAGTTTGCCGCGTTCGGCTGGGATCCGGAAACGATTCCCGATCCGCAGGCACGGGAAACGTTTGAGCGCTCAAAATTGAACTGGTCCGAGATCGAACAAGCGACCCACGCGGAAATGCTCGAATGGCACCGGCAATTGATCCGCCTGCGCCAATCGGAACCCGAACTGGCCGACGGCCGACGCGACGCGATCCAGACCCATTACAACGAAGCCGAGCGCTGGCTGGTGATCGAGAGAGGCTCCATCACGGTTGCGGTTAATCTTTCCGTCCAGCCAAAACGCGTTGCGCTCCGAACCGGAACGCAACAGTTGTTACTCGCATCGGGACCAGTGGATCCATTAATCGCCAATGAAGTGGCGCTGCCGCCGGATACCGTCGCCATTTTTAAGTTGGGGAATTGAGCGATCAGGGCATCGCCACCGAAGTTTCGACCGGCCGGATTTTCACTGGCGGGTCAATTTTCGGTGCGGACGTCACGACATCCTCGTGGCGGGTTTGAATGGTCTGAACCTCCGCTTTCGCGATCATTTTCGGTTCGACGAACTGGGGCTCCGCGAAAGTTAGGGACACGCCGGTTGCTTTGCCTTCCGTTTCCGACAGGCCGCCCAGGACATTGTCCAGAAAGCGGGCGTTCCGAATGGTGTTATTCTTGCAGGAGGCGTTGTTGACCACAAAGGCCTTTCCCCCGCTATTGCTAATGGCGAGCCCGTCAAAGGAATTGCCGGTGCATTCGGTTCCGCGAACGGCGGCCTGCGCCATGAAGACCCCGTGCCGCTGGCTCTTCGAGATCTTTACGCCCTTGAAAACATTATCCCGCGAATCGCGCATGAAGACGCCGAGGTTGTTTCCAGTTAACTCCGCGTCATCGATTACATTATGATTGAAAGCCAGATCCAGCGATATGCCCGCGCAGATATTATCGTGGAGATGCAAACGATTGAAACTGCTCTCCTCGGTCTGATAGCACGCCAGACCATCGAAATGATTGTCAAAGGCGGTGTAATCCGAGACCTTGAGCCGCCGGGTTTCCGCGGTAACCAGCCCGCCCGAACGGCAGCGACAGCAGACCACGTTTTCAACGGCGGCGTCGTTCACGTTCCATACGTCGATTCCATTGTTATTAAGCTGCGCGCCATCCATGGCACTGCGCCATAACTCGACTTGCTGGTTGGTCCGGTTGCCGTCGATAAAAAGGTCCGCCACACAAACGTGCGCGGTAAGCTGGCGGGGTTGGATCAACGGGGCTCCGAGAATAATAACCGGGCAATTTGCATGATCCGCCAGGCGCAGGATGGTATTAACCCCGCCGCCGCGAAGAGTTAGATTATCGCGCCGTAATACAATAGGCTGGTGGATGGTATAGAGTCCCGGCGCGAGATCGACCTCGCCGCCGCCGGGCAACCGGTCCAACGCGGCTTGAATGTCCTCGCTGGTGGAGTTTGCCGGCATCAACGTTGCACCCTGCACGGTGGCCTTGAATAGAAACGCGAGAAGCGGAATAAGCCGCTTCAAGCTGGGGAAAGTAACCTGTGGGATACGGCTGTTTTGTCGCGATAGTGTCATTGCTATTGTGTTTTAAACTGTCTGGTAGTCTGACGACCCGGGCCCGCAAAATATTCGTCGATATACCCCGTTTTATTAGCGAATTAATCCGTTGCTGGGCTCACCATATCCACCAGTACCATAGTCCAACAAAAGGCGTGGACCACAGTTCCGGTTCGACCGCCGGTTATAATAGAAAGATACACCCGTGGCGGGGATTTTTCAAATGCCTGAGGTCGTAGTTGTTCAATGGGAACTGGCCGCTGTCCCATTTTAGAACACACTGATTTCCCGGCGGACGGCGATGGCCAGCGACTCGTTATACTCCCGAAAGGCCGTCTGCCACCATTCGTGCAAATGAGTCAGGGGACTGCTCCAGAGGCGATCGTGGATTAGTTGGATCGCATCGGCGTCCCATAGCAACACCCGCATTTCGCGCGGCCCCAGCGCGAATGGCCCGTCCACCAATAGCTGTTCGGCCAGCGTCATCACATAATTCCGGGTTCGGATGTTCACGGTGGGATGCTGCTGAAGCAGCGAGACGTGGATGGCGTTAATGTACGGGTCAAGGGCCACTTGCAGAAGCCCCCGCTGCGGCGCGTATTCCGGTGATTCAAAGAGTGGAACGACCGGAACCGCAAAGGGTGTTTCGACCTGTTGCAATTCGAGCGGCGGGTTCGTCTCCTCCGGGGTTAGGAACCAGCCCCGCTCGCGAGCCCGTTGCCCGAGCGCGGTGGAACCGGTGAGGCGGGAAAATGGAATCGCCAGGACCGGCCCGCAAACGATCGGCAGCAACCAGGGCAGCATCGCGGGAGAGTACCGGTAAACCAATCCCCCCCATGCGATCGCGAAGACCGCCTGGGGCAAATGCACCGCGAATAACTCGCCCCACGAGGGGCCGTCCTCCCCGGAGCGGTTTTGACCACCCCAGCGGACGCGTCCTCCGGTGAGCGACGAGAAAACGAAACGAGTATGAAACAACATCAAAATCGGCGCGAGAATCATCGAGAAAACAGTTTCGACAACCACGCTGCCGATGATCTTGGCACCACCGCCCGAGGCCTGACGCTTTTCCGGATCGCGCAAAATGAGGGTCGCCCCCAGCGCCTTCGGCGCGAGCAGCAGGCACATGACACCGACAAACAGAAACCGGGGCGCCTCGCCATGACCAAACCAAAACGGACCGAGCAGTAGGAATAACAACCAAAGCGGCGAACTAACGTAAGCCAGAATGCCCATCAAGATATTAAACCGGCTGGCCCGCTTCAGCCCGGGAGCGAGCAGAAACCAGACATGTTGCAAATTGCCATGGCACCAGCGGCGGTCGCGCTGCAGGCTCGCCAGCAGATGCGGCGGGGCTTCCTCATAGCTGCCCTCCAGATTCGGCGCAACCCACACCTGATACCCGGCCTGCCGCATAAACGCCGCCTCCACCGTATCGTGACTCAAAACATGGCGGCCCAGGGGGCCGGTATCCGGCAAGTCCGGCATCGCGCAATGTTTCATGAACGGTTCCAGCCGGATGATGGCATTGTGCCCCCAGTAACTCGCGCTGCCCTGCTGCCAGAAATTCGCGCCGGTCATGAAGGCCGGTCCGCCAACCCGTTGGGCGAATTGGTTTACGCGCTGGAACAAACTGGTTCCGAGCACAAAACGCGGGCCGGTTTGAATAATGCCCGCGCGCGGATTTGCCTCCATTAAGTTGGCCAGCCCGACGAGAGCCCCGCCGGTCATGATGCTATCGGCATCCACTACAATCATGTAACGGTACCGCGCGCCCCAGCGGCGGCAGAAGTCCGCGACATTACCGCTTTTATTGTGCATCGTGACGCGCCGCTTGCGATAGAAGATGCGATTGAATCCCCCCACTTGTTTGCAAAGCTCGAACCACGCGCGTTCCTCGGCGATCCACTTGTTCGTGTCGCTGGTGTCACTCAGGATAAAAAAGTCGAAGGCTTCGCCGCCGCCGGCTCTTTGCAGCGATTCATACATTACCCGCAATCCCTGAAAGACCCGGCCTACATCCTCATTGTAAATCGGCATCACGATGGCCGTGGCCGGCAAAACGGTCGAAGTCCCTTTTACGGAGGTGGCGAGATCCATCCGCGCGGTGCTGGCGCCACGCCAGAGCAAGCACCAGCCGGTTAGCGCGATTGTGAATCCATACACCACCGGGGCGATCAACAGGACAAACAAAACAAACAACAGGGTTCCGGTAAAAGACCAACCGCCACGAAACAAATAACGGGCGACCGGCAGCGCGGGGAGGCAGAGGACGAGCAGATTGACCGCGATCAGAAATAGTCTTCGTTGGCGTACCATTTGGAGGCGGGTTATCGGCGAAATAAATCCAGCACCGACTTCGAGAAAGCCAGCGTGGTTAAGCCGATGAGCGTGATTGCCTCCGCCATCCTGGTCCGCAAATTTGGCGGCAGGATCGCCGCGGTCGTCGGGATGTACTCGATTGGCTGGGGAACCATGCTGGACACTTTCAGATCGGGGCGGACCAGCACCCGGCCCGCGGCCATGGCATTTTGGAAATCGGCGGGAATTTCGTCGGCTAGAAAATATGCGGGCCACTTTTCCGGGGCGTCGTTGGCTATAAATGACATCAACCCGCCGGCCATGCCGCTCTCGTTGCGCGGGGAAATGTTTGCAAACCATTGTTCGAGCAGGGCGCGGGCCTCCCTCATGGCCAGGGTCGTGGGGCTCTGCGTGGAATCCATCGCATGTTTTTCCGCGGCGGCCTCCAGACAACGCCAAATAATCCCGCTTTGGTGCATTTTATTTACGACCCGCAAAGCCCGCAAATAATCCTCCAGCCGGTAATATGCCGCGTTCCACTCTGTCTCCGAGCCGGTCGCCGGAACAAAATGCTCCGCGGCGATAACGCTTTCTCCCGCCTTTTCAAGGCCGGGCCGTTCCGCCGATTGTCCGTTTAGTCTCATGCCAGTTTCTTGTCCTGATCATGCTTAACACCGGCGGACGGCGGTCGAAATGGGGTGTTCCCCCGCTCATGGATGCCGGAAATCGCCAGCGCGCCCAATCATGGGGAAAAGAGCCCATGGCCCGGCGGGCTATTTGGGGCGGAGATTGTAGTTGTGGTAGTAGCCATGCCGCCGGGCTCCCGGGGATTGAAAGTCAATCCCACCGCAAAAAACGGGCTTTCCCGGCGGCATGGATCAATTAAAAACCTAAAATACCCAGGACAGGTCGAACTGGAGGATGTAATAACGATTGAGCGGATTGATTTGCGGAATGTCCTGGTTGGAGCCGCCGGTGCCGAGGCTGTTATTGATGCGCGAGGCATAGCCGTAACGCAGGGTTCCGATGATGGAGTCGGTCAGGCTGTAGCTGAACGCCGAGTAGATACCCTGCATGTTTTCGCGCCCCTCAAAAAAGTCGGAATCGATGAGGTTCGGGTCCAGGGAGTATTGCTCCACATGCTGCCAGTAAGTCCGCGCCTCCCAAGTGTTTTTTTTGACCGGGTTGCCATACATTAACCCAGCAAGCTTGTCGCCGTTGCCGATGGCGGCGCCGAACTGATAGGCCTTGTTTTCATTCCGGTACAGGGGGATGGACAGCGGAATCGAGGGATTGTTGGTCAGCGCGCCGGCCACCGCCGCCTCCGCGCGTTGCGCGCCCATCAGGTTGTCGGCAAAATCCCCGAAGACCCGGGCATTGAGCCGGGATACTTTGAAATTGAATTCGAAGGGTACGTCGAGAATGAGGAGATTATTGATGCCGGTTTGATTGAAGGCGAATCCATCGTTCGGTCCGGCGGGGTAACCGCTCGCGCCGTTGACCGGTACGCCCGCACCCTCGCCCACATACGGATCGGAGAAGCCCGGCGTGGCGGGAGTGCTCCCGGGGGCGGTATTCTGCCCCACTCCGGTGTAGTTGTAAATCGTCGGAGCAATTTTGAACGATTTGTCCTTGTCGAGATGGTAATTCACGCCGGCCTGCCACGCGAGGAGGAAGGGAGTGTGCGCGTTTTGACCCACGGGAATGGTGGGCACGAGAAACGCCGCCGTGTGGTCCGGATTAACATCCTCATAGATGAACTGACCGAAGGTGGTGAAGAAATCGGCCTTGCCCACCGTATATTTGAATCGTTCCGCGAAGCCCTCGGGATTGATATCATTATCCCAGAGCATCGGGGTGGTGTACATCGGGTTGGGCATCTTGCCCACGGTGACGTCAACCCAGCTTTCCGGCCGCCAGCCCAAGTAAATCTGACCGAGACCCAAGGTGGCGGTGGATTTGCCAAACGGACCCTGGTAAGGAACCCCGCTCGCGGAGGTGCCCATGGTGACCCAGGGAGACCGGGGATTGGACGACGTTTCGAGCCGGAATCCGTAGTAAATATCGTCCACCAAATCGCCCCGCAACCCCGCCCGCAAGGCGTAACGATAGCGGCCAAGCTCGAGCCGGTCACCGTTCGGGGTTTCCGCCTCGCGGTTTTCGTAGCGGAAACGGAGGTCGCCATACAATTCGACGCTTTTGATGTCGTTGCCGAGCTTCCATTTCGACCCGTACGGGAACAATTCGTTGGTGCGTTTGGCGTCCGCCTCGGCTTGGATTTGCGCGGCCGCGTCCTTGACCTTCTGGGCTTCCTGCTCCGTCAGCATGCCCTTTTGGGTCATCATGTTCAACAGCTCCGCCATCGGATCGGATTTTGTTTGGACCAGATCGGATGCCGTTTGGGCGAAAGTGGAACGGCCCACGGCCAGCAGCGCCACCACAATGACGGTGCGGATCATCCGTCGATAAGATGGATGAAGCCGGGTGGCTGCGGAAATTGTCCTCACACCGATTGAAACTGAATCGGCGGGGCACCGTAATTTTTGCATTCGCGCGAAAGTAGGAAGCCGTCGTGACGGGCCGGTGGCGGGAAGGTTACGATTGTGTGACAAGGCGATTCGGGTGTTGGGCGTTAACCTTGAGACTGGCGATTGGAATTTAAGAAAAGAACGGAGGCCACAGATTGACACAGATGAACAAAGCGCGGTGTCCCCGACATTTCGCAAGGTTTTGGAGATGCGCGCGTCCTCGCTGAACCTTACACGCATTTTCAATCCCAAAGGGATTGCGTCCTCCAGCCCGGGGTTGCGAGCAGCGAGCTACCCCGGGTAAACGGTGCGGGGAATCGTCAACCCCAACGGGGTTGCGACCCTCCTCGGACTGACGTTCCGGGCGACACAGGCACAACCCCGTTGGGGTTGTTCCCATCTTTGCACGGTTACCCAGGGTGGCTCGTTCCTCGCAACCCCGGGCTTCACGGCGGAATCCCTTTGGGATTCGCTCCAGGCAAAAAAAACCGAATTTCACGGCTTTGAGACCGCGAAATTCGGGCGGGTAAAGGAGGCGATTAGTGCGCCGAGACGCGGTAGAAACGGTTGGCGTCGGTCGAAACAACCTGGAACGACTGTACCGTGCCATCGCCCGTGAGGGTCACGGGCCACGCCGGCCAGGTGGCGGTCGGCGCGGACAAGCCGGCGGAATTGGTGTAATACAGCGTGTACGTGGCTCCCACCGTGCTGGCGAAGGAGATTGTGTTGAGGGCGGTGGTCACCGTGAGGCTCAACTTCGGCGCAGGCGGCGGGGTGGAGGTGGAACCTGCCACGAACACCATTGAGCCGTCGGTTCGCAGCTCGAAATATCCGAGATGCGTGCCGGCGGGCTGGGTGCCGGTGGCGTCGGGATCGAGTTCATACAGGTCCGAACGCGAGGGCGCGTCGTTCGTGGTAAACCCCGCCGGGGTGGTGTTCTCCACGTTTCCCTGGAACGTATTGCCGTAATTTCCCGCGGCGCCCATGTAATAACCGTATTCGTGGTCGCTGCCCACGGGAACCGCGATGGCATGGGCCGTGTTGTAGTTCGGGTCGGCGGGAACGGTTCCGCTATAGAACACCCCGTTGTTCAGGATGGAACTCATTTTGGCGGACGTGCCGCCCTGGGTGTAGGAACTATTCCGCACCCATACGTCACCGGGGATGGAGGGATCCAAATAGCGCGGCGAGGTAATCCAGAGGGTCTTCAGCGCAACGCTCGGGCTTCCGGTGTCCCCGACCGGCACGCAGCCGCCGACCGACCATGACAGGTCGTTGATGCTGTCGAAGGCTCCGGCCAATTGCGACGTGCTGTACTGGCTGATGGTGACGGTGCTGCCGGGAGTGGCACCGTAGTAAATGGAGGCCTGGCCGATGTCCACTTCGAAGTCATTCGGGCCGGTCGTGCCGCCATCTGCGCCGGTCTTGCGAAAACTCAGCAAGAGGTCGCGGTCCGCGTAAGTGAATACCGTCTGGGCGTGAAGGCCCTGCGCGAGCGATAAGGAACCGGCGACGAGCAATGAGGCCATTGCCAGTCGGTTGGTACTTGATTTCATAGGCAATAATTATATAACTTTTCGATTCACACTAATTAGTCTGAATTCAGGCCTTGGGAGCGCCTCAATAGTTCGGCGTGACCAAGCCGCCCTCGATCGCGCGGGTGACGTGCATGGAGGAAAGAAGCTCGCCGGCGGCGATCGCGTCCACGTTCTTGATCTGAGTCGCCAGCAGGTCCGCGACGGTCTTGCCGTTCGCATCGACGGTGCCGTAGTTGCTCCGATAGCACAGATGTTCAAAGGCCCAGAAGGTGTACTGCCCCTCCTGCACCGCGGTGTCGCTGAAACGCACCCCGTTCCAACCCAACTCCACCGCGCCGCCGCCGAGGGCCGTCACGGAGTCGGAGATTCCCAGGTAGGTGACATAATAGCCGCCAATCGCGGCGGTGGTCTGTTCCATCGCGACCGCGAGATCGCCGCCGCTGGAGTAACCGCCATCACCCACATCGAAAAAGATGCCGTCCACGGTCTCGGCGGGGACGAGTTCCTGGCCCGCGATCGGACCCGCGGCCGTGCGGGAAATCACCGCGCCACTCGCGTTCGTGGGGTAATATTGGACGACCGTGGTGAAGGGGCCGACGCCGGATTCGGAGAAGGCGGTGTCACGCGTGCCGGAATCGGGGTCGCGACCGATGGCGTAGATCGAACTGGTTTCGTCAGCGGGCACGCCGGTGAAGAGGGCCAAGGGCAGGCTGCCGTTAAGCCAGAGGGCCTGTACGGTGTTCGGGGTCATGTTCGTCAATCCCGCGGGAGCGCCTTTGCTGGCCACCCATTTGAAGCAGACCGCGCCGACATTCTGGGCGACGAGAACCGGGGTGGGGAAGGGGGTGGTGCTCTGGACGCCGTCATCCATGTCCACTTCGGGGACGGCCGGCGAGTCATACACCGCGGGGGCGCCGGGAGTGCCGCTGACGCTTTGCGGCGTCGTATTGGTCAGCCAGGTGGAAACCGGAAGCTGCTGCGAGACCGTCTGAACTCCCGCCACCGAGCCGGTCCAGGAGGTTTTGATGATCACCGGGATGCTATTGGTGATGGTCGTGCCGGTGAAAATGGCCTGATTGGCGCCGGTAAAGGAGGTGCCGGCGTAGCCGTAAGTGAATCCGGGCTTAAGGATGTGCGTGATCGCATTGACTGTGGCCGCGCGGAAAGCGGTGGAACCGGTGATGTGAACCACGGTTTGGGCCTGCGCCGTGGAGAGGCCAGCGGCAACCAGCAGGCCGGTCAAAGATGTTTTCGATAGTTTCATACTCTAATAATTTTCGTCGAGTGCGTTTGTTTTTGTTTGTGATCAGTTCTTCGATTACCGCTTTTCACGGGATCACGACCAATCTAACAAACGGGGTCTGGCGGCCTCTACCGGTTTACGGACGCGCACTGACTGTTGTGGGACGTTCTCTGAAGTTTTATAAGTTATTAGGCGGCAACGAGTTGCAAATCATCCGCCCGGGCGGCTGCCGCGCGGACGCCGCCCGTTGCAAGAATGTAACTTGTGGGGTAACTCTTTTTATTCCAATTGCGGACCGGACGTTTAAAATTGAGTATGAGAAAATTTAAGAGCCCGTCGCTGAAGGGCGCCGCGCTGGTCCCGCTGCTGGGTTTTCTGCTTTCGGCCGGGCAGAGTTTTGCCGGTGGTCGCGCCGTCGCCTGGGGGCGGGACGATTATCATCAGGCGGACGCCCCCGCGTCCGTCACCAACGCGCTGGCGCTTGCCGGCGGGTTGTACCACAGCCTTGCGTTTAACGCGAATGGCACCGTAGTCGGGTGGGGTGACGATTCGGTAGGCCAGACGAATATCCCAACGGGTGTGACGAATGTGCTGGGCATAGCCAGCGGAGGCTACCATGGTCTGGCTTTGCAAACGGGCGGTATCGTCAGTGCGTGGGGTGGTTTTATGTACGACCAGCTTTCCGTCCCCAGCGGGCTTAGCAATGTCGTGGCGATCAGCGGCGGGTTTTACCACAGCCTGGCCCTCAAAGCCGATGGCACCGTCGTTTCCTGGGGAACGGGCACCAACAATCTTCAGGACGGCGTGGATTACGGGCAAGCGCTGGTTCCCCCCGGCCTGTCGAACGTCGTCGCCATCGGCGCCGGCGGCTGGCACAGCGTGATCTTGAAGTCGGACGGAACGCTGGTCGCCTGGGGCCGCGACAACGTCGGCCAGGGGGAGATTCCGCCGGGATTGACGAACGTTATCGCCATTTCGGCCGGCGGCGCTCACAATGTGGTTCTCCGGGCCGACGGAACAGTTTTCGTCTGGGGCGATAACACCTATGGCCAAACCAATGTTCCCGCCAATGTCACCAACGTAATTGCCATCGCGGCCGGCGGCTGGCATTGCCTGGCGCTTAAGGCGAACGGCACCCTTGCGGCTTGGGGCGATAACGACTATCCAAACGGAAACGGGACCAACCGCACCCATTCCGGCCAAGCCACCGTCCCGGCGGGTTTAAGCAACATCGTGGCCGTGGCCGCTGGCGGGTGGCAAAGTTTGGCGTTGGTCGGAACCAGTCCGCCTCCGCGACAAGAGCCGCTGACCGGACCCGCCTGGGGCACGAACGGATTCAGTGTTTCGCTGCCGACCGTGAGCGGACGGGTTTACGCGCTTGAATACAAGTATTCGCTCTTCGACAGCAACTGGATCGGCCTGACGCTTTTTGCCGGAACCGGCGGCACGCTGAAATTGTCCGATCCAACCGCCGGCGCGACCAACCGGTTCTATCGCGTCCGGCAATGGTGAGCTTGACCAGCCTTTACCGGCTTGTCTGCCATCTGCGCTTTCCGCCCCACGCGGCCTATACTTCCCATTCCTCCTATTCCCCAATTCTCAAAGCACCCCGCCCGCAAGTCGCCCCATCCGTCCAACCAAACCGCCAGGTGCGACTGGGTGCGACTCAACCTTGACCAGGTTTGACTAGGTGCGACTTTCGGCCTTCCGTCCTACTCGCCCGACGGCCTTCCTTTCAAACTCCGCGTCTCTGCGTGAAACTGTCCCCTCGCTCAAACTCCAAGTCTGCGTCCGAGCCTCCCGTCCGTCCGTATTCGTCCCGGTCGACTTCGCCAACTTTGACTAGGTTTGACCAACTTTGACCATCCAGTCGCCTTCCGTCTTTTTTGCGATTTTTGCGCCTCTTCGCGGCCATCTTCCTTCCCGTCCCCGATCCGCATCCACTCCCCAGCCATTTCCCATCCTGTCAAAAAAATCTGCCATCGGCCCCGTCCAACTTTGACTAGGTGCGACCAACTGCGACTCGACCGCGACCATCCCGTCGCCATCCGTCTTTATTTGCGATTTTTGCACCTCTTCGCGGCCATCTCCTTCCGGTCCCCGATCCGTATCCACTCCCCATCCATTTCCCATCCTGTCAAAAAAATCCGCCATCGGCCCCGTCCAACTTTGACCAGGTGCGACTAGGTGCGACCAAGTGCGACCAGCCTTGACCGTCCAACCCATGATTTTCCGGGAAATCATGTAGGCCGCGTGCCCCCGCGCGGCGTTCAGCTAGATTTTTACGCAACCAGCGCGCCGCAAGACGCCCACCCGTCCAGCCAAACATCTCAGCGCGACCAGCTTTGACTAGGTGCGACCAACCTTGACCAACCTTGACCAGGTGCGACCAAGTGCGACTTCCCGCCATCCGTCCCATTCGTCCCACGCGACCCATATCTCCCCTCATTCCCATCCGCCCCCTTTCTCCGAATATGTCAAAGAACGACTCCCCTCAATCCCCTCAAATCCTAAGCTTCCTCTCCCTCTCAGTTAACTGTTAAATCCGTCTTGGCCCCCGTTTCGCTCCTTCCTCTCGATCGCCAACCGCGTCGATTGGCGAACGCACCGGTGAATCACCGCCAAATCCGTCGCCAGACCCCGCAGCACCCGGACACTCCCTTCAAACTCCGCGCCTCCGCGTCTCTGCATGAACCCGTCCCCTCCCTCAAGCTCCAAGTCTGCGAACCGCGCCGCCACCACCCCCACCAGATCGTCCGCCAGTTTCGCCGGACCGACGCGATTCCTCAGCTTCGCCAGATCATTCACCGCCTCCATCATTTTCCGGTGAATCGCCCACGTCGGGAACCCCGTCCGCCGCCAAACCTCGAGGTCTCGCCCCCCGACAGCCGGGCTGCCGCGTTGCTCCAGGATTTTTTTGACCTCGGGCACCCCGTTAATCCATTCCAGAATCTCCGAATCCGGCTTTCCGTTCTGGAGGTAACCGTTCAATTCCTCCCGGACTTCTATCGCAAACCAACTAATTTTAGGTTTCTTCATCTCCCCATCCTGCCACATCCGCCCGCCGGTTCTCTATCATACGGTAGAATTGACACGCTTTTTTTTCGGCGCGCATTTTCCGCAAAACTCCGCCGCTAGTCCCCACGCTGCGTATCTCATCTTCCCGCTTGCCTACGCGCGCCACCCGCATAAGACTCAGGCAAAACATGTGCCTGATTTTCAAGATCACGGGAACGGTCTTGCCGCGACGGCGCCAAAAATCGCCGTCCACCTCCAGGCGACGGAGCATGGCTTCATTAAAATCCCCCAGGCATGGCTGATTCCGCGAAATTGGGATTGAGCGAGCGCGACATCTGCACGAAGTTCATCACTCCGGCATTGGTCAAGGCCGGATGGGACGTGCAGACGCAAATCCGCGAGGAAGTTGGATTTACCAAGGGCCGCGTGGTCGTGTCCGGTCGCATCCACCGGCGCGGTGAGGCCAAGCGTGCCGATTACGTTCTTTCCTTCAAACCCAACCTCCCGCTTGCCGTGATTGAGGCGAAGGACAATACCCACGCCTTCGGTGCCGGTATGCAGCAAGCGCTGGGATATTCAGAATCGCTCGAAGTGCCTTTCGTCTTCAGTTCCAACGGCGACGGATTTCTTTTTCACGACCGTACGGTGGACCATGGCCCGGTCGAAGTCCAATTGCCCCTTGAGCAATTCCCTTCGCCGGACGAATTGTGGCGGCGCTATTGCCAATGGAAAAAATTATCCCCGCCGCAGGCCGCCGTTGCCGCGCAGGATTATTATCCCAGCCCGCCAAATAAGTCGCCGCGCTACTACCAGCTCAACGCCATCAACCGCACCATCGAAGCCATCGCCAAAGGACAGGACCGGCTCCTGCTGGTCATGGCCACTGGAACCGGCAAAACCTACGTGGCATTCCAGATTATCTGGCGGCTTTGGAAAACCGGCCTCAAGAAGCGAATCCTGTTCCTCGCCGACCGCAATATCCTCGTGGATCAGGCCCGTACGAACGACTTCAAGCCGTTTGGTGCCGCGCTGACGAAAATCACCAACCGCCAGGTGGATAAATCTTACGAAATTTATCTGTCGCTTTATCAAGCGGTGACCGGGAACGAGGAGGCGCAAAACATCTACCAGCAGTTCTCACCCGGTTTTTTCGATCTCATTGTGGTCGACGAGTGCCATCGCGGCAGCGCGGCGGAGGATTCCGCTTGGCGCGAGATTCTGGAATATTTCTCCAGCGCCACGCAAATTGGCCTCACGGCCACGCCCCGGGAAACCAGGGATGTTTCCAATATTGATTACTTTGGCAAACCCATTTTTACCTATTCGCTGAAGCAGGGTATCGACGACGGATTTCTTGCACCGTTCAAAGTTGTCCGGCTGGATCTGGACAAAGATGTGCTCGGCTGGCGGCCGGAGAAAAATCAGCGCGACAAGCATGGTCAGGCGATTGAGGACCGCATCTATAACCAGCGCGATATGGACCGCGCCCTGGTGTTGGAACAGCGCACCCGCCTTGTCGCCCAAAAAATCACCGGGTTCCTGAAAGTCACGGACCGTTTTGCCAAAACCATCGTATTTTGCGAGGACATCGACCACGCCGAGCGGATGCGTCGGCGGCAAATTTCGGCTTGGAGGTAGGGACGGCGCGCCGCTTGCCACGTTCTACGTGGTCCGCGCCGGGTTGCGGCGCAATCGGAGACGCTGCTAACGCGCGACCCGTGAATGGTTTCGCGCTGGAACCGCCCGTTCCGCCCGCTACTACGCGGGCGGGGCCGTCGCGGCGCGACCGGCCCTGCCACTGAGCTGCGCCCGTTACCCATCGGCCAGAAAATTAGCGCTTTGTTCGGACGCCATTCTGCGCCATGTTGGGGGTGACGTATGTCCAAACTACCGGCAAAAACTTCGCGCCCGCCCCGGATTCGGCAGAAGTTGCCACGTTCGTTCAAAGATTTCACGCCCACGAAGGCCTTCAATCCGCGCACATTCTTCCGGGAAATGGTTTGGAAGGCGCTGCTGACGCCGCGGATGGGGGAGCATCGCCAGCCGGTTTTTCCCAAACTGACGCCGGGGCAGGTCGCGCTCACATGGATCGGCCACGCGTCGTTCCTGGTGCAATTCACGAATCTCAATGTCTTGATCGACCCGAATTTCGCGAACTGGCTGTTCCTGCTCAAACGCATCAAGCGCTCGGGTTTGCGCATCGAGGATTTGCCGCCGATTGATCTGGTGCTGCTGACGCACGCGCATTTCGACCATTTTCACAAGCCGTCGGTCCGGAAGCTGCCGCATCCGAAAATCGGCGTGATGCCGTGGGGCATGGGCGATCTGGCCCGGAATCTTGGCTTCGAGCGGATTGTGGAGTTGGATTGGTGGGAGAGTTTCAGCCACGCGGATTGGAAGGTGACGCTCACGCCGTGCAAGCACTGGGGCGCGCGGGTCTTGCGCGATCACCATCGCGGCTATGGTGGATTCGTGCTCGAACACCAGGGCCGCAAGATTTATCACGCGGGGGATAGCGCGTATTTCGACGGCTTTAAGCAGATCGGAACGGATCTGGCGCCGGAGATTGCGCTGCTGCCGATTGGGGCTTACCGGCCCGAATCGTTTCGCAACGTTCACATGGGACCGGACGAGGCGATGAAGGTGTTCCATGATGTGCGGGCCAAATGGCTGGTGCCGATGCACTATGGAACGTTTCGGTTGTCGTTCGAGGACTTGGACGAGCCGCCGCGCTGGTTGCGGCAGCTCGCGAATGACGGCGGCGTCAGCGACCGGTTGCGCATTTTGGAGGAGGGTGTGCCGGAGGTTTTTTGAGGGCGGCGGCGCGGAGGTTCCAGCGCGCAAACATTCGCGGTAACGCGTTGGCAGCGTCTCCGATTGCGCCGCAACCCGGCGCGGCCGTCGTGGCACGACAGCCCTACCAAATTTAGGACGCTGCCCGCGGCGGGATTGGTTTGACAATCGACCGGGCCGCGCTAGTATGCGTTTCGGTTGCGGGTGTAGCTCAATGGTAGAGCTCCAGTCTTCCAAACTGGCCACGAGGGTTCGATTCCCTTCACCCGCTCCATATCACCGCGAGCTTCCCCGCGAAAGGCTGAACAGGATCGCGCAGAGCACCAGAAACACCGCGAGGATGGAATGGATCTGCAAGGGAAAATCATATCGCGCGTGCGCGAGACAACCCGCCAGCGCCAGCCAGATCAGACTGACCAGCCGGAACCCGCCATGAATGCCTCCCGGCACCAGCCAGCGGATCAGCACGGCGCAAAATGCCAGGGCGATCAGCGTACTGCCAATCCAACCAAACGTGATCACCGTTTCCAGCCAGTCGTTATGCAGGTTTTGGAATACCACGTCCTCGGTGCTTGCCTGATAGGCCCAGTAGAGCGTTTCAAAGGTGCCGGGACCGGTGCCAAACCAGGGGTGGTCCCTGGCCATTTGGCTGGCGACGTCATAGACGTATTGGCGTTGGCTCTCGGCGATTTCGAGCGACTCGTTTTGAACCCGGTTCGCCAGCGCCTTCCAGCCGAAGGCCGCGCCAAGGCCCAGGGCCAGGACCAGCCCCGCCACAATCTTGAATTTGGCGGCGCGGTAATCCTTGCTTCTGGCGGACAGCAGGATGGCCGCCGCCACGATCATCATGACGACATCCACCGTCGTTCCGGCGCGCGTGGTGGCCACAATCGGACCCGCCGCCATCACCGCCGCGGCGATGAGGACAAAGTTGCGCGGGGCGAAGCTGAACTTCCGGCCGCGGCGGCGCGATTCGCCGCGGGCCTCGCGCTCCAGGATCCACCAAAAGGCCAGAACGACCGGCCAGACCAGATTAAGATACTGCGCGCCGTTGGCCCGGTAAGCGTAAGGTCCAAATTCCTCGCTCGTGCGCTTGAGTTGATATATCGGCGGAAAGAAAAAGAGCAAATCACGGGTTCCGGCGGCGCGTTGGGCAATCCCCTCGGCCGCGAGCAGTCCGCCGCTGATTGCCAGCAGCCAGAGCAGGCGTCGCATCCGTTCCGGCAGCAGCCGTCCGCGAACCCCGCTGAAGTCCCCGAACCGGGCCCGGTCCGCGCGCTCCTCGGCCGGGGTCTTGCCCACAATCCAGTCGTGCAACGCCCAAAACAAGATCGCCAGCGCCAGGTAATTCCAAAACGCAAACCAACTGCTAATCCGGTCGTAGCTATGCGGCAACCACGCGAGGAACTTGAAATAGTCGAATAATTTGGTTTCCGGCACGTAGGCCGCCCCCGCGTTGATGACGCCCAGCAGGCAATACCCGACAATCAGCACCGTGAGAACCGCCAGGGACCGGTTCAGCGAGCGGCGCTCCGCGGCGGTGGCGCTGGTTTCCGCGCCGGGCGGTTTCGCCCGCTCATCCCAGCGGGGATTGCGATAGCCGGTAAGCGCGCGGATCGCCAGCTTAACCGCATAGAGGGCGCCGAGGGCGTAACAAAGATAATCCACCAGCCATTCGGTCCATTCCCGCGTGCTGCCAAAAAGCCAGGGACCGGTTATGAGGATGAGATAAATCAACGGCCCGGACCAAGCGTCGCATACTTGGTACGCCCGCAGTGTCCGCAAAGACAACCTCAAAGGACGGGAGGCGGATTCAGATCCGCGGTGGCCGGGCTTTTCCTGTGTTTCCGCCATAGAGTTGCCCGGCTATTCCAACCGTTTGACGGCCAATATACAAGCACGGAATCCAAAATCAGCGGCCCGCGCCCGGTAAATTTAGGCGATCGTGGATTGACAGGCCCGCGGGGCGCATGTTAGCGTTCGCGCCATCGCGGTTGGTTATGAGTTCGTTTTTAAACCAGCATGTGCTAGTCCTCAACCGGTTGTGGCAGGCGGTCAATGTCTGCACGGCCCGGCGGGCGCTGACGCTGCTCTTCGAGGGCCACGCCCAGGTGGTTCTCGGTGCGGAGGACGGCTCGTTTCAAACCTTCAGCTTTGACCAATGGCAGGATCTTTCCCACGAACAGCCGCACCCGGAAAGCATCCATACCGTTTCCTTCAAGATTCGCGTGCCGCGCGTCATTCTGCTCGTCATGTTCGACCGGCTGCCCAAGAAAGAGGTCAAATTCACCCGGCACAACATCTTCGAGCGCGATAACAACACCTGCCAGTATTGCGGGCGCGTTTTTGACCGGAAGGATTTGAATTTGGATCACGTCATCCCGCGCGACCGCGGCGGCCCGACGACTTGGGAGAACATCGTTTGCTCCTGTGTGCCGTGCAATACCCAAAAAGCCAACCACACCCCGCCCGAGGCCGGCATGCACCTCATTCGCAAACCCAAACGACCGAAATGGCGGCCGTTTGTCCAAGTCAACCTCGGCCTGCACCAGCACGATAGCTGGAAACATTTCATCGACCTCGCCTATTGGAATGTTGAATTGGGCGAGGACCTCGCGGCCCATTAGCGCCTCTTCTCCCAGCCCCGTCAGACCGGGAGGGCAGAGAGGGAATTTTGACCACTGATTTCACGGATAAAACTGGACGGGACTTGGAAATTCCCCTCCATATCCGCGCCCATCCGCGTAATCCGTGGTTAAATTTCCCCTTTCATCAGCGATTGGAGGGCAGCGGTTCATGGAAAGATCTCCCGGATTCAGAAAGACACCCGGCTTATTTTTCTGACTCCATTTTTCTGACAATTTCCCGTTTGGTCGGCCCCCTCCCGCCGGGGTTCATGAAAACGCTGTCCCTAAAGATCCTGCAAATACAACCTGCGGTTCCGCCACAGATACAAGCTGCCGGACACAAACGTCAGCAGCACCGCCACCCACTTCGCCAACGGCATAAACCCATCGACCCAACGTCCGAAAACCAATTGGCCCGCGCCACCCCACTCCGGGCGCGTATAGAATACCAGGATGGCGATGATCGCCACGATCTGCGAGATGGTCTTGTGCTTCCCGTAACCCTCCGCCGCCAGAACCACGTTCTTGGTCGCCGCCAGCAGGCGCAGTCCCGTGATCGCCAGCTCCCGCGCCACGATCAACACCACCATCCACGCCGCGATCCACCCCAGCCCCACAAACGCGATGAACGCCGAGCAGACCAGAATCTTGTCCGCCAGCGGATCCATCAAAATGCCAAAATTCGTGATCAATTTGTCCCGCCGTGCGATCTTGCCATCGAAATAATCCGTCAGACTCGCGATGCTAAACAACACCAGCGCGCAAGTTTTGGAGAAACGAACCTCCGAAAACATCGCGCCGAGAAACGCCAAGGTCAGCGCAAACCTCGAGAGGGTCAGTTTATTGGGCAAATTCATGCGGATACGGAATCGCGACCGCGGAATTAAAGACCGAACCCGCGACCGGGTCAACCCCGGGGTTTGCGCCGCCCACGCCAGTTTGATTCCATCTCGTTTTGGCTCGAGCCGGCGGCTCTTGGGTATTGTCCGCTCGTTTTGACAAGTTCGCCGCGCGGGATTCGGACTTTTGGCCGGCTCAACCAAGTTTCCACCTTAAGGTAAAAACGAAGTTAAACGGCGTGGAACGATTGACGAGCTGGAGGGGCGGACAGAAAACGGCCGGGACCGAGGTCCCGGCCGTTCTTGAATCGATCAGGGATCGCGTGACGCGTCCTGGTTTACCGCACTTGCACGCGGTAGAACGTGCCCGCGCCGGCCGGCGTGACCGTGTATGAGGGCGCGGCCGCGCCAGCGACCGGTGTCCATGGCCCGCTCAGGCTGGGGGCGGAGAGAAGTGTGCCCTGGGCCCAGGTTACGACCACACTGCCGCCCGAGTAATCGATGCCAATCGTGACCGCCGGCGGGATCGGCGAGGGGCCGCCGAGGCCGTAGAGGCCGGTGAGTTGCGCTTCGGTCATCGAATACGTGAACACGGCCACTTCGTCGATGATGCCGTTGAAGTTACGCGCGCCATCGTCCAAGAGGTCGCTGTTGTCACTGCCGATCTGCCAGTTGTTGCCGAACACATCGGGCGTGTGGGGGATCGCGTTCGTCGCGGAGACGACACCGTTGGTATTGAACATATAGAGGGTTCCGCTGTTCGGGGTAATGACCAGCGCGACGAACGACCACTCGTTGAGTGGCGGAATAATGCCGGAGACAAAACCGTAGGTGTTGGCGTTGTTGTTATTCCAAGTGTAACCCAAGTCCCCGCCGGTGTAACCCAGCCCGCCTTCCGCGCCGCCGCCGCGGCTTACCAGCAACCCGGCATAGGTGTCAAAGGTCCCGGTGGGCATGATCCACATGCTCATGGTGACGTTGTTGGTGCCCAGGCCGCCGAACGGCGCCGTGGCCCAGGAATTGGCCACCGGGGCCACCGCCATGGCGTAGTTGTTCGTTTCAAACGTGAAGACCGGCGGCACGGGGCCAAGGACGCCCTCGAAACCATTGGTCGCGCCGGTGCCATAAACACCGTTGTGACCGCCGGCGTAATCGAAGTCAACCGCGGTTCCAGTCGAGGGATCGTTGGTTTCGTTGAGGCGGTAGTAGGCGAGCGGATTCGCCGCCACCACACCAGCGGCATAGGTGCCGGGCGTTGGAAGCGCAATAACCCCGATGTTGGCGACCGAACTCGTCACCGCGCCCGCGATATTCGTGATTACCACATCGTATCCCGCCACGTTGGCCGCGGTGGTCCCGTTGATCGTTAAGGCGGGGGTGGCCGTCCCGGTGACGTTGCCGCCATCGGTGATCGCCACGCCGTTCGTCCGCCATTGATAGGCCAGGGGAGTGCTGCCCACGGCGGTAACCGAGAGCGTGACGGAGCGACCGGCATACAACGTGCCGCCAGTTGGCTGCGTGGTGATTTGCGGCGCGATCCCGGCAACCCCCGCACCCGCCGCGAACAATCCGGAGATCTCGCCCTCGGAGAGCGCGCGATTGAAGATCGCCACCTCGTCAATCAGACCGTCGAAGTAATTCCCGGTGGTATCGAGGACGCCATCGCCGCCGATATTGAAGGGATAGGCCGAGCTCCCGTAGTTGGTGGTGGCCACCGCGACGGAGGATTGGACCACTTGGAATCCACCGCCGCCGTTGGTGGAGAACAAATAGAGGGTCAGCGTGCTGCCATTGCCGATCGCGGCGGTGAAGTACCATTGATTCGCGTTGATATCCTCCCCCGGAATCGTGGCCTCGCCGCCGTTGGGTGTCCATATTCCCAATTCAGCGACGCCGTTCGCATCCGCCGCCTGATAGCCGTACTCGGCTGTGTCATTCTGGCCAAACAGGCCTGTGCGCGCGGGTTCCTGCCCGGCGGGGTTGAACCAGCCGCAAATGGTGAACTGCGGCAGGTTGTTCATCACCCCGACCAAACCGGTTTCCGTGGCCATGGTCAGACCGTCATAAGAATTGCAGGTATTGGTGCTCTCGAAGCCGCCGTAGGTGGGCGGAACGGGTCCGGGCGAGCCGGCCTGGGCGTTGTCATTGGTGGCGATATCGCCGCCCCAATAGTCGTGGGCATAAACGCTGCCGGAAGCCTCGTTAAAGCGCCAGTAGTGTGTCGGGTTCGCCGCTTGCAACGCCTTTTCGTACGGCGTCAGGGTGGCGGGCGGGGCCACCACGGTGAGGCTGACCGTGCCGCTGGTGACGGAGCCCACGAGGTTGGCCACGACCACATCATAAGAGCCGGCATTCGCCGCGCTCACGCTCGGTATGGAGTAGGTCGCGTTGGTCGCTCCGGGGATATCCGTCCCCGCGAACTGCCACTGATAGGTCAGCGGCGCGTCACCGGAGGCCAGTACGCTAAATGTCGCGGGCCGCCCGGCGTATAAATCCAGCGAACCGGGCTGGGTGACGATGGTCGGCGCGATGGCGGTCAGGCCCAATCCCTTCTTGTAAAGGGAGAATATTTCCGAGGTGGGCAGCGATTGGTTAAAGACCGCGACGCCGCTGATGGAACCGATGAAGGCGCGGCCCTCGGGTGTCGCGGTCGAAGCCGGGTCAACCCCAATGGTGAGCGGCCCGGTAAACCCGGCCACGGCATTGGTGACATTATTCACCGCGGAAACCTGGCCGTTGGTATTGTAAAGATACAACGTGGCGTTGGCCGGGGTCACCACGAGGGCGACAAACGACCACTCGTTCTGCGGGACAACCAGTCCCGAGGCGAAGTTATACGTCGAGGCGCTGTTATTCCAAGTGTAACCCAGATTCTGGTTGTTTTGGTAATCCAGCCCGGACACATCGCCGCCATTGCGGGAGAAGGCGATGCCGGCCGAACCGGGCTCCGTGGCGGTGGGATAAATCCACGCGGTGATCGTGACGGCGTTGGTATTCAGGTTTAACGGCGGCGCGACGACCCAGGAATTGTGGATGTTGCCGCTTTGCAGCGCGTAATTGTTCGTCGGGAAGCCGGGGAAAGATGGCGGTTGGGGACCGGCCACGAGTTCGGCGCCGTTTTGGGCGGCGTTGCCGTAAATGCCGTTGAATCCGCCCACGTTATCGGGGGCAACCGCGAAATTCGAGGCCGCGTCGGACGAGTCGTTCAAGGCCCAGTAAGCCACGGGGTGGTTGGCGATGGCCTCGGCGGCGTAGCTTCCGGAAGCCGGGGCGGTGAGTGTGAGCGGGGCGATCGAACTGGTGGCGATGCCGACCACGTTGGAAACGATCAATTGATACGAGGCGGCATCCGTCGCGCCCGCGCCGCTAATTTTTAACGTGGAGGTGGCGGAGCCGGAAATATTACCGCCATCAGTGAGGTTCGCCCCGTTCTTTTGCCACTGGAAGGACATCGGGATGACCCCGCCCGCGGACGCGGAAAATACCGCCGTTCCGCCCGCTACGACTTGCGACGGCAGGAGTGGATCAATCACCGCCGCGACCGGCACGGCGCGGGGAATGATCTGGATCGCATTGATGGGGGAGCGGGTGTTAAATTCCTCCGAGCGCACCACGAACGAATCGTTGGTCAGGCCCGGGAAAACCACATAGTTGCCTTGGAAATTTCCGTCCTCGGAGAGGTTGCCGTTCTGCACGGTGACGGGAACCTGGACGTACTCGAGGGTATTAATGAACAGGAACGGCTCGCAGATGTAAGCCGTGGTGGTGATGTTGGTGCCAAAGGTAATACTTGAACTCGGCCCGGCGGCTTGTTGCAGCCAGTATTCACCGACGCGCCCCGTCGTGTCGCCGCAGGAGTAAACCACCACATCATAATAGCTGACGCCCTGGGCGGCCAGCCACGTCTTGATGCCGGAAAGGTACACCATCGGCTTGTTGTTGTTGTTCTGGCCGTAAATGCTCGTATTTTGAATCAAGGCCACGTTGGCGTTGCCGTTTGAATCCAGAAACGCGTTCATCAAATTTCCGTCGGGCGTGCCCTGGTCGGTCGGGTTGCCGCCGCCGGATTGGCTCCAGCAATCCACGGAGTCCCAGTGAACAATGATGTCGTTCGTGGTGCCGGTGCTATCGGTGAGGTTGAACGAACCGGTGCTGTCGCCGTAGCGTCCGAGGACGTTCCAATTGGTTTGGGGAAACGCGCCGGCGAGATCGGTCGGCGCCAGGGCGCCGACGGCCGTATTTTGCAGGCCGCCACTGCCGTCGATGCAGAATTTAAGCCCGATCTGCGCGGGGGTTTGCGCTTGGGCCGCGCCGATCATGGACATTAGCGCCGCGGCGGCGGCCAATGCCCCGCTTCGCGCCACCGCCAGGGCGGCGGACAGCGGTTTGGGTGATTTTTCAGGATTCATAACAGGTTTTTTTGATAGGGGGGACGTGCTTACTGTTTATTGGTTTGGGACAATGGACTGAACGGGAAAAGGGTCGGTAATGCGAAGGCTTAACTGCGGGGTTGCTTCAAGGGGGCGGCTCCGCCCCGGAGGAATGCATCAGGTGAACACATGGTTATGCTGACTTTCATAGCATGGAAATTCATCAATTGTCCATGGAATTTTTGAAAAATGCGTAATGCCTCAGTGAACGGTGGGGAGCGAATAGGTGGGGTTTGTCGCGCTGCGACAAACCGCCCGCGTTCAGCGGGCTTCCCGGACTGGCCGGGCAGCGTCGGCTGGCGCAGGTTGCGGATTTGCCAATTGCGCCGCTGAACGCGGCGCAACAAGTGCCACCATTCACCGAGGGATTACAAAAAGGCGCAAAAAATAGCGGGGATGCCGGCGGCGCGGATGCCAGGCGCCTCCCGATTTTTGTCCGTGGTTGGTTTTCAACGAGGCCAGGCGGACGCATTGCCAAGTTTTGCCCTTGGGCTGGCCTGCTTCCGTTTGAGTTTATTCCGAAAATCACACCCTGTTTCGACTTGCGGCACGAGGGCCTGAATGATAGTGCTTGCACCGCATGATCCTGTTTAGTCGCGGGCGGGCGGAGTTTGGGCTGGGGTTGCTCGTCTTGATCCAGACCAGTATGATCTCGCTTGCTCAATCCTCACCCGCCGAAGCGTCGGAGCCGGCGTTCGTCATTACGTTTGACGCCGCGCGCGGCGCCACGCCGCTCGATGGCCGTCTGCTGCTGCTGCTTTCGACCGACCCGGCGAAAGAACCCCGTTTCCAAATCAACGACAGCCCGAATTCCCAGATTGTTTTCGGCGTGGATGTCGAGGATTGGAAGCCGGCCGAGGCGCGCACGATGGACGAAACCAACCCGGGAATCGCCGGCCATCCATTGCGCAGCCTGCGCGAACTGAAGCCGGGCGAATACACGGTGCAGGCGCTGCTGGATCGTTACGAAACCTTTCACCGCGCGGATGGCCACATGCTGAAGCTCCCGACGGATCGCGGCGAGGGGCGGGTGTGGAGTCGCGCGCCGGGAAACTTGTACAGCAAGCCGCAAACGGTGCGCATCGATCCGGCGAAGCCCGGCCGGATCGCGCTCGCGCTGACGGAGGAAATTCCGCCGATTCCGCCGCCAGCCGATACGAAGTATGTGAAGCACATTCGCATCCAGAGCGAACGGCTCAGCAAATTCTGGGGCCGGCCGATTTATCTGGGCGCGCACATCCTATTGCCGGAAGGCTTCGACACGCACCCGGAAGCGCATTACCCGTTGATGGTGATGCACGGGCATTTCCCCGCCGACATCGACGGCTTCCGCCCGATGCCGCCCGATCCGGACTTGAAGCCCGATTACAGCGAACGTTTCCGCATCCACGGGTACAACCGAATCGAGCAGGAGGAGGGATACCGGTTCTATCAAACGTGGACCGGGCCGGGCTTCCCGCGTTTTCTAGTGATTGAAATTCAGCACCCGACGCAGTTCTACGACGATTCGTATGCCGTCAATTCCGCGAACATCGGTCCATACGGCGACGCCATCAATTACGAACTGATACCGGAGATCGAAAAGCGCTTTCGCGGAATCGGCGCGGGTTGGGCGCGTTTTCTTTACGGCGGTTCGACCGGCGGTTGGGAGGCCCTGGCGGCGAAGGTTTTTTATCCCGATCTCTACAACGCCGCCTTTATCGCCTGTCCCGACCCGATCGATTTCCGGGCCTTCACCACCATCAATATCTACGAGGAAAAGAACGCCTACTTCATCGCAGGCACCCACACGCGCGTGCCGCGGCCGGGGCATCGGGACTACCGTGATCTGCCCACCGCCACGATGGAGCAGATGAACCTTTACGAACTCGCGCTTGGGACGAAGACGCGCAGCGGCCAGCAATTCGATATCTGGGAGGCGGTCTTCTCGCCCGTGGGCGGGGATGGTTATCCGAAACGTATCTTCAACAAAGTGACCGGCGAGATTGATCGCACGGTCGCCGAATACTGGCGCGAGCACTACGACCTGCGCCACATCATGGAACGCGATTGGGCCACGCTCGGCCCCAAACTGCGCGGCAAGCTCCATATCTATTGCGGCACGCTCGACAATTTTTACCTGAACAACGCCGTGAAGCTAACCGAGGAATTTCTCAACAATGTGACGAATCCACCCGCGGACGCCGAGGTGAAATACGGCGTGGATTGCGAGCATTGCTGGAATGGCGACCCAACCCTGCCGAACCATATTTCACGATTGCGCTACAACACCATGTACGTGCCAATGATTCTGGAGCACATCCGGAATTCGGCGCCGGCGGGCGCGGACCTCACGAGTTGGCGGTATTAATCTACAGCGACCATTCCGGCGCGCGGCGCGCTTGGCACCCGCCAGGTTTTGGAGTGCGCAAGTCCGCTTGCGCTTTCTGAAGCGTTAACAAACTCGTGTCATGCGAACTCGCAAGCGCCGGCAAATACTCCAAATGCGCCAGTCATACCACGTCAAAAACGCTGATACTGTGAACCATTTGATACCCGCAAACCCAGACAAAGACTTAATCCATTTCCCTTGTTTCTTTCGTCTCCGCGCAACTCGTCTTTGATCGTGGCTTTGCCGGGCCGGGACCAATGATTCCCCTCTGTCCTCTCCGTTTGCTCCTGTTGAAAATCTTCCCGGGGTTTGCCGCCCACTTCAAAATGCCGTGACAGCGCGGGCGTTTCGGAGGTAAATTCAACGCCAGTTCCCAAAACCTTGATCCACCGTGCGGGTGGAAACCATATGACAACCCAACCCGTTAAAACGAGGCGCGTGACGCGACCATGCGCCGCGTGAGACTGGACGATGGAACCGCGTCACCTCCCGATTGATGGGATCCGGGAAACACCTCGCGCGCGCGGCCGCCGGGGGATCTGGCCGTGCTTATGCGCGGTTTTTCTGGTCGCCGCCGCGACCGCATGGGCGGACGAACCATCCGGCCCCCATCTTATCTCGCTCATGGAATTGGAATCCGCCGTCGGCCTCCAAGGCCGCGCAATCCTGTCATTCAGGATCGAGGGCGCTGTTTGCGCGGTGGTTCCCGCGCGCCGGTTGGTGGCCTTGCAGGACGACTCCGGGGCGGTCTTGCTGGAACTGCCGGCAGTTGGCGAAACTCTTCGCGCCGGCGATCGGCTGGCGGTGGCCGGAGCCAACTGTCCGGTGTTTCGAAATCACGGCGGGCTTCAAGTCGGTAACTCACTGGTGGTGGACGACGACGGCACGCACGCCGCGGTTCAAGAATCGGGTCGGATATACCTGGGGGCGGGGCGGCAACCGATCCAGCTCGAATGGTTTAATGGCGAGGGGCCGTCCGCCCTCAAGCTCGAATACGAGGGGCCGGGCCTCTCCCGCCGGACTATTCCCGATGAGGCGCTTTGGCAACGCGCCGCCCCGGATGGACACTATTCGAGGCCGATAACAGGGCTTGATTTCGCGGCCTACAACGGTGACCGGTGGCGCACGCTGCCGGACTTCGGGCGGCTGGCGCCCGTGGCGTCCGGCGTGACGACAAATTTCAACCTCTCGCCCCGGGCGCGGGATCACAACACCGGCCTCGTGTTCACGGGGCGTCTCGAAATTCCCCAATCGGGGTTTTATACGTTTTACCTGACCTCCGACGATGGCGCGCGGTTATTTGTCGGGGACCAGGCCGATTGGTGTCGGGTCATTCCGCTGGGGCGCCAATCGGTGCCGGCGCCCGCGAACTTGGAAACGGGAGGGGCGGCCCGGCGGGGAAGCCAATGGATGCGCCTGTCCGGCGTGGTGAATTTCGCCGGGCACGATCACCGGCAATTGGAACTGGAACTCGCGGGGAAGGCCGGCCGCGCGCAGGTCACGGTGTCGGACGGCGAGGCGATTTCCTCCGCGGGCTTGCTCCACCGGGAGATTCAGGTCACCGGAATTGGCGACGTGTCCCCGGATGTCGAACAAAAACCGACCGTCCGCCTCCTGGTTCCCGGGACGAACGAAATCGAGTTCCTCGATCCGCCCGGTGAGGGTGGTTCCCCGCCCGGTGTCACCCCGGAAACGGTTCTCACCACCGCCTGGCAGGTCCGGCGATTGCGCCCGACGGAAGCGCGCCGGGGCCTGCCCGCGAAAATCACCGGCGTGGTTACTTGGGTCTCGCGGGTCGCCGTCGTGGTGCAGGATTCCACTGGCGGCGTGTACGTCCAATGGCCCTCGCCCGATTGGGCCGCCCGCCCGCGCGTCGGGGATTATTGGGAGGTCGAGGGCGTGACCGATCCGGGGGATTTCTCGCCGGTCGTGCGCGGCCGCACCTCGCGCCTTCTGGGCGCGGGCGCGATGCCGGAGCCCATTCACCCCACTTGGGATCAATTGATGAATGGCAGTCTCGACGCGGAGTACGTCGAACTCCAGGGTGTGCTGACGTCCGTGTCGGCGGGCGATATGACCATTCTCACCCGCGATGGAGTGGTAGATGTCCGGGGCAACGACAGCCGTCCGTTGCCGGTGCTTCCGGAGGGCGTCCAGGACGGACAATCGGTCGTCGGCGCGATTGTTCGTATTCGTGGCTGCCTTACCGCGGACTGGGATTCGGGCACCCATTGTAAAGCCGGGCAGTTTTTTTTAGAGCCGGGGGTGGTGAGCATTGATGAGCCGCGTCCGCTCGATCCCTTCTCCGCGCCCACCCGGGACGCCGTCGAATTGCTCGCCTTTGACGCGCGTGCCAGCGCCCTGCAACGAACCAAACTCGCGGGCCAAATTATTCACGCGCGACCGCTCGAGTACTTCATGCTGGATGGCGCCATCGGCGTGCGCTTTCTGACGCGCGAACCGTTGCCCGTCCGGATTGGCGACTTGGTGGAAGTCGTCGGTTTCCCGCAATTGGGAGGTCCCTCCCCTGTGTTGCAAGAGGCCGAGGCCCGGAAGACCGGCAGCGCCCCGTTGCCCGCCCCGGTTCAAATCTCCGCGGATGAGTTGTTTGATCGCCACCATGATTCCACCCTCGTACGACTGGAAGCCTGGCTCGTCAGCGACTCGGTTCACCAAGGCGACCGGTTGTTGGAGTTGCAGTCGGGTGCCCGCCATTTCACCGCCCGGCTGCGGTCGCGACGCGGCGCGTGGGGGGCGCTGTCTCCCGGCGCGCGGCTGGAATTGACCGGCGTTTGCTTCAGCTCGCGCGGCGATCGCGGCAATGGCGGTCTGGAATCCTTCGAGTTGCTGCTCAATGGTGGCGCGGACATCCGGGTGCTCCAACCCGCGCCATGGTGGACCTTTCAACACGCCAGCCTGATCGTGGCTGGCTTGGTCGGCGGATTGGGGCTGGCCCTCGTATGGATCAACCTGCTGCGGCGCAAGGTTGGCGAACGCACGGCGCAACTCCAAATCGAAATCGGCCAGCGGCAGTTCGTGGAGCAACGCCGCTTGATGGAGCAGGAACGCACCCGCGTGGCCCAGGACCTCCACGATGAACTCGGCGCCGGACTGACCGAGGTGGGCATTCTCGGCGCTTTGGCGCGGAACCCCTCCATCCCGCCGGATAAAAAGGAACGCTATCTCGAGCAACTCACCGAGTCCGCCCACGCCCTCGTCACCGGCTTGGATGAAATCGTCTGGGCCATCAATCCCCATTACGATTCCGTCGGCTCGCTCGCCAGCTACTATTCGCTCTTCGCCCAGCGCTTTTTGAACCTCGCCGGCATCGCCTGCCGCCTGAGCGTCGCCGGGCACTTTCCGGAATACCCGCTGGATTCCCGCCTCCGCCACGGCATTTTTCTTGCCTTCAAGGAGGCGTTGAACAATGTTGTCCGCCATTCCAGCGCGTCCGAGGTTAACCTCCGCATCGAAGTGACCGGACGCCAGTTGCTGGTCTCCGTCACCGACAACGGCCGCGGGTTTGAAACCACCGCCTCCGTTCCGGGCCGGGACGGCCTGGCCGGGATGCGCCAGCGCATCCAGAACCTTGGCGGCGAGTGCCGGATCACCAGCGAACCGGGCCGGGGCGCCACGGTCGAGTTCCGGCTCCAGTTGGATCCCATAAGTCATGATCAAAATAGCCATTGTCGAGGATAACAAAACCACCCGCGAAGGGCTGGAGACAATTATCAACTTGTCCCCCGGCTTCCAGTGCGTCTGCACCTGCGCGACCGCCGAGGACGCCTTGCGCACCCTGCCGCGCCACGCGCCCGAGGTGGTTTTAATGGACATCCAATTGCCGGGAATGTCCGGCGTGGACTGCGTGGCCCAGCTCAAGGAATTACTCCCCGGCACGCAAGTCATCATGGTCACCGTCTACGAGGACCCCGACCGCATTTTTCGGGCGCTCCGGGCCGGCGCCTGCGGTTACCTCCTGAAGCGGGCCACGCCCGAGCAAGTCATCAGCGCCATCAACGAGGTGCAGCAGGGCGGCGCGCCCATGAGCGGCGAGATCGCCCGGAAAGTCATCGCCCATTTCCAAACCCAGCAAGTCTCCACCGCCGAGGTGGCCAACCTCTCCGCCCGCGAACGGGAAGTCCTCGAACTGGTCGTCCACGGATTCTCGAACAAGGAAATCGCCGACCGCCTCAGCGTCACCGTCGAGGCCATCCGCTGGCACCTAAAGCGGATTTACCAAAAACTCCACGTCCACTCCCGCACCGAGGCCGCCCTGAAATTCCGCCCCCTGACCTAACCTAAACCTCGACCAGCCTTCGAGCTGGCATGTAGCGCAGCCGTCCCGGCGGCGAGTTCGGGCACCGTCCCGGTGCTCGGTCATGAACTGGCGGCGGGACGCCGCCAGAACCCGCCGGCGAGGACGCCCGCGCTACGTCCCCCGTCGCCAATTCGCCACCCCTGACGGCATTCCGTCATTTTTGAGCCTCTTGCGCATTTTCGCGGCGACTCCCTTCCGCTCCCACCCTTTTTCGCGTGTTTCGCATATTTCGCGGTTTATCGGTCTCGCCCCGCGCTTGCCCCCGGCTCCCGTCCTTTGTTGCCATCGGCGGATGCCGAAACGGGCGATAGCGGAATTCATTCAGCACTGGTCTGCGGCCAGCCCCTCCGAGCGGGCCAATTCCCAACCGTTCCTTCTTGATCTCTGCTGCGACCGACTCGGTGTCTCCACTTCCGAGGCGCACCCCGCCAGCGGCTGTTTCTTCGAGTTCCCCGTCGTTGAATATTACGGCGGTCGCGAGGAGAAACCGAATTTTGGCCCCGCGTTAACAATGTCAAATCATTCCGAATTAGATGGAAGGCCAGGTGTGCGGCGGCTGACACGGCGAGGGGTCGTTACGGTCATCACTTGTCTGCGGCCACGCGCGCGGGGCATTGCCGGTAAAAGTGGCGTGGCAAGCTGTTCGTAGAGCCGGAAAAGATGCTCCACCCGCTCGCGGTCGCTATTAAATCGCTCTTTGCGGTAGCAACGCTCTACAGCACGGTCAAGTTCTACGTGCGCACGGTGCAGTTCTGACGGCATTGTGTTTGGATCGTAAAGGTCTGCTAACGTATTTATTCCTCGCGGAAATAAAAGTGGGGCGCGAGTATCGAGCACAGCTTGGGATTTTTCCTCTACTCGCTTGCGTAGTTCGGCCGTCGGATTTGGCCACGGGAAATTGTTGTAAACGAGTTTGTTTGAGTAGCGATAATCGGATTTCAACCGCCCGCAAACCTGCCGAACCCATGCCATATGCGTCGCGGACGATAGAATGCCGAAATGAAACAAATTTGCGGCTGGAATAAACAATACAAGATTGCTGCCGATAACACTCTTCGGCATGAATCCCATCGGAATGTACGGTCGGCTTTCAGATGAAACTGATGGAATCAAAAGGTAGTCCGTGTCTGGTTGGCGAATCTCGCCAAACAGCGCCGGGGTTGCCGCCAGGCCCTTGGTCGTTGCCCGCGTACTTTCGGCGCGGTGGTTCCGCACCTGTTCGACTCGCCTCATTACTTCCGGCATCGCGCGAAGTTCGGCTGGAGACGCGTTTCCCAACCAGAGACACCAGCGTTGCTCGCCGTTAATAAATTCGTGTGCGCCAAGAAAGAGGCGGATATATTTTCTCGCGTCCGGCTCCTGTCTGAGCAGTTCGGCTTTTTCTGCAGTTGTTAAAATCAGGTGCCCGCCGTCGTTCGGCATATTGCCAAAAATTATTTCTGGAGCTTGAGAGACTGGTTTCGACCGAGAGAGCACAACGACATCATTGCCTTCGATTAAATAGGGGCTAATATTATTGACCACGATGATCGTAGGCGCTTCTCCTTCATAGTCGTAAATTTGTTTGCCTGTGATATCGAAGGACGCAAAACCGATAATAACGACATGAACGTGTGCTCCGCCACGCGCCTCACTCACCCAAGAAAATGTCCGGTGCGCAAAGTGAATTTTTATTTGCCATCTTTGAAACAATTCACCCCACAAAATCCCTACCTGCTCGCCTTGACTAATGGAGTTTGTCGAAACAAAACCGACAGTGATACGAGTGCTGTGAATATATTCCGCCGCCTTGAAATACCAGCCAGTAACATAATCCAAAACGCCTGAACCCTTCACGTGCCCACAAACAAGATCCAAATCCTGTTTCTGTTGCGCGGATTGAAATTGCTTCCCGATAAACGGTGGATTGCCGAGCAGGAAGGAACACTGCTCGTTTGGCAGAATTTCATTCCAATCCGTCCGGAGTGCGTTACCTTGGACAATATGAGGTGAGGCGCGCAACGGAAGCCGCTCAAAACGTTGGCCAAAGGCTTCCGCAGCCTGGGTATTCATTTGATGGTCCATGAGCCACATTGCAACTTCCGCAATTCGTACCGGCCATTCGGAGAGCTCAATGCCGTAAAACTGGTCCACATCCACCTTGCACAAATCGCGAACGTTTAGTGTCTGCTGTTGTGTGCCGTGCAGCACGCGAATCACTTCAATTTCCAATTGGCGCAATTCACGGTAGCCTAACACCAGGAAATTGCCGCAGCCGCAGGCGGGGTCGAGAAATCTAAAGGAGCGCAGTTTCTGCTGGAACGCTTCAAGATTCGCGCGGCGTCGTGCGGAGCGGTCACGTTTGATCTGTTCAAATTCCGTCCGAAGCTTGTCGAGAAACAACGATCGGACGACCTTCATTATATCCCGCTCGCTGGTGTAATGAGCTCCTTGCTGACGGCGGGCGCGATCATCAATGACGCCTTGAAATAGTGAACCGAATACCGCAGGGGAGATTTTGGCCCAGTGGAATTCGCAACATTCAATCAGGGCATCACGCATTGCCCTATTGCAACGGGGAAAACCAAGCCGTTCAGCAAACAACGCGCCGTTCACATACCGAAAACCGTAAAGTGTGTCTGTGTCCTCAAGGCGCTCTTCAGCCCCCGGGTTGTTGAGCCAATCAAAGAGCAGATTCAATTGCGCGCCGATGTCCGACCCGTCTTCGCGCGTTTGTTCCCGAATGAACGTGGTGAAGGATTCGGGTTCAAATATGCCGGTATCTTCGGCGAAAACACAAAAAAGGATGCGAACCAAAAGGCGTTCGAGATCGTGTCCGCTGAAACCGCCAGCTTTGAGCGCATCATGCAACTCGCACATACGGTCGTACGCTTTTTGATTGGCCGGGTCTTCGGGGTCAAGGCGGACACGCGTCTGGCCGAGAATGAAGGCGAAGGCGCGAATATGGCGGGGAAAATCCTGCAACGAGAATACGAGACGTGACAATGGGCGCCCCGCGAAGAGTGGGAGATCGCGCTGTTCATCGGGTTCGAGGTCGTAAAGAACGAAATTGGCGAAATCGGAAACGAGAACGAAGCGCGGGACCTCATCAAAGCGGCCCTCACGCGTGAGGTCTTCGATATAGCCAAAAGCCTGTGTTTCAGCTTGCGCTAGACTTGCGCCGCGACTTTTGTGTTCTACAATTAATTTCCCCCGCCAAAGAAGGTCAATGGCGTTGGTGTGCCCACGTAAATTGCGGACGTTGGATTCAAAAGCAGCAACCGAAGCGCGACGAATACCAAACACCTCAAAGAATTCGTTGTAGAATGTCTGTTTGTCGGCCCGTTCCGACGTGGCTTCCGTCCAATTTCGCGAAAAGCGAATGGCGCGGTCGCGGACTTCGTTCCAAGAAAGACGAGGCATATTGTCGGCAAAGATTAAGCGCTGCTCTGGGATGATGCCAGCGAAACCTCGCTCAGGAAAGGCAAACGGTTCAACCGCGCCATGTGTGGTCTTGACCTCCGTTGACGAATTTCTCGTTCAGAGACGTGCATGACGATTTCGATACCGCTGCCTTCGCCGGCAAAAAAAGTCCAAATGACAATCCGCCTCGGTTTCCACGTCGGACAGGTGGACGCTAATGACGTGGTTCACAGAGCGGGTTCCGGCGATTCTGAAAGTTGGGCAAGAAAAGTTCGACGGAAGGCGCAACGATCGAATCCCTTTTCTCTCATTCAGGCCACCCATATCTTATGCGATCATAAATGCAGACAGCTTTTCCAAATGCTGTTTCGACGCGATGGCCTCGGCCCGGAAAGTTCGTACGCAAAAAATCTCCGAGTTCTTCTGCAACGATAAGTGCCGGATTTAGATGTTGGCAATAAAGCATGGCGTGGTCCTTGTCAATACTCTGCAAGTCGCGCACCCCCAGCTTAGCTGCGTGTTTCTTGTAATTATCATGTTTTTTAGGAGAAACGACCGGGAGCACAGCGTCATCAAGTCGGAAACCAGACGCTTTATAAGCTTCTAGGGTTTTTATCCCCAACCTCGCGAGGTATTTGAATACGGGAACGTATCGAGACGCTTTTAGGAGCGTAGGAATCGTCTTTGAAAGCAAAGACCTTGCGTCAAAGGTTCCGTTATCGAAAAGAACATCCTCCAGAATCTCCGCGCGCGTGAACGCGGAATATCCCCTTGCGCCGGTTAACGCCTGAGAAGCGCCAACTCCGACAACAAAGTCAACTTTCGAAAAATCATGCTCACACTCAAGCGGCAAGACGCAGAGACGTCCCGTCGGGTCGTTCTGTTGGATCAGTTCGTAAAGCTGTTCTTTACAATAACGAAGAATTCGAGCGGGAATTTTTCTTTGCGTTAGGGAGAGTTGTTCGAAAATGGGGGTGAAAGTATCGGTGTCAATCGTCGTGATTGGCAATGTAATTTCCCCAACCTTGAAAAAACTCCGTCGCAAAACGAGTGAAGCCGCGGAGGGAGACCAATTGACGAAAAATAGTCGATCCTGAAGTTTTCCGATGTGATCACGCCCGAGGCAGTGCATAACGGAATCGAGAATTTCGACGATATGATTATCAGATAGCGAATAACCAAAGAAAAAGACCGGATGTTCGAGGAAGACGTTGACAAGTTTTGCGGCAAGGTAGGCGTTACGTTCTCGGAACTGTTTGTAATCTTCTTGGGTCAGAACCAAGGACGTAGGATCGGTACAGCAACCATGGATTTTATAAATCTCCGCAACGGAAACCGGGTTTGAAAAGAGAAGGGAGTCCTGTCCCTTGAAGACTTTAAAATCAGGAAAAACGCTCTCTAGGAAACAGTCCCAATTCGTCGTGATCACCCCATCAACCACAACCTTCGCCAACGCCTGCTTTTCCGCTGGCATCATCTCGGCTTTTCCAACGCCCATCGCATGAAGATAACGGGCGATTTCAATTTTTAGTGGATCTGAAACTCCCTTTATCATCGATTTCCAGGTTCCTCGCGATTCCTCGAATTCCGGAGACATCCACCATTTTTCATGAAACTCTTCTGCCAACAGACTGGCAGCCCTCGCCAGATCTCCGTTGGCCTTGGTCAAGAAATAACCAAAATCCTTTCCCGTGATTGCAAACTGCGCCAAGAGGTTCGTCCAAGTCGGGCAATCTAAATATCGCCGAGAAAATCCTGAGCCAATGAAGAGAAATGGCCCCCTCCCGACTTCCTTGACACGTTTTGAAATTGTCTCGATCGAAAGATCAGATTCGGTCGGCATTTTAGGTCACAATTCCTTCGGGATCCCAACACATACACGGCAGGCTCTTCTTCGCAATTTTGTTTTGAGAGTTGTATTCGTTCGGGCCCGTACAAGCCCTGACAATAAAAAAGGAGACAATGCTTTTGAGTCCCCCCCGACTCCAAGAGAGCAAAGGTTACTCGCAGCCGAATCTCCACAGCAAATAAACCATATCCGCCGCGGGCGGGCAAGCTTCTATTTTTGCCGACTCGGGATTTTTCACATTTAAATGAGGAACTGGTCACACGGCGGCGCGGAGATGCGGCAATTGGAGGCGGGCCGCAACCTCGTTGAGGTTGAAGGTCCTTCGGCACATTTCCCGGGGTAGCTCGCGGCTCGCAACCCCGGGCTGGAGGACACAATCCCTTTGGGATTGAAGGCGCGGACTGGGAGTGGAGGGGACCCACACAGGCTAAAACGAAGGCACGGGGGCCTTGCGCCGCGTCCAAACTTGGTTGCGGAGGGCTTTACGCTGAGGCGCAAAGACGCGAAGACGCAAAGAATATCCGAAGATGTGAATTGGCCGCGAAAAGGCGCAAGAGGCTCAAAAGGGAAACCGATTCAGGCAAAGAATTGTTTAGGAAATGGGGCATATTTTCACGTCCGGCGAGGTCTTGGGCGCAGGCGGGTTATGGCGGCGCCCCGCCGCCAGTTTTTGACCGCGCACCGGGACGGTGCTCGAACCCGCAGCCGGGACGGCCGCGCTACACGCTGGCGCGGTGGCCTTGCGGCGCTTCGAAAATTGGTGCGAAAAAAATGATGTCAATCCTACCGTAGATTAGAGAATGAAATAATTTTGTGGTTTAACTGAGGGAGTTGTTTGAAAGGAAATGGGGATTTGGGAGACGTGACGGCGACGGTTGGGCCGGTTGAAATGCCCAGACGGGAGCCGCGTGAGGGCACGCGGCCTACATGATTTCTTTGGAAATCATGGGCGGGGCGGGTTTTGGCACGGAGGGCAAATATTAACCATTAAATGCGGAGGATCACAATATGACGAGAACTGGAAAGATTGCGCGGTTGCCGAAGGCGATTCGCGATGAATTGAATCAGCGGCTGCGCGATGGCGAGCCGCATACGACGCTGGCCGAATGGCTGAATTCGCTGCCGGAAACGAAGGCGTTGCTGGAGAAGTTTTTCCGGGGACGGGCGATCAGCGAGCAAAATATGTCGGAATGGAAGGCCGGGGGTTACGCGGAATGGGAATTGCATGAGGAGATGATGTTGCGGGTCGAGGCGGTGGAGGAGCGCGCCGGAGAGGTGTCGGATTCGACGGCCGGGCAGCCGGGGGATCAATTGGCGTTTCTATTGAGCGGTTATTATATGGCGGCGCTGGGGGATTGGGACGGCGAGGACAGTACGTTTCCAGCAAAGCGGTTGCGGCTGCTCCGCTCGCTGACGCATGACCTGACGGAGTTGCGCCGGAGTGATCACAGCGCGTGGCGGATTGATCTGGCGCGGGACAAGTTCAAATTCCTGAAGGCGGTGTCCGAGCGGGGGTATGAGAAGGAGTTCCAGGAATGGTTGAAAAATCCGGAGATCCGGGCTCGACTCGTGGCGGAGGCCAAGGAGCGGGAGGAGAAGTTTCAGGCGGGTATGAAGGAGGTGCGGATGAGGTTGTTTGGGATGGCGCCGTGAATGCCTACTCCGCTGAACCGGGCGTGAAGGGCCGAAGTTTAACCACGGATGGCGCGGATGGGCATGGACATGGACAGACGTGGACGAAATGGACCGGTATGGACTGTGGGAACGGACCAGAAAGTACCGCGCATTTCCACCTGGGACCGGGCGAAATCAAAGTGAATCAAACCAAATCAAACCACTTTTTTTTCGGGACGGGTTTTAGCCCGGGAGCCGCCGGGACGGGGAATATGAACAGGAACGAACAGCGGAAACGGAGAGAGACGGAAAAGGAAACCTCGGTTCTCTCGGCTAACTCCGGTTCAAAATTCCGCCCGGCTTGCCGCGCCGAGACCCGGGTAAGGACCCGCCCCGATAATCACCTATTTTTCTTTTGTGTTCTTTGCGTTCTTTGTGGCAATCCGTCTTGGGTTGCGACCATTCCTTCACCTTTAAGCCAAAATCACACCCCCGCCCGCGGAACCGTGAAACGGAACGTCGTGCCGCGGCCCACTTCGCTTTCCACCGAAATCGTGCCGCCGTGCGCCTCCACCGCGAGCTTGCAGAACGGCAACCCCAGGCCCGTGGAAACCCGCGCCACCTTGCGCACGGCCTGCTGCCCGAATTTTTCAAAAATCTTGCCGCGAGCCTCCGGCGGAATGCCGCACCCGGTATCGGTCACCTCAAACACCAAATTCTCTTCCGTCGCGTACGCGCGCGCGGTCACGCTGCCGTCCGGCGGCGTGTGCTGGATCGCGTTACTCAGCAAATTAACCAGCACCCGCCGCAGTTTATCGGCGTCGCCCCGGGCGCGGGGAATGCCGGTGGGAACTTCGATCGCCAGGCGCACCCGTGCCTCGGCGGCCATCGAGGCGATCCGCGCGCGCGCGCTTTCGATGAGTTCGCCCGGCCGGATGTCCGAAAGCTCGAGCGTCAACCGGCCCGCCTCCGCCTTGCTCACGTCCAGGATTTCATTGATCATCTTGAGCAACCCCTCCGCGCCCTCGAGCGCCAGGCCCAGCGTCTCCCGGTCGTCCGTCTCCAGCTTCGGGTTTCCGGCGAAGGATTCCAGCGTGAGGAACAGCGCCCCGAGCGGATTTCGCAAATCATGCACCAACATGTGAACCAGTTCATCGCGGCGCGATTCCGCCGTCTGCAAATCCACAAAATTGGCCCGCAACTGCCGCGCGATCGCCTTGAGCTGGATCTCCGTCATCACGGAAACCGCGATCTCCTGCAAAATCATCACGTCGCGCGCGCTCCAGACCCGCGGCTTGCCGTCCACCGCGCAGAAACTTCCCAGCGTCCGGCCGTTCGGCCCCGTCAACGGCACGCCCACGTACGCGATCACCTCGTAATCCTTCACCGCCGGATTATGGCGGAGGATCGGGTGCAGCCGGGCGTCCGGCACGATGACCGGCGCCGCCGTTCCCACGACGTACTGGCAAAACGAATGGGACAGCGGCGTCTGGCGCGCCGAGGCGAGCGGCTCACCCATGCCGGACTGGCTCTTGAAAAACTGTCGTTGCGCGTCCACCAGCGTCATCACGGACACCGGGGCGCCCAGGACCTCCGTCGCCAGCCGCGTGAGCCGGTCGAACGACTCCTCCGGCGGGCTGTCCAGCAATTCGGATTCCCGCAACGCCGCGAGGCGCTCCGGATCGGCGATATTTTTTGCCACCAACGTGCAATCAATGTTTTCCATGCAATTAATTAGCCCGCATCCTAACTGGGAAGGGCTCCCGCGTCAAAAACTGCCGGAAATAATGGCGCGGATTGGGTGGTGGTTAAAAGTGGGCGGGATCGGGAGCACAACCTAAAGTAAAAGGGGCGCCCGTCAGGTGTCCCCAAAAAACTACCCAAATGGGGGCTGGACATTTGCCGGTCGTTCGTTCTAATCTTCCGCTTAAGCACATGTTACTTTTTTCACCGTTGACCGGTCGCGCCCGCGTACCGTCGACAGAAGCCGAGCGTTTCTGTCTCGCTACGGCTTTCGGGAAAAACCAGTGGCCTGCCCGCTTAAAAAACCAACCCAACACCCACCTATGAGAAAAAACACCCGCCTCGACCGCTTGTTTTATCGTGCCCGATATTATGGAGGCCGGGCCTCCGCCGCCGCGCTCCTCCTGCTCGCCGCCGCGTCCGTCCAAGCGCAAACCATGACCGACATCGGCACCAATGCGCCGGTTCCCGGCTTGAATGATGTTTCCCAATTGGTCCAAAGCGCCACGACCAAGCCGGACGGTTTGAACTATTACACGGATAATGGCCAGGGAAATGGTCTTTGGGCCGGCCAGACCTTCACCACCGGCAGCAACCCCAGCGGATATATCCTGAACAGCCTCGCCCTCAAATCCGCGGGGTTGGATAGCGGCGGCGGCTATAATAATTCCCAGCCGTTCCAATTGTACATCTACTCCGTTTCCGGCTCCACGGCCACCCTGCTCACCAACTTCAACGCCACATCATCCTTCACGGACGGCGATTGGATTCAATGGAGCGGCTTGGATGTGGCTCTGACGAACGGCACCACCTATGCCTACGGTTTCGGCCGCACCAGCGCCGGTTCCGGCTGGGCTGCTTTGGGTGTGGACGGTGGCAATGTCTATGCCGGTGGCCAGGTCGCCCTGCTTCCGACGGCCGGTGGCACGATCACCTTCGGCTCCAGCGGAAATTTTGACGCCGCCTTCGACATCGGCCTCACGCCGATCCCGTTGATGACCGACATCGGCACCACCGCCCCGGTTCCCGGAACAAACGATCTCTACCAGCTCCAATGGAATACCGCCAACTGGACCCAGGATCCGGCCGGACTGAACTACTTCTCAGATAACTACGCCGGCCATAACGCCTATGGCGGGCAAACCTTCACCACCGGGACGAACGCCGGCGGCTATGCGCTGACCTCGGTGTCCTTCCTCATGGCCGGTCTCAATGATGGCGGTGGCTACAATGCCTCGATGCCGTTCAATCTCGCCATTTTTTCGATTAACAATGGCGTGGCCACCGTGTTGGAAACCTACACCGTCACCTCCACATTCACGGACGGGGATTGGATTCAATGGACCGGACTCGAAGTGCCGCTAAGTCCAAGCTCCACGTATGCCTACGGCTTTGGCCGCACCACCGCCGGCGCCGGTTGGGCTGGATTTGCTAATATGCCCATTGCTCTGGCGCCGTTTTCGGGCGGCTCTGTCGCTCTCATCACCCCGGGTGGCGCGGTTCAGGCCGCCACCGGTTATGAGGCGGTATTCGACCTTGGTTTGGTACCCACCGCCGCCGAGGTAATTCTCCCCCCAACCCTCTCCGCCACTAATGAACCCCAATCCGAAATCGTCTATGCCGGTGGAAACGCCACCTTCAGCGTCGTCCTCACCGGCGGCACCAAGCCGGTCTTTCAGTGGAAGTTTAACGGCAATAACCTGACGGACGGCGGCGGAATCTCCGGTTCCACCAATACCACGCTGACCATTACCGGCGTAGCCGCGGCGAATGCCGGCAGCTACACGGTTACCGCGACGAATGCCTCGGGCTCTGTCTCCACCCTTCCCGCCACGCTCACCGTTCTGCCCGCCCCCGCGCCCAATAGCTACGCGGGCACCGTGATGTCGCTTCATCCCCAGACCTACTGGCGCTTGAACGAAACCAACGATCCTTCGACCGGTACCGCCCTGACCTACGACTACGCCGGCGGCTTGGTCGGCAGTTATGGAACCAATGCTGTCAATGGATTCGACGGCGTTCTAGGCCCGGTTCCGCCAGGTTTCCTCGGCTTTGAGGCCGACAATTACACTTTTGAATCCACCAACAGCGATGTGGGCTCCGTTGTGACGGTGCCAACCGCGCCTTTGAATACCAACACCGTCACCTACACCGCGTGGATTTATCCCGATGGCTGGCAGGTGGCGAATGGTTACACCGGAATATTCATGACCCGCAGCACCACGCAGGCGGGCGTGGGCTATACCGTTAATAATGAACTCGGCTTTACCTGGAATCAAAACGCCCAGGGTGCCTGGGGCTATTACTCGGGCCTGGTGATCCCCACAAATGAATGGTCGTTTATCGCGGTAACCATCTCTCCCACCCAGGGAATTATCTATCTCTATAACGCCCAGGGATTGCTGGCCGCGACCAACAGTCTCATTAGCGCCTACGACGCCGAGGCTTGGGGCGGCAGCGCGCAGATTGGTGAGGATCCCGGCTTCGGTGCGGGAACCGGCGGGCGCGTGTTCAACGGTAAGATTGACGAAGTCGCGGTGTTCAAGCAGACCCTCTCGCCCTCCCAGATCCTCCAGTTGTATGCCGCCGGTGTGGCCGCCGGAGTACTGCCGCCGCAGATCAGCGTCGCCCCGCAAAACAACGAAATGTACGCCGGCCGGCCCGCGACCCTTGGCGTTCAGGCCTCGGGTAGCGGCACGGTAACCTATCAATGGTACTCAATCGTCGGTGGCGTGACCAACGCCATCAACGGCGCCACCTCGGCTGAGTTGAATCTTGGAGCCTTGTCCGCCGCCAACGCCGGTGAATATTTCGTCGTGGTCGGCAATCAAGCCGGCTCCATCACCAGCAGTGTTGCCACGCTCTCCATCGCCCTGCCCACCCATTCGGCCTATGAGGCGGCGATAACCAACTCCAACCCGGTTGGCTACTGGCGCTTGGGCGAGGTGGCTGGCAGCACCTATGCCTATGATTATTGGAATGGCAATACCGGTACCTATGGTACCAACGCCGTTGAAGGTCTCCCCGGACCGCAATCCCCGGCCTTCCCCGGATTTGAGGCCGATAATACCGGCTTCCAGTCCACTTACTTGGTGAATGAGTCCTGGGTATCCGCCCCGCCTATTTATCTAAATACCAACACGGTAACCTTGCTGGGTTGGATCAATTCAGCTTCCCCCCAGGCTGCGGATGCGGGCATCATTTTCTGGCGGAACGGCAGTTCCGCCTCGGGGCTCATGGTCAGTGCCAGCGGCGCCGATCTGGGTTACACTTGGAACAACGACGCGACCACCTACGGCTATGATTCGCTGCTGGCCATCCCCCAGGGACAATGGGCTTTTGTCGCCTTGGTGATCGACCCCGTCAAGGCGACCTTTTACCTCGGCACGGGTGGCGTTCTCCAATCCGCCGTCAATAATTATCCCAATCCGGTGCAGACCTTCGGTTCGGGAATCACCTTCGGTAATGACGATTATGACCTCGAGCAGGGTCAGGCGGCCGGCAGTCGTGCCTTTACCGGCACGATTGACGAGGTGGCCATCTACAACCGCGCCCTCACTGGCGGCGAAATCGCGGCGCTTTATTCCGCCGCCTCGGGTATCGTCGTGCCGCCGCAAATTACTGAAGCTCCGCAGAACACCGCCGCGTATGCCGGTGGCGCCGCTCATTTCACCGTTGCCGCCGCCGGCACCGCGTTGAACTATACTTGGCAGTTTAACGGCACAAACCTGACCGACGGGGGAATCATTTCCGGTTCCACCACTCCCACCCTGACCCTTACTGGAGTTACCACCAATAACGCTGGCCCTTACACGGTTGTTGTGAATAACTCCGTCGGGCCGGCGGTTAGCAATACACCCCCGGCCACCCTCGCGGTCGGCGTCGTTAACGCCGAATACGAGTCGTCCATACTGTCTTACGGCCCGCTTGCCTACTGGCGCTTCAACGAGGGCGCCGGCTCCACGACCGCCTACGACTACGCCGGCGGATTTGACGGTGTTTACGGCGCGGACGCGGTGCTCGGCGTGCCGGGACCGCTGCCTCCGGCGTTTGTCGGATTTGAGGCCGGTAACACCGGGTTCAACTCGGTGACCAACGATCCGGCGTCATTTGTGACCATACCGGAGTCACTGGATAACACCTCCACCAACGTGACCATCACCGCCTGGATTTATCCCACCGTAAGCCAGAACGGTTCGGCTGGCATCGTCTTCTCCCGTGACAGCGCGGGTGACGCCGCCGGCTTGTGTTACGGGGCTCCCAATGTCTTGGGATACACGTGGGATGACAACAACAGCACCACTTGGAGCTTTAACTCCGGCTTGGTGGTTCCCACGAACCAATGGTCCTTCGTCGCGCTGGTCGTATCGGAGACCAATTCCGTGTTGTATCTCGGTAACAGCGGCGTGCTCTCCTTCACCAACAATCCTCCTCCGGCCGGATTGCCCGGCCTCCAGGCGGTCAACCAGTCCGAGAAACTCGATGCCTTGTCCATCGGCGATGACCCGGGCGACACCAGCGGTCGCGTCTTCACCGGCACGATTGACGAGGTCTCCATCATCCCGCAGGCCCTGACCACGGCTCAAATTCAGAGCCTCTACCAGGTGGGCCAATCGGGTTCCCAAACGGTCGGTGGCATCGGGTTGAAGATCGTCAAGTCCGCTGGTGCTATCACCGTGACTTGGAATTACGGCACCCTGCTTCAGGCTCCGAGCTTGGGCGGACCATGGACCCCGGTCGCCGGAGCCACGTCACCCTACACTCCGTTGGCCACTGGCGGGGCTATGTTCTACCGGGTGCAACTCTAACCCTGAACGAACCTGACCACGCGCGCGGCGTGTGAGTCAGAACCCAAATGGCCGGGACGCAAGTCCCGGCCATTTGCTTTTCGACAATCCCGCCCGCGGCCTTCGCCGCGCTCCCCGCTCACCTCACGGCGCGCTGGGGTGGTTCTAATTTGGGTGGATGGCGCGCCTTGTCCCGCCATAGCCTTGGCGACGGCGGACGCGCCGTCCGTGCCGGGTTGCGGCGCAATCGGAGATGCCGTTAGCGCGTAACCCGCAAATGGTTGCGCGTTGTCGCCGGATTACGACCCTACCCGCGCTGGAGAGATCGGTTCAACTGGGAAAACGATCGCTCGCTTTCGTGGGTGCCCGGAGGCGTGGGAGACTGTCGCGCGTTGACGCGATCCACGATGGTTATGGTCATCGCGGACGTCTTCGTGGCTGGCGCAACCAGCCAAACCGGGCAGGGGGCTTGCCGGGCAACGCGGTCGGTGGTGGGGGGGCGCAACCAGTTTAGCCAGCCGCGGTTGCGCGCGCGCAGGACCACCGCGTCGGCGGCCAGGCTTTGCGCGACCTCCACGATGGTCTCCGCCGGATTCCCCTCGCAAACCAGGGTTTCAGTCTCCACATCGTCACCCAGGCGGTGAGCTAGTTGAGCCAATTGCCGCTCCGCGTCGCGGCACAAGTCGTTTAACAGACCGGCGCGGTCGATCCCGTGCTCCTCACCCGCGATATTAAGCTGCGCCACATGCAACAGCACCAACCGGGCGCCGGATTCGCGGGCCAGATTCCAGCCGATGGCGAGGCCCGTCAGCGGACTCCCGGACAGCTTCAGCGGAACCAGAATGGTTTTGAAGTCCCGCCGGCCTGGCTGGCCGGCGGGGGACCCAACCACGTCCGGCGCGAAAAGCGGTGGCCGATCCGCCGTTTGCAATGTGTTTAATCTTGCCATGTACGCAATATTTCACGGTGGTCGGACTCCGGGTAATTAAAAGGCCGTCAACGGGCGTAAAAATAAAGTCAAGACCCCGGTCCCGCTTTTGGCCGGCAATGTCCTAATTCGGTAGATGGCGCGCCTTGTCCCGCCCTAGCCTTGGCGACGGCGGACGCGCCGTCCGCGCCGGGTTGCGGCGCAATCGGAGACGCTGCTAACGCGTTACGCATGAATGGCTGCGGCTGTCCCGGCCAAATTAGGACACCACCGGCACGGTTGGCAATTCGACGGGGCCGGTGTTACAATTGGACGACAAAATTTCACTGGAACGGGTTGGGGATTAAGGTAGTATGCCCGAGTGGTTTATGAGGATCGCAGCCCGGGCTGGGCCCGCTTTGGGGTGCCATGAATTTCGGAAATAATCGGATGATCGAAGGCGTCGACGGATGTGCCCGTCAAAGATAATTGAATGTCGGTATTTATGACCTGGATGCAGCAAATACTCGGGCAGCCGCTCGCGGCTAGCCACGCGTTGGGCATTCTTATCGGTGGTTATGTACTGGGTTGCTTCACGACCGGATATTATCTGGTGCGCTGGCGCCTGGGGCAGGATATTCGCGATTTGGGCAGCGGGAGCGTGGGAGCTCGAAACGTCGGGCGCTTCATGGGCACGCCGGGTTTCGTCACCACCTTGCTGGGGGATTTTTCCAAAGGCGCGGTAATGGTTTTGTTAACCCTGTACCTGACCGGCGGGGATGAGCGTTTGGCGGGATTGGCGATGCTGGCCACGGTGCTGGGGCACGTCTGGCCGCTACCGCTTGGTTTTCGCGGCGGCAAGGGAGCCGGCACCGCCGCCGGAGCTCTCGCCATCTATGATATCCGCATTGGCCTGACCGGAGTCGCGATTCTGGCCGTCCTTTATCTTTTCACGCGGCGGTTCACCCTCAGCGGGATGATCGCTTTTTCCTGCCTGCCGCTGGCGGCGATGTTCCGGAAGGCGGACCCGCTGGAACCCGCTTTGATGTCGTGCCTCGCCGGGATTATTTTGATCGCGCATCGCAAGAATTTGCTGGAGGAGTTCTCCGTGCTGGCCGGGCGCCACCACGATCATCCGAACCAGGACCAGCCTTCCGAATAACGTCATGGAAAATCAGCCGCTTACATTTAAAGTTGCGACCGAGGATTGGGAATTCGACCTGATCCACCAGATGAATTACAAGACCTTCGTCGAGGAGATTCCGCAGCACCAGGGCGCGGGCGTCCCGCGTCTGGTGGACAAGTTCCATGCCGAGAACACCTATTTGATCGCCCTGTCCGGACGCCGGCTGGCGGGTATGATTTGCACCCGCGGCAACCGGCCGTTTTCCTTGGACCTTAAATTGCCAAACTTGGATTCCTTTCTCCCGCCGAATCGCGCGGTGTGCGAAATCCGTCTGCTGGCGGTGGACAAAAAATTCCGGACTGGCCAGGTGTTTCAGGGGTTGATGGCGCTGGTGTGGCAATACTTTGTCGAGCACGGTTTCGATCTCGGGATCATTTCGGGAACCACGCGGCAGGCCAAGTTGTACCATCACGTCGGCTTCATCCCGTTCGGTCCGCTCGTGGGGACGGAGAAGGCGCTCTTCCAACCGATGTATCTGAGCATCGAGTCGTTCGAGGCCGGGGCTCGGGAATTTTTGAGCGCCCGCTCGCCGCGGCATCTACAGCAGACCACCGTGAATTTCCTGCCCGGCCCGGTCACGGTCAGCCGGCAGGTTCGCCGCGCGTTTGAGCAGGGCGCCGAGTCCCATCGCTCGGATTCCTTTCTGAATGAGTTCGAGGCCACGCGCAAATTGCTGCGGGAACTGACCGGCGCGCGCTGCGTCGAAATCCTCCTCGGTTCCGGCACGCTGGCCAATGATACCATCGCCGCGCAATTATCGCTGGAGAACCAGCCCGGCTTGGTTATCTCCAACGGTGAATTTGGCGAACGGCTGGCGGATCAGGCGCATCGATTCGAGCTGGATTACGCGCAGATTCAATATGCCTGGGGCCAACCGTTCGATTTGGAGGCGATCCGGCAGCGGGTGCGCGCGGAAAAACCCGCGTGGCTCTGGTGTGTGCATTGCGAAACGTCCACTGGTGTCCTGAATGATTTGGACGCGCTCAAGGCCTTGTGCGCGGAGACCGGAACGAAGCTTTGCCTCGATTGCATCAGTTCGATCGGAACGATACCCGTGAATCTCGAGGGCGTTTGGTTCGCGTCGTGCGCCAGCGGCAAGGGCCTGCGCTCGTTCCCGGGATTAAGCATGGTGTTCCACCATCACGATTTACCCCAGACGCCGGCGCGAATTCCGCGTTATTTGGATTTGGCCTACTACGCGCGGCATCGGGGGATCGCCTTCACGCAATCGTCAAACCTGATCCACGCGCTGCAAGCGGCGATCAAACCGGTGGACTGGAAGCGCCGTTTTGCCGAGGTGGCCGAGACGTCGGTCTGGCTGCGGTCCCGGCTCGAGGCGCTCGGTTTCAAGCTGACTGGCGCGGAGGCGGTCGTTTCGCCCGCGGTGGTCACCATCGACCTGCCGCCGGACCGGAACTCCACGCGCGTCGGCGCGGAACTCCGCGAGGCCGGTTTTCTCGTGAGCTGCAACAGCGATTATCTGCGCGGGAAAAATTGGATCCAGGTTTGTTTGATGGGCGAATTCAACCGCGAAAAACTGGTCGCCCTGCTCAATCACTTGAACCGGATCTGCTTCCGCCGCTCGCGGACCGAGACTCCCGCGCCGTCACCGGCCGCGGTGACCAAACCGGCGGGTAGTTAGCGGGCGGGGCGCTAGTTTTGGATTCGCGCCAGGAAGCCGCGCCAGCTTTTGGAGTGCGGAAGTCCGCTTCCGCTTTCTGAAGCGGTGGCTCGCTCACGCCGCGCAAGAATTCATGCAGTTGGGGAATTCTCCGTCGATCCCGGCCGTAATCCGTAACAAAACGAAGCGTGGCAAACGCCTTGTTCGGCGCTTGATAATCCCGCCACACCTTAAACTCGCCGACACCAAGGCAACCGCGCCAGCTTTTGGAGTGCGGAAGTCCGCTTCCGCTTTCTGAAGCGGTGGCTCGCTCACGCCGCGCAAGAATTCATGCAGTTGGGGAATTCTCCGTCGATCCCGGCCGTAATCCGTAACAAAACGAAGCGTGGCAAACGCCTTGTTCGGCGCTTGATAATCCCGCCACACCTTAAACTCGCCGACACCAAGGCAACCGCGCCAGCTTTTGGAGTGCGGAAGTCCGCTTCCGCTTTCTGAAGCGGTGGCTCGCTCACGCCGCGCAAGAATTCATGCAGTTGGGGAATTCTCCGTCGATCCCGGCCGTAATCCGTAACAAAACGAAGCGTGGCAAACGCCTTGTTCGGCTTTAGATGATCGAGCCCCATCTTAAACTGGCGAACCCTCAAACGTGACCGAAAGCGGAGCGATCCCAACCTTGCGGATTTATTCTGCCCCTCACGCCCCCGACTTCATCGGCCATTGCGCCTGCACCAAACCCTTGTAGCCACCAATCACCGAGCGAACCTTGCGATAACCCATCCTTTGCGCGACCTCGGCAGTGAGAATCGAACGAAACCCACCCCCGCAATACATCAGGAGTTCCGTATCGGGATCGGGAAACATGGTTTCCAAGTCGCGCTCCAAAATGCCCTTGCCTAGGTGGCGGGCTTCGACGGCGTGGTTCTTTTGCCATTCGGAATCCTCGCGCACGTCCAGCAGGACCGCCGCGGGATTGGCCGCCAGCCGCTCGCGCGCCTGATCGATGGTGATTTCCGTCACGCGCGTCCGCGCTTCGTTGACTACTTTCAGAAAACCGGGTGAATGATCCATGATCCAAAATTTAATCCCCCGCGAATCCCGGTCAACTAAATTGCGGTAGCGTGCTCGAAAACTCTGAAAGGTGGCGCGGGTCGCGCTGCGACCCGCCCGCCCGCGTTTCAGCGGGCGGAATCGTTCGAAACCCAACGCGCAATAAATTGCGATTGCGCGCGCGTAACGTGGACGGCTAACTCATCCCGTGTTCGCAAAGAAATCGAATGGCGCGATCGCCGCCGGCTTGGTCACGGCGGTATTTTTGTGGGGCGCCACCAACGCCGGCACGAAATATGTGCTCCAGACCTGGCCGCCCATCACGGTGGGGCTGATCCGCTTTTTTTGCGCGGGTGTCATCATGCTGGCGATTTTGAAATGGACCCGTGTCTTGGGACCGCTTCAACCCGTGTCGCGGGAACTGCGACGGCGGTTATGGGTGCGCGGAGGATTGAGCCTGGCGATGTATATTTTGGCGTTTAACCTTTCGCTCCAATTGACCAATGCCTCCCACACCGCGTTATATTTGGGCGCGGCCCCCGTGTGGGCACTGCTCTGGGAGGAACGCCCCGCGCGAAACTGGCGCTCGGCCAAACGCTACGGCTCCGCCCTGCTGGCGGCGTCCGGGGTGATCGTGTTGTTCCTGCCGACGCTTAAGACCGGCGGCGTCCGTTTTCTCGGCGAATTTTCCGGGTTGTCCGCCAGTTTTTTGTGGGCAAATTACGGCCACCAGAGCCGCGTCCTTGCCGCGAGTCTGTCGGGCGCGGAAGTTGCCGCACATACCATGTGGCGCGCGGGCGTTTGGCTGATGCCCCTGGCAGTGATTGAGATTATTCATTTCGGAATGCCGTGGAATCCCACCGCCGCGCTGATCCAGCTTTATTGCGTCGTGGGTGGCGGGGTCGTGGCGTACGCGCTCTGGAATAACGGGCTAAAACACTGGAGCACAAGTCAGGTGTTTCTGTTTAACAATTTAGTTCCGATCACAACCATGACTTGGGCTTGGTTCTGCCTGGGCGAGCCATTCACCCACACCTTTTGGATCGCCATGATCTTAATCGTGGCGGGCGTGGTGCTGGGCCGCACAAGCTGGGAAAATGTCTTCGGCGCGGACTGGTCGCCGGAGTAAGGCCGGGGAATTTGGCCACAAAGAACACAGGGATCGCAAAGAGATGAAGAATGCGGGCTTCGATCTATGTGTTCTTCGCGTTCTCTGTGGTAAAGATTTTCGGGAATGGCATCGCCATGGGGCGCTATTCAGCGCCAATCCATTTCGTGTACGCCCGGTCGCCGAAATAGACGTAGCCGCGTCCCTCCAACGGCGTGCCGGACAGAATGCTTTGAATGAAACCGTTTCGCTCCACCTGAACGGTGTGAAAGATTTTCTTGTCCGGATTTTCCTTCAGCAGGAATTTCACCCGTCCACCGAGCGTGCTGGCGGTTTCAAAATCGGCATTGGTTTCGCGGAGGAATTTTAAGTCCGGATCGAGATCATTGAGCATCGCGTGGCTGCGACCCCAAGTGCCTCCCGCCGGGGTTACGAACGGCTTGCCATCCAGCAACGCCACGGCGTCATTATACGCCAGCACGCTCAGAAAATGTTCCGGCGAGGCTTTCAGCCATTGCCCGAGCTTGGCCTTGTGGGCGTTTTCATCATACGCGTAATTGCTGTCGAGGAACGCGATGCGCTCCACGTCGTCCGGAATGCTATCTGTGGCGTTGAGGTAACCGAAAATAAAACTGCCCCCGCCGCTGTGACCGCTCAAGGTCACGCGGACGGGAAACGCTTGAAAGATGCCCTTGATGGAATCGACCATCTGCCGAATCAACTGCGGCTGGTTCGCGTGCGCCTTGCGCCAGGCCGGCCAGCTTTTGCCGCCCGCCTCCAAATATACGACCACGAGGCCGCAATTCGTGAGCGCGGCCCGCAGGAACCGCGTCTGCGCGCCGATATGCTGGATATCTAAATGCCAGTCGTCGCCCGGCTTCAATTGACGGCCGACGGTTTGCTCGATCGTGTTTCCATTGGGCAGCGCGAAAAAGATAAGTTTCAGCGGCGCGTTGGTGTCGAGGTGCGCCGGGGTGTCGATGTGAATTTTCACGTCGGGTTCGATGGCGTAAGAAATTACCCGCTCGTCGAACGGCGCGGGCTTAAAATCGGCGAGAGTGACTGCGCGCGCGGGCGGGGCGGGGGAATATCTCGAATTGGTGATCACACCCTCGTCGCTCAATAACCCTGCCAATATCGGATCGGCCAAAACTTCCGGCAATGTCTTAGGAGCGCCGTTCACCTCCAGTTTCGATTGCACCAGCCGGACGCCATGACTGTAATCGGCCCACGTATCCGCGTGGCCGGTGTAAAGCGGCTGGATCGGTTTGCCGTCCAATTGATGCCAGCCGTAAATCGCCACTTTTCCCGGCGCGGCGGCGAGCCGGGCGGAAATCACTACATCCTTTTTATGCCCGGCGACCAGTTCCCCCCGCGCGGCCAGTTGCGCCTTTCGTTGCGCGAGAACGGTGGCGTTATGCTGAATGAACACCGGCACCGTGGTCATCGCGGCGGAGGGCGGAATCGGCGCGGGCTCCAGCTTGACCGCGGCCGCCGCGTAAATCTCATCCACCATCTTGCGCGTCGGCAACCCGCAATGCAGCAAATCCGCGATCCTCTGCGCCATCGCCGGCGTCAGCGGCGTCAGAAAATAATCCGCATCGGACCCAACCGCCAAATAATCCGGCGTAACAAAATAAGTCGCCGCATTGGTCCCATCGTGAACCCGAACCGGCACTAGCTTCCGCAAAAAATCCGGAACATTCCCCGCGGTCACCTGCGCAAAAATCTTTTCCTCGCGCTCGGGCCGCTCCAAATTGGTGACGCTGGCCGCGAATTCACTCCCCGATGGCGCGGAGGCCGGCCGCGCGGGCAAATCCAACGTCTGGGAAAAAAGCCGCTGGCAAAGGAACAGCAGGGGCAGACCGATCGCGATAAGTTTCATGAGTATTCGCGATTAACGTAGCTGCGAGAATTTTTGTCGATCCCGGTTGAGCGCCAAGCTATAAAATCATGATCGTTGCCAACCAGTCTGCCAGGCAATACTTGTACGTGCCGCCCAAAGTTCATGCCAATAATCATTTACCTCCTTATTGGTCGCACGCTCGAGTTTGCCGGGTCCCGGCACTAAGGTGTGCAATACGTGTGCGGTCGATAACCCAACCCGCTTGACCTAAACGATGCCAATGGACAGCATCGAGTTTCAGCAGATCGTCAGGGGTTGCAACCGCCCGGATTCGACTGCCGACGAAGAAACCATGGTCCCACACGGTTGAGAAAGTGCTGGTGCCCTCTTCTAACTTTGCTTGGAGTTGCTTGACAGATCCAGTCGCACACTGAATTTGAATAGAAGGCCATCCTCCACGGGACGCATTTCCAACATG